>Ga0209640_10004486_pt1 | contig 12212 bp, 12 predicted proteins | sample RifCSP10_1_FD_184018 | JGI IMG/M metagenome (GOLD analysis project Ga0209640, IMG submission 184018) | Soil microbial communities from Rifle, Colorado - Rifle CSP2_sed 10_1 (SPAdes) (version 2) | ecosystem: Environmental > Terrestrial > Deep subsurface > Rock core/Sediment | place: Rifle... | reverse complement strand
CATCGACCCTGCAAAAGAGACGTTTTCAGGCAACGTGGTCATCGACGTCACGCTGAATGCCCCGCAGGACGCGATCTGGCTGCATGGCAAGAACCTGCAGGTCTCCGAAGTATTCGTGACCGACGAGAACGCGGTGCGCATCGACGCGACGTACGAGGAGCGGGAAGATTCCGGCGTCGCGCTCGTCTCGCTCGCGCGTGCGGCCGCCGCGGGACCCGCGAAGCTGCATTTTTCGTACCGCGCGCCGTTCAATACGGCCGCCAATGCGTTGTACAAGGTCGAGAGCGGCGGACTGCCCTACGCCGTCACGCAGTTCGAGCCGATCGCCGCCCGACAGGTATTTCCGGGATTCGACGAGCCTGGCTTCAAGGTTCCGTTCGAGCTCGCAGTCGTCGCCCGCCGGGGCGACGTGGCGGTGACGACCACGCCCGAGATATCGGCCGAGGATCTCGACGATGGCCGCGTACGGCATGTCTTTGCACGGACCCGGCCGCTGCCGACCTACCTGATCGCGTTTGCCGTGGGGCCCTACGACGTCGTCGACTACGGAATGATGCCGGCCAACCCGGTGCGCAAGCGCGGACTTGCGCTGCGCGGCATCGCGGCGAAAGGGCAAGGCGAGCGCATGCAGTACGCGCTGAAGAACACAGGCGGTCTGCTGGCCGTGCTGGAAGACTATTTCGGCACACCGTATCCGTACGAAAAGCTCGATCTGATCGCGGTGCCGGAGGGATTCGGCGGCGCCATGGAGAATGTCGGGGCGATCACCTACGACGAATACCTGCTGCTGATGGACGAGGACGCACCGGTCGACCAGCGGCGCGACTACACCGCGGTGCACGCCCACGAGATGGCGCACATGTGGTTCGGCAACCTGGTGACGCCGGAATGGTGGAACGACATCTGGCTCAACGAGGCCTTTGCGACCTGGATCATGAACAAGGCGTCGCACCGCTACTGGCCCGAGGGCGAATTCGACCGCAGCACGCTGAAGGGCGCGCTCGGCGCAATGACCAACGACTCGCTGGCCGCCGCACGCCAGATTCGCGAACCCATCGATCACAACGACAAGATCGCCGGCGCATTCGACGGCATCACCTACCAGAAGGGTGGCGGCGTGCTGGCGATGCTCGAGCGCTATGTGGGCGAGGAGCGATTCCAGGCCGGCATCCGGCTGCACCTTGAGCGCAACCAGGATAGTTCGGCGACGGCGGAAGAATTCATCGCGTCGGTTGCGGAAGGCTCCGACCGGTCCGAGATCGGCGCGGCATTTCATTCATTCATCGAACAGCCGGGCGTGCCGCTCGTATCGGTCAGGCTCGACTGCGCCGATGCGAAGAACCCGCGACTCGACGTGCGCCAGGCCCGCTACGCCCCGCTCGGCTCATCCATCAAGGCTGGGGACAGCGCATGGAAGATTCCGTTCTGCGCAGCCTACACGGCCGGCGGCACGCGCCATTCGACCTGCGCACTGCTGGGCGAAAAGCAGCAGTCGGTCAGTCTCGACGCCTCGTCCTGCCCCACCGCCGTGCATCCGAATGCCGACGGCGCCGGCTATTACCGGTTCACGCTGGATGAGGCGGGCTGGCAGAGCCTGATCGCGGGCGTGGCCGACCTCAGTCCGGCCGAAGCCCTGGTGTTCGGCGACAGCCTCGATGCGGCTTTCCGTGCCGGCACGATCCCGGCCCAGCTGTACGTCTCGGGACTCGCGGCGCTCGCCGGGCACGGCGCCTGGGATGTCGCGATCGCCGCCGCGCAGTACCTGGAGGCCATTACCGAGATCATCGACGAGGCGCCGTTGCGCGCGGTCGAGCCGGCGCTGCACCGGATCGTCGCGCCGCGTTACGCCGAGATCGGAACGGGAGCGGATTCCGGCACCGAACTGCTGCGCAAGAACCTGCAGCGATTCATGATCGTCATCGCGAAAGACAAGGCGATGCGCAAGCCGCTCGCCGATCAGGCAGCCGCCGTGATCGGGCTCAACGGGGACCCGGATCCCTCGGCCGCGCCGATGAGCGAGTGGGAAACCATCTTCAGCGTCGGCGTGCAGGACATTGGCGAGCAGTTCTTCGACCGGCTGCTGAAGCAGGCGATCGAGTCGGATGACGCGGCGTTCCGGCTGTCCGCGGCAGGAGCGCTCGCGCGCGTCGAGGCTCCGGCGCTGGTGCGCAAGCTGCAGGCCGCCGTGCTGGCCGACAGCTTCAAGGGCACCGAAATGGTCGGCGTCGTGTTCCGGCAGATGGGCCGCCCGGCGACCCGGGCAGCGACCTACGCGTGGCTGCGGCAGAACGACAGGACGATCATCGGCATGTTCCCGGAGACGTTCCGCTCGGCCATCGTGCCCGCGCTGGGCGGGCCATTCTGCTCGAATGAGCTGGCCGACGAGTGGCAGGCGTTCGTGAGGTCACACGCCAGCTTGATTCCGGGCTACGAGCGCAGTCTCGCGCAGGCCGTCGAGAGCATTCAGCTGTGCGCGGCATTGAAGCAGGCAAGCGCCGCCAGCCTCATCACCGCATTCGATGGGTACCGCTGACGGTCGCGCGATGCTACCGCGTCCGGCGGGGCACCGGTGGACCCATTCCGCAGCATAAGGAAACAGGCATGTCGGCTCTCGACCTCGATTTCGTCCGTTCCCAGTTCCCCGCCTTTGCCGAACCCTCCCTCGAGAGCTTCGCGCATTTCGAAAATGCCGGCGGGTCCTTCGCCTGCCGCCAGACCGTCGAATGGCTCGATCGCTATTACCGGCAGACGAAAGTGCAGCCCTACTACGCGTTTGCGCCGTCGAAACTGGCCGGCGAGCAGATGGATACGGCCAGGGAGCGCATGGCGGCATGGCTCAACGTCGGCGATGACGAACTACACTTCGGGCCGTCGAGTTCGCAGAACACCTATGTGATCGCGCAGGCCCTGCGGCAGCAGTTGCGGCCGGGCGACGAGATCATCGTCACCAACCAGGATCATGAAGCCAATATCGGCGCCTGGAGCCGACTGCACGCAGATGGCGCCGTCATTCGCGAATGGAAGGTCGAACCGGATTCTGCGGAGCTGAACCCGAAGGATCTCGAGGCGCTGGTGAATTCACGAACGCGCGTGGTCGCCTTCACGCATTGCTCGAACGTGGTCGGCAGCATCAATCCGGTCCGGGAAATCACAGATCTCGTGCATCGCGCGGGGGCATTGGCGTTCGTCGATGGCGTGGCATTCTGTCCGCACGGCTTGCCGGATCTCACAGCACTGGGCGCAGATCTCTACTTCTTCTCCCTTTACAAGGTGTACGGCCCGCATCTCGGCGCGATGTTCATGCGCCGGGAACTCAATGCCCAGCTGCCGCCACAGGGGCATTTCTTCAATGCGGATTATCCGGCAAAGCGCTTCACGCCGGCAGGACCGGATCACGCGCAGATCGCCACCGTCAATGGCGTGATGGATTACCTGCATGCGGTCGCGGAACGGCACGGGTCTGGCGACAAGCCGGTGCAGGACAAGGCGGCCGCGGTCAGGACACTCTTCCGCGATCACGAGACTGCACTGCTGCAGCCCCTGCTCGATTTCCTCTCACGTCATCCGAAGGTCCGCCTGATCGGCCGCGTTCGCGCGACTGAACGCGCGCCGACGGTGGCATTCACCGTCAAGGGCCGCAGTTCGGCCGAGCTGGCGGAACGCCTGGCGGAGGCAAACCTCGGCGTCGGCGTCGGGAATTTCTACGCCTATCGCCTGTTGAAGGCACTGGGAATCGACACTGACGACGGCGCCGTGCGGGCGTCGTTCGTGCACTACACGTCGAAGGATGAGATCGATCGACTGATCAGGACTCTCGACAGTCTGCTGTCATAGCCGATCGGCTGCAGACAAACGAACGGGGCCTCGCGGCCCCGTTCCAGTGTCACCCTGAGGTCTTGCCGTTACGCGGCTTTTACTGTTGTCAGCAAGCCTTCCGCCGCCATCGCGGCCTGCACTGCGGGCCTTGCGGCAACGCGCTTCTGGAAGGCGAGGAGATTCTTGAACTCGGACAGGTCTACATTCGTCGGCTTCGACCAGTTCGTCACGACGAACAGGTAGGCGTCGGCAATCGTGAACTGATCCCCGAACAGGAATTTGCTGTCCGCCAGCTGCTTGTCGAGCAACGCGTAGCGGGTGCGCAGATATTCGGTCCGTTCCTTGCGGACTTCCGTGGAAACCTTCGGGTTAAACAACGGGCTGAAAGTCTTGTGGATCTCGGAGGTGATGTAGTTGAGCATCTCCTGGAGACGCACGCGGCCCCACGTTCCATTCTTCGGCGCGAGGTTCGATTCGGGCTTCAGGTCGGCCAGGTACTGCACGATTGCAGGACCCTCGGTCAGGATCTCGCCGTTGTCGAGTTCGAGCGCGGGCACGTAGCCCTTCGGATTCACTTTCCAGAAATCGCCCGCGACCTTCATGGTCTTGGTCGTGGTGTCGACTTTCTGCAGTTTGATGTCAATGCCGGCTTCATGCGCAACGATGTGCGGCGAAAGCGAGCAGGCGCCAGGGGAATAAAACAGTTTCATATATTTCTCCGCTCCTAAGTTGAGGGATTCATACCTTACACTAATTACTTACTTTTGTATAGTACGTACCTTCCCGTAAGTCTCAAAATCCACTATCCTTGCCGTAACTGGTCTGGAGCGTCCCGATGGCACTGAAGATCCGAAAGAGCAAGGCGCCTCCCCCGCCGTTCGGCTGCCCGATGGCGGCCTGCATGGCGGTGCTCGGTGGCGCGTGGACGCCGAGCGTCATCTGGAAGCTCTCCGGCGGGCCGCGCCGGTTCGGCGAGCTTTCCCGGGACATTCCGGGGATATCGCCCAAGATGCTGACGGCCAGGCTGCGCGAACTCGTCGAGAAAGGTGTGGTGATCCGCAAGGTGGTGCCGACGTCGCCGCCCTCAGTCGAGTATTCACTGACGGACCTGGGGCGCGAGCTGCTTCCCGTGATCGATACGATCGTCCGGGTCGGCACGCGGCTCAAGGAAGGCGCGATCGGTGCGGCGCCGCCGGCCAAGCGGCGAGCGTAATGGAAGAAGTCCCCTAGCGAATCTCCAGAATTTTGGCGGCTCCATCCGCGAGCGTCACGACATCCCCCACGGCAGCGCCGATCAGGAGCCGCGCAATCGGCGAGACGTATGAGATCTTGCCGTGAGCCGGATCCGCTTCATCCTCACCGACGATCCGGTACCGGACATGCTTGCCGTCCTGCTTCTGCAACGCAACGGTTGCGCCGAACCGAACGGCGCCGGTGGCCGCTGAAGCTTTAACCACTTCGGCCGTGCGCTGCCGCCCGCTCCAGTAACGCAGGTCGCGCTGAATCCGCGCTACGCCTGCGCGATCCTCCGCCGCCCGGGCTGCGGACAAGGCCGTCTGCAGGCGCTCGACGGTCGCCTCAGTCTGGCGCAGGCCAGCCGGCGTCACCAGGTTGCGGTGCGGGCTGACGAGGAGCTCCGGAAGGTCCTGGCCTTCCGCGCCGTCCGATTCCTTGACGAATGCCCGGCTCATGCGTCATCAAAGCACACAGTCAGGATGCAACGCCATTCGTCACCGGGTACGCGCCAAGTGCGGACATGACCAGCTTGGAGACAAAGAACGCATTTCCGGCATCCTCGATGCGGGCGGGAACCTTTTCGAAAAGTCATTGCCGCAGCTTCAGAGGGCAAGTCAACGGATCCCATGCCGATGTGGGTGACGACAAAAGTGGCATGAGGCATTGTTCAACTGTGGGCGAACGTCGGTGCACGGCAAGATCCCATGTGATGGACGACCACTCGTTGCGGTCGAAGCACGGCGTGGGCGGGCGGATACCGATCCTGAAAGTCGCGGCGTTGATCGGGTTCATTCTGTTCAGCGCACTGCCGGGGCTGGCACGCGCGAATGACTGGGAAGTCATCGTCGAGCGGGAGGGCATCGTGGTAAGCCGCCGGCCGGCGGTGGGCCGGGACTTTCCGGAGCTCCGTTCTGTGGGCGAGGTTCCTGGAACTCCCTACGAGGTCCTCGCGATCCTGACCGATGTGCCCGCCTACACCAAATGGCTCCCCGACTACGTGGAGTCGAGAACCGTGCGCGTGATCGACACCTGGCGCAGCATCATCTACACGCGTACCGATGCGCCGTGGCCCGTTTCCGACCGCGAGGTCGTCGTCGAGAACGAAGTGATCTTCATCGATCCTCCCTCGAAGCTGAAGGTGACATTCAGAGCAATCGCGGCGCCGGACGTCAAGCATGGGCACGGCGCGGTTCGCATGAGACTCGCGAACGGGTTCTATGCGATCGAGGCCATCGACGATTCGCGCTCACTCGTGCACTACGAGGTGAACGCCGATCCCGGAGGAACACTGCCGGACTGGCTGGTCTCGATGCAGAGCACGAGGAACCCGTTCGAGACCATTGCCGGGCTCCGCAGACGACTCAACGAGACTCGAGGCCAGTACCACGAGCAGATCGTCGGCTTTCCTTCAGGAACCTAAGGGCGGAATGTTTCCCACGCGCGACAGTTTGCGGTGTCGCACCCAGATGTAAAGCAGAATGCCCACCGTCGGCATTACCGGATACGTCAGCAGCACATACCAGTAGCGCAGCCGATGCCTCTTTGCGTCCTGGTGAATGAACAACGTCAGGATGGCCAGCACCCAGGCAAAATCGAAGAGCGTTGTCTGCATGATGGGCAGCGTCAGGTAGAGCCTGAGACTCTCGATATCCCATTCCGCCCAGCGTCCCCAATTCAGGACCACGAGCAACGCGACGAACAACCCCAGCAGCCAATGCGCGTGCAGGCGCGGCTTCATGATTGCCTGGCCAGGCGACACAGATGTGTGTGGGCGTACTCGTGCACCACGGCGTGCAGGAAAAGCGCGCGCGGCACGTCCCCATTGATTTCCAGCCAGGCAAGGGACTGGTGCGTGCCCCATGCGCGAAATGCACCATCGCCGGTGATGTCGGCCAGGTGTGCCAGCAACGATTCATCGAGCTGAAACGAGTTCACTGCCTGCTCATAGACGTCCTCGGTCGTGAAAAGCGCAAAGGGAATGTTCATGAAATAGAGCGCCGTACCGAGATCGAGATTGATCAGGCGAAAATATTTCTCATCGGGCGTGATGACCGGCACATCCAGCATCGAGAAATCGGGCGATGTGCGCCGGTCACACCGGAATCCTCCGGATGCGCGCAGCTTCTCACCGGCGTCGATGATCAATCGATACATATTGATATCATGCTGAATCACCGAATGGCCCAGGAGTCCCGTGAATGTCGTCGGCATCAGGGCCGGCTCCGGAACATCCGGCAGGCCGCTGTTGCGGGCCACAAACCGGATCAGCGCCGTCTCGACGATGAAGTGGCGTAACAGAAGTTCGCCCCCTTCGCGCGAGACGCAATGACGCAGAAACCGGACGCTGAGCCAATCGAGCAGGCTGTGCGAGGAAAACTGAAACGGCAGCACCCGCTTCAGCGTGACGATCGCCCAGACCGCGGTCAGCGAAACCAGGCGCGCCAGCGGGCGCACATAGCGCCGGGTCCAGCGCTGCAGGTCCTTGTGGAGCAACTCCGCCGTCCGACCGGATAGCGGCATCGCGGGGTCCGCGCGAAGCGCCTCGAAATGCAGCGGCAGCGCGCGCGCGGGCACTAGAAGTTATCCATCTCTTCCAGTTGCAACACATACAGGCGCGCCACAACCTTGGCCGTCTTGACGATCCGGCTTGCGACGTCATCGGTGACGACGCCGGAGGCCAGGACTTCACGCAGCCGGTCGAAGTGATTGTCGTCATTCTGGCCGTGATAGTGGAGAAAGCTGACTTGCTCGTTGCTTAGCCCGAGTCGCGCTTTCAGCGCTACGGCCCACTGCCCCGCCTTGAGCCGGCCCAATCCTTCGATCACGAACATGGCGCCCAGCAGGTCGAGCGGGTCGGGTTGGCTCGCGCGATGAAACATGAATGCCGACAGCGCCTCGGAGCCGATATTCTTGGGTGTGCCGACAATCTCCTCGAGCAAACCGCCCACGGCACAGTAGTCCCGCTCCAGCATCTGGAAGTCGCGGTGTTCGTCGCCGGCATGGGAGATGAACATCGACCGGATCGGGAACAGCTCGACAGAGATATTGGACGCGGCACGCGCAATCCAGCGCGCCCCTTCCATGACCTGCTGACGCATGTTACGCAGCAGCATCCGGTAGTCCTTGACGGTGGCCTTGCCGGCCTCGATACGACGGACGATGGGGGTCGCGCGCAGCATGCGCTCGAAGTCCGCCCAGACGATCGCCAGATCGAGAAGCAACCTGCGCAGGATCGGGTCGTCACCGAAGTCAGTGCCCTCGCCGAGCGGCGACTCGCCTGCCGTCCCGGCGATCCTGGTCCCGGTTTCCGATTTGGCTTCCGGTTTCGCATCGGGACCGACACAGGTCAGCAGCGCAAAGGACACTGTGAATCGCCCGGACTCGGGTACCATCAGGAGGATTTTTTCACCCGGTTTGAAGCGACCGCTGCTCAGCGCCTCCTCAATCATGATGAAGATGCTGGCAGCCCCGGTGTTTCCCTTGGTGTACAGATTCGTAAACCATTTCTCTTCGGGAATACCGAGATGTGCTTCGTCGAGCAGCTTGACGATTTCGCTCTTGAAGAAATGCGAGCTGTAGTGACAGAGAAAGTGATCGAGTTGCTCCGGCACGATGCGTTCCCGCTTGATGAGCCTGAGGTACTCTTCAACACCCAGCTTGACGATCTGCGGAAGCAGCGCGGTATCCTGCCGGATGCGCATGAGCTCGGCCTGGTCGGCTTCGGTAATCGTCGGCAGGTCGAGCCACGTATTGCCGGCGCGCGGAGTCTCCTTGTGGGCCATGCCCGCGTACATGCAGGTCTCGAACTCGTTGGCGTAGGACTTAAGTTCGATCCACTCAATGCGCAATGACGGCCTGTCGGCACACGGCCGGCCTTCGAGCACCACGCTTCCGGCCCCATCGGACAGCATCCAGCGCAGGAAGTCGGCGTCAAAGTCCCGATAAGAGCCACGCAGCTCATTGAGGCGTCCATCTTTGAGCGGCTCTTCGCTCTCGCGCCGGAACCTCGTGCCCTTGAGACTGCGGCTCACGAGTTCCGAGCCGACAACCACGGCGTTTTTTCTGTGCTGCGTCGCGATGGCGCGCCAGGCGCCGGCCAGGGCGGCCATCGAGGCACAGCAGACGCCGCCCGCACTCAGGATTTCCATCGGGGGTCCGCCGAGACGGCCGTGAATCATCGACGCAAAACCGGGGATCGGGACATCACCCTGCGTGGTCCCCGCGGCAAGCATTTCAACGTCATCGAGGGCGAGTTCGCTGCGGGCCAGGGCGGCGTGCACTGCCTTGACGGCGAGTTCTTCGTTCAACTCGGTGGTCCGCCCTTCCTCGTCGAGAGCATAGTGCCGCGTTGTGATGCCGTTCGATTTGAGAATGCGTTTCTTCAGCCGGCTGGGCTTGCCATCGATGAGACCGAGCACATTCTCGATGCGGTCATTGTCAACGGGCGTACCTGGCAGGTAGGCGCCGGCAGCGGTGATATAAACGTCCATACAGTCGTGCCACTTTGTCTGAATGGCTTTGCGCCGCGAAGCCTCATGCGACGGACCAACGCCCGGCGCGGCCGGATCACGATATGCGCGGATCGACGCCGGTCCGGGCCTCCGGAAAACTTTACCCTGCGTTGTGATGGCGCATCCACACCAGCGGCTGCGCGCCTCCGGGCCGCTGCCCGAGGTCGAGGCGCTGCTGATACAGCGCACGTCTGTCGCGCAGACCATGCGCATGACCTCGGTTGATGAGATCGACCGTCTGCGCTCCGACGAGAAGTACACGACGATCGCCTGGCGTGGCGATCAGGGCAAGCCTGGCGAAGCGCTGATCCGTACGCCGCTGAAGGAACCGGTGGCACAACGCGACGCTGCACAATTCGTGCAGGTGCATCGCTCGGTTTTAGTGAACCTTCGAGCGATCAACCGTGTCACGCGTGACCCGAACGAGACTGCTGACATCCATCTGAAGGGCCGCGACGAGGTGCTGCCCGTGGACCGCACCTGCTTGCACCACTTTCGTCAGATGTGACCGCAGTCGCTATTAACCGCGTCGACCCTGAACGAGATTCACCACAATCACGATGACGGCGATGACCAGGAGGATATGAATGAATCCTCCCATCGTGTACGAGGTGACAAGGCCCAACAGCCAGAGGATCACCATGATTGCTGCAATAGTCCAAAGCATTTTGTTCGTCCTTCTTCCGTTCCCTACCAAAAACTGCGCCTGGCGGCCCAGTGCCGCTCGTCACTGATTTTGCCGCAAGAACGCAGCACCGAAAGATACCTGCCGACTCCCGACGTTCTTGACTGCTTTGCGGATCCAGCCTGCGGGGTCACTGCGGCATCGGCCCCGGGAAGGCACGGTTCTTTGGCGCCAATCACAACCGACCCGCGACTCAGTTGAACCACGAATCACTTGCCTTGCGTTCCCAGGCGGCCAGCTGAGTCTCCGCTTCGTCCTTGGCAATGCCATAGCGCTGCTGGATTTTGCCCAGGAGCTGTTCGCGGCGACCGCCGATGACGTCAAGATCGTCATCAGTCAGCTTGCCCCATTGCTCCTTGGCCTTGCCGGTTACCTGCTTCCAGTTGCCTTGTATGCGGTCCCAGTTCATATGAATCCCTTCGTTGTTCGATGACCGATGATGGGCCACAGCAAGCCCAGTACTCGCAATTTATAAATCCGGCCAGGACCGGTCGGTGCGGTAGCGCACAAAGGCGGCCGGGCCGGTCGCCCTGGATTATAGTGATCTATGAGTTACGGGCAGGAGGACGCGCTGCCAATACGCCCGGCGCAGGTCACCGGAGGGGCGCTGGCACGCGTCCTGCTGATCGCCAGCACCATGCTGCTAATCGCGGCCTCCGACGACGCCCGCTACGCCGTGGAGCGCAAGGCGCTTCTCGCCGAGATCCAGCGCGACGCTGAGCAAACTGCAAATGCGACCGGTCGGGCGCGGTTCGGCGCGCGCGTGATGGGCGCGATGGATGCGGTACCACGGCACCGATTCGTGCCGCCTCGCTCGGTCGGCAGCGCCTATGCGAACCGACCGCTGGCAATCGGCCATGGCCAGACCATCTCCCAGCCCTACATCGTGGCCCTCATGACCGAGCTACTGGAACCAAAGCCCGGTGATGTGATGCTCGAAGTGGGCACGGGTTCCGGCTACCAGGCGGCAGTGCTCGCCGAACTCGTCGCACAGGTCTACACAATCGAGATCATCGCGCCGCTCGCCGAGAGCGCCACAGCGCGCCTGCGCGAACTCGGCTATCGCAATATCCAAGTGAAAATGGGCGACGGCTACTATGGCTGGCCGGAGCGTGCGCCTTTCGACGGCATCATCGTGACCGCGGCCGCGAGTTCGATCCCGCCCCCGCTCGTGGAGCAACTGAAGCCCGGGGGCCGGATGGTGATACCGGTCGGCGCGCCTTTTTACACGCAGGACCTGATCCTGCTGCGGAAAGACGCGAAGGGAAAAGTCACGACAACTTCCGTGCTACCAGTTGCCTTCGTGCCGTTGACCGGCGATCGCTGATGGCGCGGCGCGACTCGGCGCTGCTCGCCCTGTCGATCGGCCTGCTGGCGGGCGCCGCGCTCGCCTACCAGGTGTTGCTGTTCCGGTTGCTCGCGATCGTCCAATGGCATCCCTTTGCCGCGATGATCATCAGTCTGGCGCTGCTGGGCCATGGTGCGGCGGGCACGGCGCTCGCGCTCGCCGGTGGCCGGCTGCTGCCGCGGTTTCCCGCGGTTTATGCGACAAGCGCATCGCTCTTCGCGGTTGCCGTGCCGATCTGCTGGGTGGTTGCGCAACGACTGCCATTCAACGGGCTCGAGCTCGTCTGGAATCCCGGGCAACTCGGCTGGCTGGCGGGGCTCTTTCTGCTGCTGTCGCTACCGTTCTTCTTCGCGGCCTGTTGTTTCGGGCTTGCATTCATGCACGCGCGCGAGCGGATCGCCGCGCTCTACGCCGCCGACCTGTTCGGCGCAGGGCTCGGTGCCGGACTCGCGACAGGTCTGCTTTTTCTCCTTCCGCCAGGCGATGCGCTTCGCGCCGCCGCCTTGGGAGTCGCCGCCGGTCTCGCGGGATACACTCGCGTCCTCCGGCCAAAGCACATCCGCTGGGGCGCCACCGATGAAGAAGTGCGCCGCCCGATGCCCCTCGATGGCGCGGT
>Ga0209640_10004485_pt1 | contig 12212 bp, 8 predicted proteins | sample RifCSP10_1_FD_184018 | JGI IMG/M metagenome (GOLD analysis project Ga0209640, IMG submission 184018) | Soil microbial communities from Rifle, Colorado - Rifle CSP2_sed 10_1 (SPAdes) (version 2) | ecosystem: Environmental > Terrestrial > Deep subsurface > Rock core/Sediment | place: Rifle... | reverse complement strand
CGAGTCGACCCTCCTGGGCTCGGAGGACAACGTCGCGGTGATCTCCATGTTCCTGGGACGCTCGGCGCCGCTCGCGCCGCCGAAGGGAACGCTCTACGGGGCCGGCTGTACGCGCCGCTAACTCTGGTCACACATCTGCGCGCAAACATGACTGCATCGCACCGGCCGGTGCCGATTGCGCGTCGAACGTGACTCAATCTCCTTCTGCTCCCGAGGGAATGCGAGCTACCGCTCATACAATCGGCCGAAGCACCCTCGAATCGACCAATGCCTCGAGATGAGCCTGGACACGGCGCGGCACGTCGCCGCCCTCGACAAGCAACCCAAGCTCGATGTTCTTGGTGAACGCGTACTCGGTCAGGTTTGCGCTCGAGACGAGTAGCCGCTCACCGTCAGCCACCGCGCATTTCGCGTGCAGCGAGGCGTGCTTCCCACTCCCCACGTCCGGTCGCAGCTCGCGCGGCCAGGTGTAGAGAGTCGCGTGCTCGGCAACCTCGCTCCCGAGGGCCTGCGACATCTCGAACGTGACCCTGCCTCCACTCTCGGCTTCGGACTCAAGGACGACGGCGACATCGCATCCGCGTTGAGCGGACGCAACGAGGGCGGCGGCCACCTCCGGCACCTTGTAGACGGCGAAGCTCACAACGATCAAGCGCTCCCGCGCCATCGCGATGAGCTCGAGCAGCGCCTGGTCCGTTCGACGCATCGCAACCGCCGAGGTCTCCGGCCCCGTCCAGACAATGCTGACGCGCTGAGCTTGCGCCGAGCGTCCCTGCTCCCGTGCCGCCGCAACAGCGAGAGCCACGGCCGCGCTGTCCACCCCGGCACCGTCCCGCGCCGCGAGCAGCGCACTTGCCTGCTCGCGGAACGCATCGGTCGGCACGCCGTCGAGAACGGCACTGTCAGAAGCTCCAGACTTCAGGAGCCGCTCGAGCGAATCCAGTGCGCCGTCGGGTAACGATGAAACCGCCCGCCCGATCGCGTCGACGAGCGGGTCGCTCATTGCTTCGGGAGATAGCCGATGTCGAGACCGGTAATCAGCTTGGTGAGGGCCGCACGGTCGAGGTAGCGATTGCCCCGCTCGCAGGAGGTCTCCGGAGCGAACACGCAGGCGTGGCAGGCCGCGCCGTGCAGGGTCACCCCCTCGTGGTCTGGGTCGTGTTCGGCGCAAAGCGGGTCAGAGGCGCACAGGCCTGCGTCGATGAGCGCGCCGCGCAGGTGCCGTGCGAGCTCGTCGGGCTCGCCGAGCGCGACGAGGCCGCCGAGTGTGCCCTCAGAGTCGGGTGCGGCAGTGTAGAGCAGCACTCCCGCCATCGGCCCGTCTTCGTGCTCGGGCGGGTAGGCGTAAAGCCGCTCGCGGATCGATGCTTGCGAGTAGCCGCACTCGAGCGCGAAGCGGCGCATCAAAGCGTGCGCGAGCGTGTGCACGAGCACCAGGCGAAGCCCTGGGTAGCCGGCCGCGGGATCGGGTATGCGGCGACGCTCGCGCCAGGCCCGGTGCGCGCCACCGAACGCGTCGTCACGCTCACCGTTGCGACCAACCCAGTCCTCCACGGTGTCCTCCGAAAGCTGGATGAAGATCCCTTCCCCGTGTACCTCGGCGGCCGGTAGGAAGGTGATGTTGCCGCGGCCGAGTGGGACCCGCCGGTCGTCGAGGTTCTCCTCGTCGAAGGGGGAGTCAACGCGGGTGAAGCCGAGCAGCGCTTGCACTTCACGCAGCCGATCGATGAGCACGACGCGGTCAATCACTGGCTCGAACCCAGAAGGCGCAGCGATCGCGCGGGCGGTGAAGTCCTGCCCGGTGCGCTTCAGGTCGCCGGTCAGGAGGTCCCACTCAGGTGTGCGGATATCGCCGGCGAGGGCGCCGTCGTCACCGTGGGAGCGGTAGCGCTCGATCGCGTCGAGAAGCTGCTGATCGTCCAGATCACTGAAGGCGGCGAGCTCGCCGCGGCGCCGCAGGAAGGCGATGTCTGAGAGACCCTCGATCGCCTCGAGATCACCCCGGTGCGTGTGGATGCGCTGCATCAGCTCGTCCTCGTGACGAGGGATCGAGAGCGCGGACTCCTTCACCGCGAACCACGAGTTGGTTGCGCCGAGCAGCATCGCTCGCATGCGGCGCGTGCAGCCGGCGCGCTCGCGCAGATGCGGGTGGGCGCCGGTGCAGAGCGGCATGTTGCCGCGGTTCTTCTCACCGAATGCAGCCGACATGCGGCGTTTCGCGTCGCAGGTCACACACTGCACCTGGATGTCCGCGACCTCACCCGAGGCTCCGATCTCGTCCAACCGCAGGTTCCAGGCGCAGGTGGCTTCGTCAGCGGAAGCGGTGTTGTGCGCGAACGCGACCCAGGGGAAGTCGTCCAGGTGCCCGTCCTCGCAGGCGACGACGAAGCGGGCCGGGAGCGCGGTCGGCGGTGTCTTTGCCTTGGCGCAGTTCGTGTGCACGTACTTGTTGCCGTCAGGACGAACGGCGTTCACGCGCAGCTCGAACAGCCCGGACTCGATCGGCGCCAACTTGCGACACACCGGGCAGAGCAGCCAGCGCGGGAACGCGGCGACCGGGACGCCGATCAGGTTTGCCGGATCGAGCGCACCCGCGGTCAGCCCGCCCCGGTCCTCGGTCTGGGGAGGGCCGTGCAGCGCCTCCACTTGCTCGAGCCCTTCCTGCTGGCGGATCTTCGCCAGCAGTCGCGGCTCCTCGATTCGCGGGGCGTTGTCGAGCCGCCAGTCGTCGAGACCCATCACCATCGCCGACAGTCGCGGAAGGTCAACCACGCTCCCAACTCCGAATGTGTGGATCAGTGCGCTGGGACGGAGCGCTCCGACCCGGGTTCGCTTTGTGCGCCTAGTCGCCATCCGGGCTCCCAGCCGCCCCTCCGTCGGCACCGGGGAAGAGCACCCCGTCAGAAAGAATCAGCCCGACCGTAGGCTCGACGTCGCGCAGTGAGTTGAGCGCCGTGAACATGTCCCATGGGTCGGTGCTCGGCTTACGCAGCAGCCCCACGGTGTCGGAGTCCTTCTTCGCCTGATAGCCGAGCTTCGCCCCCGTCTTGACTGCCTGCTGGGCGCGGGCGAGCCACCCGTCAAGCCGCGAGTCGAGCTCGTCCTCGACCAACTGGGCGAGCTGCGCGTCCGTCTGCACCTCCCCCGCGCGAGAGCGGATCGCCTGCACCGCGCTCGTGACCAGGTCGGTCGTGCGGTCGAGGTCTTGAGCTGCAGCGTTGGGGTTCATGCGCAGCTCCGCTTCACGGATCAGTGAGACAAGCAGCGCACTCAGGCCCCGGTCGCGTGCCCGGGGGGCGAAGGGAGTCACCGAGAGCGCTTCGACGAAGCGGTAGAAGCTCGCGTGGTAGTGCTCGAACCGCTCGTAGTGGGAGAGATCGCGCGGGCGCGCCCAGTTGTAGACCGTGCACACGATTCCCGGGGTGGAACGACCGACCCGGCTTGTCGCCTGGATGTACTCAGCGGTCGTCTTCGGCTGGCCGGCCACGACCATCAGCCCAAGTCGCCGAACGTCGACGCCCACCGAGATCATGTTCGTCGCCAACAACACGTCGATCGGGCGCGGGCTCGCGGTCTTGTCGCGCTTGCGTCGCTTCTCTTCCTCCGCACGGCTGAACATGCGCTCCATCGCGTCGAGCTTCTCGGGGATCTCCGTGCCCGCCAACCGGGACGTGAGCTCCTGGATGCTCTCTGGCCCGAGCCGCCGCTGAGCGAGCCCGCGCCGATCCGTCTTGCCGAGACGCGTCCGGATGTCGTCCTCGCACAGGCGCCGCATCCCCGCCAGCTCTTGCATCGCGTTGAAGTACCCGACCAGCGTCAGCCACGGATCGGCGTGCGTGTCGTAGCGCTCGTACAGCACCTGCGCCGCTGCGAGAAACGCGACGTACGTCCGGATCAGCACGGCCTTCAGCCGGCGGCCCGGCGCGCACACCCCGATGTACAGACGCCCAAACGCCTCCTCGAGCGACCGCTCCCGGGCGAAGAAGTTGTCCTCCACGTCGAGCCCGGGCGGCGGAAACACCTGCACCCGCCGCAGGAAAAGGCGGTGCACCTGGTCGCCGGCGCGGTGCACCGTCGCCGTCGACGCGATCACCTTCGGACGCACCAGCTGACCGTCGAGCTCCCAGCTCGCAAGCCGATCGATCGCCGTCTCGTACAGACCAACCATCGTCCCGAGCGGACCCGAGATCAGGTGCAGCTCGTCCTGGACGATCAGATCCGGCGGTCGAAGGAGGAGGCCCCGTTCGACAGTCTTCGCAGCCAGGAGCGAACCCTTCGCGGGATGGCGGTCTTTGTCATCAAGCGTCGGGGTGCGAAAGCCGTGGCGCTCGCAGCGTCCCTCGACCACCCCGAACAGCGTCTCGGTAGCACCGTTCCACGGCAACTGAGCGAACTTGTCGACCGTCGCGATCACGATCGCCGGTAGCCGCCGGAAGATCTCCTCATCCACCGTCAACACCGGGATCCCCTCACCCGCCGAATTGCGCTGCGAAAACTCGCAAGTACCGAGCCTGTCTCCGCAGTAGGTGAGCACCCGTGCGCGGCCCTGCTCGTACGTCTCGACCTTCATGTGCACGGCTGGGTCGATGCGTTCCCCACACCACGGGCATGCCGAGAGCTGATCAGGCCGCCCGCTGCCAGTCTTGCGCCACGAGTCGCCGTGCAGGTTCTTCAGCGCCTCCGCCGCGATGTCTACTCGGTTCGGGGTGGTCGCCTGCCCCACCCACAAACCGATCCGGAACGGCTCCGCCCCCCACCGCTCCGCGTCTTCGCGGCGCAGCACCTCGCACGCACACACGAGCGACGCGGCTCGCTGGAACTGCTGCAACGTCAGCACCCGCAGCGTGTAGCGCATCAAGACCGCGACCCCAGCGTCGGCGCGGCGGCCCCCCAACGGCCCCTGCAGCCTGCGCAGTCCAAGCACATAGGCAGACAGGCCGAGGTAGGCCTCCGTCTTGCCGCCGCCTGTGGGATACCAGAGCAGATCGCAGATCGCCTCCGTTGGATGCGACCGGTCGCGATGCGACGGGTCGGTGACGCTCGGCAGGTTCAAGAGGATGAACGCAAGCTGGAAGGGGTACCAGCTGCAGTTCTCCTGCTTCTCGAACGCCGACAGCGGGTCGGTTCCGCCGCGACGCCTGTGCTCCGACCACAGCGTGTGCGTCCGCTGCAACGCCATCGCCCGGTTCGCGAACCGAAACGCATCACGCGCCTGTTGACTCTCCCGCAGCAAGTCGATCCCTTCAGCAATCCGGCGACGCGCGTCCTCAGCCCGCTCGAGCAGCTCCCCTCCACCCTCCGTGTGCGAGGCGAGATCATCGACCCCATCCCGCAGACGTTCGCTTTCTCGCTGCAGCCAGTCGCCGTACGCAGCACCAAGCGGTTCGAGCAACGTCAACAACTCGCCATCCGCAGCGTTCCCGAGCTGCTCCATGTCGAGCTCGAGCGGCACCAGCAGCGGCTCATCGTCGGCAGTCGGAGGCCGCATCTGCGCGACCTCGTACGTCGGAAAGGCGGTCGTCTCGAGCCGCACCGCGCGCATCGGATTCCCCGGTGCGGTGACTACGTGCACCGCCGTGCTGTGGCCTACCCCGTGCTCAACCCGGTGCCGGTAGCCGACCGCGAGTAGCTGATCCTCCCGGTCGGCCGGCTGCAGATCGTCCGGCCGGCCGACGAACACGGGAGCTCCGTCCGACGACTCGACCGCCAGCTTCGCCTGGAAAAGCCAAGCACGATCGACGAGCTCCTCCGGCTCCGCCTGCCCGTTCCGCAAGAACAGCGTCACCGACCACTCGCCAGCGAGCCGTCGCACCACCGCCTCGACTCGCACATCGGGCACCTCAGGATCGGGCGACCCGACAACGTGGCGCCCCTCCACAAGGGCCAGCGTCAACTCACCGCCGCACGGGGCCCGCTGCCACACGCGCCCTTCGCCGTCCTCGGCCTCGACCCGCTCGTACCGACCCCAGGCGGCGATGACCCGCAGCAGCTCGCAGCCGCCGTCAACGCGGAAGCTCAACCCGAGCGACGACGGGAACAGAGACTCCCGCGCCGCCTCGGGCTCGGCGTCCCCGTCCTCCTCGCTCTCGTCGCCGCTTCCAAGCGCCTCATCGAGATCGGTCTCGAGCGTGTGCCCACTCGGAGCGAGCATCCCCAGCACGTACCGATCCCGCGGCTGTTCCTCGCGCGGGAGGACTTCGGTCTCGCCGCCTGCGGGGCCAAGGAGGTCGCGCTCGACGAGTTGTACGAGTTCGGCGCGGATCTGCTCCGGTGAGGCAGCCGAAAGGATCGAAGTCATCGACAGGCGAGCCTACGGCAAGCGCACCCACCAGCCATCAGGTGACCTGAGTCGTCAGCGCGAGCGACGCACTCATGGCAGCTGCACGAGCTTCCCGTCAATGACGAGAGTGCCGCCGCACTGGACGACCAAGTGAGGGCTGTCCGAGACGAGCTCGCACGACGGTTTGTCTTCACCGGTAGAGAGCCAGATGAGGGCGGCTGCGAGCAGCCCAGCGACCACGAGCCCGGGATAGAAGAATCGGAAGAACACCGCGGGCCTGACGAAGAGCGCGTCCCGCAACCGAAACGTCTTCAGATTCCGGTAAAGACCGAATCGGTGCGACTCGAGTGCCGCACGTAGGTCGAATTCCGCCTCCTCGTCGCCGGCGAGCCGGCCATGCGAGTCGTAGTACGCAGCCGTAAGACGCTCCAGCTGATTCGCAAGCAACATGGCCTCGCCATACAGCCAGGCGTGATACGCATCGATTATGAAGAACACGACCGCGACCCCTGCGGCTATGGCCCCGAGCTCCCACTGCGACTGGCTGAACGCGATGCCGACGAGGGCCAACCAGATAGTGACAGCCCAGCCGCGGATGGTTGCTCCCGTAGCGATAACCCCGTCGATGAACTTCGCAACGCGTTCGTATTCGAGCTCGACGAGCTTCGCGAGCTTCTCCTTGTCGTAGCCGCCCATCAGAGCTTCTTGACCGCCTGCCGCCACCCTTTCCGAGTCGACTCTGCCCTCTCGGCGAGGTCTGCGAACCCGTCCTTCTTGAGCCAGGTAATGATTCTGTCGAGCAAACGTGGGATGAAGTTTGTGTGGAACCGCTTGAACTCGCTGCTCAAACCCCCGTATGTGAACCCGAGCACGTCTGGCCACAGGTCGCAGAGATCCTCGAACGATCGGACGACAGCGATTCGCTCGGCCAGCGCGCCGTCGCTTTCAGCAGCAATCCGAAGGCGCGCCGCCTCGAGCTTTGCCTGCGCGTCGACGGCGGTGATCTCGTGTGCGAAGCCGTATTCGAAGAACTGCTGGAAGAACGCCTGGCAGAAGACAATGACCGTGGCGTCCCGCTTGAGCGGCTTCTTCTCCGGCAGGCCCTTCTCGGCGAGCTGCTTCGCGTAGCTCTCCAGCCGGTCGAACAGCTCCGCCGCTACCGGGTCTGGCGCGCCGCGGCTCACTCCACTTCAGAGGCGATGCGGCGGATGGCCTTGATGGCTTCTCGTGCTTGTGACTCGGCGCCTCGATACGGGAAGGGGAGAGATTCGGACCGGCGACGGGTCACGAGGCGGTAGAACGGGCGCAGCGCCTCGACCGTCGCAACGTCGCGACGGAGGCTCGGATGCAGCTCTCGGAAGGATTCGAATGCCCGATCTCGCGCGTACTCTCGACGTCCGCCAGCTATGACTCCGAGAATCACGATGGCCTTCCCAATCGCATAGAGCTGGGCGAGGCAGAAGAGCAGGTTGCCCTTGAACAGCGCGAGGTCGTCGTAGGCGTCCAACCGTCGAAGTTCGGCCTCGAGCTCCTCCCGAACCCCAGCCTGTGGCTCGAACGGGCCACTCAGGACATGGCGCAGAACACCGCTGCGATCAAACAGAACCTTGCCTTCATGGCGAAGATGGTCAATGAAGGACGATCCCGCCTTGAACAGGTCAAGCAGCTCTTCGGACGAATAGCAGACGAAGGAAAGACGTTCGCGCTTGAGTGGCTCAGGAAGCGCAGCAAGGAGCGTTGTGGGGCGAAGCTCCTCCTCGCGTGCGACCACGAGAAGGTCGATGTCGCTCCACTCGTCGGGCTCGCCGCGCGCCAGCGATCCGAACAGGCAGACGCCGTCGACTCCATCGATGTCCTGCAGTCGCTTGGCGATCGACCTAGCCTGGTGACGCTTCTCGGCAACGAGTGTGGCCATCGCGGCTCAGTCTAGGCGATCGTGCTACCGGACGCGAACACGTGTTCTCCTACATGCTCGATGCGAGAGCGGACATGAGCCGGCCACCGAGTACGTACGCGCAGTCTTCCGGAGATCTCACGACGGCGTGTGGACGAGGAAGACGTTCAAGTCCGCAAGCCGCTCGACGTCACCAGGCCAGTGCATCTCCGCGCGCAGCTCGACGTCCTCCGATGCCTGCTTCCACCAGCCGAGCGACGGGTGCTCCTCAACGGCCGCTCGTGCCTTCTCGACGATCGTGGAGAGGCCCTTCTCGCGAACGAACACCACGAGCGCGAGCTTTGTGTCGCGCCACGCCGCGTAGCCGAAGAGCTGATCGATCGCTTCGGTGAACGCCTTCTCGCCGGACCAGAACTTCGCCTCGCCGATGAACACGTTGCGGTCGTCGACACGAACGAGGATGTCCGTCTTCCCCGACACGTTGAAGGCTTCCGCCGTCGTCTGCCCCCGGTAGTGCGTGTTCAGCGTCGTCACGATTAGGTCGCGACGCTGCTCCTCGCCAAGAGCTGCCCACGCGTCGGGCGACCTCTCCATCTGCGCGAAGAATGCGCGGAGAATCCGGAGGACGTTCTCGAAGTGCTCGTCTCCAAGGGTCGGCTCGAGCGGAATCGGCATCTCCATGCGTACCGGCACGGTTGGGCTAGGCAAGCGGACGATCGCGTCCGCGATGTAGGTCTTCTCGGGCTGTCCGCGCGGCCCGATCGGTATTCCCGTCGAAGCCGCCCGCTCGTAGCTCGCTCGGACTCGATCCCGTCGGCCCATGATCCGCCGGCGGGCCCGCTGGTCAAGTGACGCGTTGAAGGTCGAGATATCCGACGCGGCCCACGTGAGGTAGCTCTGGACAGCGCTGATGAGCGAGTCGACCTCTACCCGGAGATCGATCGGCGAGTCATGCGGGTACTCCCACGAACGAACCAACTCGTTTCCCCGCGCGTCCGCGCGGGGTGGGTTGTAGTTCCTTGTGTTCGGAGTGAACCGAAACACGCCTGCGTCGCCATCGAATGGAATGTGAACGGTATTTCTCGTCCCCGCGATGAAGAAGCTGCGCCCGGGATCGAGGGCGCGGCGAGCGTGGTCATAGCCGACGTCGACCTTGACCTCCTCGGGGGATTCCATCCACACGTCGTCAGGTCGAAGGCTGGGCGCCCCTCGTAGAACAGCAAGTCAGGTAGATCCGACATCTGCTTGGGCGCCTCTACAGCTCCAGCTGCTCAGAGACGTTGCGTGGCCTCCGCGCGCGGGCCTGCTTCGCGCCCTTCTCGTGCAGGCCCTGGGCGACCTCTTCGGCGTGGCGGGCGTGCTCGACCTCCAGGTGGCTACGGACCAAGGAGGTCGCCGAGGTAAGGAGCTGCGTCTGCGAACTTGTCGAACTGCACCACTCGGACTCCACCTTGCAGGGCGGGTGCCAAAATCGACCGGATGCGCTTACGGTGCTCTTGCGTCGGATTCACGATCACTACCGACTTGAGAGCCTTGGGCTCCGCGAGAGCGAGACGGAACAGCGCCTCGACGTGGAGATCCGTGGGTGTGAACGAGAACCCGACGAAAGCGAGCGTCTTCGCCTTGCGAATCGCAAGCTCAGCATGCGACCACAGCTCAGGAAAGATCGGGCGACTTCCAACCGATTTCACGTACTCGGGAGGCACAATCTCGTAGAGCTTCTGGCCGTTCTGCTTGTAGGGTCTCGCGCGAAGGCGAAGCGGCTTTCGTTGATCAGACGGAAACGGAAACCAGTTCAGCGACCCGTGAAGCTTCAAGAGATTGATCGACTTGTTCTGGCCGGTGGGCGCACTGGTCCCTTCCCACGCCTCGTAGCCCTCGACGCGGGAGGGGTTCGGGAATGCGTAGCCGTAGCGCGCCGACCACTTACCGTCGGTGTTGGTCCGCAACGCGTGATCGATCAGGCAGTCATAGTTGAACGAGACGATCGTCTCCTTCGGCCGTAGCGCGGCGACGAGTGCAGCGTGGTAGGAGCACGGTGTCTTTCGCGCTATCGAGTTCGACTTCGCGACGTCGGCGGACTCCTCAAGTACCGCCGAGAGACCGTCGAGTAGGCGCGTCCGCATGGCCTGAAGGTCGGCTCGCCCAAACTTCCCTCTCGTACTCGCCGATGCTCGCACCGTCGAGAGCATCGCCTCGAGCTGCGTGAAGTACTCCTCGAGAGTAAGGGCGAAGTCCGGCCCGTACAGGTCGAGAACATCGTTGAGAACGCCGTCGATCGTCTGCTGATGGCGCTTCGTCGTGATGCGCTGGAGCTGGGTGAAGAAGTCGGCATTCGTCGGGGGCAAGCAACGGAGTCGGCCTGTCTCGACGAACTCGGCGCCACGCGACGCACCCGCCCCAAGTACGACAACCGTTGAACCGGGAGACCAGGGGGCCATGAGCGGTTAGTCCTCGAAGAGCGTGTCCGGCGCCCGACTTGCGCTGTGTCCTACACGCGACGCGCCACGCCCTCGCTTCTTGGCGCCCTTCGCGTGCAGGCCCTGGGCGACCTCTTCGGCGTAGCGGGCGTGGTTGAGCTCGAGGAGGCGGTCGAGAGCCTCCGTCTTCACCGCCTCCGAGATCGTGTAGCGCAGGCCGAGCGGGGTCTCGCGGAAGTCATGGTCGAGCTCGAGGTCGGCCCAGCCGTACGCGTCGGCGACCGCACGGTCGAGCTCGCGCCGCAGCCGTCGGAGCTCCTCGATTCGCTCCGAGGAATCCTCGGGCTGCTCGTGGACGCGGTTGTAGACCTTCGTCAAGCCCTGGCTCTCTGCGAGCAGCGTCGCCTTGCGGTAGCTCAGGTGCCGGTCGCCGATGTCATCGAGCACGGACACGTCCTCGGGGAACGGAAAGTTCTGGAAGCAGTCGGTCGGGCTGTAGCGCAAGTCGAACTTGAGCGAGCCCGAGTACTTCCGCGCCCAGGCATCGTGGAAGGTTGACGAAAGAGTGGCAGCGTGCCCGTCGTCCTCGAAGGCGAAGACGTTGGTCGCGTCGGAATACACCCACCCAGTCGGGCACCAGGTGACGAAGAAGTACTTCGCCACGCGAGGGCCAACGAGGACGCGCTCGAAGCCTGCGATCTCCTTGTATAGCTCGCCGCGAGGGCGCTCGTACTGCCACCAGAGCTCGCGCGCACGCTTGCTGTAGCGAACCTTCGCCCGCTCGGGACGCACCTTCTGATTCACGATGGCGAAGGGCGACTCGAACTCGCGTGCCTCGTTGACTTCGAGATCGCCGAAGTTGATCACCCACCTCGTCGGCGCCTGATCAACTCGATCCGCAAGTTCATCAGCGATGAGATATGGCCGGAGCACCTCGGCGTTTCGTTGGTCGGCTTCGATGAGCTGGCGTACCTCTTCCGGGGTTACGAGGAAGCCCGATCCGAGCACGATCGAGCCTTGGAAGGCGCGGTCAGCGCCGGCCGCGAGCCTGTGTGGGGAGCCGTCGATCCGGCTCGCTGGCTCGAGCGCTGGGCTGATCAGCGCGACGGTGACACCGTCGAGTCTGGTCTCGCCTGTCCAGTCGCCCGCTGTGCCCCAGACGTGGGCGACGTAGACGGTCGCCTCGCTCGGCCACTGCTCGCTTCGGTTCGCCCGCATCAGCAGCGTGCCGTTCGCGCAGATCGGATCGAGCGCGACCTGGCGCGTGTCGCCCTGGCCGATCGTGTTGGTCGCGATGAGCCCGAAGGTGCCAGCCCGTCGCAGCAGTCCGTTCGCCCGCAGGTAGAAGTAGGCGACGAGGTCGGCGCTGCCGCGACGTCCGTCGGCGAGCCGCTCAACCAGGTACTCGCGGTACGGCTCGCCGAGCACGCCCGTGATCTTTTGGCCGCCGAGGAATGGGGGATTGGTCATGATCGCGTCAAAGCCCCTCTCGTTCCTGGCCGCGCTCCCGAACACCTCGGGGAACTCGAGCGCCCAATGCAAGCACGGGCGCGCAGTTGAAGCGCTTCCGGAGAGCAGCGTGGTAGCTGCCCGCCGCAGTCCCTCGAGATCTCTGGTG
>Ga0209640_10004484_pt1 | contig 12213 bp, 11 predicted proteins | sample RifCSP10_1_FD_184018 | JGI IMG/M metagenome (GOLD analysis project Ga0209640, IMG submission 184018) | Soil microbial communities from Rifle, Colorado - Rifle CSP2_sed 10_1 (SPAdes) (version 2) | ecosystem: Environmental > Terrestrial > Deep subsurface > Rock core/Sediment | place: Rifle... | reverse complement strand
TCAGAGCCTCTGCTGCTTTCGCGGGTGATCGGGCCGCTGCGCCATGGGGAGCTCTGGCTAGCCAGGCTCCTGCAGGGACGGCTCATGCGCCATGCGTTCGCCGGTCCCGCCTCTACGGATCTGGATGATCTCGGCGAGCATGCTGACCGCGATCTCTTCGGGGGTTTCCGCGTTCAGCTCCAGCCCCATGGGCGAGTGGACCCGGGCGATCTGTTCCGCCGGAATCCCCCGGGCCGCAAGCTCCCGAGCACACACTTCCCAGCGCCGCCGCGAGCCGATCACTCCAATGTAGCCGGCCGGCGACTCGAGCAGCGCCGGCAGACCATCCACATCCACCGGGACTCCCCGGGTCGTAAGCATCACATAGGTATCGGGGGTGATCGGCATCCGCTGCGGCAGCTCGGCCAGCGGCCCCACGAGATAGGCATCCGCTCCCGGAGCAGATTCCGCTGAGGCATGCTCCGGACGGTCATCGGAGAGCACCACCCGGAAGCCCAACCAACTCGCCAGGTGCACGACCGCCCGCCCGACGTGCCCGCCGCCGACGACGACGAGAGTGGGACGTTCCTGAACCGGCTCCACGAATACCTCCATCTCACCTCCGCAGACCCCGACGTCGCCCCGTTCCAGGTCACGGAAGGAATAGCTCAGCTTGCGCGGCTGGCCATCCCGCAAGGCCTCCAGCGCAGCCTGGATGACTCGATGCTCTAGATCGCCCCCGCCTACGGTTCCTTCGCTCCGTCCGCCGGGAAACACCAGCATCTTGGTGCCTTCATGCCGGGGAACCGATCCCTGGGCCCGGACCACGGTTGCGACTGCAAACGGCTCACCCGACGATTCCAGCTCCGCGAGTCTGCGGTAGATGCGATCCGCGCTCAGAGCTCGGCCCTCAGCGCCCGCCACACACGCTCGGGAGTAACCGGTGCCACATTGACCCTCGCCCCACAGGCGTCCAGGACCGCGTTGCCGACCGCCGGGGCAACCCCGTCCATTGGAATCTCGGCAACCGCCTTCACCCCGAAGGGATGCGAGGGTTCAAAGGTCTCGATGAAGAGGGTCTGCAGCTCGGGCATTTCATGGGCGGCGAAGATGTGATAGTCGCGGAAATCAATCTCCCGCGGCCTCCCCGCCTCGTCGTAGCGCATCTCCTCGCAGACCGCGTAGCCGAGCGCCTGAGTCATCCCGCCCTCGATCTGTCCGGAGGCAGTCAGGGGGTTGACGATCACCCCCGAGTCGACTGCCATGACTAACTTGTCGACCGTGACCTGGCCGGTCTCCACATCGACGGTCACTTCGGCGAATTGAGCTGCAAAGGGCGGCGGGGCGACCGGCGATACATAGGAGGCCACCCCCATGATCTGTTCCTGGTCTTCGTGATGCAGCGCATTGAGCGCGACCTGTTCCATCGTCACCGAACGGCCGTCCGGAGCCCAGGCCCGGCCGCCTGCAAGCCGGACCTGGTCGGGCTGAATCGACCCGGCCGCCGGCTCGGTCAGCATGCGGGCAGCGCGGATCCGGATCCGTTCGGCCACCTGCTCGGCCGCCCGGACCACTGCGGTGCCGGAAATATAGGTCGTGCTCGAAGCGTAGGCGCCCTTGTCGAACGGGGTGAAGTCGGTGTCCGAGGAATAGATCACCAGGTCGTCCAGCGGCACGCCCAACACTTCGGCGGCCTGTTGGGCGAGCACGGTGTCCGAGCCGGTCCCCAAGTCGGTCGCGCCGACCAGCAGATTGAAGGATCCGTCTTCGTTAATCTTGAGGCTGGCCCCACCCATATCCAGGTAAGGAATCGCGGTGCCCTGCATCACCAACGCGACCCCGATCCCGCGCCTCAGATGGGGCTTGCCCTCGACTTGATGCCACACTGGGCTGCCATATTTGTGGGGCCAATCGATTGCGGCGGATCCGTGCTGGACGCATTCATCCAGCGCGCAGGTCTGGATGGTCTCCGGCCGCGGCTCGCGGCCCTCCGACCAGGCGGTGCTGAAAGGCTGCAGTTCGCCTACCCGCAGGGCGTTCTTCAAACGAAACTGAATGGGGTCGAGCCCAAGCTGGCGGGCGATGTTCTCCATGTGCCGATCGACGGCCCAGAAGCCCTGCGGCACCCCGTAGCCCCGGTAGGCACCCGACGGCGGAGTGTTGGTGTACACCACGTCGGCGTGAAAGCGGATGTTCGGAGCCGCCCGGTAGCCTCCATCCCCGACATACAGTGCCATCCCTTTGTGACCGGTGTTGCCGGCCACGGTCAGCGCGTGGCAGCCGTAGGCCCCGGTGTCGCTGAGGCAAACCATTTCGTTGGCGGTGAGGGTCCCATCCAGCTTGACCCCGGTCTTCATCCGGAAGCGCATCGGGTGACGCGAGCGGGCGGCCTCGAACTCCTCCGCCCGGGTGTATTCAAAACGCACCGGTCGGCCGGTGGCGATGGTCAGGTGGGCGGCGACGTCTTCGATCATGACTTCCTGTTTGCCGCCAAAGCCGCCCCCGATCCGAGGCTTGATCACTCGGATCCGCTTCGGCGGCAGTCCCAGGACCGGCGCTAGCTGCCGGCGCACGTGAAACGGGACCTGGGTGCTGGTCCGAATGACCAGCCGATCGTCTTCGTCCCAGTAGGTCACAACCACGTGGGGCTCGATCGAGGCTTGCTGGACCTTAGGCACCTCGTAGCTGCCTTCGATGATCCGATCGGCCTCGGCGAATCCCCGCTCGACGTCCCCGATGTCCACATGGATCTGGGCGGCCAGGTTGCGGCCCGGATCCGACTCGCCGAAGTTCAAGTATTCCGGTTCGTCGTGGATGCGCGGGGCACCTTCGGCCATCGCCTGGCCGGGATCAAAAAGGGGGGTGAGCTGCTCGTAGTCAACCTGAATGAGGCCGAGGGCTTGTTCGGCGATCTCTTCGGTCTCGGCCGCCACGAAGGCCACCCGATCGCCCACGAAGCGCACCTTGTTATCCAATGAAAACATGTCGAGTGGGCCGGGGATCGGATCCGATTGGCCGGCGGTGGAATACACGACTCGCGGAATGTCCTGCCAGGTCAGCACCGCCGCCACCCCAGGCAGTTGGCGGGCCCGGGAGGCATCGATCCGCCGGATGCGGGCGTGCGCGAGCGGGCTCTTCAGCAGCTTGGCGGTGAGCATGCCCCGCATTTCGATGTCAGCGGCGAAGGCCGGTTTGCCCTGCGCCAATTTCACGGCGTCCACCTTCGGAGCCGGCTTGCCGACCGACCGCAGCAACTGAGTTTCGGGGACCACCGTGATACGCGGCATCACCCGAGTCCGGGTGAGCAGGTCGGGGCCAAGGCCGCCGGTCTCCTGTCCCTCTCGCCCATGCGGGCCGAAGAGTTCGGGCGGGGCCGGGATCGGTCCGCCGATCGGCTCGAGGGTCTCGCCGCGCAGCACCGCAGCCGCCCGCAGCACCGCTTGGACCGGCTTGAGATAGCCGGTGCAGCGGCAGAGGACTCCGGAGAAGGCCTCCCGCACCTCGGCCTCCCTCGGTGCGGGGTTCGTCCTGAGCAGGGCCTGGCTGGTGAGCAGCATGGCGGGGGTGCAGTAGCCGCATTGAATCGCGCCGGTCTCGACAAACATGGCTTGCAGCGCGTTCAAGCCGGCTGTTCGGCGCCAACCCAGCTCCGGATGCTGCCCGAAGCTCTCGATGGTCTCCACCCGGCGACCGGCGGCCTGCACCGCCAGCATGACGCAGGCGTTCACCGGCCGGCCGTCGAGGAGCACGGTGCAGGCTCCGCACTCTCCGGTTTCGCAGCCATGCTTGACGCCGAACACCCCCAATTGCTCGCGCAGCGCAGCCAGCAGCGAAGTCGAGGCGGGGATCGCTGCGCTGACAGTTCGGCCGTTGAGGTCGAAGCTGACGTTCACCGAATCACAGTCTCCAGGGCTTCATGAAGGCAGGACCTGCCGGACTACCCGGCGGACCAGGGTGCCGGCGACTGCGGCCCGGAAATCAGCGCTGGCCCACGCGTCGCCCGCCGTGGAGTAGGCCTGCTCAGCCGAGCGGGCTGCGCGCTCGATCGCCTCCGGCGAAGCGTCGCCGGAATCCTGAACGAGCAGCGGGCGCTGGCCGTAGCCACCAATCACCGCCCGGAACTGCTCGGCTCCACCAAAGGAGGCGGCTGCCGCGCAGACCTGAGGCAAATCGGCCGGCGCTCGACCAACCTGCTCATACGCCAACCCGTCCGGACGGCGAATGTGGATCGCGGTGAGCAGTCCGACTGATGTTCCGCTGGCTCGTAGCGAGAACAGCTCAGCCAGCGGCATTCGAGAGTCATGCTGGGCCCATTCCAGCTCGGAGCCCATCGCCAGCAGGGTGGTCAGCAGCGGCGATCTGCCATCGCCTGAGAATAGAGTTCCGCCGAGGGTGGCCTGATTGCGAATATTCCAGCCGGCTTCCAGGCGGCACGCTCGTACGAGGGCCGGCGGCAGCCGATCTGCGGCGGCCACCAGCGCCTGCAATGGGAGCGTGGCACCAAACCGGAAGCCGGTCTCCGAGATGTCGAGCGAGTCCAGGCCGAGGTCTTGCAGGTCAACCACTGCCTGCAAGGTGCGCCGGTTCGCGGTCAGCGCCGTGCCGCCGGCGAGCGGAACACCGCGTTGAAGGAGGGTGAGCGCCTCAGCGAGCGTACTCGGCCGGTAATACTCAAGCGGTGGCAACTAGCGTTCCTCTCGGGGCATCACGCGCCCGGGCTGAAGGTGTCCACCAGCAATCTGACATCCCCTCCGACCGGATAAAGGATCGGAGCGGTCGCGCCGTGATCGATGTATTGCTGAACCTTGGCGCGAGCCTCTTCCGGCGTCCCGGAGGCTGTAATACGGGTGATCAGCTCATCCGAAACCAGGTGCTTGGCTTGCTGAATCTGCTCATGGGTGGCCGGCCAGCCCAAGATCGATTGAATCTCGGCTACCACCTGCGGAGCGACACCACTGGCCTTGGCGATGTGCGGCTGCTGAGCCAGATACTGAGTCAGCAGCTCGCGGCTGGTGTCGAGGGCTCGCTCCCGGTCGGGATCCACCGAGCACACCACGAGCTGCGGCCGATCCAATTCCTCCAGCCGCCGGCCGGCCTGCCTCGCGCCGCATTCGATATGCTCCAGCGCGTCGTCGTTGTACTCGGGCGGCACGCAATAGTTCAGGACCACTCCGTCGGCAATCTCGCCTGCCAACTCCATCATCTGCAGGCCAGTGGCACCGATCATGATCGGAACCTGCCGCGGCTCGCGCCGGCCGTGGATCACATCGAGCTCGATCCCATCCACCCAGTGGAATTCACCGTGGAAGGTGACCCGCTCGAGCCTGAGCAGCCGCCGCAGCAGTTCGACGGTCTCCCGCATCGCGAGCAGCGGCTTGCGGCGCTCGATCCCGACGTTCTTGGCCAGCGGATCCCACCAGGCCCCGATGCCGCAGATGATTCGATTGGGTGCCAGGTCGTCGAGGGTCAGGAAGGTGGCAGCCAGCAGCCCAATGTTGCGAGTCCAGTTGTTGATGACCCCCGAGCCGACCTTCAGCCGCTCGGTCACCGCGGCATAGGCCGCCATGGGTACGATCGCGTCCCGAACAAGCCTCGATTCGGCCTGCCAGACCGCCTCGAAGCCGCGCTGTTCGGCATACCGGACGTAGTCCAGCCCGTCGCGCAGCTCATGGGCGTCTTGCAGGTACAGGGCAACCCGGTCCAGAGTCACTGACTACTCCTTGGGAGCGAGCAGCGGTTCTCCCCGGCGAACCAGCTCAAGGTCCTCCGGGGAATCCAGATCCAGGGCGAGGGCCGGCAGATCACAGATCTCGACCCGTGCCCCGACCGCCTGGGCCCGCGCCACATGCCGAGCGAGACTATCGACGCCAAATTCGAATTCTATCAAAGCGGCCGGGGCAACCAGCAGTGCATTGGTCCCCCTCCCGTGCCTATCCGGCGCAATCACAAGTGTGGGAGGCCTGGCTGCCAGCCCGGCCATGGCAAGCACATCGCTTGGCGCGAGGCGAGGCAGATCGGCCGAGAGCACCAGCACGGCCGAGGCCCCCGCGGTCCGGGCAGCCTCCCGGGCGAGCAGCAAAGCCCGATTGAGATTCGGCGGATCGGACTCGGGCAGCGCCACTCCCCCTGCGGCACTGGCTAATCCAAGAACGTCTGGGTCTGCACTGACCACCAGGGTCGCCGATATTTCTCGAACTTCGGCGAGCACCTCCAGGGTGCGCGACAACATCCAAAGGGACAGTTCGACCCGTTCCGCTTCGGTGAGGACGGCTGCCAGTCGCGACTTGGCCTGCCGGAGCGGTTTCACCGGAACCACCGCCCAGAGGGTCAAATCGCCCGCTCCAGCGCGGCCGCGAACTCCAGCAGCTCTCCTGCAAGGGCCAGGCGGTCCGAGCGGTCGTGCATCAGGGTCTGAGCAACCAAGGGCTGGATCCCGAGCCGGGCTATGGGCTCCGCCAGCGGTTCGTCCCTGGTATCGATGACTAGCGCGGTCAGCACGTCTCGGAAGTGTTCCGCCACGGCAAGGCTGCTGGGCTCGATCCCGAGCTCGCCAAACATCTTAGCTGCTGGCCCCCGGATAGCCTTGCCACCGACGATCGGCGACACCCCTATACATGGTTTCTCTCCGATCGCGGCTCGGATGCCCGGGATCGCCAGAATGGGATCGAGGCTGACCCAAGGATTGGAGGGGCAGAAGATGATTCGATCGGCGGCCCTCAGCACTTCCAATACGCCTGGGGCCGGAGCCGCCTCGTCGGCGCCCTGAAATCGGAACCCACGCACGGCGGGTTCGGAGGACCTTTCTACGAAGTATTCCTGAAAACCGAGTTCGCCGATGTCCGAGAGCACCCGGGTCCGCACCGGGTGGTCGGTCATCGGCAGCACTTGGATCTCGACCCCGAGGGCGGCGCAGAGCGTACGGGTCACCGCCGAGAGCGGTTCTCCCGCCCGCAGCCGACGGGTGCGTTCAATATGCAGAGCCAGATCTCGATCGCCCAGTCGGAACCAGGTTGGCCCGCCTAACGCCCGCAGCGCGTCCAGGAAGGCCCAGCTCTCGTCCCGCCTGCCCCACCCGGTGTCGGGATTGGCCAGCCCGGCCAGGGTGTAGGTGACGGTGTCCAGATCGGGACAGATCATCAGCCCGAGATGCTCAAAATCGTCGCCGGTATTGACGATCACCGATAAATCTGCGGGCGGCAGGACCCCAGCCAGGCCATCCACCAGCTTGGCACCTCCGACCCCGCCCGCCAACGCCACAATCTTCATGCTACAAATAGACCGTCACTTCTGCGGGCGGCCGCCGGCCGCGCTCTCTTCCCGGAGCCGCCGGCCAGCCCAGCAGCACCAGACCCTGCGGTTCCCAGGAGGCCGGCAGGCCCAATGCCTCCCGAGCCACCGAGGGGGCAAAAAGCGGCGCACACAGCCACGACCCTCCGAGCCCAGCCGCGTGGGCCGCCAGCAGCAGGTTCTCACCGGCCATCGCGGCACCCTGAACGGCCATCAGATACTCGGCCCGCGAGCGTTTCTCGTCCGGATACACATCCATTTGCTCCATGGTCAGGCAGACCAGCACAGCGACCGGCGCCCCGGCGATCCGAGCGCGGGAGCGGGCCACATCCGCGCCAACCGGGCGCGGATCGTCCCCATCGGCCAGCCGGTCGGCTTCCAGCTGTGCCCCCATCTGGTGCGCCAGGCGGATTCTGGCCTCTGAGCTGTTCAGCACCGCAAACCGCCACGGCTGTCGATTGTGGGCGGAGGGCGCCTGGCAGGCCGCCTGCAGCAGCCGGTCGATGAGCTCCGGCTCCACCGGCCGGTCGGCGAATGCCCGAACCGAATGCCGGCTGCGGACCAGCTGCTCGAAGGCTGCTAAGATCCCAGTCATCCCATGCTGCTGGCAGCCCGCGGCCGGATGCGATAGATCACCCGCTGCTCGCCTCGGTACCAGTCGTAGGTAGGCGTGCCTCGGTACTTGCGGGCCAGCTTGTCGATGTGATCCCGAGCTCCATCCTCGCTGATCGATTCCACAGTGCCGCGAATCTGAATATACCGGTACATCTGGGTGGGGTCGATGATTGCCAATGAAATCTGTGGACGAGCGGCCATGTTCCGGTCCTTCACCCGGCCCCGGGCTGAGTTCACTCGGATCAACTCGCCCTCCGTGTCAAACCAAACCGGAGTTACTTGCGGGGTGCCGTCCGGCATGACGGTCGCCAGGAAGGCAAAGGCCCGCACGTCGTCGCTGAGCAGGTCACGGTGAGAGTCAGGCAGCATTCTTCCTCCATTGAATTAGCGAAATAGATCCTCTTCCTTCGGCCGGAGTAGCTCTTGGATCGACCCTTCCCGGAGAGGATAGGGCATGCCACGGAGATGCACCACCGGGCGCCCTTCGGCCGCCTGGCCCATCAACAAAGAGGCAGCCGCGGCGACCTCGTCCGCCACTCCCACCTGGGTAACCTGCAGCGGATCGCCGAAGAGATCCGGCCACCCCCGCAGATCCATCAACGCCTGCAGCCCGCTGAGGCCGATTGCCACCCCTTCGGTGCCCATCCGCCAAGCTCGGCCATGCGAGTCGATGATCAGCACCCCCAGCCGCGCCCCGGAAGCCTGTTCCAGCTCCTCCCGCAGGCGTGTGGCAGATCGTTCCGGATCCTCCGGGAGCATGAGCACCACGTCTTCCCCTCCTACATTGGAGTGGTCGACTCCGGCGTTGGCGCAGACGAAGCCCAGGCGATGCTCGACGATGATGACCCCCGGCCGGATCCGCAGCACCTGCTTAGCCTCCGACAGGATCACTTCAACCAGGCGGGGGTCTTTCTCAGCTCGGCCTGCAAGCTCCGCTGCTTCCGCGGAAGGCGTGATTTGGGTCAGGTCGACCTGGCGACCTTCGGCCTTGGAGACCACCTTCTGTGCCACGACCAGCAGGTCGCCCGACTCGAAGGTGAGGTCCACTCGTCCGGCGGCCGCCAGAATGAACCCTGCCAAGTCATCGCCTGGCTTGACCAGGGGGATGCCCGGCAGGGCCGTCAAAGTCATTTGCATCGATTCGGATCAGCCGGGGGCTTGCTCGCCGGTGATGCGGATCCCCGAGGCCTTGATCTTGTAGCGCTTGTTTATCCAGAACAGAATTGGCGACAGACCTTCCACGACGACTGCGTTGCGCAGCGGGCCGGCATCCCATCCGACCAGCCCGGCGGCAGCAACCAACTGGAGCACCTGGTCCTTGGCAGCCGGGTCGTCGCCGCAGACCAGCACATCGCACGGGACCGGACCGTCGTGCTGCAGATGTCGGTGGGACACATTCTGAAAGGCGGTCACGACCCTGGTTCCCGTCCCCAGCAGCTCCTGGGCCTCCTGGGCGGCGCTGCCGGCGGGCGGCATGTGAACGGCATAGATGTCCTGACGGTTGAGCGGATTCGTCACCGCGATGAGAACTTTGCCTTCCAGCTGCTGCTTGACCGAGGCAAGGGTTTCCTGCTGGGAGGAAAATGGGACGCTGAGCACCGCGATGTCGCAAGCCTCGGCGGCTTCCTCGTTCCGCATTCCCTCAACTAGCTGCCGCTCTAGCTTCTGGTTCAATTCTTCGGCCACTTGCCCGGCCTTTTCCGACGTGCGGGAGCCGATGATCACGTGGTAGCCCGCTTTCGCCCAGCGGGAAGCCAGTCCGCGGCCCAGCTTGCCGGTTCCGCCCAAGATCGCCAGGGTCAAGATCAGTCTGTCGGCCATCCTTCTCCCACCCTCAACTTTCGACTTCCTGCAGATACCGTTTCCAGACTTCCGGCGCGAGCTCCCGAGCCCGGGCCGCGATGGCGGCCTCGTCGAGGGTCCGCAGCTCGCGCTCGAACATCAGCGGCTCCCCGGCCACAATCGTGCCGGTGACCATCGATTCATGAAAGCCAAACAGAATATGCCAGGGAAGGTTGCCCGGGCTCAGCGGCGTGGTGGGATGGTAGTCGACCAGGATCAAATCGGCGCGGGCCCCCGGTTCAACGACCCCGAGCGGGGCCCCGGGGAAGAAACCCTCCGCCAGGGCCGCGTTATTCCGGACCGCGATCTGGACCACTGTTTCCCCGGCCATCCGGCGTGGATCGCGGTGGGAGACCTTGTGCAGCAGGTAGGCGGTCTTCCATTCTTCCCACATGGCGTTCGAGAAGCCGTCGTTACCCAGGCAAACCCGAACGCCGGCGCGCAGCATCGATTCGACTTCCGCAACGCCAACGGCATTGTTCATGTTCGATCGGGGCTGGTGGCTGACCCAGGTACCTCGGTCAGCGAGGATCTCGATTTCGCGCGGCTCCACATGGACAGCATGCGCCACGAGAGTGCGGTCGGTCAGGATACCATGCTTTTCCAGTCGTTCGACGACCCGGATCCCGGAGCGGGCCAGGCTGTCCTGCTGGTCGGCCTCATGTTCGGCGACGTGGATGTGAAACCCGGTCCCCGGAGGTGCTTGATCGCGGCAGCTGGCAAGTGTCGGGTCGGAGAGGGTGAGGCTGGCGTGGAGGCCGAAAGTGGCCGCGATTCGGCCACCGGACAACCTGCCGCCGGCACACCGCGCCATGAAGCGCAAGTTCTCGGCAATCCCGGCGGCGCCCTTCTCGGGGCCGTCGCGATCCGTAACCTCGTAACATAACACCGCCCGCAGGCCTGATTCTTCCACTGCCTGGGCGAGGACATCGAGCGATCCATCGATCGCATTTGGGGAGGCGTGATGGTCGAAGAGGGTCGTGGTCCCGTGCTTGATGGCATCGACCAGCGACACCAGGGCCGAGTAGCGGATGTCCTCCTCGCGCAGCGAGCGATCCAGCGGCCACCAGAGCTTGCGCAAGATCTCGGGGAAATCGCGGGGTGCCGGACCCGGGATCGCCATCCCCCGGGCGAAGGCTCCGTAGAAATGGGTGTGGGCGCACAGGTTGCCCGGCAGCAGGTATTGCCCCCTGGCATCCAAACGATCTTGTTCGGGGTAGGCTGCCGCCAGCCGAGCGCTGGGGGCGATTTCCTGAATCAGTCCCTCTGAGATTCGTAGGCCGTAACCGTCCAGGACCTGGTTGGGCTCGCCCCAGGTGACGACCTTGGCGTTGAGGATCAGCATGCAGCCAGCTCGCGGGCCAGCCAATCCTGATCGACCGGCAGCCGCTTGACGCGAACCCCACAGGCGTTGTAGATCGCGTTGGTGATCGCCGGAGTGGTCGGAATGCTGGAGATTTCCCCCACGCCTTTCGCACCGTAGGGGCCGTCGGCGGCGGGATGTTCGACCGGAATCGAGATGATCTCCGGAGTGTGCAGGATGCCCGGCATGCGGTAGCGGGCCAAGCGGTCGGTGAAGATCCGCCCCTCTTCGACGATGAAGTGCTCGGTGAGCGCATTCCCTAAGCCCATCATCACGCCCCCTTCAACCTGGCCGAGGAATCCGAGCGGATTGATCACCTTGCCGACGTCATTAGCCGCGATCACCCGCAGCACGGAGGTCTCGCCGGTTTCCAGATCGACCTCGACCTGGGCGGCTTGGGCGGCGAAGGAGTAGGCAAAATGCATGTCGCCTCCGGTGCCGAGCGGCTGAGTCGAAGGCGCCCAATACTCGTAGAGTGCCCGGGCCTGACGGCCCTCTTCCTTCATCATTCCGACCGCCGCCCCCAGCGAAACCTGATGTCCGTTCACCTGGGCGAGTCCCTCGTGGAATTCAATTCGATCCGGCGGGGTGTCATAGCGTTCAGCGAGAGTGGCAGCAATCGCCTGCTTCAGCGCGTCGGCAGCTAGACGCACCGCGTTGCCGGTCACATAGGTCTGGCGGGAGGCGGTGGTAGGCCCTCCGTCCGGCGTGAGGTCGGTGTCCGAAAGCAGCACCCGGATCTGGCTGAGCGGTAAGGTCAGCTCTTCGGCCGCGATCATCTGCAGTACTGCGACCAATCCCTGGCCGATCTCTGCCGAGGAACTTCGTACTTCGGCGGTCTCATCCTCATACAGCTCGATTTCCGCGGCAGCCTTGTCCGGCGCGCCGCCGCCCAGGCCGGTGTTCTTGTATCCGGCTGCGATCCCCCAGGCCCGCCGCCGGCTTGGCTCACCTTCGACCGGAGTCGCCGCGAACGGATTGCTCCCCGCGCAGAACTCCAATAACTGGGCCCGAACTCGTTCGATACACTCGACCAGGCCGACGCTCTCCCGCAGCATTTGGCCGGTGTTCGTAATGGTTCCTACCCGCAATGCGTTCTTGAGCCGCAGCTCGATCGGATCCAGCTC
>Ga0209640_10004483_pt1 | contig 12213 bp, 13 predicted proteins | sample RifCSP10_1_FD_184018 | JGI IMG/M metagenome (GOLD analysis project Ga0209640, IMG submission 184018) | Soil microbial communities from Rifle, Colorado - Rifle CSP2_sed 10_1 (SPAdes) (version 2) | ecosystem: Environmental > Terrestrial > Deep subsurface > Rock core/Sediment | place: Rifle... | reverse complement strand
GTTGGCAGTGATGGGCCCGGACATCGAGATCGGCACCGAAGTCACGCTTGTCTGGGGCGAAGAAGGCGGCGGTTCGCAGAAAACAACGGTCGAGCGCCACAAGCAAATCGAAATCCGGGCGATTGTCAGCCCCGCCCCCTACTCCAAAGCCGCGCGCGAGGAGTACGCGGAAGGTTGGCGTACTGAACAGAAGTAAGCTAGCTTGGCTCAATCTCGGTCTCGGTCCCATTGATTTCCGCATGTAGCTTCGTATGGTTGCTTGTCCGCATCGCGGCATGCAGGAAGCAAGTCTGTTCTCCCATCTTCAATAATCTTTGCGCGTCTTGATCCGAACCTTCTAGTTTGACGAATAGGTGCGTATCCACGGATTTGGCGCTGGTACGCAGGTTTTCGTCACGGACCGAACCGCTGATCGTAAAGACGTTATCCTGAACGATGCTGTAGGAGTTCAGTCGCAGTTTGACGATGTTGGCGTAACGTCCCAGTTGGGTCATATAACAGAATCCGACTCCTGCCGAGAGATAGGCAAGTGACGGGGGTGCGTCCTCGCTCGATTCGTCGCTGATGAATTTGAACGCACTGCCAATGGGTTTGATAAGATGTATCTCCACTTCGTTCAGCCCATCGTCGCGAAGAAGCCCCTCCGCGTGAACATGAAGCGTCCGTTTCTGCTCGGACCTGAGACTGCTTCCCGCGCCCCCCTCCACTCCGTGTTTGACATCTGCCGCGCTCAATTTGGTTATTATGTCGGGCAGATATTCCGTCTGGTCGAAAGACATCACAGAATCGAAATGCGGATCAGGCTCATTATGTAAGGGTGCGGTTGACGGATTGACGGGTGAGACATCCAATCCCTGACTGTTAAAACTCAATGCAAACGTATTGCTCAACAGATCGCGCATGTACGCCTGTGGAGGTGAACTCGCCTCCGAAAGTTGGAGGATGTTTTGTATTGTCTCAATGGGAGCATCTGCAAAGATTTTTATTGTGATCTCCGTGGGTAATGCGCCCGCAGTCATATCACCGCGAATGGCGGAGCCTTCCATGGTGTAGAAATTATCCTGAATAAGACTGAGCGACTTTAATTTAACGCCAAATGTTTCTGCATGACGGAAGATCTCGCTCAGAAACGAGAATGCCATCCCTGCCGCGTAGAATGCTAATGGAAACGGAGCGAGATCTGTGCCGTTGAGGTAGGGACCTTCATCGCAGACCATCCGCCAGACCGTGTTCGATGGTCCGTGATGGACGATGGCTTCCTTTTGCATCCCCTCCAAGGCGCGCGCCATCAAGCGGACTGCTATCTCTCCACTTTTATAAGGCGGGAGTTCGAGCGCGGCAGATCGTTTGTCAACTTTGAAGACAAGTGGGTGACCGATACTTTCTATTGAGGGCATGGCAACTCCTTCGCCGGGATATTATGTTCCGTCAGCGCGATCCCATCGCGCATTTCCTTGAGATCCACAGTAAGTGACAACTTCCGCGTCTCAAAAAGATGCCCAAAAGTTTCCTTCAAGACCTTCATCACGCGCCGGGTTGCATCCTTTTGAACTTCGATCGGGCGTCCTTCTCGGATCAACAAACCCACATGCACAAAAGCATAATCGGGATCGCCATCCGCAATGCGGTATTGGGTGTGTTTGATGGCGCGGCTCTTGATGCCTTTTAGATTGATCGCACCTGTGGCGACGACTTCCTCATGCAAACGTGCCAACAACGGCTGGACATCAACATCGATGTTATCGGTATACTCAAGGGTCAGGTGTGGCATGCGGTCCTCCCTTATTCTTCCACAGGCGGTGTGCCGTGCTTATGGAACGACTCGATAGTCTTCAATCCCCAGGCCTGTCCCTTCTTGCGTTCCTCTTCAGTCCAGACAATCGTCTTCCAATCGGGCGCAAGGATCAGGCGCGCGCCTGCGTTGCCAATTTCAAAACGATTACCGCCCGGTTCATACACGTACAAAAAGAACGTCTGCTGGATGGCATGTTTGTGCGGACCTGTTTCGATGAAGACACCGTGCTCCAAACAAATATCCGCCGCGCGTAGAATTGCTTCACGATTGTCCACTGCATAGGTGAAGTGATGCAGACGTCCCTTTGCTCCATAGGCATCTTCGGCGATCGCAACGTCATACGACTTGTTTGTGAAGGTTACCCACGCGCCCTTCTCGGAGCCATCGTTGAAAACGATTTGCTCGGTCAATCGTCCACCTAGAGACTCTACCAGAAACACCCACGTGGCATGTACATCCGCTGCGAGAAGGTTGATATGATCCAGCCGCCGTACCCCCACACCACGGTCAGAATATCGGGACGCCTGATTCTTCAATGCAGGCTTTAACTCGGCTGGCGCTTGATACCATTCCGTCTCATAGTAAATTTCCATTTGGTGACCGTCGGGAGTTGTAAAGCAATACGCAGGACCATGCCCAACGTTGTCATCCTTCCAGCCTTTGCCCAAACCTGTTTTCTCGATGGCTTCCACGCGCCGCTGAAGTGCTTGCGGACTCATCGCGCGAAAAGCATAATGACCCAGCCCTGGCTTTGAAGAAGCTGTCAGTTGAAGCGAATGATGTTCGTAATCGTCCCAACCCCGAAGGTAGACTGAATCGCCTTTTCGTCCGCTTTCGGTCATGCCCATTACGTCTACAAAAAATCGCAGACTCTCCTCAGGCTTCGGGGTCAACAATTCCACATGACCGAGATGGGCAATATCATGGATGGGCTCATTTGGGTTTGTCATTTTTGATTCCTTTCCACATAATCACGCAGACCATGCAAATCATAAGATATTTGTCCCGCAAGCAATTTCTTACGCAAGGCATCTTCCCTCGCCAGTCGTTCTTCAGAGGCTTTGAGCACTTCCTCTACGCGTTCGCGTTTGACGCGAACCCCACCATCGACATCCATCACAACAATGTCGCCTGGGGCTATATCCGTTCCGCCAACGGTGACCGTCCTATTTAGTTCGCCGATCTTTGTCTTGGTCGCGCCTCGCACACGGATGAAATGACCCCAGATAGGCAGACCCAACTCGATCAATTCGCTCACATCCCGAACCGACCCATCCACCAGGATCCCCGCCGCGCCCCTGACCTTGACCTGCGTCGCCAGCAATTCGCCGACCAGCGCGACCGGAGTGGGTTCAGGCATGCTCAAGACCAGCACCTCCCCAGGCTGGATGTGTTCGATGACGGCATGTACCATCAAGTTATCATCCTGTCCGCACAAGGCGGTGCGGGCAGGGCCTGCCACGCGGCTATTCGGTATCAGTTGAATAAGAGGGATGTCTATCAACCCTTCACGCCCAGTGGCTTCATACACCGTTGCCACGCCGAGTTCACTTAAGCGGATGTTGTCATTAGGGTTCATAAGCTTGCCACCACCCAGGGCAAGGTTCGAAAGTGCGCTTCTGCAAATTTGATATCCGCATTGCCAGAGATTCTGCGGGCATGGTTGGCGCGGCGCGAGGCGAGTTCGCTGTAATATTGATGCAGGTAACTCTGCGCTTTCATCGCGTCCATCGCTTTGGTTTTCTTTTCCATCACAGGCGTGATGTCAACGAACACGTTGGGTTTGAAGTCGCACAGTTCGGGTTGATGCGGTTCGAAGAAATAAAGTTCGGGCGGAGTGATCCTCTTGAATGCGCTAGCAACGCCCGCACCCGTCGATAAGAGCCGCGCCTTCTGCACTATCTGTGAGGCAACTGGATGGTCAGGGTTAAACGGGTCAACAGGGTTGTGCGTAAGCACGATATTCGGTTGGAAATCCTGAAAGATACCAATCAACTGCTCGATCGCGGCATCTGTCATGTTCAATGGATAGTCGCCGAGATCCAGGCAACGTAATTCCGCGCCGACCGCCTCAGCTGCTGCCTTAGCCTCTTCATGGCGAATCCGCTTCACGTTCTCGACCGTTTGATTCGGTTCCTTCCACAACTCGCCAGATTCTCCCCTTTCGCCATACGAGAGAGCAACAACGCTGGCGCTCCCACCCTGTGATGTGATGGTGGCAATCGTCCCCGCCGCGCGCCAAACGAAATCAGCGGAGTGCGCACCAACAACGAGTATTTTTTTTGTCATCCCGTTTTCTCCATAATCTCTTTCAATCTCTGCACAGCGGCTTGACTTGAAAAGGCAGAAGCACCAATCGAATTCAACATCTCGACCACTGCTTCCATTTCATGCACCCTGCGCCTGGCGTGTTTGATACTGCCGCTGACAAAGCGGTCTATCATCGGTTCATCATAGATGATCTTCAACATTTGGGCGCGGGCATATTCGGTCATGTTGAGTGCCTCTGCTGCTTCCAGACATTCCATGATCACAGCTGCGACCCCCTTGTACATAATGCTTCTTACCAGTTTATGCGTTGCCGCATTCCCCGCTTCACGATCCAAATAAGTGACGGGCATCCCAAGTGGGGTCATCTTTTTCGTAAATAGCTCCGCCCCACTTCCAGAGGCATAGACTTGCGTACCCAGCCCCTTGGGCAGCACGGGCTCCATCAAGGCTGCGTCTACGAAGGATGCACCCATTTTCTCAATGATGGTTGCAATATCGCGTTTAAGTTGAGGTGCGGCCGTGTTCAGATCAGCATAGAGTTGATTCGGTTGGAGCACTGGAGCCACTTCCGTTGCAACTTCAATTGCGACCGACGCCCAATTGACGCTGAGCACAATATCTGCACTCGATGTAGCATCAGGATTGTTGGCAGCAAACTCCAATTCATGGGGGAGATTACGCGGCTCAGGGTCCCAGCCGCGCACCCGCACCCCTTTCGCGATAAAATCGCAGGCAAGCGCACCTCCAGCTTCACCAATGCCTAAAATTGCAATAATCATGATAGACCATTATTCGAACTTTTCGTAAGGTAAACCCACATAATTTTCAGAGAGCACCGCCTGTCCTGCCTCGGAACCGGTCAAATAATCCAATTCGGCAACTTGTAACCTCCGGCTCATCGGGTCGTCGTCGAATTTATGCAGCAGACAGGTGTACCACCACGAGAAGCGGATGGCTTTCCAGACACGGCGCAATGCGGCATCAGAATATCGATCGAGCAAATCGGTCCGCTTTTCCTTGTAAAAGGCGATGAGCGCGCGGGAAAGGTAGTAGATGTCGGAGGCGGCCAGGTTGAGTCCTTTTGCGCCGGTAGGAGGCACGATATGTCCCGCATCGCCCGCCATATACAGGCGACCGAAACGCAAGGGCTCGGCAACGAAGCTGTGCAGGGGCGTGATGCTCATCTCGAGGCACGGACCTGTAGTGACGTTCTCGGCTGCATGTGGGGGCAAGCGGCGTCGTAGTTCATCCCAAAAGGCATCGTCGCTCCAGTTTTCGATCCGGTCATCCATATCACATTGGATGTAGTAACGGCTGCGGGTACGGGAGCGCATGCTGCACAGCGCAAAGCCGCGCTCGTGGTTGGCATAGATCAGTTCGTCGTTGACAGGCGGCACGTCCGACAGGATTCCCAGCCAGCCGATGGAATACGTCCGTTCGTAGTTCCTGTGCTGGTCAGTTGGCACACTCTTGCGGGCAACGCCGTGGAAGCCGTCACAACCGGCCACGAAATCACAGACCAGTTCTTTTTGTTCTCCATCCTGCTCGTAGATGATACGCGGGGTATCCGTGTCGTAATCTTCCACACGGATGGCCGGCGATTCATAAAGGACGATACAACCAGCTTCGTCGATGTGGGCACGCATTAGGTCGTCCGTGATTTCGGTCTGCCCGTAGACCATCACGACTTTGCCGTTGGTGTGCTTGGAAAAATCGATCCGCTCGAGACGACCGTCGAACGCGATATTTATGCCTTCATGGATGAGCCCTTCGCGGTCCATGCGCTCTCCAGCTTTGGCCTCCCTCAGCAAGTCAGCCATGCCCTGTTCGATCACACCGGCGCGGATGCGACCGAGCACATATTCCCGGCTGCGAAGTTCTAGAATAACGGTGTCAATCCCCTGAAGATGTAACAGCCGTGCCAATAACAACCCTGATGGCCCAGAGCCAATAATGCCGACTTGAGTCCTCATTTCTTGCACTTAGTTCGCTAAGCTAATGCTCCTGCTCATCCTATCCTTCTATAAGCAGCTTGTATAACGCGGTTGATAAACGTATCGGTTGAGCCCAAGTAAGCAGATTCTTCCCGAATTGCATCCCAATCCACGGGGGCATCTGTTTTCTCTTTCAACACATCAATCAGGTGGCGACCCTCTTGCACAACAACCTGACAGGCCTCCTTGACGAGTTGATTGGCGCTGGCTTTGCTCATAGAGGCCCCGGCAAGCGCGTAACTGGCCGCCTCGGCCAGCATCAGCCCGTACGAGGCAGCGATGTTCTCACGCATGCGCGCTTCATCGACGACCAGGTTTTGACTCAAAAAGAGCGCTTTGTTCAAGGCCGCTGCTGTCAGGGTGAACATCTGGGGTAAGACCAGCCACTCCATCTGCCAGCCATGGGTACCTCGTTCGTGTTCCTGAATTTGCGCCTGGTGCATGGAGGCCAGCAGGGAAGCGTTCGTGCGAGCAGCAGTGATGATAAGCTCGCTGACGATCGGGTTGTTTTTTTGCGGCATTGTGCTGGAGCCGCCGCGAGAGGCATCGTCTGACTCACTCAACTCACCCACTTCAGACTGCGCCAGCAAGATGATATCCTGAGCCATTTTGGCGAGGCTGCCGGTAAGCATAGACAACCAGCTGGCGAGCTCCGCCATGTTGTCCCGTTGAGTGTGCCAGGGGATATAGGACAGGTCGAGTTTCAACTCCTCAGCCAGGTCTTCTTGCACTTGAATGCCAGATGTACCCAGGGCAGCCAGCGTCCCAACCGCGCCTCCAAACTGGATCACCAGGATGCGTGGTCTCATTTCAACTAATCGCTCACGATGGCGTATCAAGGGCGCCAGCCACCCGGCTACTTTAAAGCCAAATGTGAGCGGCAACGCCTGTTGGGAATGCGTTCGGCCCGCCATTAAGGTATGACGGTGTTTGTCGGCAAGTTGAGCCAGATTCCGGATGACACTTTCCAGCTTAGACTCCAGGACTTCCAAGGCAGTCCGAATCTGCAAGACATTCGCCGTGTCGATGATGTCCTGCGAGGTTACCCCCCAATGCACGTAGTCCGCTGCATCACCTCCAATTTGCGTACGTAGCTGGCGCACCAGGTCGATCACCGGAACGCCTGATTTTTTAACTTCGCTGCGTAGCCGGTTAAAATCGACCTCCATCCTGGCTGCAACATCGACAATTTGGTCCGCCGCTTCGGCTGGGATCACGCCCAGCCGGCCTTCCACTATTGCTAGCGCGGACTCCACCTCCAGCATCGCCCGAACAAGTTGGGTATCAGAGAATTGTTCAGCGACTTCGGCATCACTGAACAAGGGGGAGAACAGATACGAGTCCAAAGCTGGCCCTTTCATCTCAATACCGTCCGGTCTGAAGTTGCCACATCTGGTATTTCTCGGTCATCTGTTTAGCCCAATGTCCCCATGGCCCGGGCACATTGAGTTGAACGTTAAGCCAGGATTGCGGTCCCAAAGACATGAACAAGCCATGCCCAACAGAATCCAGGACATAGAACGACTTCATCGCAGTCGCCGGTTTCTTCACTGGTTCGCCATATCCCAGATCAGCAGCGATATTCGCAGCAGCGATACGACCCATTTCAGCACTGGCAGTTCCGGGCACGAGGACACCGCAAGGCAGCAAAGTTATCACGGCTGGTTTGATTTGGATGGCCGCGCCGGCAGCAAAGATATTCGGATATCGTTGGCTGCGGTAAGTCACATCCACCGGAATGTGACCCTTTTCATCGCCCAGGCCTGGCACCTCGCGTACAGGACCGATACCCCGGTACGGCGGCACGATCATGGTGAACCTGGAGGGCAGCCGTGCGTGCATATTGCCCAGCACCACCGTTTCCTCTTCGATGTGATCGATTTGTGCCTCCGTGAGATAGGTAATATCCTGGCTGGCAAACGCACCTTCGATGATTTGGCGTGAATTTCCCAGTCCTTCATGTCCGAAATGACCCAGATATGGTTCCGGAGTTATAAAATTTATTTGTGTTTCTTCACGTACGCCAGCTTTGCGCAAGGCAATATCCAGGTTAAGGGCAAACTCGTAGGCAGCGCCATACAGACTGGCGTTCAGGTCCAGGCCGATGACAATAGGACCTGGATCGGCCAGCAGGGCTTGCCAGTCCTTCCGTGCATCCAGTGCTGCACCCGGTGACAGCATAGAGGTGGTGAACCCTTGCGGTTTTGGCTGAATACCGGGCGTATTCCCCCAATCCCATTCACCGCCGGTCGCGATTAACAGCCTCTCGAAAGGCAATTCCTGACCATCACTGAGTGTGATACTGCTCTCCTCGGTGTTGATCCGCTCGAGGCGGGCATGCACAAAGGTTATACCGGCCTTTTCCAGAACTGGTCGAATGGGAAACGATATGTCTGTGAGTTCCCTTTCCCCCTGTACTACCCAGATCAGGGATGGGAAGAAAATGAACTGATCACTCAGGGAGACAACCGTGACGGTTTGACTGGCAGGCAGGCGAGAACGCAATTCCAGCGCAGCCGCCAACCCGGCATAGCTGCTTCCGATAATTATGGCATTTCCCATTCAATTATTCCCTCACTTCCACCAGCCTGCGGACACGGCGCCAAAGGTATGCCGCGGTGGGGATCACACCGCGCGGCATCCATAGAAACAGAACAATAATGAGAATCCCGTAAGCCACGTGCCGCAGCTGGCCGAAATCGATCAGAATCTCGTCAATGATAGTGAAGGTGACCGCCCCGACGATCGGGCCGAACAGGGTGCCAATTCCGCCGAAGGCCAGCATCACCAACACCACAACGTCGACCCGGCCAAACCCAAAGGTGGTGGGGCTGATCCGTCCTTCGGTTAAGACGTAGGTGGAGCCAGCCAGGCCGAGCATCGCCGCCCCAATCAGCGCCCCGTATACCCGGTAACGGGCAACGTCGACGCCGGCCAGCTCCGCGGCAACCGCATCGTCGCGCAGGGCGCGAAACGCCCACCCAATATGGGAGCGCCGCAGCAGCCCGTGGACGAGAAGAAAGAGGACCACGAGGGCAAGCATCAGGTAGTAGGGCAGGACCCGGTCCCGGGCCCGAAGGAGGGTGTCAGCGCCGGAAGCGATCAAGCGACCCGAGTCCCCACCGGTCAGGTTGCTGAGACCGAGCAGCAGGGCATCAAACGACAGGGTAAAGATGAGGGTGACGATCCCGGTGAAGATGACCCCGAGAGAGCGTTTCACTGCGATGAAGCTGAGCAGCCCACCGATCAGCGTAGCGGCGAGGGTCGCCACAAGGATGCTCACCACGATAGGCAATCCCACGTTGTCAGCGAGGATGGTTGCACCGAAGCCGCCAACGCCGGCGAGGGCGCCAACGCACAGGAACAGCTGCCCAGTGCTGCCGAAGATCACATTGAAACCAATGGTATAACAGACAAATGCCAGCCCAAGGACGGCAACACCCATGAGCACGCGTGAGTCTCCTATCCAGATGGGGACCAGAGCAAGTATTGCCCCTGCCGCGGCAAGGGGTATGAGCAGCGCAGGGAGAGCTCGAGAGGTGCGCGCCTCAGTCCCACCTATCAGGAAGGTACCGGTGCTGCCAGTGAATTGACCGCTCATTCCTTGACTCCCAGTAAACCCGCCGGACGGATGAGGATAGTCACCGCCGCTGCCCCGAGCAGGATGATCAGCGATATATAGGAACCGATGAGCTTTGCAGCGATGACGTTGATAATCCCCAGAATGATGCCTGCAAGCAATGCCCCCACGACGTTGCCAAGACCACCGACCACGGTGACGATGAGGGCGAACACGGTGATGGAGAGCCCGGACTTCGTGTCCACCGGAGCGACCATCGAACGGGTAACCGCTACCAGCGCCGCCAGGACACCGCTCAAGATGAGGATCAGGCGAAGCATCTGCTTTGGATCGATGCCGATCAGCCGGGCTCCGTCCTCGTCTTCGATGACCGAGCGTATTGCCCGTCCCAGGGAGGTGCTTCGGAAGAAGACGAACAGACCCGCAAAGGTCACGAGCGTAATCGCCGAGGCTACCAGGCTTCCGCGCCGCATAAGCACACCCAGAATCTCAACGGCCCCGCCCCCGATGTGCAGGCTCAAGGCCTTCAAGGGAAAGCGCCAGTTGAGAAAGCCATCAACGATGAAAGACACGCCCAGCGTGAGCAGCAGGCTGAGCAGGACACGTCCCTCACCGCGCAGGCGGTACACCGGGCGCAGGATCGTTTGATCGAGGAATAAGCCAAGCAGGCCGCCCACGAGAAGGCCGAGCCCGACCGCAGGCAAGACAGGCATGCCGGCGTCCATGGCGAGCGCCACAGTTATGGCGGAGACCACGGCTATCTGCCCGTAGCCCAGGTTAAGCACACCGCCCAGTCCGTAGATCAGAGTGAGCCCGGTCGCGAGGAGGCCGAACTGGAGCCCAAGTACGATCCCATCGAGTATATTAGCAATCATGTCACTCCCAGATATGCGCTGCGGACAGCCGGATTTGCTGCCAGTTGTTCAGTCGTCCCTTCGAGTCGAATGAATCCATTTTCGAGAACGTAACCGCGATCACAGAAAGCCATCGCCAGCGGAACCTGCTGTTCGGTGATCAGCACGGTCAGCCCACGCTCCCGCAACACGGCGAGGGCCTCGTAGGCCGCCTTAGCCAGCAGGGGGGCAAGCCCGGTGCTTGGCTCGTCAAGCACAAGGAGCCGGGGCTTTGACATCAACGCACGCCCCACTGCGAGCATCTGTTGCTCACCACCGCTCATCGTCCCGGCGCGTTGCCGCCGCCGCTCAGCCAGACGGGGAAACAGGTCCAGGACGATTGACATGGTCTCGGGATCGGGTCTGTTTGGATACGCTCCAAGGAGCAGGTGCTCTTGAACGGTCATTCGGGGAAACAAATGGCGCGCGGCGGATACGAACCTCATCCCGAGCCGAGCGATTCGCTCGGCCGGGATCCCGGTGATGTCATCGCCCTCGAAGAGAACCTTCCCTGACGAAGGCGAGAGCAGCCCGCACATTGTCTGGAACAGCGTCGTCTTCCCGGAGCCGTTAGAGCCGATGATCATGACCGCCTCACCCTTGTCGACACGAAGGGCTACATTGTGGACGACATCATTGCCCTGGTATCCGGCCGAGAGGCCGGTTACCTCAAGCATGTTGGATCTCCTCTCCCAGGTAAGCCTCGATGACTGCCGGGTGGCGCATCACATCTTTGGGCCGGCCTTCGGTCAGAACATTCCCGAAGTTGAGAACCACTGTCCGCTCCGCGAGACTCATCACCGCCTTCATGACGTGCTCGACCCAGATGATGGTCATGTTGAACTGATCACGAATCGTTCGGATGATTTCGATGGAGGCCTCCAACTCAGCATCGTTGAGACCTGCCATCACCTCGTCCATTATGAGAAGCCGGGGTTTTCCGGCGATGGCCCGGGCCAGTTCAAGGAACCGCTGCTCGTGCAGGTTGAGATTACCGACGGGGTCGCGGCTTCGGTCGACCAGGCCGACGAACGAAAGCGCCTCACCGGCAAGTTCGAGAGCCTGCTCTTCCTTTCGATGTGCTCCGTCCCTGCCAAAGAGAGCCCCAAGCGCCACATTCTCAAGCACCGTCATCGTAGGAAAGTGACGGGGAGTCTGTTGCACTGTGGCGATCCCCATTTGACGAACGCGGTGGGCGGGCTGACGGGCGATATCCTGGCCGGCGAATCTGATCGTGCCGGTGGTTGGCACTTCGAGACCGACAATCAGCTTGAGCAGGGTGCTCTTGCCAGCGCCATTAGGGCCGACGATGGCCAGAATCTCGCCATCGTCGGCCTTCATGGTCACGCCGTTGACAGCGGCGAGGCCGCCAAAGTGTTTCGTGACCTTATCCAGTTCGAGTATGGCTACTGGCGTCATTGCCCTGGTTCGTAGGGCTCGAGCGGTGCTGAATGGGTCAGTAGCTCTAACCACCAGTCGCCCGCTTCATTCAAGCCTTCAGGAGCCGGCCCTTCGCTGATCTGGAAGAAGATCGGAGCCGACTCAGCCAGCTCGCCCCACTCGGTCCAGCTCAACGGGTGAGCATAGCCGGGCATGTTGAACTCGTGGGTGCGGACGTACTCAGCGACAGCCTCCGGGTCATCACCGACTTCTCCAACAGCCTCGGCGACAATCTGTACG
>Ga0209640_10004482_pt1 | contig 12213 bp, 11 predicted proteins | sample RifCSP10_1_FD_184018 | JGI IMG/M metagenome (GOLD analysis project Ga0209640, IMG submission 184018) | Soil microbial communities from Rifle, Colorado - Rifle CSP2_sed 10_1 (SPAdes) (version 2) | ecosystem: Environmental > Terrestrial > Deep subsurface > Rock core/Sediment | place: Rifle... | reverse complement strand
ACTGCAATGATCGAACCTCCTGGGGCAAGAAACCGTGTAGCGGAAGCGGCAAATCGATGGATGAGTGAATTCTTCTTGCCGGCTTTCCAGGCATGTTCAGCGATATGAGACGGATCTCCGTCGTAGAAGGGTGGATTGATGACGATATGATCGAAACGCTCCCCCTGCAAATGCTCAAAAAGATCTGAGTGCAGAACCCTGATCTGGAACCCATTCAACTTTGCGTTGTCTTTCGTTGCTGTAACGGCCGCCTCATTGATATCCACCGCAGTGATGAGCCCTCCCCGCGATGCGGCGACAAGTGAGACGAAACCCGAGCCGCAGCCCACCTCGAGCACGGACCGATTCGCCAAGTCCATCTGTTTGACAAAGTGTGCGAGAAAGCGGCTGGTATAGTAGAACCGTGGATGGAATACCGTAGGGGGGATGGAAAGCGACAACCCTTCGAGCACTACCTTGTCCGTGCGCTCAATCCGAGGCTTCACGTGAAGACGAAAGAGGAGCGACGAAAAACCTTTCCGCAGCAGGCGTGGATAGCGGGGGGCGCGAAGGTCGGGAAGCGGAACATCGCTTGGAGTGGAAAGCAGTGCCTCCGTTTGTGTATCGATGCTCATACGCCGCCTCCTGAGCCGGTGTCGTCTCGAATCACTTTGCCCTTGACGGCATCGGTCACATGATACACTTGCCTTTGTTGGTTCTTCGGGGCAAGCATCTCATGGACCACCTTTCCGACAAACAAGGTGTGATCGCCTGTTTCGACGGTCTGAACCACCTTGCATTCAAGGACACCCATCGCATCAACAAGAATCGGCAGGGGAAGTGCCTCACCCTCTTTTCGGGAGAGACTAGTGAGGGCAAATTTATCTGCAGTGCGGCCCGAGGTTCTTCCGGCGGCGAGCATTGCCGGCTCGAACTCATACGGCATGAAATTGACCGCGAATGCTCCGGATTTCCGGATCAATTCACTCGAGTAGTTCCTGGACTCAAGACTGATTCCGTATAGTTTTGGAAAAAAAGAAAGTGGGAGATGCCAGTCGAGAGGGAGGAGATTTTCTGCCCCTTCGTGTCGTACTGTGACCAATACAACTGATCGAGGATGAAGGTATGCTACTCGCATGTACTCAGACGCATAGAGCTTGAAGCGGATCCTGCGAATGAGTTCCTTCAGGATTTTCATTTTCGTTTCTCCAGCTCAACCATGAAATGGTCGCCAATCAAAAAGAATGGATAAAGGCCCGACAAAATTCTCTCCACAACATCGAGTCTTCGCAGTAACGGAACGTGGCTCACGTACAAACGAGGAAAACCCGCTGGAGGGAGGAAAATGCCGAGGCCACTGACACGCCTCACCAGAAAATCCCGATTCACAATCCGGCTGAACTGACGCGGAGAATAGAGTCGGAAGTTCATTGGCACACGTTCCTTGACCAATTCTTCTCCCCGCCGAAAGGCGCGCCGCCACGCCTTCGGCAATTGGAGTGTTGTTATGAGATAGAGGACTTCCCATAGACAGAAAGGGTTCAGGAGAACACAGAGCACGCGCCCGCCTGGTTTCAGCAGATTCGAGAGCCGATGCATGGTCCGCTCCAGATCATCGACGTGATTCAATCCGTTGAAGTTCGAGAATGCTCCATCAAAGAGAGGACTGGCGAGAATGCTCGGGTCGTCAGCGTCCATGACGTCAGTAGTCACAAGCGTCGTGAGACCTTCTGAAACTACCTTCTCGGCGGTCATCTGTACCATACGAGGAGAGATATCTGTAGCATGGACACGGATTCCAGCCTTTCCGAGAACGATCGCGTCTGTTCCCGTTCCACAATTGATCTCAAGAATACGTTGACCCGGCTTGAAAATGTCCAGCAGTTGTTCCTGGACACGCCTGCGCATCCAATTGCCGGTCCCGCTAGCGCTGAAGAGAGCGTCATATTCATTGGCGATCGAATTATGAAACTCTATGGTGCTTGCTTTCAATTCCATGTAGTGGAAAGGCCAGATATTAACTCAGAATCCTTCTACCTCAGGCTGCCGGTACCGGAACATGCGTTGGGCCACCGCGATCTCGTACGGAGCGAAGTAAATAGACAGCTTGTATCGCCACGTGCCCAGAGATTTGAGAATTGTCCGTTGGACTTTTCGCAGTCTTAAATCGGCGTTTGTCGGGTACCTGGCATGGAGCACGCGCTCAAAGTCCTTGATACGCGTAAGCACTTTTGGCGTTAGCCAGGGCGTGACGGGGTTCTTCCGGAGATCATGTAGTTGCCACTCTGGAAGGAGCCATTCATCAAGGGTCTTAGGATACGCAAAACCATGGGTCTGTGCACTGTGGTAGAGCTCCGATTCTTCAAAGTGGACAGGCGAATAAACATAGATAATAATTTCGCTTTCAGAGCTTATCTCCTTAATTCTCTTGATATACTGGATATCCCTTTCAAGATCCTGTTCCATAGTTTCAGTTGGACTACCAAGAACAAAAGAAAACTCCGGGACAATACCATATCCCTTCATTCGGTCAGCGAGGTCGAGCACGGTATCGGGTGTCTGGGTACCACCTTTTTCCATCAGGTCAAGAACCTTTTGAGAACTTGACTCGGCCCCAAAGAAAATCATCTTGCAGCCTGCCTGCTTCATAAGACGCCACGTGCTGTCACTGTAGTTCAGCATCGTATCGGGGCGCGCTTCTCCCCACCAGCTTATCTCATGCCCGTTAATGCGTTCGGCGAACTCCCTTGTGCGCTTTTCTGAGGTGAAGAAGTTGTTATCGTGAAACTCAACAGCGTTCACTCCATGCTCCCTCTTGAACCAAAGAAGGTCTGCAACGATCTTCTCAGGGGCCAGTCCCAGCCAGCGCGCTTTGTACACTGCCGCAACCGCACAGAAACCGCAGAGAAACGGACAGCCGACGCTTGAATGGTAGTTGATCGTCCTGGTTCCAACATAGGTCCTTCCTATGTACGGTGGAAGATGAACTTTGTGGTAGGGAAGAGCGGGAAGTTGATTTGGGTCGATCAACTCCTGCTTTTCATTGTGCTGAATGGTCCCGTGGTCAAAGGAGAGACCCTTGACTGAGGAGAGCGAGCCACCATCTTCGAGCGCATCTATAAGCTGCCGAAATGAATAATCACCCTGATCTCTAATCACGAAGTCCGCACAATCGGAGTGCAAGATGACGGTGGTATGTAGAGACGCGAAATAGCCACCCCAGATTATCTTCACGGTAGGAAACTGCTCTCGGACCATCTTGGAAAGCCTGATTGCCTGCATCAGTTGAGGCCCGGGCATAACCGTAAACCCAACGTACCGAATGTTCTTTTCCTTGATCAGTCGAGGAAGTGTCTCGAATATTTTCCTGTCAACATTGCCATCGACGATCTCATACGGATATCTTCCTTCTAGGGAAGCACCAATTGCGAGCACTGAAAGCGGGATGCGGTATCGCCACGAGGTTGCTTTGGGATTGACCAGGAGGATCATTGTCTTCGTGGATAACGGAAAAACATGAACTACTATTGATTGTAAAGCAAGATGTTTGAAACTCTTCTCAAAGTCAATAATTGCGAGATGGCCACTTGTCATGTTCAAAGGACAGGTACAACCGCAAATGTCCGAACATAATTGCGTACTCTGTACCCACGGCAATAAAGGCGGCGGCCAGTGCACCAAAACGAGGGATGAATATGAGATTAAGGATTGTATTCAGGGCAATGGCAACGACAAACACGGTTGCCACTGGGCGCTCCCGCTGAACGGAGAAGAGGGCTATTCTTAGAATTGAGTTGATGACAATTCCAGGGAAGGTGGCGGCAAGTATCCGCAGCAGCAGGACGGATTCCTCGAAGCGGAAAGTCGTAGCTATGATCAACCGGGCCCCAACACCGAGTATGAAAGCCGCGCCGGAGGAAAGGACGAGAGCGAAAAGGAGTGTCTTTCGCACCACGGCGCGATAATCAGCCTGTCTCCGGAACGAGGAGAAAACAGGCAGGGCGGAGCCGTAGAATGAGAAGGCAAACAAGTTACCGAGCATAAGGAATCGCTCGGCGCCCGCGTAGATTCCAGTCTCCGCCGCTCCTCGTAGAGCGGCAAGGAAAAAGAGATCTGCGCGCTCACCGAGAAGAGAAAGGAGGGCAATGATCGCGAAGGGAAGTCCTTGTACAAGCAAAGATCTCAAACCTGATTGCTGAATCGGAACGGAGTTGTTTTGGGATTGGAGCGTGGGCCGCAGGATGAGCAAGAGGATAAGTGATTTCCCATATTCGAGTGCAGCCAGCACAAAGAAGATCATGGTAAGGCTGTTGCCGCCAGCCGCCACTTCCCAAACTAAGAGGATCTGGAGGATGGACGAAACGAGTGCGATAGCAAAGACGGTTCGCCGTTGGATCCGCGCCTTCAGGTAGCTCTCAGCCACCCCGGAAATGGAACGGGGCAAAATCAATAGGGATGCAGCGACAACGAGAGGCGCGGACTCCTGAAAGACCGAAACACCAACCGCGATGATAACAACGGTGGCTGCAGATGCGGCGAGAGTTCTGATTCCCAAGAGAAACCGGAGAGATGGTGAGGCGGGTTCATTTCTACCAGAGTAGTCGCGCAAAATGATTGTGTTCAACCCCATGTCCGACAGAAGGAGAGCAATCAAGACGGCTGTTAGACAGAGGGAGAATTCACCCAAGCCCACCTTGCCAAGGTACCATGAAACGGCAATCGAGTTGAGAAACGTCGCGCCGTTGGTGAACACTGAGCTGAGGAAGTATATCGCGGATGATTGGAGAAGACTTCCAACGACATTGGATGGAGGAGAGGAGGTCAAGAACAAACAAGGGATGGTGAGAGATGAACGAATAGACAAAACCTGCCAGCATCTTAAATAGCAGGCATGGCACTCCGCAGTGTGATTCGCGTGAGCTCAGGCGGGCAGTTCAAACGGATTGGGAGTCCAACCGTGCCAATTCCTCGGGATACGTACATATGCGTATCGCCGATTCGGTACTTCCCCCAGACGTAACGCGAGGCCAACGAAGCAGGTGCAATAACAAGATCGCCAAACTGCCCAAGCACCACTTGTCCTCCATGCGTATGCCCACTAAGCATCAGGTCGATATTTCGTTCCGATGCTTCCGGCAGGTAGTACGGCCGATGGCAGAGAAGAATGCGCGGAATCTTCAGCGGCGTGGACCTGAGTGCAGCATCGAGCTTGACCGTTGCCGTATTTGCCCTTCCAACATCATCGACTCCGATAAGGTAGAACTTCGCACCGTTCTTTTCGACAATGACTTTGTCGTCCCGTAGCAACTTGATGCCACACCCATCCACCTCCTTTGCCACCATGTCAGGGTCAGGATTGTAGAAGTCGTGATTGCCCATCACGCCGTACACACCGAGCGGCGCGCTGAGGCTGCCGAAGGCTTCCGCAAACGGATACACTTCGGAAATCGCCCCGTTGACGAAGTCACCCACCACCGCAATCATGTCCGTCTTCATGTCGTTAATCCGAAGTGCATACTCCTGCATGTCTTCCTTAGTCATGTAGAGACTTGAGTGGATGTCGCTGGCGAGGGCGATAGTGAAACCATCCAATTCCTGTGGCAGATTCGGGATGAAAAACTCCGCGTCGTTTACCTCTACGTCGTTCTTCTCGATCAGCATGCCGTACGCCGTACCAGCAAACGACGCGGCAGTCAAGCCATACATGCTGCGGCGCAGGAATACTCGACGGGAGACATCGAATTGTTGGAACGATGGCACCGCCATTATCGCTTCGATCTTTTTCCTCGAGGCTGGAATTCGTTTGGAAATCCAGAACGGGACAGTGAACGGTGCTTTCACGATCGTGGCAATGAAAATCCCCAAACCAAGGAAAAACGTTGCGCCGTGCCAGATGAAAAACGGATAGGCCGCGCCATAGATAAACCATGCCGGAACTCCTCCTAGCTGAGGGTGCATGAACACGACATAGGCAAGTGAGAGATTGAAAAGAAGGAAAATGCCTCGAGCCGTGTGGCGGAGAACCGGTCGGGAGGGAAATGTCTGCCGGAGCCACCGCATGGTGCGACGGTAGAGCACAATTTGTATGAACAACAACACAAGAGGAAGACCGATCCTGAACACAATAAACCCCATGCTGAGGGAGGTACCCATTATCTGTCGATTCTATATGACTCAGTAAGTATATAATCTAACGCGGGAAGCACATAGAAAGTTCTCGTCTCTCAAGATACTACTATCATACATTACGTGCCAGAGGCTGCCTGGTTGCGGGTAACCACATGGTTACTACCGCAACGAAGAAGAGGAGGATCATCAGGCATAGCCGCGGGAAAGCAAGGACCGACAGCCAGCCCCGACCTTCGAACGAGTGGAACAGGCTGTAGGGGATGAATCCTATTGCCCCGTAGATGAGGAGAGTTAGAAGGAAAAGCCGATTCCGTCCTGTGTTGTCCAGCCACTGCAATAGCAATGCACAAGGGAGCCAGAGAAGGACAAAGTGGTATGTTGCCCCTCCTGGCGCAATCAGCAAACCAAGAACACTCAAGAGCGAAAGGGATAAGGAGACTGACGCAGAAGCACCGAGCCTTTGGGACCTGAAGATGGAGACAAGCGCCACCAATACAAGGAAGGTGACAATTCCCCACTTGACATCCGGTAACATGTCTGCAGAGAGGACCGCTGGACGAGGGTTCTGCTCGGGGTCATACACCATAAGCTGATGAAGTAGGCTATCGAACGATTGGAAGGTGCCTGTAAACGGACTCTGCAAGGTATACCGGGATTGCAAATGATCGCCAAGGACAGATGTGAGAAATGCATAGTGGATCTCCCACCCCAATACTAGCAGGCTTACAAGGATCAGTAGCATGCTGGTGGCGATTGCTGACACTACCAGCCGCCATTCCTTGCGCGCTGCGAAATAAAGAACAAACAGAATGGGAAAATACTTGACTGGAACAAAGAGACCAAAACAGATACCCGACAAAATGAAGCGACCATGCTGATAGAGAACATATCCTGCAATGATGGATAGCGCAACAACAATGTACCACTGGCCGAAGCGAATACAATTGATGAGTCCAACCCCAGCGAGAAGAACGAACACGGCGACATCGGGGAACTCAAACGATGTTGCCCGTGCGAGGAGTATGACGCAAATGGAAACGCAAATCAGATTGACTAACGTAAGGAGCCGCAACGCCGTCTGAGGTTGCACCAGGCCCAGCGGCGTGGCCAACAATGCGGTGGTTGGCGGAAATGGCGAGAACTTTCCTTTTGCCTGTATCCGGTGGGCGGAGATCTGTTCCTGGAACCATTGATCGTCGTACAAACGGTTGACGTCGCCTTGTTCAAGGACAATCCGTGCGGCCGTATAGTAGTTGGGGAAATCTGTATCGATCTGAGTGAACGCGGGGAAAACGCCGCGGTACACAACCAGCACGAAAAGCACAAGAAGAGCGAGGTAACCGAACAGTGGCCGGGGAAAGATCCGCATGGGTTTTACGTGACGAGGGCTGGACGGAGAGAGCGAACGGCAGCAAGCACTTCGGCTATTGAGATCTCCTTCATACATCTAGCATCAAACGGGCAGACAAAGAGTTTGGCATTGTAAGCATTCAAACACGGGCTGCAGGAGATCGCTTTGTAGATGGTAAGAGAGGATTGAGCGGAAGGGCCATAAAATGCGGGCGACTCGGGTCCAAAGAGTGCCACAACAGGCCTGCCCATCGCGGCCGCAATGTGCATGGGGCCGCTATCATTGGTGAGAAGAAGAGAGGATCGTTCAAGCAACGCTATCAGTTCGCCAAGAGAAAGGAGTCCTGCAGCGTTGATGGAGTTGTGCTGAACGCCAACATCGTGACGTAGCGCTTCTTCGACGTAGCCCCTTTCTTCTGTGCTTCCCGTGAATACGAATCGCACGCCCGGCCTCTCGGCGAGAAGCACACGACACACCTCTATGAAACGCCCGGGGGGCCATCGACGCTCCAGGGATGTGGGCCCTGCGTTAATGTTCACGGCAATGATCTCAAATCCATTCGACTGAAGATTGAGAGCGCGTTCCATGCACGCATTGATTATCAGAGAGGCTTGTAGAGATGTGACCGAAGCGGTTTGCTGCGGCGGGAGCCCGACAGCTTGCAGCTGACTGAGGAATACTTGGGTCACGTGCTTGTTATGCCCGAAAGGGACGGGAACGGTCAGATGCATTCGCCGCCAGTAAGTAGGTAAGGCATAGCCAACTCGAACAGGTGCTCTGGACAGGAATGACACAAGGGTCGAAAATTTTGAGAAGAACTCCAGATCGAATGTAGCATCCACCGATTCCCTCTGGATCAATCGCCAGGCCCTAAAGGAATCATAGATGAACTGATGCAGGGAAGATGTGGAGATCGCTAGTCGGAATGATACCTGAGGCAGCATCTCAAGCATTTCCAGATTAGCACCAAAGGTCAGATAAATGATCTTCACGTTTGGAAGCCGTTCATGGAGCGCCGAAACAAAGGACGATGAAAGCAGAACACTTCCCATCCCGAAAAACTTCATTACGAGAACGGATCTCCACTGCTCTGGCGCAAGTTGTTTCCTGTGCCTGAAGAGATTGCTCCAGATCCCCGTTGCCCAGCAGAGTGGAATGCCGACATACCTGTCTATTGCCCGCATGGTGTTGACATTCATGCCAGACTCTCCCGCGTAGTGCGTCTCATGACGATATAGCAATGGTCCCCAATGCGACGGAAGGGATACCAGCGATACACAGCGTTGTCGAGAAGGTCCAGCAAGGGGATGATGGGGCGAAGCACTCTGTTCGCTTTTGTTGCGCCGGGTGGGGGAGTGAAAACACTCAGCCCGCCCATCTCGACCAGCTCGAACCATGGCTCGAAAGCTGACCGGATAGAATCAGGAGAGTGATAGTAGATACGGAGAGTCGTTTCATGAACCCTTGCGTCAACGCCGTCTCTCCGCAAACGACGGAAGGCACTCTGCCATCGGAGCCGAAGGAGAAACGCGGTCGTCTCCCAGATACTGAAGTCTGTCATCACGCAAAGGACGAAGAAACCACCAGGCTTCAATAGCACGCTCACATCAGCAGCGATGGAAGAGAGATCGGGGACACAGTTCAGTCCGCCAAAGTTCGAGTATACTCCGTCAAACACCTTGCCGCGGAGTTGATCCAGTTGATCAAAAGCGAGTCGGTCAACGATAATGTGAGAGGTAAGTCCTGCCATCGACACTTTTTCCCGCGCAGATGATACCATCGCTGGGGAATCATCTGTCGCGTAAACGGTCATACGGTGGTTTGCCAACGCAATGGCGTCGGTCCCAGTGCCACAATTCAATTCAAGAAGCGAGCTATGAATGGGAAAGTACCTGAGGAACAACTTCATCATAATCTGTCGGAGGCGAACAGTAGGCCGATGGCCGTCGAATTCCTGGTCATACAGTGACGCGGCTGCATCAAATGGCCGTTGCTCGATCATTGGTGCCCGGGTTGTCATGCTTCAGGTGCGGGTCCGTTCTGTCAGATGCATGCCTATCCGGGCAAGCTTGGACTTAGCAAACGATGTGAGGCGGGGGCCGAACGGCCGGTGGCCGTTGCTTCTGAGGCGAAAGAACAGCACCTCATTCACCATATGCCGGGTGGCAAAGTAGTAGAACCTTGAGGAATGTCTCCCTCTAAAGTCGATGCTCCTGTCGGTGCTGCTTGCCCAATCGTCATTGACCAGTAAACGGTCCCGAACTTCGTTGTACATCGTCGTGCCCTTGATTGGATAGGCCACCGTGGTGAGATATGTATCGGGCTTCGTCGCTTTCAAATGTTCGATGGTGGCGTCGATGTCTTCAATCTCTTCCCCGGGGTAGCCAAGCATCACAAATAGCCCAGCCTCGATGCCATATTTCTGAGCGAGGCGCGTGATCGTCTGGATTTGTTCCACCTTTACCCGTCGTTGCATTGCATCGAGGATTTTCTGAGAACCGCTTTCTGAGCCATACCATATGCGGAATGACCCAAGTTCGGCCATCTTCTGCAGGATATCCTCGTTCAGCCGGTCTGCGCGGGAAATACACTCAAAGGGGATCCGGATGTTCCGTCGCTTCATTTCATCATGAAACTGATAGAACCACCGGTGGTTGATGGTGAAGACGTCATCGGCAAACCAGAGCATGTCGGGATGGTACGTGGCAAGAAGAAACTCGATCTCATCCACCACACGCTGCGGCGAACGCCGACGGTGCGTATCACCAAATACCGAGCGGCTGCACCACGTACAGGTAAACGGACAACCTCGTGCACAAATGAGGGAGACTGATCCCTTCCCATGGTGTGTCTTCCATGTCTGTATGTAGCGCGCAAGATCGATCGCGCCGCGGTCAGGATCGGGAAGTTGATCTAGGTCGGCAATCAACTGCCGCTCTGGTGTCCGGATGATGGTGCCGTCGTTTTCGCGGTAGACGATTCCGCTGACATGTTGCATCCCGCTGGCGCCGGACTTCTGGAGATGGGGGATCAACTCTTGAAGCGTCAGCTCACCCTCACCAATCACGCCAACATCCGCCCCGTGTTTCAGAAAATCTTCGCCATAGTACGGAATCTCCGGGCCACCAACGATCACAGTACAACCATGTGCCTTGCATTCCCGAATCATCCAGAGGGCATTCAATTTTGTCATCAAGTTGACGTAAATGCCTACGATGGAAGGCCGCGTGTCGGCAAGGTACCGGGTGAACGCCTTCTTCGACTGGAATGTCGAGTCAAAAACCTCTACATGAAAACCCTTGGATTTGAGGTACGCGGAGATGTAAAGAATCCCGAGCGTCGGATACGGTTTCATGATCCGTTTCTCGGCCTCATCTTCCTGAAGAAAATACCCGTGTGTCAGAACAATATCCAATGCAGAACCTTTGACATTGAGACGGCACTCATTGGCGATTTCCAATTAGGGACAAAGATCAATACCCAGTGATCCCCTGTTTACATTACGGCTTTTTCCATCGCTTCAGTTTCGGGATAATCTCGTTCGCCAGTTGAATGGCCTTTTCTCCTGGCATCCGGAGGTCCTTTGTCATATTCAGAATGGAACTCTTGATCATCTCGTCCATTGTCTGACGCGGATTTGTGAATGCTCCATCCTTGAAACAAAAAGCGCAATAGTCGGTATTATCCGATCCATCCTTGTTTGTGCCGTAATTCCCAAACACGTCCGAGAGTGGCATCCCGCAACTCTGACAGCGGACTTTGTCATCCATGATGGCTCTCCTTTCTATGTGTTATGCATGAGTCGCAGCAACGATGATGATGTTACACTCCTTCAACGACGACCATATTCGATTCGGCATTTTGGTGCCGGAGGTGTTTAATTGCTCTGTATTCTGCCGAATCCAGCCACTGTTTCGCTTGGTCAACACTTCCGAATTGCAGGATGACTAATCGATTGGGAATCCAGTTACCTTCCAGTACTTCAGTCCGGCCACCCCTCGCCAGATACTTGCCACCATACATGGCAACGGTAGGCGCCGCAGTTTTCTTGTACTCCTCGTAGCCGACCGGATCAGTGACATTGATGTCGACAATTACGTACGCGCTCATTCGCTAGCCCTCCTGTGCGAGTTCGAAAGATATATCGAAGGGCAGCGGTAGACGGGGACCTCAGCGCTCCTCTGAAACGTTAGCAGGTTCATTCTCCCCATTAGGCATCGGAAGTGGCTATTCAAGAGTCGGCATGCTTGTGTTCCGCCAGAAATTCACCCATCTCGCTCTCCATTCCGGCCAACGTGAAGCGATGGTATATGCCCGCCGCCAGGCCCCGTACATTCTGAGGGGTAAATCGCCAGGGTTGCTTCATCGTTTTTTGTAAGAGCTCTGTACTCTTCCAGATCCGGAATTTCTTATGCGTCACTTTGTGCAACACACGGTAAAAGTCTGGGGGGTAGGTACCGCCAAACATCATTGCGAGATCCTGGCTGTCCGTCCAGTTGTGCTTCGCTCCCATCTGGGTCTTCACGTTCTCAAAGAACTTCGTGCCCGGCAGTGGGTAGGAAACAGACACACCAATCTCATCGGGCATGCATTCCTTTACCATCTTCAGCGTCAGTTTAATGTCATCTCGGGTTTCGCCCGGATAGCCGTACTGCAGAAAAAAGCCGACACATATTCCAGCCATCTTCAGAAGTCGGCGTGCCTCGTAGATTTGCTTTACTGTTGTGCCTTTGTCCATCGCGTCGAGAATTTTC
>Ga0209640_10004481_pt1 | contig 12219 bp, 11 predicted proteins | sample RifCSP10_1_FD_184018 | JGI IMG/M metagenome (GOLD analysis project Ga0209640, IMG submission 184018) | Soil microbial communities from Rifle, Colorado - Rifle CSP2_sed 10_1 (SPAdes) (version 2) | ecosystem: Environmental > Terrestrial > Deep subsurface > Rock core/Sediment | place: Rifle... | reverse complement strand
TTTGACGCACTAATTGCGTTTCAATCAACATTCGTAAGACCCAATTTGATGACTCCTGACCATGATCAGAATTTCCAGCCCCACGAGCCGCTTGCAAGCGGCGCCTTGTTAAATAATCATGGTGATCATTATTCGAATCATTATCATTTTGATCCTCTACTGGATCAGAAATGCCAGCAAAAGCTCTACGCGCAGATACACGCTCTTGCTGCTGTCTGCGCTCATTATTGCGAGAAGTGCGCGAATGCCGAGCATCTTCTGGCCGCTGAGCATTTTGCACAGGAGAAGTTACTGCAGGCGCTTGCCCTGGAGCAGTATGACTACTATTTTCTAAATACTTTTCATAGTACTTTGCACCGATAAAAATGAAATATGCTGTCATCAGACGGGCCGTAAAAATCTCATCTTTTGTGCAGGCTTTTTCATTTCCTATAAGGCAATGGCATATTTTTCGTGCATAGCGCTTAACTCGAGCAGCCATACCAGTATCGTTATTTTGCCGCACCGACTCATCATTCAATCCACAAAGCACTGGTTGGAATAGCCCCAGCATCAATACTGGCAGCAAAAATACGCGTATTTGTTTCATGTATCTATCCATAGCAATAAACCACTTATTTTCATCTTATTCTAGCCCAATGATGACAAACTGTAAAATAACCCCCTCTATAGAGGGCAATTGCATAAGTAGAGGCCTTTTGATGGGGCAGGCCGTTTTCTCTCTTTTTGGAACTCCCCATTTCTATTTACAGGATCTCAAAACATTGTATGCTCAAACGCAGTAGTAAGGAGAATAATGAGTATACTAATTGTATTATACATACTATTTCAAGCCTTTTCCATCACTGCCCAGCCCCACAATCATCCATCCATTGAACTATTTTTCAAAGAAGCTCCCGAAAAAAAATTACTTCCTGAGAATGTCTCTCTTTTTTGGCTCGGATCGCAGAGCGTACTTGCAATTCCTCAGGTGAAATCGCATCAGCCTGAACAGGCAATTATACCCTGGAAGCAACCATCGCAAATCATCTCTGCCCCTCCCGCTCTGACCGGAAAACAAATGGGCACCGTGCTCACTCCTGGCGTACCTCCGCTTGGCTATGAGATGGATGGAGATGTCAAAGTATTCAGGCTTATTGCACAGCCCATCGAGCATCTTATTGTGGATGAAAGCAATTCTCTCATTGCTCCATTGATCCCCTCGCACAACCAAGGGCCGCACGCAATGCATCACACGCCAAAATATCAAAAAGTAAAAGCATGGGGATATAATGGCAACACTCCTGGCCCAACGATTGAAGTATTTGAAGGTGATCGCGTTCGTATTATTGTAAAAAATGAACTTCCTGAGCCAACTTCAATTCATTGGCACGGCATAGAGCTTCCCAATAATCAAGATGGCGCCGCCCCTGAAACGCAGCATCCTATCATGCCTGGTGAAGAATACACATATGAATTTACGCTCTACCAATCAGGAACCGTTATGTATCATTCTGGATACAATGTGATGCGGCAAGATCATATGGGTTTAATGGGCACATTCGTAATTCATCCAAAATCCTATCCCACTCCAATCGATAAAGATTTTGTTATCACATTGCAGCAATGGGCTATTCCACCAGGAAGCGACTATCTCAATTTAGTTACTATGGATTTTAACTGGTTTACGTTTAATGGACTTGCTGCCCCCAATATTCCAGTATTAACCGTTCAGCAAGGAGAGAGAGTGCGCATTCGCTTTACCAACATTGTTATGGATAGCCATCCCATTCATTTACACGGCTATATTTGGACAAACGTTGGCACTGAAGGCGGCCCTATTTCACCATCTGCACAAATCAAAGGTTCCACTATTTTAGTTTCTGCAGGCACTACTCGAGATGTTGAATTCACTGCATGGAATCCTGGTATTTGGCTAATGCATTGCCACAAACTTCATCACATTGTAAATGCACATGCGCAAATTCCGATGGGATATATGGATCATGGAGGTATGTTTACACTCTTGCATGTGATTCCTAAGCATCCCAATGCACCATGGGTGCATCCGAACAGCATGGAGGCCCAATCGTGAAACTACATGGCATACTACTATTTTCTCTTCTTTTGCTTGCTCACTGTGGACATGTTCATCAAAAGAAAATTTTTGATCCCATCCAAAAGGAATCAAAAGAACGCATTAATGCCAAGCCCCACTGGCGAAATATGCCAAACATGCTTCACGCAACTGAGGCAGTTACTCGCGGTATCACACTCCAGCAAGCCATTGCTTTAGGGCTAAACAACAACCCAACGCTACAAGCTCATTTTGAAGACATTGGCATAGCAAAAGCAGATCTCATCCAAGCAGGATTTTATACCAATCCACACCTTGAATCAGTATTCAAAATGCCAATAGATAACGATGAACTCCGTACGAATGTAGAAATTTCCGCCTCCATCTCATTGTCCGATCTCTGGCAAGTGCCCTTACGCAAGCGAGTAGCGCAGGATAATTTGGAAGTAAAGACGTATGAAATTATTACTGAGATATTGCAACTTCGTAAAGAAATCCAGTTAAAATATATCGCCTGCATACATAATCAAGAGATGCTCCGCATAACAGAAGAAATAGCCAACACGCTCGAAGCACTCAAAGATCGCATTGAGTATCACTATCAATTTGGATATGCAACCGATTTGGATAAATATTCTGCTGCAAGTAAGCTCGGCGAATGGCGCGCAAAAACAGTTGAAGCCCGCACACTAATGCGCACAGCCTTTATCGCATTGCATGAGATATTAGGCAGCTCTATTTCATCACAATCAATTCCACTGCATGATACCATTCCACTCAAGCCGCTTAATCAACCGCAAGAATCATTGAAAGACAGTGCACTCTCATCTCATCCACTCATTATTATTGAACGAGCAAAAATGGCCCGGGCAAAACATACAATCAGCTATGAATCATCCCGCATTATTGATGATGTGAAGCTGGGCGTTTCATATGAGCGAGACTTTGAGAAAGGAATAGCGGGAGTTGGCCCAGCGTTTGGTATCACTATTCCATTCTTCAATACCAACTCAGGAAATAGTGAGCATGCTCGCTATGAATACAAGCAAGCAGAAAAAACTCTCTATGCGCGGCAGCAGATGATACTCAAAGATATTACAAAGCACTTTCTTAATTACCAATCATATCTTGATCAAATCGCTCTCTATACAAATGAGGTGCTCCCACCGATTATGAAAGCAATTGAGTTCAGCAAAGACTATTTTGATCGTATGCAACTGAGCTTGATCCTGTTTCTAGAAGCACACATAGATTTGTTCCAACACAAACTCAAGCTCCTTGAGCTACAGTACAATGCGCTCATGGCATACATAGAATTAGAGTTTGCTCTTGGCGCACAGCTGAGAAATAATTAATCTATAACGTTAGTCGCCTGCAATAGCAAATGCCTTGAGAATTTGATCAGCATGTTTATTTACATCAATTTTTCGTAAAATCTTCACGATTTTCCCATTCTCAATAAGCACCGTTATGCGCTTAGTATACAGCGGGGAGTATGCGCCATAAGCGCGTATGGTTTGCGAGGATGGATCACTCAAAAGCACAAAGGGAAGCTCATGCTTTTTTTTGAACTCGGCATGCGCTTCTATCGGCTGATGATTAATGCCAAACAATGTAATTGCCTGTTTTTTGAGCAATGAATAGCCCTGCGCAAGACTGCATACTTGCTGAGTGCAGTAGAAAGATTCATCCTTCGGATAGAAAAAGAGGACAACTTTCTGATCGCCAAAATCTGAAAGCGAATAGGTTTTGCCATTATCCCCTTGGAGCGCAAACTCCGGCGCCATATCGCCCACCTTGAGCCGCGATTTTCTTCGTGCAGCAGAAAGATGAGCCGTTGCTACGCAAAGCAACGCAATAGCAGTAAAAGAAAAAATAGTTTTGAAGGAATACATCATTTTAAATCCTTTTCGTTTCAATGCTCTGCATTAAGTGAAGCCTATCCGATATAATGCATAAAATAATTTCATCTTTATTTTTTACCATTAACTACTAGCTTGCAAAATCAATAATAAAACATTTGTGAGCTACATTGTAATGTAGTATTTTTTACCGTAAAAATACACTGTCATAATGAAAGGAAAAAATGGTATTCAAAAAAACAGTAGTCACGCTAGCCGGCATATTATTGCTTTGGAATGTTATTGGTAAATCAGTAGCTGCTCCACAGCCAAAACAAATAACGGTACATGCAGAATTATTCTACTATGATACCTTGGGATATGCTGACTATAGAATGGGAGAACACGAAACTGCCCGTTGCAAACATATTGACTCTAATTTAATCATTGAAGGAACAATTAACTCTATCGAATCTGATAGTTGCAGAGGCTCTGTTAAAATTATACAACGTAAAAAAAATTACAGAGGCCAAGATGAAATTTTAGGTGGAATTGCTGGTTATACTAAAATGTATAAAATACTTCACGAGTTTCAATTCACTCTCGAGAAAGATTCCATACTAAAGCTCGACCTCACTGATGATGTGTATTTACATATTCGTTATGAAATATAACGTTTTTTTTTGAAATATGTTGTAAAGGGCATTGATTAATTTTCATAACGCCCTTTACTCATTTTCTATGTGTTTACTCAAACGTAACCACTCCGCTCCTGAGATCATGCAATGCGCCCACTAAGCGAATCTCACCTTTTTCAAGCATCTCTCGAATTACCGGGCTTTTCTTAATAATATGAGCCTTCATGTTACGCACATTTTGCAGAGCGACAGCTTTGAGCGTTGCATCATCATTGCAATCTATCTGCTCATCAGAATTTTGTTTTTTCACATGTGCTACTGCTGGCCGAATAGCCTCGACCAAGGACTTAAGATTGCCACTCGTTACGCACTCGCATGCTGCTTTTATTGCACCACATTGCGTATGCCCCATGACAACAATCAACTTCGCTCCCGCATATTTCGTAGCAAATTCCATACTTGCAAATATATCATCATTCACCACATTGCCCGCTACGCGAAGGGTAAAAATATCTGCAATAGATTGATCAAAGATGAATTCAGGAATAGATCGAGAATCCATGCAGGCCAAAATTACGGCCTTAGGAAATTGTCCTCGTTTACTTGCCTTTTTTGATAGCTTCAATAAAGAGGAACAAATTTTTGAGGAATGAGCACAAAACCGTTTATTACCTGCAATAAGATCTTTCAGCGCTTGATCGGGAGTTATTTTTCTTTGTTGCTTTGCACTAAAGAGTGAACGCTTTTCACAATATGCAACCCTTCCCATCATACAGATGAGTAATGCCACCAAAAGTAATCTACCTCGATACATAATAATGCCAATACGCTTTTTCATACTACAACCTTTATATTTTATATGTCACACACTCTTTGATTCAAACCAAAAAACGGCTGTTCATTACGATACAGCACATTCATTTCACTTTTTACTCGTCAGAGCCTGATTATGGCGCTGGAAAAAGAAAAACAGTTAATTAGTTTCAATATCATTCAAGCACATGCTATGACTATAAAATATAATTTTATACATAATAGGATAAAAACTTAATATTATTTTAAATATAAGAGAATATTGCCTCTCCGTTCGCTGTACAAATGTCCATCATAGCCCCTGGCGACGACTGGAAGTGCATCGAAAAGTCTCAAACGGTTAACTATAAAAAATGAGGAATGCCTATGTATAAAAACTATTATAGCAGTATCGCCCTGATACTTTTTGCACTCTCTGCATATTCACACGCCTCTCTTGAACAACCAGCATTGCAAAATATTAGACAAATCACCTTTCCCTCAATGGGATTTGAAAAAGCAGGAGAATCATATTTTTCACCCGATGGAAAAACCCTACTTTTTCAGGCCGTTCCCACAGGAAAAAAACAGTATCAAATATATTCTATCGATATTGAAAAGGGTGAGCCTCGTTTAATCAGCACTGGCCGTGGAGCATGCACATGCGCATTCTTTAGACCTGATGGGAAAAAAATTATTTTTGCCTCAAGCCATGAAGCTCCCGATACGACTGATTTTCAAAATGCGCCCGGATATCAGAGAGAAAATAATACGTATCAGTGGGACTTTACTCCCTATATGAATATTTATGAAGCGAATCCTGATGGCTCTGATTTGAAAGCGCTTACTAGTGGGCCAGCCTATGATGCAGAATGTGCCTATAGCCCTGATGGATCGCGGATTGTATTTGCAAGTAATCGATCTGGGCATATGAACTTGTATACTATGGCGGCAGATGGATCCGATATTCAGCAAGTTACTCATACAACTGCTAGCTATAATGGCGGCCCGTTTTTTTCACCCGATGGCACTCAGATTATCTATCGCGCCGATTATGAAAAACAGCATTATTTACAAATATATTGTATCGATATTCACGGCATGCATACTCAGCAAATAACAATGAATGGTGCCGTAAACTGGGCGCCATTTTGGCATCCCAATGGAAAGGTAGTTGCATTTACCACCTCCCTGCATGGCCATGCACAATATGAACTGTATCTCATCAATAGTAATACAGGTGCATCCTATCGCTTAACACATAATGCCAGCTTTGATGGATTGCCAAGCTTTAATAAAGGCGGCACTCAAATCACTTGGACATCAAAAAGAGGGCCTGATCAAACATGCCAAATTTTTGTAGCAGATTTTATGTTGCCAGACATTTTATAAAAGGAATGATATGAAAAAAATACTATTACTTACAGTGCTCTGTGCTCAAATAGCATATGCTGCCAATCAAACAACTATCACAAGCCCAGTAGAAGTGGGACATCCGCTTCCTTTTAGAATTAGCATTCAAGCTGAGGATTTTACGCTTCCAGAGGGAATACAATCAGGGGCATTTGCACAATGCGAATCACAGTATCTATTTATCTCTGGCCGAACAAATGGCTTACACAATTTTAATAATGACAATAATAACTTTCCGCCCAACAAACAAAATACGAGCGTGTTTGTGATAGATGTCTGCTCAAAAACAGTGACTACTCGCTCACTACTTGATCCACTCTCTGGATTAAGCCAAGAGCAAGTGGATACACTTTCAGTAACCAGTCCACAATACTATCAATGCGGCAATACATTATATATTACGGGCGGCTATGGCGTGGATACAAGCACCGGCCAATTTTCTACGAAGGGGACCCTCACTGCAATTAATGTTGCTGGACTCATATCGTGGGTAACGCATCCTACGAGCACAGCACGAGCATCTGAGTATATTCGTCAGATTTCACACCCACTATTTCAAGTAACTGGTGGCCATATGAGCCAAGTAGGCGATAATCCAACCTTGCTGATGTTTGGCCAAAATTTTTCAGGATTTTACACTCCTGGAACAACTGGCACCTACACAAATCAAGTGCGCAGATTTCATATTGTTGATAATGGCCATTCGCTTTCTATCATACTAAAGCCATCAACCACTCCTGATCCTAACTATAGACGAAGAGATCTCAATATCATTCCCATTATAAAAACAACCTGTAATCACAAAAAGATTGCAGCATTTGTTGCGTTAGCGGGCGTATTTACTCCTGATCAAGATAATCCCGGCTATTGGACAGTGCCCGTTGAGATTGATGCACAGGGAAACAGTTCTATGGCAGATCCTAATCTTTCAAGCACGTTCAAACAGGGCATGAATATTTATAATAGCGCGCACGTTGAATTACATTCAAAAACAGGCGCACTCTACAGCATACTCTTTGGCGGGATTACCTATGTATCGTTTCAAGATGGTGCATTTATCACAGACTCAGGATTCCCATTTACAAATCAAGTAACAGTAATAGAGCGCAGCACTAATGGAAGCTATGCACAGTATCTTTTACCAAATCAATATCCCCGAATTGTATCAACCGCTTCAAATCCGGGAAATACACTTCTTTTTGGAGCAGGCGCTAAATTTGTTCCCGCACCCGGCATTTATGCTTATCACAATGGCGTTTTAAAATTGAAAAAAATTAAAAAGAAGACAGTGATCGGCTACATATTAGGCGGCATTCAAAGTACCTTACCAAATACGAATTCATCTTCAGATTCGGCAGCATCACCCTATATTTTTAAGGTAACACTCACACCTACCTGCTGCTAATATGCGCTATACTATTTCTGGATATTTATCAGGAGCAGATCGATAATAGTGAGCTTTTGCATTGTCATCATCCATATGCACAGTGTCCACATAGATACCCTGCTCAAAGCCGCCACGATCGGCACGCTTTGCTTTTTTTGCAGCAATAATTTCAGCAAACGAAATGCCTTGCACTTTGCATAATCCATCGATCACTTCAAGCACATCAGCAAGCTCTTCTATCATCTCTGGACGAGTGTGCGCATCATGCACTTCCTGAGCTTCTTCAACAAGCTTTCGCTTAAATGCATCACGCAAATCTTTGTTACGTACTATTTTATACTGCGGAGTAACGTTCGCAGTTTTGAATCGTTTTAACGTGTTATCACGGACAAGTTTGTCACATCGAAATGAAATAATAATAAGTTCCTTAATTAATAATGAAATAAAATTGTAAAACGAGGCACTGCAGCATACAAAAGATGCAAGCCCAATAGATCTTTAAATACGATTATACACCCGATCATGGGAAAGTAATGAAGCGTTACTAGTATAAGCAGTATGATGAAAGAAATTAAGATGGGCAAAATTCAAATTGCTTTCTGCAAAGATTACTCTCACAAATCCTCTATTTACCAATAGAATAGCACAAAAATGAAGGTTTGAACAATAGGATGCAAACATGCTATAGATTCATGCTCTAGAAGCTATGATTGGTTATACCCACCATCCACGCAAGGGCCTCAGTGTAAGCCTAAAAAGCAGGAGCCGAGCCCACTTCATACTGTTTTGAACTCTAGGTAATCATCAGCAATTACCTGAAGTCCCAAATAGGTCAATAACATTACCGGAAACAGCAAAAATATATTTACGCCCAATTGTAATGGCATAACTAACAATAATGCTTTTATGCCTACCACTCCGAAACGAAACCATTTACTTGGATGCCGCATAAAGTGCTTTTTCATAGAAAATCCACGTATACTGTAATACACGAAAGGAAAAATTGTCTCAAGAAGCCCAAAAATCAATCCCATCTTCAGGGCAAGCATTACATAAAATGTATCAAACATATAATCCTCAATATAATTATCAGCATACCTTCTAGCTATTCATAGCCCAAGCGAATAGTTTAAAGATTTTTTCAAAAATGGATAAATTAATGCATGAGGCCCTATAAAAAAATTGTGAAGGCCAGGACAACTGCGCACGCTTATCAAGCCTCTTGATTATTTAAAAAAGTAATTTTAAAGTTCTTTAAATCGTTACAAAAAAAGGAAACCTGTGCTCGCAAAAAAAATAATCTTACTTTCTATGGCATTATGCACAGGGGCATTTGCTGCGGATGATGCTCACAATCAACCTCATTCTACTCGGATTATGACCTTTCACTTTCAAGAAGCGGTCCCTCACCTTGAAATTACCGCAGCAATACAAGAAGAGAATAGAAAAAAACATATCAAACGGACCCTTGCTCTCAAGCTACTTAATAGAATACAACCAGATATTCTTGGGCTTCAGGAACTCCACCAAGGCGATGTCGAATATTTTAAACAGAATACCGCTGGATATGATTGGAAAGGCCGCCCTGTGAGATTTGTTTCTGGAGATTTTAACGATATATACTCCAATCTTTCCTCGTTTGGCAAATCAGGAACTGATTATAATCCCATTTTTTACAAATCCAATACCTATGAATGCCTCGAATCAAATGCGTTTTGGCTCAATGAGGGAATGGTAGAAAAAGAGGACTCTCGCTCATGGAATATACCTAATCGTAGTGATTTTACTGTTCGAGCATGCACCTACGCAAAATTAAAAGACGCGCGATCGCAAAAAACGCTGTGGGTTTTCAACACCCATCTTTCTCTTGAAGTTGCCATACGTGAAAAAGAAATGGAATTGATCGAGAGTCAAATTACAAAATTAGCTGCGGATAATCCTACAATTCTCATTGGTAATCTTAATAGTAGCGATCTAGAGCACTATCATATTCCAGAGCGTTTTATTGTTAGTAAAAACATTGCACAAGAAATAATAAATCAGCATCTTGGTTCAGAAGGATCAGAAACATTCGACCATATTCTTTTGAAAAATATGCCGGAAACAACCGTATCTCGATATGAGGTGGTTGATTATGCGGATGAATACACGCAAGATGGAATTCATCCCAGCGATCATCGTCCTGTTTTTGTTGATATTATGGAATAATACAAAAATCGAAAATGACTTAGCAAAATATGAGCCTATCCATCATTTAGTCGAATCAGGAAATTGATTTTGATATAAAAGCCTTTATATTTCTCTTCACCGTTCGCCCTTCGACACGCTTCCAGTCGTCGCCAAGGCTATGATGGACTTTCGCAGGGCGAACGGTGGGGGAAAATTCTTACAAGTATCAGGTGTTTTTAAATTATTTTAATTTCCTGATTCGACCATCTAGCTTAAAAACATGACATCCCTATTTACTAAAAAGCCCCCATTTCTGGAGGCTCAAATATAAAGCAACCTACTCAATACGCTCTACACTTTCACGCTTAGAGACCAGCTTTCTGCAATGATCGATACCTTCGAATTGGAAAAAAATCGTCATGAGAAACACAACCAAAACTGGTAGCTTGACTAGTTTAAAACCGAAAAGCTTGTACGCCACGTTGCATAGAGTAAGAGTGATAATAACAGGATAAAGCACAAAACCTAAATCCCGAGAAAATATCATAAGCTTACTCAAACCAAAAAGCGATATTATAATCGTACTAACGAGTATAAAAATCAGACTCGGAATAAATCCAACACGATCTCTCATGATCTCTTTTTGAATATATTCACCAACAATCGTTGAAAGCGCAATCATGGTTGCAAGACAAGCTACTATCAAGGCGATAGCAGCAAAGAACCCCCCACTACTACCCATAATACGAAATGATATACCGCTCAATACTTGCGCGTGATTGAGGTTTTCAAGTCCCGCACCATAATATGCCCCTAAAAAGGTCATACTAATGTAGACCGGTACTAAAACAAAGCCCCCAATAAGAGAAGAAATTACTCCTCTTTTGATCATTCTTTTCATATCACCAGCAATTTCAGGCTCAAAACTTTTTTTAAAAATATCGAGTATCGCTGAACCCAAGAAAATAATTGCCAAAAGATCAAGTGTCTCATATCCAAAAAGCATGCTTTTACCTACAAGATCGATATCTGAAATATCGGTCTGAATCATACTGTCACCAAAAGCAAGCCCCATTATGATCAAAATCACAATTAGTGAAAGCTTTACAGGGGTTATTAGATAACCAAGAGTATCAATCAATTTGGTTGGCCTATATGCTAATAAGAACGTCACTATCGCCATAAGAACAGCAAACACAAGTAAGGTCATTGATGGTATAAAGGGGTGTATCATTTCAAAACAAATATTAACAATACGTGGCAGTACCAGCCCTGGACCAGAAATAAACATGCATAGCGCGATCAATAGCGAGCCGGGCAATTTACCAATGCGAAAGAAAAATGCACGATAATCACCTTCAAATAAAAACGATCCCACGAGGCCTATTATCGGTAAAACAACTGCGGTGATAATAAAACCAGCTGAAGCAAGAAGACTTTTTTGCCCTGCCAAAATACCAAGCTTTGGGGGCACCATGAAATTGCCCGCACCAAACAACATGGTAAATATCGAAAAACCTGTAATGACTGTTAAAATAACACTGTTTTCACGTTCGTTTGTATTCATAAATATATTCCCAAAAAGCCCTGAGGCTTCGCGGGCTCCTTTATAATAATTAATAATATTAATGGCACCTAGCGCTAAATTGCTTAGAGCAATAATGATGCATTAATTCTCTTCAGGTTTTTTTTGAGGCAATAGTTTACGTATATAGTCTTTATAGAAGGTATTGTTACCCTGCCATGACGGCATTGGCAACTGGTTAGATTTGCATAAAACGATAATGACAGGATAGGTAGCCCGCAAGGCATCAAATTTAAATAGTGAAGCAATCGATCTATTGCACCGTAAAACCCCATTTTCAATAGTACAGCCATCTTGTCTACCATCGATTTCGATTGTTACTGTATGGGACTCTTTGA
>Ga0209640_10004480_pt1 | contig 12220 bp, 16 predicted proteins | sample RifCSP10_1_FD_184018 | JGI IMG/M metagenome (GOLD analysis project Ga0209640, IMG submission 184018) | Soil microbial communities from Rifle, Colorado - Rifle CSP2_sed 10_1 (SPAdes) (version 2) | ecosystem: Environmental > Terrestrial > Deep subsurface > Rock core/Sediment | place: Rifle... | reverse complement strand
CGAGGCGCTGCGCCGCCTGCTGGCCTCCCGCCTCGGCCTGCCCCTGTCGAGCATCGAGCTCGTCACTGGCGCCACGGCGCGGCTGAAGCGACTGCGCGTCAGCGGGCTGTCGCTCACCGAGGTGCGCCAGAAGCTGGGTTAGCTACTGCAGGTTTGAGATCAGGATGTTGCCGATGATCTGCAGCAGGAAGATCGCGATGATCGGCGAGAAGTCGATCATCAGGCCTCGTGGCATGACCGACCTGATCGGCGCCAGGATCGGTTCCGTCACCGTGATCAGGAATTCGCCGATCGGTCCCCGCGTGAGAAACTCCGTGATGCTGCTGTGAGGGCCGAAGATCATCGGCACCCAGGACAGCAGGGCGCGGGCGATGACCGCGATGGTCAGCACCATAATCGTCGCGCGGATGATTTCGACGGTCACTTCTTGTCGCCGCCTCCCAGCGCTTTCGACTTCTCGTACGCCGCCACCACAGCCTCGAGCACGTCCGACCGGAACGACCCCGCCTCGAAGGCCCGCAGCGCTTCGGCCGTCGTACCGCCCGGCGACGTGACCTGGTTGCGCAGCTCGGCCGGGTGTTTGCCCGTCGCCTCCGCGTAGCGCGCCGAGCCCAGGACGGTCTGCAGCGCCATCGTCGCTGCCAGATCGCGGCTGAGGCCGATGTGCACGCCCGCGTCGGTTAGCGCCTCGATGAACAGGAAAACGTAGGCCGGGCCGCTGCCGGACAGCCCGGTCGCCATGTCGAGGTATTTCTCCTCCGGCACGAACGCCTCTTTGCCCATGGCGCCCAGGATCTGGCGCACGCCGTCGCGGGCGGCGTCGCTGACGCCCGCCGTCGCGGTCCAGACCGTCATGCCCTGGCCGATCTGCGCCGGCGTGTTCGGCATCGAACGCACGACGGCGTCCGTCTTCAGCGCCGACGTCAGCTGCTCGATCGTCACGCCGGCCATGATCGAGATCACGGTGGCGCCGCCCAGCCTGCCGCTGACCGCCTGTGCTGCCTTGGCGTAGTCTTGCGGCTTCACGGCCATGATCGCGAAGTCGGCGCCGTCCACCGCCTGTTCTGGGGTTTCGGCCATGCCGGCACCGTACGCCGCGCCGAGCTGGCGGACGCGCTCGCCGATCACGTCGAACACCCTGATCTGCGCCGGGGACGCGACCTTGGCGCCGATCACCGCCGAGACGATCGCCTCGCCCATGGCACCGCCGCCGATCAGCCCGATGTTCATCGCGGCCGCCCCGCGAACAGCGCGCGCCCGATGCGGACCATCGTGGCTCCCTCCTCGACCGCGACCTCGAAGTCGTTGGTCATCCCCATCGATAGCTCGGCCAGGCCGTTCGCCTCGGCCAGCTGCCGCAGCGCGCGAAACACCGGACGCGTCTCTTCGGCGTCCTTGACCTCAGGCGCCATCGTCATCAACCCCATGAGGTCTATGTTCGGCAGCGCGGCGATCTGCGCCACAGCGCCGGCCACCTCGCCGGGCTCGAAGCCGCGCTTCGACGCCTCGCCCGCCACGTTGACCTCTAGCAGGATGCGCACCGGCTTCGTGGCGCGACGGCTGATCGTTTGCGCCAACCGCAGCGAGTCTACGCTCTCGATCGTGTCGAACAGCGTCAGCGCGGCCGGCACCTTGTTGGTCTGCAGATGGCCGATGAAGTGCCAGGTGGCCTCTGAGGCGCGCGGCCCCAGCTCCGCGATGCGTAGCTGCGCCTCCTGGACGTAGTTCTCCCCGTAATCGCGCAGGCCGGCGTCGAGAGCTGCCAGCACCATCTCGTTGGTCACGCCTTTCGACATGGCGGAGGCGCCGACCAGCGTCACGCGGGCGGCGTCGCGCCCCGCCCGTCCGGCGGCAGCGGCGATGCGCGCCCGCAGCGCCTCGATATTCGCAGCGATTGTCGTGGTTGCGACCATTACGCCAAGAGCATACCGAATTCGGCGTCGAGGGCGTTAGCCGTGCTTGGCCGCGTCAGTGTTCTGGCGGCAGCTCACGCTGAATCCGGCGGTGCTCCCACTTCGTGATCCCGTAGAGGATGAAGCCGAAGAGCACGATGACGCCGAGGGCGAGCAGCGGGCTCTCCGTGAAGGCCCAGAGGAAAAGAATCACCGCCCCTAAGCCGATTACGATCATCGCGATCGGGACGGCAAGGATCTGAAAGATCATCCGCGTGATCACCAGCGTCTGCAAGCAGCCGTTGGGCTCCTTCGAGGCGGGCGGATGGTAGGACATCGTGCGCCCAGCATACCCCGGCGCGCAGAGTCATAAATCCGAAATGTACTCCGGCGGTTAGCGGCGGTGCAGGTGGCCGCAGATTATGCAGCGATGGCGGCCTTCGCCGCTGACGATTGGCCCGCCGCAGTCCGGGCAACGGAAACCGCTTGGCCTCTGAATAATCCTTCTTCGTATCATCCCTGACCTCCGGCCGGCGCCCCGCGTGTGAGACGCATGTTCTACTTGGGGCCATTGTCAGGCGAACGGCTGTTCTAAGTCAAGAGGTTTAAGGAGAAAGTTAGAACAAAAAGACTAAAATGTTACTCGGCGAGCCAGGCGGACAGCTGCCGCACCTTGTCCAGCAGGCGCTGCAATCGGTCCGGATCCGCGATCAGCAGCACTCCGGCCAGCAGCAGCGCGACGGCGATCTCTCCCACGCGAGCAGCATAGCACCGGCGGCGGCGTGTTTCTTCTATCATCGACCCGTGAAGCTGCTGTTCATCCTGACGTTAATCGGTGCCGTCGGCCTGCTGCCCTTCGTTGCGATTCGCCGGCCCTGGGCCGTCAGGCTATGGCAACGCTTCAAACTGATCATCGCGATCTACGCCATCGTCATCCTGGTGGCCGCCATCGTCCGCCTCGTCTTCAACTGGGACGACATCTATGGCTGAGCTGCGTGTCCTGGTGGCGCCGCAGGAGTTCAAGGGCACGCTCACCGCCGTCCAGGCCGCCGACGCGATCAAGCGCGGCCTCAGCGCTGCTCATCCGGACTGGCGCTTCGACCTGCTACCAATGGCCGACGGCGGCCCCGGCACCACCGATGCGCTGCTGGCGGCCCTGGGAGGCGAACGGCGCGTCACTCGCGCCCACGACCCCCGGCAGCGGCCCATCGAGGCGTCATGGGGCTTGCTGCCCGGCAATCGCGCCGTCGTCGAGTGCGCCGCAGCCTCCGGCCTGCTGCGGATGCGGCCGGACGAGCTGACGCCTGAGGGAGTGCGGCACGCTTCCAGCTACGGCACCGGCGAGCTGATCGCCGCGGCGCTTGATTCCGGCATCGAAGAGCTGATTGTGGGGCTCGGCGGCAGCGCCAGCAACGACGGCGGCGCCGGCATGGCGCAGGCGCTGGGCTACGCGCTGCTCGACGCCTCCGGCCGGCCGCTGGCTCCCGGCGGCGCCGCCTTGGCCAACCTCGACCGCATCTACTCAGCCGGCGCCCACCCCGGCATCGCCCGAGTGAGGGTGATTGGCGCCACCGACGTCACGAACCCGCTCTGCGGCCCCCGCGGCGCCTCTGCCGTCTACGGCCCGCAAAAAGGCGCCGACGCCGCGGCGATCGCGCAGCTCGACGCCGCCTTGGCGCGCTTCGCCGAAATCGTCAAACGCGACCTCGGGGTCGATGCCGCCAAACGACCCGGCGCGGGCGCCGCCGGCGGGCTCGGCGCGGGGCTGATCGCCTTTCTCGGCGCCGAGTTGTTGAGCGGCGCCCGCGTCGTCGGCGAAGCAGCGGGCCTGGAGGCTCGAATCCAGGCAGCCGGCGTCGTGATCACCGGCGAAGGCCGCCTCGACGCCCAGACGGCCTACGGCAAGACGGCGCAGTACGTGGCGCAGCTGGCCTCGCGGGTTGGGCGCCCCGTAGTCTGCCTCGCCGGCTCCCTGGGCAATGGCCACGAGTCGGTGCGCTCCCTGTTTGCCGAGATCGAAGTCCTGAGCGACGGCGCTGGGCCGCTGCCGGCTCCGGCCGAGGCCGCGGACCAGCTCGCGCGCGCGGCCGTACGAGCTCTAGACCGGCTCGTCGATCACGGCCTGGTCGTCCAGCCAGTCGATATGTGAGTCCTCTTCCTCCAGCCGCATATGGGCCAGCGAGCGCTGCTCCGTAATCCAGACGAAGCCCATCAGCCCGATGAAGATGGCGCTCACCATCACCGCGATGACCCCGTCGCCGAAGTCCGTATCGCCGATCAGGATGCTGTAACCCACCGAGAAGAACACCGCCAGCTGCGAGGCGAACGGCAGCCAGATCAGGCCGTGATAGCGCTCGCTGCGCCACGCCAGCAGCCCGTATACGGGCGCCAGCACGATCAGCTGCGCGCCCAGCAGGCGCTGGCCCGCGACGTCCGAGACTCCCGCGCCGAGCGCGCTCGAGCCGCTGCCCTGGAAGAAGACGAGCGCGCAGCCTGCCAGGAGGCTCCAGGCGGCGATCAACGCGATCAGGATGCGCATCAGCAGCTTCGTCGAGATCACGGTCTCCCGTTTCACTACGGGGCTGCTCACGAGGCCGCCAGCGCCTGGCGTCCCGCGCCGCCGGGCATGTTGAGCAGCACCAGCACGAGCAGCACCAGTGCCACCGCGACCGGCAGGATGGCGCCTCCGACATCGAGGTCGTTGGCCGCGACGTGGTAGACGCCAAGGAGCGCCGCTCCGCCCTGCTCGAGCGCCGCGCACCACAGCACGCCTCGATGGCGCATCGGTCCCCGCACCAGCGCGTAGAAGTAGAGGCCGATTGGCACGAGGGCTGCGCCGCTTAACGAGGCGCGCGCACCCAGGATGCCGCCTATCGCGTCGCCATCGATCTTCGTCAGCGGCCCGCCGAACGAAAGCTCTGCCATCAGGGACAGCACGTCCCAGAGGATCATCAGCAGAAGCAGCAGCTGAAGGCGTCTTAGCTGGGCGGTGTTCTGGCGGGAATCGAGCGTGCTCATCGCAGCTTTGGCGGCATTTTAGCACCGAGATATGCACCAGAGGCTGGCATGCTCCGAAAGCTCTGGCTATGATGCGGGCGGCGTGGCAAGCGGGCCACGGTCGAAGCTGGGCGCAAGTCGCCGGAGGTTCAACGTGAGCACGGATGCAGGCAGCCTTAACCTTTCGCGCGAGATTCGGCTGCTGCTCCAGATTGCCCTGGCGATTTTCGTCTTCACGGTTGTAATCGGCATCCTCAACGGCACCGACGCGGTCGATTTCGAGTTCAAGGAGCTTATGGCGCACGTCCACTCTGGGACCCTGGGCTGGATCACGCTCTGTGCCATCGCCGGTGGCATGTGGCTGTTTCAGGGCGCCCCCGGTCCCTCCTGGCACGCCAAGCTGCCGCGTCTCATCGCTTACATGGCGCCAGTGCTAATTGTCATCTACGTGGCTGCCTTCTGGAGCACGACAGGCACCTTCCGGCCGATCATGGGCACGACAGTCGGCGTGGTGCTACTGCTGTTCCTGGCCTGGATCATCGCCCGGGCGCGCTACGTGACCCTCACGGTCGCACACGTCGGCTTCCTCGCCGCGGCCGCGACCTCGGTGACGGGCGCCGTGTTCGGCATCCTGCTGGGCCTGCAACTGGCGACCGGCGACCAGTATCTTCCGGACGAGGGAGAGGATGCTCACCCCGCCACGATGGTGATCGGTTTCCTGATTCCGGTAGGGATGTCGCTCGCGGAGCTAGGGTTGAGGGGCCTGCGCGGTCTGCCGCCGGCCGGCCGGCTCGGCGCGTGTCAGATCGGCTTCCCGTTCGTTGGTGGCATTCTGGTCGCGCTCGGCATCCTGCTGGACGCGACGCCGCTGATCGGCCTCAGCCTGCCGTTTGAGATCATCGGGATCATCATCCTGTTGAAGCGCCTGGGCCCGGACCTGCTGAAGGCGGCAGTAGCCGCCTCGCCGGCCGGACGCTTCGCGACGTTCAGCGTCGCCTTCCTCGTGGTCAACATTGTTTTCTTCGTCTACCTGGTCGTGAAGTACGAAGGAGACTTCGACCTGGTACCCGAGCACCTGCTCCTGGGCCTCGACCACATGATGTTCATCGGCGTGATCACGAACGCGGTGCTCGCCATGGTCTACCTGGCCACGCGTGCCCGCACCTCGATCCTGCCGCAGGCGGACACGATCATCGTCGCTGCCGTCAACGGCGGCCTGATTGCGTTTGCGGTTGGGCTGATCGCGGAGGTGACGGCGCTCAAGCAAATCGGCACGCCGATCATGGGCGGCGGCATCCTCTTCGCCATCCTGGTATTCACGCTGCGCCTGCGTCTCTGGGAACCGTCCGCGGACATCGAGACGGTCGCGACTATCTGACCGAGCTCTGCTCCAGCCCGTCCTCGTCGATGCCGAAGTAGTGCGCGATCTCGTGGTACAGCGTTTTGCGGACCTCTGTGGCCAGGTCGCCTTCCTCCAGGAAGTCGCGCACCAGCGTGCCCCAGTACAGCGTGACGCGGTCCGGCAACACGCGGTCGTAGCCCGAAGTGCGATGGGTGAGCGGGATGCCTTCGTAGAGGCCGTAGAGCGTAGCGTTGCCCAGCTGCAGGCGGCGCCGGTCGCGCGGCGAAGGCGCTCGCCGGATCACGAAATCGACGTTGTGCAGCTGATCGGCGTACTGCCGCGGCAGGTCTTCGAGGGCGCGGCGCATGAGCTGATAGACGCGAGCAGCACCACTCTCGCTCACGCCGCCCGTATCAGGTTGCAGTGCGTTGCCAGACTGTCTGGAAGCCCTCACCGGAGATTGCGTTGCGGATCTCGCGGCGCTCCAGATCCAGCAATTCGCGCAGCACGTCGTCGCACTGCCGCAGGCTGTCGGTGAAGCCGGTGCTGCCGACCCTGTCGACGATCGCTGACCACACACCGCTGGTGCACAGCGTGTTCACGTACTTCGGCCACCAGATCGCCGTCATCTTCTCCGGCAGCGGGAAGCGCGGTCGCAGGCGTTTCAGGTTCCGGAAGGTCTCCTCCGACGAGCCGGCGCGGTTCACGAGTTTGACCAGCGGCCCCTCGACCTCGTTGCAACGGTTGTCGATCACCAGGCGCTTGTCGAGCAGCAGGAAGCGAATACGGACGACCTCCGCCGTCTTGATCGTGCGCAGGATGTCGTCGAGATTCAGGGCGTAATCGTTATCCATGTGCCTGCCCGTCGAGTTTAGCACGCGACTTTTGGGGCAGCCGTAAGAAACATTTGTTACACCCTTGTCCTCCACACGCGGCATATGCAAAATGGGGCGGGCCAACGCTCCTGAGATCATCGCCCGTAGAGACGAAAGTGACTCGCCCTAGTTGCGAATCCTGCTTGCAAGCCCGTATGACCTGACCCACCCCGGTGGTGTCACGAGCCACGTGTTTGATCTGGCCCATCAGTTCGAGCGCTTCGGGCACGATATCCTCGTCGCAGGCCCCTCCGGCGACGGCCCGTTGCCGCAGAACGGCTACACCGAGCACGTCGGCAACAGCATTCGCTTCCTTTCGCCGGGCGATTCGGCACGAGTCAACCTCAACCCATGGGTTCACGGCTCCGTGCGCGAGCTGCTGAAGACGCGCCAGTTCGACGTGATCCACATGCACGAGCCGTTCCTGGGCTTCATCGGCGCGTCGTTCATGCGCTACGGCGAGGGCGTCAAAGTCGGCACCTTCCACACCTGGCGCGAAGGGCCGCACGTCCCCTACATCGCCTTCTGGCCGCTGGTGAAGCACTGGAACAACTGGTTGGACGGCCATGTCGTGGTCTCAGAGGCGGCGCGCAACACGATCAGCCGCTACATCAAGGCCGACTACCGCCTCATACCCAACGGTGTCGACTTCAACCGCTTCGCCTGCCCGGTGCCGCCGCCCGCCAAGTTCGCCGACGACCGTCCGACGCTGCTCTTCGTCGGCCGCATCGAGGCGCGCAAGGGCATCCCCTACCTGCTGCAGGCCTACAAGCTGGTCAAGGAGCGAGTGCCAGACGCGCGTCTCGTCATCGTCGGAGAAGGCGGCCTCAAGCACGAGTACGAGCAGCTGACGGCGAAGATGGAGCTGCAGGACGTCCACTTCGAAGGCTACGTGACGCCCGACTGCCTGCCCGGCTACTACCAGCGCGCCGACGTCTTCTGCTCGCCTTCGACAGTCAATGAGAGCTTCGGCATCACCCTGCTCGAAGCGATGGCGTCGCACGCGCCGGCGGTCGCAACCTCGATCAACGGCTCGAACACGCTGGGCGAGGACGGCGTCACGGGCCTCATCGTGCCGCCGAAGGAGCCGCCGCTCATGGCCCACGCCGTGCTGCGCATGCTCGACAGCAGGTCACTGGCCACCAGCCTGGCAGACGCCGCGCAAGACCGCGCCCGTACCTTCGATTGGCCGGAAATCGCGAGGGCGCTTCTGGCTTACTACGAAGAGCTGGGCGCCTGAGCGTCCAGGGTCAGCTCTCGCTCTCCGGACCAGCTCTGCACGAATAGCGCCGCACGTAGCGCAACCATCGCGACGATCAGGCCCAGCAGGCCATCGAGGAAGTAGTGGTTGCCGGTGACCACGGTGGCCGTGAACATGGCCAGCGGGATCAGGAAGAAGACGGGACGCCCCTTCCAGTCCTTGAACGCCAGGAATAGCGCCACCGCCAGCAAGAACGTCCAACCGACGTGCATGCTGGGCAGCGCCGCATAGTGGTTCACACCGGGCATGCTGCTGTAAGTGGGCGTCAGGCTCCGGTTCAGCGTGTCGATGAAGCCCATGCCAATCAATCGTGGCGGCGCCGTCGGCAGCGTCAGGAAGAAGCAGACCGCGATGCCACCGGAGATCAAGAAGGCGGTTCGAGCCAGGCGGTAGATCGCCTGATGTTTGACATAAAGCCAGATTGCCGTCGGGATCACGAATGGGAAGAACATGTAGAAGTAGATGATGTTGAAGACGTGGACCAGGAGATCGCTGGACAGCACCCAGCTCTGGACAGTCAGCTCCAGGAAGATACCGAGGCTGCGTTCCACGTCGATCAGGTTGTAGGCGTTAACAAAGGCGTCGGACACGCGGTCGCCAGCCATGCCGCGCACCTGGGAATAAACCAGGTAGCCGGCCACCATGAAGACGATCTCCTGCAAGATGCGGGATCGCGCGAGGGTTATGGCTGATCTGTTGCTCGTCATTCTTGTAGAGGATTATCCACTGATCATGACCCGCAACGGTCACCGTGCCGGTTGCGTAAAGGTTAAGGTATTATACACGCCGCGCAGACAATCAACGCCATTACAAATGTCTCTCAACGGAACAGATCGAGCTCCGCCGCCCTGACGATTTCCTTCGCGGAGCCCTCGCCGCGCGGCACCGCGTAGCCGCGGATCAGCGCCACCGGCACCCGGTTCACTTTGCCCGTCACCAGCTCCGCCGAAGACGCCAGCTCGTCCGCCACGCAGATCCAGGTCGCCTTCAGCTCGCGGCCGTGCGTGTCGATTTGGCCCACGTAGTCGATGATCGGCAGCATTCCCGCGACGCCGATCGCTACCTCTGTGTAACCGGCGCGCCAGGGCCTGCCGAAGGTGTCGGAGACGATCACGGCCACATCGGCGCCGGTTGCGCCGCCCAGCGACTCGCGGATTCGCCGCGCCGACGCGTCCGGGTCGACGGGCAGCAGCATTAGCTGGCCGCCCGGCACGTTTGAGGCATCGACGCCGGCGTTGGCGCAGACCAGCCCGTGACGCGTCTCGCAGATGATCACGCCGCGGTCCATCTTGACGATGCGCCGGCTCTCGCGCAGGACCACCTCGACGTGACGCGGGTCCTTCTCCCACGGCGTCGCGATCTCGATTGCCAGCGCCGAGGGCTCGATGTCGTTGAGGTTCACGAAGCGTCCCTCGGACTTCGAGACGGCCTTCTGAGTCACGACCAGCACGTCGCCGTCCTGCAGCGTTACGCCCTGGTTGCGGCAGGCCTCGGCGATCAGGCGGCCCAGGTCGTCGCCCGGCTGAATCTCCGGTATCCCCTCGATGCCTTGAATGCTTACGGCCATGGAGAAACCTCCCGGCGCCGGAGACGGGGGGAACAGGAGGAACAGATGGAACACTTCGCGGTCGTCAGAGGCCGCGGGGAATGTTCCCTTTGTTCCCCATGTTCCCCTTGTTCCATCTCGCTACACCCCGACGATCTTGACGTGCGATTCCGTCTTGTAGTTGCGATTGACGTGCACCAGCAGCGTGGTAATCCCCTCGACGTAGCGGCTGCAGGCCAGGGGCCCGCCGTTGACGCCGCGCAGCCCGGGGATCTGCTCCGCCAGCAAGATCACCTCTCGCAGCGCCTCTTTGTCGTCGCTGCAGACGATCACGTCGCCGTCCAGCGCGTGGTCCACGTCGAACAGCTTGCGCGCCGCCAGGTTCTGAAACGCCCCGACCACCCGCGCCTGCGGCAGGATGCGCTGCGCCTCCTGAGCTGCTGAGCCGTCTTCGAGGTCCAGCATCGTCACTTTGCCGGCCGCAAACTGCATCGGCACCACCGTGGAGACGACGATCCGGCTGCCGATCTGCTCGCGCAGCGCCGCCAGCGTCTCGGCCTGCCCCGAATACGGCAGCGTCACGATGACCACGTCGGCCTGGGCGGCGTCGGCGTTGGCCGCGCCTCGCACGTTGCCGCCGGCCTTCTCGCGTACCTCCTTCGCGGCCTCTTCGCCGCGTTCAGCCGATCGCGAGCCGATGATCACCTCGAGCCCGGCCTGCGCGAAGCGAGCCGCCAGGCCCTTGCCCTCCGGCCCGGTGCCGCCGATAAAGCCGATGCTCTTTGCCACGTGATGCTCCTTCTGAGCCATGGGCGGGAGTTCAACCTCAGGCGTGCTCTAGAATAGACCGCGCCGAAGTGCTGAGGCGATACGCAGCACGGTTGGCGGAGGTCCGGAGTGACTCGAGGCCTGGCTCAGAGGCCGGGCACGCGCTCATTCCTTCGAAATCTCAGGGGCGAGACCAGCTTGAGCAACGACGCGCACATCGTCATCCAGGGCGTGGACATGGTCTACGAAGACACGCAGCGATCACTGCGCGCCCTTGCCGGCATCGACCTCTCGGTCGGCCGCGGCGAGTTCGTCTCGATCATTGGCCCCAGTGGCTGTGGCAAATCGACGCTGCTGCGAGTCGTCGGCGGCCTCCAGGCGCCGACCGCCGGCCGCGTGCTGATCGAGGGCCGCCCGCCCCAGGAGGCCCAGCGCGAGAAGCAGATCGGCTTCGTCTTCCAGGACCCGTCGCTGCTGCCCTGGCGCAACGTGATCGAGAACGTGCGGCTGCCGCTGCAGGTCAACCGCCGCAAGACACTTGTGAAAGACCCGGACCGCGTCGTCGAGCTGGTGGGCCTGGAAAACTTCGGCCGCTACTACCCGCATCAGCTCTCCGGCGGCATGCAGCAGCGCGTTGCCCTGGCGCGATCCTTCGTCACGTCGCCTTCCGTCCTGCTCATGGACGAGCCCTTCGGCGCCCTGGACGAGATCACGCGCTCGGCTATGCGCTTCGAGCTGCTGCGCGTCTGGTCCTTCGAGGGAAGGAAGGCCGCCGGCCCCGAGTGCACGGTGATCTTCGTCACGCACAGCATCGCGGAGGCAGTCCTACTCTCAGACCGCGTCATCGTCATGTCGCCGCAGCCGGGCCGCATCGCCGCCAGCCTCGAGATCGACCTGCCGCGGCCGCGCGCCGAAGCGATAGAGGAGACGCCGGAGTTCGTCGATTACACGCGCCGCCTGCGCGGCCTGCTGCGGGAGCACGCGCTGGTATGAGCCCCGTATGAGCGTCGAAAGCGCCCGTAGCGGGGTCCAGGAGGCCGAGCGCGCCACCGAGCCTTCGCGCGTCCCGCGACCCTCCCGTTTCGCCGCGGGGATGCGCGAAGTCCTGGGCCAGGTCGTCCCGGCGGTCATCGGCCTCGCGCTGGCGCTGAGCGCCTGGGAGGCGTGGATCGAGATCAAGCACGTCAAGCCGTACCTGGTGCCGGCGCCGCATCGGGTCGCTGAGCGCCTTTACGAGGACCCCTGGTTCTTTGCCCAGGAGGGCCTGAAAACGCTGGAAGGGGCGCTGCTGGGCTTCGCGCTGGGCGCCGCCGTGGCGATTGTGCTCGCCTCGCTGATGTCGCAGACCCGCTTCCTCGAGCGGGCGATCTTCCCGCTGGCGATCCTGGTCAAGGTGACGCCGATCGTCGCGATCGCGCCGCTGCTGACGATCTGGTTCGGCTTCGGGCTGATGCCGAAGGTGTTCATCGCCGCGCTGATCGTCTTCTTCCCGATCATGGTCAACGCGCTGATTGGCTTCCGGTCCGTCAATCCCGGCTC
>Ga0209640_10004479_pt1 | contig 12221 bp, 12 predicted proteins | sample RifCSP10_1_FD_184018 | JGI IMG/M metagenome (GOLD analysis project Ga0209640, IMG submission 184018) | Soil microbial communities from Rifle, Colorado - Rifle CSP2_sed 10_1 (SPAdes) (version 2) | ecosystem: Environmental > Terrestrial > Deep subsurface > Rock core/Sediment | place: Rifle... | reverse complement strand
GACGAATTCGTGCGGACCCGCCTGCGCGAGGAAGCCGTCCAGCGAGCTGCCGCGATGCGAACGGCTGCCGACCACGCGCACGGGGCCGGCCCCGCGCTTCGCGACGCGGATCGGGCGGCCGGCCGCCTGGGCGTCCGACCGGAACGCGCCGATGCCTTCGCAGGCGTAGTAGGTGCGTTCGAGCACCGGCGCATGTACGACGCCGAGCACCGTGCGGTGATGATCGACCAGCGCGATATTCACCGTGAACTCGCCATTGCGCTGGACGAACTCCTTGGTGCCGTCCAGTGGATCGACGACCCAGAGCCGGCTCCAGTCGCGGCGCTTGTTCCACGGCACCTGGCCGCTTTCCTCGGAAAGGACCGGAATTTCCGGCGCGAGGCGCTTGAGCCCCGCCAGGATCAGCTTCTCGGAGCGCAGGTCCGCCTCGGTCAGCGGGGACCGGTCTTCTTTCTCGGCGACCGTAAACGAGGATGCGTAGACCTCGAGGATCGTGCGGCCGGCCTCGCGTGCCAGTTCGGTCACGTCGAGCAGCAGCCGGTTCGGGTCGGAAGTCATGTCGGCTCCGGAAAGGGGCGCGTTATATCATAGGCGGGTGCAGGGCAGCGCCCATTCCCCGGACTGGCGATCGATCGACACCGTGCTGCTCGACATGGACGGCACGCTGCTCGATCTCGGCTTCGACATTCTCTTCTGGGAGGAGATCTTGCCGCGCCGCTTCGCCGAAAGCCGCGGCGTCTCACTGGAAGAGGCGCAGCGCGTGATGCGGCCGATCTTCGAGAAGACGCACGGCACGCTCGACTGGTACTGCATCGATTTCTGGAGCCTGGCGCTGGCGTTCGATATCGCCGCGCTGAAGCGCGCGATGCGCCATCACATTGCCTGGCTGCCGGAATCCCGCGGATTCCTCGCGAAGCTGCGCGCTTCCGGCCGGCGCACCGTGCTCGTGACCAACGCTCATCCGGAGATATTCGCGATCAAGGACGCGCAACTGGGTATCCGGCGCCATTTCGATGCGGTGTACACGTCGTTCATGATGGGTGCGCCCAAGGAGTCGGCGGACTTCTGGCCGCGCCTCGCGAAAGAAGAGCCGTTCGACGCGCGGCGCACGCTCTTCGCCGACGACAGTCCCTCGGTGCTGCGCGCGGCCAAGGCCCATGGCATCGGCTGGATCTACGCCGTGCGTTGCCCGGTGCGCAGCGGGCCTGCGCGCGCCGCAACGGAATTCCCGGGCGTCGATTCGGTGCATGAACTCGCGGCGGGTCTCGCGCCGCGCACGGACGGCAATCAATCCGCCGGTCCCTGAGAGCCGCCCCCGGGGTGGCCGCTACCATGGCGTCGGCGCCGGCGTCGCTTGCCCGGCGCGGCCGTCGTAGGCGTTGCTGCGGGGGCCGGGCCGCCACCTTGCGCGCGGCGGCTGTCATGGCGGCCATGCTCCGGCCGGTGGATCTGGTTCGGCGGCGGACCGTCTTCCTCTTCATCGCCGAAGGAACGTGGCGCGTAGTGCGCCGGCCTCAACACCGGCAATTCGGCCGGGTCATAATTGCCGACCGGAATCCGCTGCCCCATGAACGCCTCGATGTCGGGCAGCGATTCCACGTACTGCTCGCAGCCGAAGCTGACCGCGTCGCCGGCCGCGCCGGCGCGCGCGGTGCGCCCGATGCGGTGCACGTAGTCTTCGGGGTCCTGCGGCAGATCGTAGTTGAACACGTGGCTGACGTCGGGGATGTGCAGGCCGCGCGCCGCGACGTCGGTCGCCACGAGCGCGGCGAGCTTGCCTTCGTGGAATTCGCGCAGCATGCGCATGCGCTTGCGCTGCGGCACGTCGCCTGACATCGCGGAAGCGACGATGCCATTGGCGCGCAGCAGCCGTTCGAGGCGCTCGGCCAGGCGTTTGGTGTTGACGAACACCAGCGTGCGCGTGGCGGCGCCGGTACGCATCAGGTGCACGAGCAGCGCGGCTTTTTCCTCCATCGCCGGGTAGTAGATGATCTGGCGCACGCGTTCCGCGGTGATGCGCTCGGGCTCGATCCGGATCAGTTCCGGGTCGTTCATGTGCTCATAGGCGAGTTCGAGCACGCGATGCGACAGCGTCGCCGAGAACAGCATGTTCAGGCGCAACTCGGGCGACGGCAGCCGCCGCAGCAGAAACCGGATGTCCTTGATGAAGCCGAGGTCAAACATGCGGTCGGCCTCGTCGAGAACCATGACCTGCACATGGCGCAGGTCGAAGACATGCTGCCGGAAGAAGTCGATGATCCGGCCGGGCGTGCCGATCAGCACGTCGACGCCCGCAGCCAGCGTGCGACGCTGTTTGTCATAGTCCACGCCGCCAAAAGCGAGCCCGAGCGTGAGGCCCGTGTACTGGACCAGGATCTCGGCGTCGCGGTGGATCTGGATCGCGAGCTCGCGCGTCGGCGCCAGTATCAGCGCGCGCGGCGAGGTGCCCGGGCGGTCGGGCGAGGCGGGGTAGCGCAGCAGGTGGGTGAAAAGCGCAACGAGGAATGCGGCCGTCTTGCCAGTGCCCGTCTGCGCCTGGCCTGCGACGTCGAAGCCCGCAAGCGCCCGTGGCAGCGCTTGTGCCTGAATCGGCGTGCAGCGCTCAAAGCCCGCATCGGCGATGCCGTGGGCGACTGGTTCGGGTAAATGCAGGCCGGTGAAGGAAAGGTCCGAAAATTGCTGTTGTGTCACCGGCTTCCTACTTTGGCAGTCATCACTTGAAAAATGGCCTCCGACGCGCTACAAAAGCACCTGAGCATCGCGGATTCCCGCACTTACCCGCCCCCCACTGCGCCGGATATTGTGCCGTATCGGGCATTCGCTCGTCACTGATCAACCTCAAACCAGGAGCATACCCCGCGTGAGCGGCAATATCGTCCATACCACCGACGCGACGTTCGACACCGACGTCCTCAAGTCCAACACACCCGTTCTGCTCGATTTCTGGGCCGAATGGTGCGGCCCCTGCAAGGCCATCGCCCCGATACTCGACGACATCGCGAAGGATTACGCGGGCCGGGTGAAGGTCGCCAAGCTCAATATCGATGACAACCGCCAGACGCCCGTCAAGTACGGCGTGCGCGGCATTCCGACCCTGATCCTGTTCAAGAATGGCGCCCCCGAGGCGCAACAGGTCGGTCTCGTCGGGAAGTCGAAGCTCGCGGCCCTGCTGGACCAGCACCTGTGAGGGGCTATCTCGGCAACCAGGCGCGCAATCGCCAGAAGGGCCATCGCAATCGCGGCGGCGGGGGACCACGCCATGGGCAGGAGGGCCTGCCGGTCGACGATCATGTGATGGAAGGCGGCGACGGCGACATCATCTCGCCGGAGGAACTCGCAGCGTCCCGAAGCGCGATGAGCCTGACGGTGCTCAAGACCAAGCCGGTCCACGAGCTCGTCACGATGGCGGAATCGATGGGCCTCGAGAACATGGCCCGGCAGCGCAAGCAGGACGTGATCTTCTCGATCCTGAAGGCGCATGCGAGGGGCGGCGAGGACATCTACGGCGACGGGGTCCTCGAAATCCTCCAGGACGGTTTCGGTTTCCTGCGCTCCGCAGACAGTTCCTACCTCGCCGGGCCCGACGACATCTACGTCAGCCCGAGCCAGATCCGCCGCTTCAACCTGCGCACCGGCGACTCGATTTCCGGCCTGATACGCCCGCCGAAGGATGGCGAGCGCTATTTCGCGCTGCTGAAGGTCGGCGAGATCAATTTCGACACGCCCGAGAGCGCGCGCCACAAGCTGCTGTTCGAGAACCTGACGCCGCTGCACCCGACCAAGCGTCTCAAGCTCGAGCGCGGCAACGGCTCGACCGAGGACCTGACGGCGCGGATGATCGACCTGATGGCGCCCCTCGGAAAGGGCCAGCGCGGCCTGATCATCTCGCCGCCTAAAGCCGGCAAGACGATGCTGCTGCAGAACATCGCGACCTCCATCACCTGGAACCACCCCGACGTCTACCTGATCGTGCTGCTGATCGACGAGCGGCCCGAGGAAGTGACCGAGATGTCGCGCACGGTGAAGGGCGAGGTCGTCGCCTCCACCTTCGACGAGCCGGCCAGCCGGCACGTGCAGGTCGCGGAAATGGTGATCGAGAAGGCCAAGCGCCTGGTCGAGCACAAGCGCGACGTCGTGATCCTGCTCGATTCCATCACGCGCCTGGCGCGCGCCTACAACACCGTCGTGCCGAGTTCCGGCAAGGTGCTGACCGGCGGCGTGGACGCCAACGCCCTGCAACGGCCGAAACGCTTCTTCGGCGCGGCGCGCAACGTCGAGGAGGGCGGATCGCTGACCATCATCGCGACCGCGCTGATCGACACCGGCTCGCGCATGGACGACGTGATTTACGAAGAGTTCAAGGGCACCGGCAACAGCGAAATCCACCTGGATCGGCGCATCTCCGAGAAGCGCGTGTTCCCGGCTTTCAACATCAACCGTTCCGGCACGCGCCGCGAAGAACTGATCACGTCCTCGGACGAGCTCGCGAAGATCTGGATCCTGCGCAAGCTGCTGCATCCGATGGACGAGCTCGCCGCGGTCGAGTTCCTGCTCGACAAGATGAAGGACACCAAGACCAACGCCGACTTCTTCGACTCGATGAAGCGCGGATGACGGACGCACTGCGCCACCTGCGCCGGGTCGACCCGGTGATGGCGCAGCTGATCCGCCGCGCCGGTCCCTACGTGCCGCGGCCCGAGCGGGGTGTCGGCGCCTACGAGGCGCTGGTGGAGGCGGTCGCGCACCAGCAACTGACGGGCAAGGCCGCGAAGACCATCCTCGGGCGGTTCTACGCGCTCTACGGCGGCGACGGCTGCCCGGAGCCGGCGCGGCTCGTCGAGACGCCCGAGGAGGCGCTCCGCGGTTGCGGTTTCTCGCGCGCCAAGTCGGCATCGCTCAAGGACATCGCCGCCAGGACGCTCGATGGCACAATCCCGCCGCGCCGTGCGCTCGCGCGCATGAAGAACGAGACCATCATCGAGCGGCTCGTCGAGGCGCGCGGCGTCGGCCGCTGGACCGTCGAGATGTTCCTGATGTTCACGCTCGCCCGCCCGGACGTGCTTCCGGTTGACGATTACGGTATCCGGCTCGGCTACAAGATCGCCTACGGCAAGAGGGCCCTGCCGAAGCCGAAGGCCCTCACCCGCTACGGCGAGATCTGGGCTCCGTATCGCACGACGGCCTCGTGGTACCTTTGGCGGGCAGTGGATATTGAGCGTGAGACACGGCAGAAGGTCGCACAGAAACCCTAGACCCGCGAATCCAGGATTGCGACAGCCCCCAGATGCGTCTTGCCGGACTTCTCCTGTTGATCGGCGCCGCGGGTGCGGATGATCCAGACTTCCGTCCCGCCCGCCTGGCCGCGGAAGTCGATTCAGCAGTATTGCACTGCTTCGCAATCTACAACCGCATCGGCCCGGTGACCGGCACGGCCGAGATCACGGTCACCGTGAATGCGGAAGGCAAGGCGACCGCCGTGACGACACCGCCCGGCACCGACGAGCGCCTCGCCGCGGCCGCGCAATGCGCCGGCGTCATGCTCACATATGTGCCGGCGAAGCGCGACGACGCTCCGGTGGAGGACAAGCTGATATTGCCCGTCAAGTTCCCGACCTTGCCGACGCCACGCCTGCCGGTTCGCAGCGCGATCGATTACTGCCACGCGCCGTGGACGATCGAAGACCTCAAGGAAGGCGAACTCGACCTGCCCGTGCGCGTCGGCCGCGACGGCAAGGTGCAGGAATTCCTGCTGCCCGAGGGCATCCTGCCGTGGATGTCGGAAGCCGCGCGTTGCGTCGCGGGGCAGCTCGAGTTCTATCCGGCGGCGCTGCGCACGACGCTGGTCGAATCCTGGACCGTCGTTCCGCTCGACTTCAACTTGTCGCGCAACCCGCATTTCGACAGCGAAGTGATCCCGCCAAAGGTGCGGTCGGACGAGGCGGCCATCCTGGCGGCGTACCGCAAATGCTATCCGGCAGGGCACACGGGCGAGGCCAGGATCGATTACCGGATCACCATCTCCAAGGGCGGCAGGGCTTATCGGGTCGAATTGATGGAATCGAGCGGCGACCCGGCGCTCGACGAGGCCGGCATCTGCATCCTGAGGAATCTCGCCTTCGTCGCGGCGCGCCGCAACGGGTACGCGGTCGAATCGACGCTGAACTGGCCGATCCTGGTGCGGCCGCCGGGCTAGGACTGTTCTTCCGGAAATTCCGCGTCGAGGATGCGGACCAGTTCCTCGTCCACGCGGTCGCGGAACATCGCGAGCAGGAATCCGAGCGTCGCTTCGACGACGATCTCGTTCTTGCCGATCGTGACCGTGCCGTTTACATTCGGATGCTCGATCAACAGCACGTCGCCGTCCCACTCGCACTCGGCGTCGAAGCGCTTGCCGAGCGCATCGGCCATGCGATTGACGCGCTGGCGCGCGGCTTTCGCCGTGAGGTCGTGATTGCGGCGCAAGTGGATGCGGCTCATGCAGAAATTATAGCGGCGCCGGGGCGCGCGCAATCGCGCGCCAGCCGATGTCGCGGCGGAATTGCATGCCCTTCCAGCTCAGCCGGTCGATGAGGGCGTAGGCGGCGCGCTGCGCGAGCGCCACGTCGTCGCCAAGGCCGACGGCGCAGAGCACGCGGCCCCCCGAGGTCACCACGCGGCCGCCCTCGAGTCGCGTGCCGGCGTGGAAAACTTTCCCCGACAGCGTCGCGGCCTGGTCGAGGCCGGCAATCACATCGCCGAGCCGCGGCTCTTCCGGATAGCCCGAGGCTGCGATGACGACGCCCAGCGCCGCGCGCGGATCCCACTCGGCGCGCACGGTATCCAGCCGGCCTGCCAGCGCCGCTTCGCACAGCGTCGCAAGATCGCTCGTCAAACGCGCCAGGACCGGCTGGGTCTCCGGGTCGCCGAAGCGGCAGTTGAACTCGAGCACGTTCGGCGTGCCATCGGCCGCGATCATCAGCCCGGCGTACAAGAATCCCGTGTACGGCATGCCCTCGGCGGCGAGGCCGTCGAGCGTCGGCGTGATGACCTCGCGCATGATGCGTTCGTGCATCGCGGCGGTCACGACGGGTGCCGGCGAGTAGGCGCCCATGCCGCCGGTGTTCGGGCCAAGGTCGCCGTCCTGCAGGCGCTTGTGGTCCTGCGACGTCGCGAGCGGCAGCACGTGCGCACCATCCGCCATCACGATGAAACTCGCTTCCTCGCCGGCAAGAAACTCCTCGACGACCACGGTGCGCCCGGCGTCGCCGAATGCCCCGGCGAACATCTGCTCCGCCGCCCGGATCGCCTCTTGCGCGGATGCGGCAATAACGACGCCCTTGCCGGCGGCAAGGCCATCGGCCTTGACCACGATCGGCGACCGCTGCGCGCGGATCGCAGCCGGATCGAAGGTTTCTCGCGTGAACGCCGCAAAACGCGCCGTCGGAATGCGATGCCGCGTCAGGAACTCCTTCGTGAACTGCTTGCTGCCCTCCAGGCGGGCCGCGAGGCGCTTCGGGCCGAAGCAGGGCAGGCGTGCGGCCTCGAATGCGTCCACGACGCCGAAGACGAGCGGCCCTTCGGGACCGACGACGGTCAGTCCGATGCCTTCAGCGCGCGCGAGCGCCACGAGGCCCGGGATGTCCATCGTCGCGACCGCGGCGTTCCGGCACTTCGGCTCGGTCGCCGTGCCGGCATTGCCCGGCGCGACGAGCACCTCGGAAACGCGGGGAGACTGCGCGAACTTCCAGGCCAGCGCATGTTCGCGGCCGCCGCCGCCGATGACCAGGACCTTCACGTGGCCCTCAGTGCCGGAAGTGGCGCATGCCGGTGAAAACCATCGCGATGTCGCGCTCGTCGGCCGCGGCGATGACTTCCTGGTCGCGCAGCGAGCCGCCCGGCTGGATCACGGCGCGTACGCCGAGTTCCGCCGCCGCATCGAGGCCGTCGCGAAACGGGAAGAACGCGTCGGACGCCATCACGCTACCCCTGACTTCGAGACCCGCGTCGGCGGCCTTGATCGCGGCAATGCGCGTCGATACGACGCGGCTCGTCTGGCCCGCGCCCACGCCCACGGTCCTGCCGTCGTGTGCGAACACGATCGCATTCGACTTGACGAACTTGCAGATGCGCCAGGCGAACATCAGGTCCCGGATTTCGGCAGCGTCGGGGCCGCGTTTCGTGACGCATCTCAATTGACCGGCCTGCACCATGCCGTCATCGCGCGACTGCGCCAGCAGTCCGCCGGCGACCGAACGCATTTCGAAGCCGGGCGGCGAGGACGCGCCCAGGTCGCCGGTCTGCAGCACGCGGATGTTCTGTTTCGTCGCGAGCACGGCCGCCGCCTCGGGCGCCACGGCGGGCACGACGATGACTTCGACGAACTGGCGCTCGATGATCGCGGCCGCGGTCGCCGCGTCGAGCGGACGGTTGAAGGCGATGATGCCGCCGAATGCCGAGACCGGGTCCGGTTCATAGGCGCGCCGGTAAGCGTCGAGCGTGCCGGCGGCAATCGCTGCGCCGCAAGGATTGGCGTGCTTGACGATGACACAGGCAGGCTCGTCGAACTGTCTTACGCATTCGAGCGCGGTGTCCGCGTCGGCAATGTTGTTGTAGGACAGCTCCTTGCCTTGCAGCTGGGCTGCGGTCGCGATCGATGCGCCGCCCGCCAGCGGATCCGCGTAGAACGCCGCGGTCTGGTGCGGGTTCTCGCCGTAGCGCAGGTCCTGCTTCTTGCGCAATGGCGGCGTCATTGCGTCGGGCCAGGCGTCGTCGGACTGCTGCCGCCGCAGCCAGGTCGAAACCATCGCGTCGTAATGCGCCGTGTGGGCATAGGTCTTCGCGGCGAGCCGCCGGCGCGTCGCATCCGAAACCGGGCCGGCGCGCAGTTCGTCGAGCACGCCGCGATAGTCGGCGGGATCCACAAGCACCGTCACGCGTTCGTGGTTCTTGGCCGCGGCGCGAAGCATCGCGGGGCCGCCGATGTCGATGGTCTCGATGGCAACCGCGTAGCTGCACCGCGGTCGCGATATGGTCGCGGCAAACGGATAGAGATTGACGACGACGAGATCGATCGGCCGGATGGCGTGTTCCTGCATGACGGCGTCGTCGATGCCGGCGCGGCCGAGCAGGGCGCCGTGTATCCGCGGGTGCAGAGTCTTGACCCGGCCGTCCATGATTTCCGGGAAGCCGGTGACACTTGCGACTTCGACGACCGCGAGGCCCGCCGCCGCGAGGGTGCGCGCCGTGCCGCCGGTGGACAGCAGCTCGAACCCGAGTTGGGCGAGCTCGCGGGCGAGTTCGACGATGCCGGTCTTGTCGGAAACGCTAAGCAGCGCCCTCCGGGCGTTCTGCTGCGTCATCTGTTCAGGAAGACAGCCCGTATTCGCGCAATTTCTTGCGCAGGGTGCCGCGATTGATGCCGAGAATCGTCGCCGCACGGCTCTGGTTGCCGTCCGCGTAATCCATGACGGCCTGGAACAGCGGCAATTCGACCTCGCGCATCACCAGATCGTACAGGCGGCCCGGCCGATGGCCGTTCAGGCTGTCGAAATAAGCGGTGAGCGCGTGCTCGGTGTGGTCACGGAGCGGAATATCGCGCGAATGCCCGTTGATGGGGCGGGAAAGCTGCGGACGGCGCGACGTCAGCGCCCTGGTCTTCGCGGTCATTGCCAACTGTTCCCCGCCTGTCGTCGTCGTTGTCAGTCAGGCTGCGCGGGCCATGCGCCCGATCAGTCCTGAAAGGAACCCGCTCGTGAGCATCAACTGCTCCCTCGCGCATTCCGTCTTCAACAGCCCGTCTGGCAAGTGACCGACTTCAGGATGAAGGCGGCAATACCATCCGAGATGCTTGCGCGCCACGCGGACACCTTGCGACTCGCCGTAGAACGAGTAAAGGGCCTCGAGGTGCGAAAGCATGATATCACGGACCTCGGCGAGTACAGGCGGTGCGGCGCTCGCTCCGGCAAGCCCGGCCCGCAGTTCGCGGAAAATCCACGGGCGTCCCTGGGCGGCGCGCCCGATCATCACGCCATCCGCGCCGCTTTGTTCCAGTGCCTTCAATGCCTTGGCGGCACAATCGATGTCGCCATTGACGAATACCGGCAGCCGCACGGCCCGCTTGACGGCCGCGACCGTTTCGTATTCAGCGTCGCCGCTGAAAAAATCCGCGCGCGTGCGCCCATGCACGGCGAGCGCCGCGACGCCCTCGTCTTCCGCGATGCGCGCGATCGCGACGGCATTGCGGTTCTCCCGGTCCCAGCCGGTGCGCATCTTGAGCGTGACCGGAACGCCGGCCGCGGCAACCACCGCCGCCAGTATGTGCCGCACGAGCGGTTCGTCGCGCATCAGCGCGGAACCCGCGGCCCGGCTGCAGACCTTCCTGGCCGGGCAGCCGAAATTGATGTCGATAACCTGCGCGCCCATCTCGACGTTCAGGCGCGCGGCGTCGGCCATCATGACCGGGTCGTAGCCGGCGACCTGCACGACGCGGGGCTCCGGTTCGTCGCGATGGTCGAGCCGCAGCCGCGACTTGGAGCTATTCCAGAGCCGGATGTCGGAGGTCACCATCTCCGTGGCGGCGAGACCGGCGCCCATGCGCCGGCACAGCAGCCGGAACGGCCGGTCGGTGACGCCTGCCATCGGCGCCAGCGCGAGCGGCGCTGCAAGCGTGTAGGGCCCGATCTTCATTGGGCCGCGGTCTTGATCTGGTTGGCGCAGCGCACGCCGGCAGCGGCCGGCACGCAGACGTCCATCTCGAAGCCAACGGCTTCCATGCCCGGGTCGACGATACGGACCTCGGCGTCCGCCCGCTGTCCGGGCCCCAGCAACCCGGGCGTGCCCGACCCGGGCAGGTAGTCCTCCGGTTCGATGTCGCGTACGCCGAGCGTGGCTCCGAAGCGATCCTGCAGGGCCAGTCGCAGCAACGGATAGGGCTGGGCATAGGCCGCCCGATTGACGATGCTCGCGCGCAGCAGCAGGCGGTCCGTCTCGTTCGGGTCGCTGGCCGCCCCCCACTGATGCAGCTCGTAGGCGGAGAGATCCGTCGCGACCGCCAACGGCAGGCCGAGCAGGACATAGGTCGCCGCAATCACCGGCCCGAGCCCTGGCTTCTGGATCAACTGGTCGCGCTGGCTGTGCACGACCTGCGCGGCGAACAGCAGCAGGAGGATCGCGACGCCAACCGCCCACGGCCAGCGACGGCCCGACTCGGTGGATTCCTCCTCACCAAAGTCCGACAGGAAGGCGGATCGCGCGGCGGCTTCCTCGGCGAGGCGCTTGCGCATCTCGTCGGGAATCAGGATACGCGGCGCGCCGTATGGCTTCGCCGGTTCTTCGGCCGCGAGGACGATGGACTCGACCGGCTCGACGGTTTCTTCGGGTTCTTCGCGTTCGTCCTGCTCGTCGAGCACGAGGATGGGATGTTCGTCGGTGCGGTCGAGATCGTTGTCGTTCGCGGGCGGCTCGCTGACGGAGAGCGACGCGGCCACGGCGGCCGGATCGAATTTGGCGGGTTCCGGCGACTCGATCACGAACAGGCGATCGAGATCCGCGTCGTCGCCATGGAATTCCATGGCCTGCTCTTCTGATAGTTCGATGTTCTCGCTGCCCGGCAGTTCCTCGACCGTCATCGAATCGTCGGGTGATGGGCTATCTGTCTCCGGAGCCGCGGGCTCGAACGATTGCTCGCTGAGGTTCTCGAGCGCGTTGAACGTGGTCGAGCAGATGCCGCAGCGCACGTCTCCCTGCGCCGCGCGCAGCGCGTCCGCCGTCACGCGAAAGACCGTCGCACAATCAGGACACTGGGTGTACATGCCTACTCCGCGCGCCGGCGCCCCGCGAGCGCCGCCCAGCCGTCGCGCCGCGCCGCCGTTTCGACATCAAACCACGGTCCATAGGCCTCCGCCACTTCCGCCGCCTGCGCATCGAGGAGCCCCGCCAGCAGCACCGTGCCGCCCGGGCGGCAATGCCCCGCCAGTTCCGGCGCCAGCTGCCTGAGCGGTCCGGCCAGGATATTGGCGAGCACGAGGGCGAATGGCCCGTCGATCCTGGCCGCGGCCTGCGCGATGGTCAGCCGGCCAGCCAACGCGTTCCTGGCGGCATTTTCGCGCGTGGCGCTCAGGGCCTGCGGATCGATGTCGAAAGCTGTCGCATGGGCCGCGCCGAGCTTCAGCGCGGCGAGGGCGAGGATGCCGGAGCCGCAACCATAGTCGAGCACGGCGGACCCGGCGGCTAGATGCGCATCC
>Ga0209640_10004478_pt1 | contig 12223 bp, 7 predicted proteins | sample RifCSP10_1_FD_184018 | JGI IMG/M metagenome (GOLD analysis project Ga0209640, IMG submission 184018) | Soil microbial communities from Rifle, Colorado - Rifle CSP2_sed 10_1 (SPAdes) (version 2) | ecosystem: Environmental > Terrestrial > Deep subsurface > Rock core/Sediment | place: Rifle... | reverse complement strand
ATCGCCGCCGCGCTGAAGATCGATCCGCTCGAACTGCGTCACAAGAACGGCTACGACGAGGGTGATAAGTTTGTCACCGACGAGACGCTGCATGCAGTCGGACTCAAAGAGTGTCTTACGCAAGTGGCGCGATCGATCGGGTGGCAAGAAAAAGAGTTGAAGGGTTCAACGGTTCAAAAGTTCAACGGAGAAAACGTACGGCGCGGCAAGGGACTGGCGTGCATGATCAAGGCGACGATCACGCCGTCGGTTTCTTGCGCGATCGTAAAGCTCAACGAGGACGCGAGCCTATCCATCTACGCCGGGACCGTAGAGATGGGGCAGGGCTCGGAAACAGTGCTGGCACAAATCGCCGGTAAAGAACTGGCTATTCCACTGCCAAAGATTCAGGTCCTCGGCGTCGACACCGACGTCGTGCCCTACGATCTGACGACGTCATCGAGCCGGTCGACTTTTCACATGGGCAAAGCGGTGCAATTGGCGGCGCAGGATATTTTGCGCCAGCTTAGACGGATCGTGGCGCAGGAATATGGCGTACCCGAAGAGAAAATTACTTTTGCCGATGGCAAGATTCGGTTGCCGGAGACGGCGCTCGATTATGCCGAAGTCATGTTCAAGCGCTTCGGCATGCAGGGCGGCACTTTGGTCGGCGAAGGGCAAGTGAAGACGGCCACCAAGGACGAGTTCGGAGAGAAGAGTACTTCGGCGTTCTGGTTTCTCGCCGCCGGCGCTGCCGAAGTCGAGGTCGACACCGATACCGGCAAGTTCAAGCTCATTAAATATGCCGCCGCGGTCGACGTCGGTAAGGCGCTTAATCCGCTCGGTTGTCGCCAGCAACTTAACGGCGCGGCGATCACCGGCATCGGACAGGCCATGTTCGAGGAGATCGTCTACGACAACGGCCAATTGATTAATCCCAATTCGGTCGATTACGTCTTGCCGTCCTTGGGCGATATGCCCGGCGTGATCGATCCGATTTGCGTCGAGGTGCCCGACCGGAACGGCCCATTTGGCGCCAAGGGGATCGGCGAGAGCGCGCTTATTCCAGTCGCACCGGCAATCGCTAACGCGATTTACGATGCGGTCGGCGTGCGCATCAAAGATCTTCCGATCAAAGCGGAAAAGATTTATCTTGAGCTTGAGCAAAAATCGTAGAACCCGGCGGTGTATGAAGCGAACTCCTTCGCTCGCCTTTGTGTGTGGTTTACTCGCGGCCGCGTGCTTGACGGCGTGCAACTCGGAGATGCTCGAACGTCAGGCGGAACAGATTCGCCAGCAGGAAGCCGAAATCGCTCGCCAACGCAAGGAACTGGAAGCGCTCGCTGCAGGGCAAAAAGTTCAAGATCAAAAGTACAAGGATTGCGTTCGCGCTTTTCGCGATTATTTCGATAAGGCGCAATTATCAACCAACCGCGAGGAAGCCATATCGCTTTATCGCCAGGGGCTGGCGATCTGCCCGGATGACGACGTGGCGCACTACGAGTTGGGCAGGGCGCTGGCCGACGCCGGCCGGCCGGCCGAAGCGGCCGAGGCATTCGAAGCGGCGCTTAAGATCAACCCTGACTTTGACGAAGCGAAAAGACAGCTCGAAGCCGTCAGAAGCAAGCGCTGATCCGTTCGTGCTTTCAAATCCTAACGCCGGAGGCTCTATGATGAGAACGCTCGCCGCGCTGTCGTTCTGCCTGACGCTTTGTGCGTTGCCCGCCCATGCCATCGACGAAAAAAAGCTTGTCGACTTGACCTATCCATTCAGCAGCAAGACCTTGCACTGGCCGACGGCAAAGCCGTTTTATCTCGAAAAAGTCAGCGAAGGCCGCACTCCGGGCGGTTACTGGTATTCCTCTTACAACTACGGCGGCTCGGAGCATGTCGGTACCCACCTGGACGCGCCGTTTCACTTCGCCGAAGGCAAATGGACAGCCGAGCAAATTCCGCTCGGTCAAACCATCGGTCCCGGTGTCGTGATCGATCTGCGGCGCAGCGCCGACAAGAATCGCGATTATTTATTGAGCGTCGACGATCTTCGCGCCTGGGAAAAGCAGCACGGCAGATTGCCGGCCGGCGCCATCGTCTTGATTCACACGGGTTGGGGGAAATATTGGGGTGACCGCAGGCGTTATTTCGGCAGCGATGAGCCGGGCAACGTGACGGACCTCCATTTCCCCGGGGTGTCGAAACAGGCGGCCGAATTTCTCGTCAAACAGCGGCGCGTAAACGCGGTCGGCATTGACACGCCGAGCATCGACCATGGCCCGTCGCGCGATTTCATCGCCCATCAAGTCTTCGGCGCAGCCAACGTGCCGGTCTTCGAAAACGTCGCCCGGGTAGACCTTATCCCGCCCCAAGGCGCCACGATTTTCGCCATTCCGATGAAAATCGCCGGCGGTAGCGGAGCGCCGCTGCGGATCTTTGCGCTGCTGCCGTGAACCTGCCGAAAAGCGCCTTCCAATCCGGCAAGACCGGCAAAATTAGGCTTTCCGTGGTTTTTGCTTTCCCCAGGTAAAACCCATATATTTTGCGGGCGCCTGATCGAGGAGGAACTGACTCTATGACCGCACGGAAGGTTTTTTTTGTTGGGTTGGCAGCTATCTCGATTGCGAAAGCAAACCTCTTCGGATGGGCTTACGCCGCGGAGATTCAAATGCAAGTTCAAGCGGCGCCCGCGTTGCAAAGTTCACTGTCGCCGACCGGCCAACTGTTGACCATCGAAGACGCGGTTCGAATCGGGTTGGACAATCACCCGCGGATTAAAGCGGCCAATGAACGAATCGGCTCGCAGGAAGCCGTGCTCGGCCAACAAATGTCGGCATACTATCCGACGGTGAATTTTAACAATCGATACCAAACCTCGCAAAGCAGCACGAGCGGCGGCGCCGATGAGGCGTCGGAATCCTATTCCAGTCAGGCGAGTTTCAATATGACTCTGTACAATTTCGGCAAGCGCGAGGGCAATGTTCAGTCGGCGCGCGAAGCACTGAGCGCGGTGCAGCAAGATTACGCGACCACGATCCAAGATATCATGCTGGCGGTCAAGCAGGCTTACTATGTTTATCTGGGCGCTCAAGAACTCGTCCGAGTGCGCCAGGACACGGTACGCAGTCGTGAGTTGCTGGTCCGCCAGGCCAGAGGTTTCTACGAAGTGGGCACACGCGCGCGGATCGACGTGGCGCGCGCGGAAGCGAACTTATTCAGCGCGCAGGCGGATCTTATAGCTACCGAGAATGCGGTTAAAATCGCCTGGGTGACCCTGCGTAATGCTATGGGATTGCCGCGGCTTCCCGAGCAGCCGGTCGCGCTGGATTCGCCGGAGGTTCAGTTCTCGATGAATCTAGCCGAAGCACGGAACGTTGCCTTCGACTCTCGTACCGAGCTGAAGAGCTTTGAAGCACAGCGCAGAGCCTCGGATCAACTGATCGCTACCGCCAGACGCGGGCATTTGCCCGATCTTATTTTCGATGCGAACTACGGCCGGCGCCACGTGAGCAATGAAACATCGAATGGAAGAACGCTCAATACATTTCCTTTACAGCCAACCTGGTCCGTGGGACTAAGTTTCAATATTCCGATCTTCGACGGTTTTCGTACGACCAACCGGGTCGAAGAAACATTGCACAACTATTACAACCTTCGCGCTCAGGAGGAAGACCGCAGGCAGCTGATTGCGCTGGAAGTGGAGCAGAGCTACCTTAGGGTGGTGGAAACCCAGGAACGGATCAAAGCCAACGAGGCAGCCGCAAAGGCGTCCAAAGAGAACCTCGACCTCGCGCGCGGCCGCTACGAGGTCGGGGTCGGTTCGATCATCGAGGTCACGGAAGCCGAAACTCTTTACACCGACGCACAAACAACCTATATACGCACCATTTATGAGTACAAGATCGCCGACGCCCAACTGGCGCGGGCGATGGGCGATCTCCGGGTTGGCGTGTTGAGGCCGGGCTCGATCAAATAACCGCCGATCGAGAGTTCTGAGAAAGGGGCTACAACGGTCCACCAAATATGGGACGTTCTCTCTGGATCATCGCATTCCTGATCGCCGTCGGCGGTTTTGCCGGTTTTCAGCAATATTCTTCTTGGTCGCTCAATAAACCACAGGATGCTTCGACCATAAGTCCCGAAGCCGGGTTGGCCCCAGGCGCCGCCCGTTCCGAGGGCGGGCGAGGACAGGCTCGCGGCGGGAGGGGGCGCGAAGTGGTTCCTGTGGTGGTTGTTACAGCTATGCAGAAGGCGGTCCCGTTGCAGATTCGGGCGGTAGGCAACGTCGAGGCTTACAGCACGGTATCCGTCAAGAGCCAAGTGACCGGAGTCCTGCAGCAGGCCCATTTCAAAGAGGGGCAAGACGTCAAAAAGGGACAGCTACTTTTTACCATCGATCCACGCCCGTTTGAGGCCGCGCTAAAACAATCACAAGCCAACCTTGCGCGCGATACCGCTCAGCTGAGAAATTTGCGTGAGCAGGTGCGGCGTTATGCTGAGCTGGTCGAGAAACAGTATGTGTCGCGCGAGCAGTACGACCAAATTAAGGCCAATGCCGATGCAGCCGAGGCGGTCCTTGACGCCAATAATGCAGCGGTGGAAAACGCCAAAGTGCAGTTGAGCTATTGCTACATTTACTCGCCCATCGATGGGCGAGTCGGCAGTCTGTTGATCAACGAGGGCAATCTCGTTCGGGTCAATGACGGCGCGCCGCTAGTCGTCATTAACCAAATCAATCCGATCAACGTCACGTTCGCCGTGCCCGAGCAACACCTGGTGGATTTGCGCCGCCATAGTGGAGCCGGAAAACTGCAAGTCGATGCTGCCTTTCCCTCGGATGAAGGCCGGCCGGAACGGGGCAGACTGGAATTTGTCGATAATGCCGTCGATCGCGCCACGGGCACGATCAAGCTCAAGGCGGTGTTTACCAATTCTGAACGACGCCTTTGGCCCGGCCAGTTCGTCAATGTCGCTTTGACCCTAACGACGCAGGCGGACGCGGTGGTGATCCCTTCTGAAGCAATCCAGGTAGGGCAGGAAGGGCAACATGTTTTTGTTGTCAAAGAAGATAATCGCGTCGAAATGAGACCCGTCACTCTGGGGCCAACCAACGAGGGCGAGGCGATTGTCGCAAAGGGTTTGGCTGCGGGGGAGCAAGTGGTGCGCGAAGGGCAATTTTTACTCGGTCCGGGCTCGCGCATTGAAATCAAGGGCGCCGCGAAGGTTTCGGACGAGACCAAGGCCGAGCTCAAGCGCGGCCGCGGGAAAGCGGACGCCGAGACAGAGGCGTTCAAGGCGAGCGAGACAGCCAAAGCCAAGGCCGGGGGCGCGCGCCGGGGCGAAGGCCGGGCCAAGCGCGGTGCGGCCGGAGTCAAAGCCGAGAAACAGAGCTAGCTATGTCTGGACTCTTCATACGCAGGCCAATTACGACGACACTCGTGATGGCGGGCATACTGATATTCGGTTTTATGGGCTATCGGTCGCTTCCGGTGAGCGATCTGCCACCGGTGGATTTTCCGACCATCGTTGTCAGTGGCACACTCCCGGGGGCTAGCCCGGACACCATGGCGGCGACCGTGGCGACGCCGCTTGAAAAACAATTTGCCACCATCTCTGGTCTGGACTCGATCAACTCGGTGAGCACTCTGGGCCGAACGCAGATCACCCTGCAGTTCAATTTGAACCGCGACATCGATGCCGCGGCGCAAGATGTCCAGTCGATGATCTCGCGCACCTTGCGGGAATTGCCGCCGAATATGAATAACCCGCCATCCTATCGGAAGGTGAACCCCGCCAACAATTCGATTTACCTCATGGCTTTGACCTCGGAGTCTTTGCCTCTCTCGACGGTCGATGAGTACGCCCAGACTATCCTGGCGCAGCGCATTTCCATGATCAACGGCGTCGCTCAAGTCAACGTCTTTGGCTCGCAGAAATACGCCGTCCGCATTCAGCTCGATCCCAACCAATTGGCGGCGCGGCAAATCGGCATCGACGATGTGGTCAACGCAGTGCAGAGAGGCAACGTCGATCTGCCGGTAGGGACGTTAGACGCGCCCAACCGGGCCTTTACTCTGGTTTCCGAAGGACAGCTGAAAAACGCCGAGGCTTTCAAGCCCTTGGTTGTGGCCTATCGCAATGGTGCTCCCGTGCGGCTGCAGGATCTCGGCAAGGTCCTGGACAGCGTCGAGAACACGAGGGTCGCGAGTTGGTTCAACGACAAGCGGGCGATTATTTTAGGCGTGCAACGGCAGGCAGGGGCCAACGTTGTCGAGGTAGTCGATGCGATCAAAGAGGTCCTGCCGCAGCTCCGCGCGCAAATCCCACAGTCGATTGCCTTGGAAGTTTTCTTCGATCGGACCCAGGGAATCCGTGAATCGGTCCATGACGTTCAACTGACCTTGATCGGCACTGTCGTGCTGGTCATTCTCGTGATCTTTCTGTTTCTGCGCAACGTGTCGGCAACGATCATACCGAGTCTGGCGCTGCCGATGTCGATCGTCGGCACGTTCGCCGTGATGTATCTGCTCGATTATAGCTTGGACAACCTTTCGCTCATGGCGCTGACTTTAGCGGTAGGTTTCGTGGTCGATGACGCCATCGTGGTGCTCGAAAACATCGTGCGCCACATGGAAGAAGGCGAAAGCCCATACGAAGCCGCGGTAAACGGCGCCAAGGAAATCGGCTTCACGATCGTTTCGATGACGATTTCCCTGGTGGCCGCCTTTATTCCCGTGTTGTTCATGAGCGGCATGATCGGAAGGTTGTTGCGCGAGTTCGCGGTCACTATTTGCGTCGCGATTCTCGTTTCCGGATTTGTTTCTTTGAGTCTTACGCCGATGCTTTGCAGCCGTTACCTGCGCCCGCCTGCGGCCGTAAAGCATGGTTGGTTATATAATTTTTTGGGCCGTTGCCTGGAGGCCATGAATCGGGCCTATGAGATCACGCTGCGCTGGGTCATGCGACACCATGTGACTACATTTGCGGCTTCGCTGGTCGTGTTGTACGTGACGATTCTCATGTTCGGACTGGTCCCCAAGGGCTTTATCCCGAGTGAAGATACCGGACAGATGTTGATCAACACCGAAGGCGCTGAAGGTGTCTCTTCCCGGCAAATGATGGAGTACCAGCAGCAACTGGCGGCGATTGTCGCCAAGGATCCGAACGTCGAATCTTTTTTTTCGAGCGTCGGCATCGGTGGCAACAGCCTCACCGGGAACTCGGGCCGGATCTTTGTCAAACTCAAGGATCGGTCGGAGCGGACAAAAAACACCAACGAGATTATCCGCGACCTGCGGCCTCAACTCTCGAGCATTCCGGGCATTCGTGTGTCCCTGCAGAACCCGCCGGTCATCCGCATTGGCGGACGGCTGAGCCGCAGCCTGTATCAATTTACTTTGCAAAGCACCGACGCACCGGAGCTTTTCCGCGCGGGTTCGTTGTTCGAAGAACGCTTGAAAGCGCATCCGGATTTTCGCGACGTGGCCAGTGATCTGCAGATCCGCAATCCTCAGTTGCAAGTCGTGGTTGACCGGGACAGGACATCGACCATGGGAATCACGGCCCAGGGCATCTCGCAGCGCCAGGTTCAGGAAGCGTTCTGGAATGCTTACGCGACGCGCAAGGTCTCGCAGATCAGCACGCCGAATAATCAATACGAAGTTATTCTCGAGTTGGATCCCAAGTTTCAGCAAGATCCGTCGGCGCTGTCGATGCTCTATATCCGCTCCACCACCGGTCAGACAGGGACTGCCCAGCCCATGGTTCCGCTCGGTTCGGTCGCGAAAGTGATCTACGGCGCGGGGCCGTTGTCGGTTAATCATTCGGGCCAATTGCCGTCGGTGACGCTATCGTTCAATCTCAGAGACGGCGTCGCGCTTGGCGACGCCGTCGAGACGATCAACAGGCTCGCCCGCGATACCTTGCCGGGAACGATCAGCACGAGCTTTCAGGGGACCGCGCAAGAGTTTCAGAAGTCTCTCGGTAGCTTGTGGTTACTGCTCGCGCTGGCGGTGGTGGTCGTTTATCTGGTTCTGGGTATCCTCTACGAGAGCTTCATTCATCCTTTGACGATTCTCTCGGGATTGCCATCGGCAGGATTGGGAGCCTTGGTTGCGCTTTACTGGTTCGGTATGGACTTGAGCATCTACGCCTTCGTCGGCTTGATCATGCTGATCGGCATCGTCAAGAAAAACGCCATCATGATGATTGACTTCGCACTCGAGAAGCAGCGTCACGAAAATAAGTCGCCAGCCGAGGCTATCTTTGAGGGCGCCCTGGTGCGTTTCCGGCCGATTATGATGACCACGATGGCTGCGATTATGGGCGCGATACCGATCGCATTGGGTTTGGGCGCCGGAGCCGAAGCCCGCCAGCCTTTGGGTATCGCCGTCGCCGGCGGACTGTTCATTTCCCAGATCTTAACCCTTTACATTACGCCGGTGATTTATCTCTACCTGGAGAAATGCCAGGAGTTCGCGATGGCGTTGCCGGCCAGGCTACGCGGAACGAGTGAAACCGGCGATGCGGCACCCGCCGCGACTCCAATCAGCCCGAAACTCGGCATCGACGATCCCTCATCGCATAAAATTCCATAGTTGCCCGCTTAACCCAGCGGACTGCTGCTGGACTTTCCTGCCGCGCGGCATTGCGTCCACGCGGCATGAATCTTACCGAACACGGCTCGGTCTTTTTCGTTCGGGAATGACGGGTGAGGCAGTATCGATATAGCTAGACAACGATCCGCTATCAAATCGGAGAGCAAAAACGATTACGGCTACAAAATTGCCGATGAACGCGCATTGCCGAGCACATCATGCCGGGGCCGGGAACTCGGTGCAGGATTCGGTCTAACGTCAAGCGCCGTCAAGCGAAGGCTATGATTATGAAACAGCGAGCAGCTTAGAGCGGGGAGCCTCATTCGCTGCGGAGAGCCAGCAGACACTCAGCCGAAACAAGCAATCGTTAAACTGTGACGGACCAATCGAGGTGCTGGCTACCAACTAAATGGGTTGAGAGCCTTGCCGATGCCCTCCATGTCCTGCCGAATTTGATCCACGACGCCCTTGGCGCCATCTTCCTCAACGGAAAACGGCGTTTTTGTTTCAGCCGGTTTCGTTGGCACGGCGGCAGGTTGGACCGGCCCTTTCACGAGAACTCGGGAAGGCGGCTCTTTCGCGCGGTCGGATTCTTCAGGCTTTTTACTGTCCGCACTCGCTGCCGGCTTGTCTTGAGCCGGAACTTCGGCAGGACTTAAGAAAAGCGGCCCCTTCTCTAACGCTAACTTGGGTTCGATTTCAACATTCCTGGTTTTCGGTTTCGGCGCCGATGTGACCTTCGCTTCTTCCGCCGTAGGCGGCTTTTCAAATTGACCAGGTTCGACTCCCTTCGCTTTGAGTTTCTGGTCGATGCTGCTAAGAATGCCGCTGGTTTGGATATCTTGAGGCGGCTGCTCGCTCTGCGCGGGTTTAGCGACCCGCGCCTGAGTCGCGGCGACGTCCTTAAAGGCGGCGGCGGCTTCGGGCGGTGGCGGCAGTTCTGTGGGACTCATGCCGCTGTTTTTCAAATTGCTGTCGATCGAGCTTAAAAGCGCGGCCGTATCCGTTTTCGCAGGTGGGCCCTTGGCCAGATCGTCAGTGTTCGGAAGGTCGGCGGCCGGAGGTTTCAATGCTGCTTGGCGTGTCGAGGCATCGATGCCTTTCTGCTTTAGCGATTCGTCGATATTGGTCACGAGGGGGCCGCTGTTCTTCGAGTCACTTTTAGCCGGGGTTGCTTTCTCTTGTTTCGAACCAAAAGGCCAAAGCGACGAAAGCAAACCGCCCGACTGCTCCTCTTTATTATTGTTGCGCCCGGCCAAAAGCTCGACGGCTGTTTCACTTTTCTGCTCTGCTTTGCCGTTGTCCGACGAAGAGAACGGGTTTAGCTTGTCGGCAACCCGCCGAAAGAAGCCTTTCTCGTCTCCGGGATTTTCATGAACCACTTCGGTTTTCGCGACCAGATTCAGATTTTGCAGCTTGGCCAATGCCGGGTCCGGTTTCACTTCGGGCGCTGCGGCAACCGCAGGACGGCGGTCGCGCATCAACAGCAAAGCCAGCGGGTCGTGTTTTTCCTTCTCGACTCGGGCCAACTGAGTCCTGGCGTCCGAGGCAAACTTGCTCTGCGGGTAATGTTGAAGCAACGCCTCGTAGGCGAGCGTTGCTCTGACCGCATTCTTTTCGTTTCGATAACTCTCGCCTAAGAAAAAAAGACTCTTGACCGCCGTCGGGGTATCTTTGTACTTGCGAACGATTTCTTCGAATCGGTCGCGCGCGGCAGGATATTTCTCTTCGCGAAAATAAAAGTGCGCGATGTTGAATTCATGCTCGGCAAGGTAGTCTAAACACTTCGCCAGTTTCTCTCTCGCTTCGGCGGCGTGAGGCGATTTCGGGTAATGGGTGATGACGTTTTCAAAATAGCCCTTGGCGATTTCGGTGTTTTTCTGGTCTCGATCCGTGCTGGTAAATTGGTCAAAGTACGACTGGCCCAGACGCAAGACCACGAAGGGGATATGCTCGTTGGTCGGGTGCATCGACTGGAATTCTTTAAACGCGGCGATCGCTTCAGGATATTGCTGGTTATGATAGTAAGCGTCGGCGATTTTCAATTCCACCTCGGTCATCAACGGACTGAACGGATGATCGGTCCTGATCTTCGAAAAATTGTCGATCGCGCGAACATAGCGTTTGTCCTTGAAGTTGCGGTTGCCTTCTTCTAACAACGACTCGGCGGTGGGGTCGCTTTTGGTGGAACTCCACGGCAGAGAGGGCATGGATATCGAAGAGCAACCGGAAAGTCCCGCAGCGAACAGGATCGGCGCACAGATATATCTAATCTTCATACGATTCACACCTGAGTGGCCTTTCCGGTCGATCATACATGTGGACGCGCGCTTGAGTCAAGTTTTTCAGAGGAGAATATTGCCTTTTAAGTAAGGTTTGGCCGGGGTGGTGTAAAGTAGTCCCACCTCGGTCACGGCGATCGGGTTCGATTGCTCGCGAGCCAGGTGCAGGTTAGCGAAGCGCATATTCGACTTCTTGCGACGAATTGATCGAGCGCGGACCATGCAAGCGCGGGCCAATCAAGTCACCTGATTTTCTGACGCTTGGCGCGCTACTATGATTTTTCCCTGTGTTCCATTATCCGGTAACAGCGTCACGCTTTCTCGGTGCGTCAGTATTTCGGCAGCACTCGCAGCTTAAATTGCGCTTGGTTCGAACGAAATACAAACGGCCATACCGGCGGAAAAACCACATAGGCGGTGGTTTCCAGGAACGAGTAAGTCAGGTCACCCGGAGGACCTTTGTCGTCGTGAATGGTGACGTCATATTCGCCGGGCGGCAGATCGGGAATCTGGAATTGAAGAACTTTATCCTCGATCCAAATCAATTCTTCGCCAGGAACATCGCTTCGCGTTGCATCGGTCGCTATCAGTTTGAGTTGCGGCCAGTCCATCATAGTCTTGCCGACCTCAATGCGCGGCCAGCCGACTAAGTATTCCATCGAGACGTTTACAAGGGTCGCCGGGGCTCCTTCCGTAGGGCTCACTGCAACAATCCGCGGCGCGCATGATGAGCCAACAATCAGGGTGGATACAAATGCGAAAACAACAAGGTTACTGCAGCGATGCTTGCGCCCGCTCATCTAACTTCTCCAATTTTCAAACTCATAAGCACTGAATTCCAAGTCGCGCGGTATTATCGATCGTAGCATTCATATCAGTATTTCTGAGTCTATAGAATGGGTCATTCCGCCTGTTTGGGCCATCTTGGGTGTTCCAAAGACTTCAAAAAGAAGCCAAGTTTCCCGGCTGAATAGGACGTAAGTCGTAGTAAATTGATCAATGCATAAACTAATGTGCGCAAAATCATACTACTCGCGTATTGATGAAAACGGTCCTAGTCAAGTACAACCTTCGAGAATGGAATCGGGTTGGCCGCCCGATCCCGTCTTCGAAAGGCGATCGATTCGAAAATGGCATTTAGGAAAACTAAGGAGGCAAAATGAAGAAGAGGTTCGTGAAATTAGCGCTGCTTGCTGCGGTGCTTTTTGCTGCGGCCCCGGCTTCGGCGCAGAGCGTCGATGAGAAGATCAAGTCGCTCGAGCAGGAGCTCACGCAGTTAAAAGAACAGCAGATCGAGCTTAAGAAAGAAGCCACGGCGGCTGCGGCGGCGATGCCGACGTTTAGCTACCGGCCAGGCAACGGTGTCCTGAT
>Ga0209640_10004477_pt1 | contig 12226 bp, 10 predicted proteins | sample RifCSP10_1_FD_184018 | JGI IMG/M metagenome (GOLD analysis project Ga0209640, IMG submission 184018) | Soil microbial communities from Rifle, Colorado - Rifle CSP2_sed 10_1 (SPAdes) (version 2) | ecosystem: Environmental > Terrestrial > Deep subsurface > Rock core/Sediment | place: Rifle... | reverse complement strand
CCTGCCGCTATCGCGGTAACCAGGCCACCCAAAAGCTATCCCACACAACCAGGAGCCGGCTATTTTTCTCTATGATTTCCTCAGCCAGCGCATACAGAAGCCCTCCCCGATCTAGACGAATCGCGGTTGGTGTCCACTCTCGCTTGGCTAGATTGACTAATGAGTTTCTACGTTATAAATCTGTTAATGAAACATTTATAACGTCGAATATATACCCCGCACAAAACTATGAACAAGGGGCGTCCCCCAAAATTCAAAGAAGCGCGCCGACCTATCACCGTGACTCTTCCTGAAAGCACTCTCGCTCGGCTCGCAACGATTGATCCGGACCGCGCCCGGGCGATTGTCAAAGCAATCCATGCGGCAATGCCGGGTGACGCTAAGGGGCGGAAGCCGGTTGAACTTGTCGAAGTCATGCCGGGGCTTGGCATTATTATGGTGGGCCCAAGCCGATATCTTCAAACGATCAAATGGCTTCGATTGATCGAGCTAGCGCCCCTCCGCTTTCTCGTGACCATTCCCACGGGTACTGCAGTGGATTCGCTTGAGTTAGAGCTTGTTGATCTGCTCCAAAGCGTGAAACCCGACGAGGAGTGGGAAAAGTCTTTACTGGAGGATCTCAGAGACTTGATGCGCAACTTGCGGCTTGAGGGAAAACTCCGTAAGGCGGAACTGCTATTTGTCGATACGAACGCTCTCAATTTCGTAAAGCGCAGGCGTAGAGCTTGAGTTAAGACCGTGTAGGATATGACCGCTTTTCAATGTGGACTGCACCCCGTTGACTGGAAAAAACTCAGAATTCGAGGTTCGATCGGCTCCAGCGGGTGATGCGAGTAATGTGGAGCCGCAACAGGGAATCGATCGTATCAGATCTCGGGCAAAAGATTACCGGGACTATGAAATCCGTTCCAAGCCGCCCATATACGGCCGCAACGCCTCCGGAACCAACACGCTGCCGTCTTTCTGCTGGTAGTTCTCCAGCACGGCGACCAGCGTGCGGCCGACGGCCAGGCCCGAGCCGTTGAGCGTGTGGACGAACATTGGCCTGCCCTTTCTCTCTTTGCGGTAGCGAATATTGGCGCGGCGGGCTTGAAAATCTTCGCAATTCGAACAGGAGCTAATTTCTCGATACGCGTTCTGTCCCGGCAGCCACACTTCGAGATCATAGGTTTTCGCAGAGCTGAAACCCATATCTCCGGTACAAAGCTCGACGACGCGGTAAGGAATCTTTAGCCGCTTCAGCACTTCTTCCGCGTTTTGCACCATGCTTTCCAGCTCGTCATAGGAAGTTTCCGGTTCAGTGAACTTCACCATTTCGACCTTGTTGAACTGATGCTGGCGAATCAGCCCGCGCACGTCTTTTCCGTAGGAACCCGCTTCGCTGCGAAAGCACGGCGTGAAGGCAACGTACTTGATCGGCAGATCTTCGCTTCCCAGCATCTCGTCGCGATGCAGGTTGGTGAGAGGAACTTCGGCCGTCGGAATGAGAAAGTATTCTCCCTGCGCCAAACGAAACAGATCTTCTTCGAATTTCGGCAACTGACCGGTGCCGACCAAAGCGGTGCGATTGGCCAACGCCGGCGGCAATATCTCCGTATAGCCGTTTTCCGTCGTATGCAAATCGAGCATGAAGTTGATCAAAGCCCGCTCGAGCCGGGCGCCGGCGCCGCGATAAACGGCGAACCGGGCGCCGGCGACTTTTGCCGCGCGCTCAAAATCGAGGATACCCAGCTCTTCGCCGAGGTCCCAATGGTTTTTCGGCGTAAAATCGAACGGCGGGGGGTTGCCCCAGCGACGCACCTCCCGATTTTCCGTTTCGTTTTTGCCGACTTTGACGCTGGCGTGCGGCAGATTGGGCAGGGTCAACATGAAGCGCTCGAAGCCCGCCTCAATATCGGCGAGCGGCCGTTCGCCTGCGCGAATCGCTTCGCTCACTTCCTCCCCTTCGCGCATCAGCGCACTGGCATCACCACCGGATTGCTTAAGCTTGCCGATCTCACCGGAGAGGCGATTCTTTTTTTCCTTGAGCCGTTCAATATTCGCCAAGGCATCGCGCCGGCCGCGGTCGAGCCTGACGAACTCGTCCCAGTCAACCTCGGCGCCACGGGTCGCCATACGCGCTTTCACTTCGTCGAAATTTTCCCGCAGTAGCTTTACGTCCAACATCCGACTACCTTAAGACAGGTCAAAAGCATTCTCGATATGTTCCAACACCGGCTCGCGTCCCGGCCAGGAAATGCCGATGACGTCAAAACGCGCTTCGCGCTGCTGCAGCCCCTTGGCGCTCAGAAAGAACTGGGCCGCCTGAATCATTTTTCGTTGTTTTCTAAACTCCACGGCTTCGAGCGGCGAGCCGAAACCGTGACCCGTGCGTGTCTTCACCTCGACGAAGACGACGATGCGGCGATCCAAGACGATCAAGTCCAATTCGCCGACGGCGCAGCGGTAGTTGCGCTCGACCAGTTTGTAGCCCTTCTTTCGGAGGTAGCGCTCGGCGAGGCGCTCGCCTTCTTGACCCAACAGGAGTTTGCCGGTATTCGCACCCATTATTCAAACAGCGGGCCGATGTTGTGCGCGTCGGTTGTCACGTCGCGTACCGGCTTAAAGCTCTGCCGGTGAATCGGCGAGGGGCCGAAGCGCTTAAGCGCGACGAAATGCGAGGCGCAGCTGTAGCCCTTATGGGCGGCAAAACCGTACTCGGGATACTCTTTGTCCCACTTGACCATGATCTCGTCGCGCGCAACCTTCGCCACAATCGACGCCGCCGCGATCGAAATACATGACTGGTCTCCCTTGACGATGGTTTTTTGGTAAAGCGATCTGCCGGTGAGGAATTTGCCGGTACGAAAAAGCGGCAAAGGTATGGTTTGATTGCCGTCGATGAGGACGCAATCCGCTTTCGAATGCAACGCCGCGAGCGCTTTGACCATGGCCAGGAGACTTGCCTGAAGTATGTTGAGGCGGTCAATTTCTTCCACTTCCACCACGCCCAACGCCCAGCATTCGGCGTTCTCTTGAATCACCAGCGCCATTTTTTTGCGCTGCTTCGCCGTGATTAGCTTTGAATCCTTAATCTCAGGATGCGAGTAGCCGCGCGGCAGGATGACCGCCGCGGCGATCACGGGACCCGCGAGAGGACCGCGCCCCACCTCGTCGATCCCGGCAATCGACGTAAAACCGCGGGCGTAGCTCTCCTCTTCGTAGGAGTGAAATTCTACCGGTCCCAACCCTATTCCGAGAGATAGCTGCCCGCCCTTCATGGCCTGCCATTGTTAGCTAAAAGGCCTCTCAACTGCAAATAAATTAGCTGATTGGGAGACAATCGGAGCTTTCCCTAGGTAGATTGGCATTGATTCGGCCTTGTGTTAAAAAAACTCCATGAAAATTACCGCGGAAGAAATCGATGGCATCGCCGTTTTAGCTCGGCTGCGACTTACGGCCGAGGAGAAATCGCAACTAGTCCGGCAACTCGACAATATTTTAGAGTACATGGACAAACTCAACCAGCTCGATACGGCGCAGGTCGAACCTTTCAGCCATCGAGTCGATACGATGCCTGCTCTGCGGGAGGATGCGGTCACTAATCACCCAGATCCCGAAGCGTTGTTGGCCAACGCGCCGGACCGGGACGGGACATTCTTCAAAGTTCCCAAGATCATCGAATGAACCTCGCCGCACTGACTCTTCACGTTGCCGGCGAAAAATTGCGCGCTGGCGAGATCACATCCACCGAGCTTACGGAAGCGGTTTTTCAGCGTATCGCGGCGAGCGATGAGCAGATCCATGCTTATCTGACTCTCGATCGTGAGGGCGCGCTCGACCAGGCGCGCCGCGCCGATGCGCGCTTGCGCGCAAAAGACGGCGACGCACCGCTGCTCGGCATCCCCATGGCTCTGAAGGATAATTTTCTCACCCAAGGGCTGCGCACGACAGCCGCGTCGAAAATCCTCGGCGACTTTATTCCGACTTTCGACGCCACGACGGTGCAAAAAATTCGCGCCGCCGGCGCGGTGATCGTGGGCAAGACCAATCTGGACGAATTCGCGATGGGCTCATCGGCGGAAAACTCAGCGTTTTTTCCCACGCGCAATCCATGGAACCTCGAACGCATACCCGGAGGTTCCTCAGGCGGGTCGGCCGCAGCCGTCGCAGCCGATCAAGCTATCGCCGCTCTCGGCACCGATACCGGCGGATCGATTCGCCAGCCGGCGGCATGCTGCGGCATCGTCGGTCTCAAACCGACCTACGGGCGGGTGAGCCGCTACGGCATTATCGCTTTCGCGTCGTCCATGGACCAGGTCGGCCCTATGGCTAAAGACGTTCGCGACGCAGCGCTCGTGTTGGAGGCAATTGCCGGGCAGGATCCCGCCGACTCGACTTCGGTAAAGCGGTCCGTCCCGCGCTATTCAGCAGAGCTGTCGCGCGAGGTCAAAGGCCTGCGCGTGGGAATCCCGAAAGAGTACTTCGTCTCGGGCTTGCAAGCCGAAGTGGAGCAGGCCGTTCGGCGCGCGATTCGCGAGCTTGAAAACAGCGGCGCGCTGATCGAGGAGATTTCCCTGCCTCACACAGGCTATGCGGTCGCCGTGTACTACATCGTCGCAACCGCGGAAGCCAGTTCCAACCTGGCACGCTACGACGGCATGCGCTACGGCGGTCGCGCCAGCGCCAGGGATTTAACGGAAACCTACAGGGTCACCCGCGACGAGGGTTTCGGCGCCGAGGTCAAGCGGCGCATCATGCTCGGCACCTATGCTTTGTCGGCCGGTTACTACGATGCTTACTATTTAAAGGCGCAGCGCGTGCGTACCCTCATCAAGCGCGATTTTGACGAAGCTTTCAAACACTGTGACGTGATCGTGACACCGACGACGGCGACAACGGCGTTTAAGATCGGCGAAAAAATCCAAGATCCGCTGCAGATGTACCTGTCGGATATCTACACGATCTCGATCAATCTGGCGGGCTTACCGGCGCTCTCGTTGCCGTGTGGGTTCGATTCGGGAGGCATGCCGATCGGGATGCAGCTTATCGGCAAACATTTTGATGAAACAACGATCCTCCGCGTCGGACACCATTATGAGCAAGCGACGGAATGGCACAAGAAGAAACCGCCGGCAATTAAAAATTAAAATTAAAAATGGACTCGCACATTACCAGCATTCTGACCCTTTTCCGAGTTTTTTTTAATTTTTAACTTTGCATTTTTCATTGTTATGAAGTACGAGCCCGTCATCGGATTGGAAGTCCACGCCCAGCTCCTCACCGCGTCCAAGATTTTTTGCGGCTGCTCGACCAAGTTCGGCCGGGAGCCCAATGAAAACGCTTGTCCGATTTGCGCCGGCTTTCCCGGTGTGTTGCCGGTGTTGAACAAGCGGGTCATCGAGTTTGCAATCAAAGCCGGAGTTGCGACCCGTTGCGAGATCGCCCGCACGAGCGTGCTTGCGCGGAAGCATTATTTTTATCCTGATCTACCGAAGGGCTATCAGATCAGCCAATACGAGCTGCCGATCTGCTTTAACGGGCATATCGACATCGAAGTCGATGGTGCTGCCAAGCGCGTACGCCTGACGCGTATTCACCTGGAGGAAGACGCCGGCAAGAATATTCACGATGCGCACAGCGACTCGAGCCTCGTCGATCTCAATCGCGCCGGCGTGCCGCTGCTGGAGATCGTCACCGAGCCCGACCTGCGCTCACCGCAGGAAGCCGGCGCCTATTTGAAAAAGCTCAGAACGATCGTCCAATATCTCGGCATTTGTGATGGCAACATGGAAGAAGGCAGCTTTCGCTGCGACGCCAACATCTCAGTTCGCCCGCAGGGCAGCGAAAGGCTAGGAACCAAGGTCGAAATAAAAAATTTGAACTCCTTTCGCGCCGTCGATCACGCCCTCGGGTTTGAAATCGAAAGGCAAATCGAAACGCTGTCGCGCGGCGGCAAGGTCTCCCAAGAAACCCGTCTGTGGGATGAGCAGCGCGAGGAGACTCGCTCGATGCGCTCCAAGGAATCGGCGCATGATTATCGTTATTTTCCAGATCCAGATCTGCTGCCGCTGACGGTTGACGATAACTGGATCGCAGAAATCATTGCCACGCTGCCCGAGCTTGCCGCGGCGCGTAAGCAGCGCTACATGTCGGACTATGGTTTGCCAGCCTACGACGCCGAACTACTCACCAGCCGAAAAGACGTCGCCGATTATTTTGAAGACGCGGTGAAAATTCACGCCAATCCGAAAGCGCTTAGCAACTGGATCGTCGGCGATCTGTTCCGCGAGCTGAAAGAGCGCCGGCTCGACGAGCAATTGTATATTACGAAATGGCCCGTGGAGCCGGAGCGCTTGGCTCAAATGGTGCAGCTGATTGACCGGGGAAAGATCAGCGGCAAAATTGCCAAGACCGTGTTCGAAGCGATGTTGGATTCGGATCAACTGCCGCAGCAAATCGTCAACGAAAAAGGGTTGGAGCAAGTCTCCGACTTGTCGAGTATTGAGACAGCGATCGATCAGGTGCTGGCGGCGAATGTCAAACAAGTCGAGCAGTATCGTTCAGGGAACGAAAAAGTTTTCGGCTTTATTGTCGGCCAGATCATGAAGGCAACGCACGGCAAGGCCAATCCGCAAAAAGTCAATGAAGTTCTGCGCGCGAAACTAAAATCGTAAGCTTGATCGGCACGATCGCTTGACCGGCGTCGAGCTAACATCGGGCTGAAACTCCTGAGGAGCTTTGCGACAAAGAATTTGCTCTAAATTGGGATTTCTGCTAGTTACCCCGTCACAAAACCGGTCTGGCGCTGTCAATTAGGACTGCAGCCAGATTTGTTCGTGACCTCACCACCTCAAGGTACAGACGACCGCGCTACCGGTCGAAACGCCTGCGGCAGATTGATCACGATGCCGTTCATGCCTTCTTGCTTAAAACTTCGCAGCTGGCGTTCGGCGTCATCGCGCGCACTAAAATTACCCAAGCGTACACGCAGTGCTCCCGCGGTCCCTGCTTCCGTAACCGAGACAGCGTAACCGCGTTGCTCCATCTTTTCCGCCCAGTTTTGAGCCTTCTCTTTGTCGCTAAAGGCGATCTGGATGATAAAACCCTCCAATGGCCTAGGCACCCTGCGCGCCAGCGGCTTTTTCTCGACGATCGCCGGCTCTGGTTTTCTCAACAACGCAAGTTGTTCAGCCGCGGGTTTTTCGGCGATTTTTTCTGGAACTGCCGCCACAGCCGGCACCGCCGGCTTTACTACGACAGGCGACTTGCTTTTTACAACGCTGATGGACGTTGATGGCGTTGCGTTTCCCTGCTCGGGTGGAGGCTCAGGCAATCGGCGAGCCGTTGGCGGAACAGCGGGCACGCTTGCGTCCTTGATTTCAGGTGTTTTCGCGGGTTCCGCCACCACGGCGGACACCGCGGCTTTTGCGACCGGCTCCGTTACCGACTTGGGAGCCGGCGGCACCGTCACCCGCCTGGGCAGCAGAGCACGCGCGATTTCTTTTGTCTCGGATGGTTTTTCCTCGGTCGCCTCTTTTGCCTCGGTCGCCAAAGGTTTCGTTTCCAGCGGTTTCTCGACCTTCGCTGCCGCCGGCAGCACCGTTATTTTTTCCTGCTGCCCCGCAGAGTCCTTTACTTTTACCTCCGGCGTCGGCAAAGCCTGAGGCTCGCTGGCGATGATCGTCTTCTCGGCTTGCCCCGGCGACGGCGTCCTCGTCCCGCTAACTGTCTCTCTTCCGGGCTGCCGATCTTCTGGTTTCGCCGTGGTCGTCGCCGGCACGGCAGCAACTTCCTCTTGGACAACACGTGGGGGCGCCGGCTTTTTTGTTATTGGCGTTGGTACCGCGATACTTTCCGGCGGCTTGACTTCGGCCGTTGGCGTTAGTTTCGCCGCCTCACCCGAGCCCTTGGATGTGGCCACGGCCGGCGACGGCAGTTTGGTTTCCGGCTCGCGAGGTTCTCTTGCCACTGGCTGTTTGATTGCAGTCTCCTCGCGGTGAATTTCTGCAGCCTTATCTCTAGTTACTTTTCCGGTTGCAATTGGCTGCGGTGCCGGTGCGATAACTGGGGCGGAGTCACTGACGCCGGATTCCCCCGTTAGCTTGTTTGCGCCGGCTGGACGCGTTAACTCGCTTGCCGGTGTGGGTATCGTTTTGGTCGAAGCTGTCTTCGCCTCGGGGTCTACCTTGGCTGAAGGCAGCTTCGAAGGCACACTCTGACTTTCATTGCCAAGCACAAGCTTCTCGGCCGCGTCATCAGCTTTTGACCCGAGTGAATCTTCGGCGCCGGCGCTTACCGGGGCCGCGGGTCCTGAGACCAATGGTATATCTCTTTTAGCGGCTGTCGGTACTTTGGTTTCGCCTTTTTCCATTGATGTCATCGGCACATTCTTAGCGCGAGCCGGCGTCTCTTGCGCAATCGGTGAGCCTTTCCTGACGGGAGCTGCTTTCGTTGCCTCGCGCCGCGCAGGGCCCGAAGGAGACCGCTGAGATGGTTTTGCCAGGGCCGGCGCCAAGTTGTCCTCACGAATGGCTGGACGAAAATCCGGCTTGCTCTCGCGCGGTTGATACGAAACCAGCTCCAGCGGCCCGTTATCGTCCACGGCGAAGATCACCGCGTCACGCAATAACTCGTTTTGGCTAAGTCCTTGCCGCACAAACTTAGCCACCTGGTCCTTCCGGAAATAGATAATCGCCCGGGCCAAGCTGACACGGTTTGCCGGCGCTTCCGAGGTGACAGTGCGCCAGGTGAAATTGAGACCGTAGCCGCTTAGCTGCTGATCTTCAAGAATCTCGCTATCGCCGGCGATGATCCCCAGCAATTCGGGACCATAGCGGGAGAAAAGTTGATGGACTTTTTCGCTATATTCCCGCTTGCTTTCAAAAGTTTCTGGTGCCGCGAGCACGACCTCCAGGTACCGTTCGTCCGGAGTTTCAGTCGCCGAATGGGTGAAGAAACCGATGCCTCCTGTAGACGAGATGTTATTGGCAAATTGGAGCTGTGCGGTAGTTGGATTGCGCACGATGCGCTCTGCCAGGCGGTCGAGGTTTTCTTTATATTTGGTACCTAAATAACGGGCCTTGGCGGTGCTGTAGTAGGATGGCGGGGTGGCGATCAGACCGGTCGGAGATAGCTTGTTTGACGCACTATCATCGATCAATGCGCAGCCGCTTCCGAACCAGGCAAGAAATAACACAGCCAATTCAACATTTCGGCGGAAAATCATGCATCGCCCCTTCAGCCAGAGTATGCTCTGGAAGTTTTCTTGACACATTCCTAGGATCGCCTATAATGAAACGGTTTTTTGCGAGTTATACCGGGAATATAGATGTCTCCGGTCGTAAACACAATCTTTTTTTCGTGATCAACCCAGCATAACTTATGGCTGTCGGCGAACTTCTCGTAGAAAAAGGTATTATTGACGCGCAGCAACTTGACCGGGTGCTTGGCCAACAAAAAATTGCCGGTGGCCGCCTCGGCGACAATCTCGTTGCGCTTGGCTACATCAGCCGGGAAAATCTCGAAGCAGTTCTTCAAGAACCTCCAGCGGTCGCCAAAAGCGCAGCAGAAACTGGCCTCGATACGAACTTTTTGCTGAACTGCCTGCTGCGGACGATGTATATTTCGCAGCTGCAAACGATTCCGGAGCTATCCGAGCAGATCAAGCTCACCCGGGCGGTCGTCGAAGAGCTGTTAAATTTCGCCAAAAAGGACGCGCTCGTCGAAGTTCGCGGCCCATCCGAGAAAAACTACAACATCATGCGCTACGCGCTCACCAATGCTGGCAGAGAAAGAGCCAGCGAGGCGCTGCGCCGTTGTGAATATATCGGTCCAATCCCGATCCCGCTGGAAACGTATCAGACACAGGTGCAAAAACAGACGATCACCAACGAAGTCGTCAGTATCGAGAAGCTAAAAAAAGCAATGTCCCACCTGGTTCTTTCTGAGGACATCGTTCGGCGTCTCGGTCCGGCGGCGAATTCCGGACGAGCCATCTTAATCTATGGAGCGGCCGGCAATGGCAAAACATCCATTGCCGAAGCGCTCGTTAGCGCTTTCGAGCAGCCGGTGTACGTACCCTACGCCATCGAAGCCGATGGCCAAATCATCAAAATATACGATCCATCGGTCCACGTCGCCTTTCCGGCGGGGAATGGTTCCAATGGCAATACCAGTCCGATTTTTCTACCTCACCTTGAACACGATCCGCGATGGGTGCGCTGCAAACGGCCTTACGTCATTTCCGGCGGCGAGTTGACTCTGGAGATGCTCGATCTCGATTTCGATCCGCACTCGAAATATTACGAGGCCCCACTGCAAATGAAAGCGATTGGCGGTGTTTTTGTCATCGACGACTTCGGTCGGCAGCGGGTGCGCCCGCATGAACTGTTAAACCGCTGGATCTTTCCGCTCGAGCGAAAGGTCGACTATCTCACGCTCCACACGGGTAAAAAGTTTGCTTTATTGTTCGATCAGCTGGTAATATTCGCGACAAATTTCCCGCCTGAGGAGTTGATGGATCCGGCGCAACTGCGCCGAGTTCACTACAAGATGAAAATTAACCCGCCGACAGCCGATGAATTCAAGGAGATCTTTCAGAGAATCTGCGATTCCTACGGATTGGAATTTACCGAAGAAATCCTAGCCTACCTCCTCAATTCGTTTTACATTAAGCACAAAATTCCCTTTGCGGGGTTTCATCCTAAGTTTATTGCCGAGCATGTCATCGCGGCGTCCAATTATCTGGGAACGGAACCGCGAATTTCTCGCCAACTACTCGCGGACTCGCTCGAGAACATGGTGATATTGCCGAACTCGCCGGTCCCGGAGTGAACGCGTGGTCAAGCCCTTGGCGCTCATCATTCACTCCGTCGACGCACCCTGGACGGGCATTTCCAAACTAGCGGAAGCGCGCGATTGTTCGGTTCACGCGAGCCGGTCGGTGGAAGAAGCCGAGCGAGTTCTCGCGGCCTTCCCCGTCGAACAGCAGAAATTCATCTTTGCCGACCTCGCCGTATGCCATGGCGCGGTGTGGCATAACTTTATCGAAAAGTTAGGTGAGAAATACGCTCACCTGGCGCTGATCTGCTACGATCCGCATCATCTCCAGGGCCTTTACAGCCTATTTGGCCAGACCAACCATACAGGCGTCGAAAACAACCATCCCCATGCCGTCAAAGCGCCGGTAATGATCGGCGAGACGCCGCAGTTCTACGAGGTCCTAAATCTGGCCAATCGTTACGCCATGCACGATATCACGGTGCTCATTACCGGCGAGACCGGCACGGGAAAAGAAGTGATGGCGCAATACATCCATGCCCGCGGCCCGCGCGCCGATAAACCCTTCGTCGGCTGCAACATGACGGCGATACCTGAGACTCTAGTCGAAAGCGAGCTTTTCGGGTACGTCAAAGGCGCGTTTACCGGGGCCGACAGAAACAAGAAAGGGCTCATCGAGGCTGCTGAAGGTGGGACCCTATTTTTGGACGAGATCGGCGACCTCGCACCGGCGATCCAGCTCAAGCTGCTACGCTTTCTCGAGACGCGCCAATATTACCGAGTCGGCGAATCCACCGCCAAAACCAGCGACGTGCGCATCATCGCCGCCACCAATAAGGAGCTCGAAGAAGCGATCCAGGGCACCGGTTTTCGCAAGGATTTGTATTTTCGTTTGAACAGCGCCCGGATCATTTTGCCGTCGCTGCGCGAACGCCGGGAAGACATGATCTTACTGATTGCGAACTTCATTTATCAGGCCTGCAGTCAATTTCAAAGGCAGCCTCTGAAGAAGCTCACAAGCTCCGCCAAGACGCTGTTTCTCGATTATCCTTGGCCGGGCAACATTCGGGAGCTCAAGAGCGTCATTGAAAGCTCCGTGATGGTTTCCGACGGCGAATACATCACCATCAGCGACCTGCCAATGAATCTGCAACACTACGCCACCGGGCGTCGCGAGGAAATCGGCACAAAAGCGATTCGCAATATCGAGGAAGGCGAACGCGGCGTCATCGAAGAGGCACTTCGGCAAACCAATGGAAACAAAGCCAAAGCCGCCGAGGCACTCGGCATTTCGACTCGCACGCTTTACCGCAAATTAGAAAAGTTTGCGTTGGCCAACTAGCAGTTTGCCGAAAAACCCTGATTACTGGCTGCTCAAAGAGATCTCAAGCGCGAGCCGCGCAGCAACGGTAACGTGGCCGTCAAACGTCGCCGTGATATCCGCACGAGCACACGAAGTTCAGCA
>Ga0209640_10004476_pt1 | contig 12226 bp, 8 predicted proteins | sample RifCSP10_1_FD_184018 | JGI IMG/M metagenome (GOLD analysis project Ga0209640, IMG submission 184018) | Soil microbial communities from Rifle, Colorado - Rifle CSP2_sed 10_1 (SPAdes) (version 2) | ecosystem: Environmental > Terrestrial > Deep subsurface > Rock core/Sediment | place: Rifle... | reverse complement strand
CAGGATTTCGAATTCCGCCCTGGACCGATCATGGCCCAGGTCGTCCTGGCCGATGAGATCAACCGGGCCACGCCCAAGACGCAGAGCGCGCTGCTCGAGTGCATGGAGGAGCGGCAGGCGACGATCGATGGCGTGAGCTACCCGATGCAGAGCCCGTTCCTGGTCATCGCCACCCAGAACCCGATCGAGTACGAGGGCACGTTCGCGCTGCCCGAGGCTCAGCTCGACCGCTTCCTGCTGCGCATCCGGCTGGGGTATCCGAAGCCGATGGAAGAGCTCGTCATCCTCGACGAGCAGAAACGCCTGCACCCGATCGAGTCGGTCCAGCAGGTCCTGCCACTGGATGAGCTGCGCCAGATGCAGGTCGGGGTGAAGGAGATCTACGTCGACCAGGGCGTTGCGAATTACATCGTGCGGCTGGTGGGCGCCACCCGTGAGCACGCCGACGTGTACCTCGGAGCGTCGCCACGTGGGTCGCTGCACCTGTACAAGGCGGCCCAGGCCATGGCCGCCATCAACGGGCGCGACTACGTCATCCCCGACGACGTCAAGCAGCTCGCGGTCCCGGTGCTCGGCCATCGGCTGATCGTGCGTAGCCAGGCCTCGCTGCGCGAGGTCGACAACGACGCCATCGTGCGCGAGGTGCTCTCCACGGTGCCCATCGCCGAGCCGTCCGAGGCCGGCACACCGGCTTAGGCCGGCCGCCACCGCAGCCCGAGATCGCCATGGGTCAGATCGGCCGCCGGCTGCCACTGATCTTCATCGCCACCGTGCTGGTGGTGGCGGCCTTCAGCACCGGCATCAGTGTCCTGTTCTTTCTTGTGTACCTTGCCGGCGCCCTGATCCTCGGCTCGTGGTGGTACGCCCGTCGCGGGCTAGGCGGCGTCCGTGCCGGCTACCACGTGCTCAATCCGCGGGCCCAGGTCGGCGAGGTCCTGCACGCGGTGTATCGCATCGACAACGACGCGGGCTGGAGCAAGCCCTGGCTGGAGGTCACCAACGACTCCACGCTTCCGATCGGGCTCCCAGGGCGGGTGATCGGGGTCCGTGCCCAGTCCAGCCGCCAGTGGCTGTCCAAGGTTTCGCTGACCCGCCGCGGGACGTATCGCATCGGTCCGGTGAAGGTCCGCACCGGGGATCCGTTCGGGCTGTTCACCTCGGAGATGATGGTCGGGAGGCCCACCACGGTGGTGGTCTTTCCCCAGCTCTTCGAGCTGCCCCACTGGCGCCTTCCGCCGGCTCCCATCGAGGGGACGTCGTCTGCCCGGCGTCGTCGGGAGACGGCGTCTCCGCTGGCCGCGACGATCCGCCCTTACGCGCCGGGCGACGCCATCAACCGCATTCATTGGCTCAGCAGCGTCCGCCACGGCGAGCTCCAGGTCAAAGAGTTCGATCCGGAGCAGGCGGCCGATCTGTGGATGCTGCTGGACCTCGACCGCGCGGCCCACGTGGGAACGGGGGATGGCTCGTCGGTCGAGATCGCGGTCAGCGTCGCGGCCTCGATCGCGGTCAGGACCCTGGCCGACAACCGGTCCGTGGGGCTGACGGCCTCCGCCCGCCGGGCCCAGGTCCTGACCCCGGACCGCGGGTCGCGAGTGGAGCAGAAGATCCTCCATCTGCTGGCCAACGTCCAGGCCGACGGGCTGCAGCCCCTGGCCGAGGTGGTGGCCGCCAGCCTCCCCCAGTTCCGGCGGGGGATGACGGTGTGCATCGTGACCGGCTCCACGCAGCGGGATTGGGTTCGCCCGCTCTCCAGCCTGGCGCGACGGGGAGTGGGCGCAATTGCCGTCCTGGTCGACCTCGACTCGTTCGCTGCCGCCGATTCGGTGAGGCACAGTTCGGGCCCCCGCGAGCTGAACGCGGTCCGACACGCGCTGAGCGAGTACGGACTCGCCCACGTCGTCCTGCGCGCCGGCGACGACCCAGCGCGCGTGCTGGTCACGCGGGAGCGCGTCCGTGCTTGACGAACCGGTCGAGATTCGGCGGACGCTGCGTGGCCCGCGCGAGGGCTGGCTGAGCGTCGTTCTGCTGGGGGTCATGCTGCTCAGCCTGTGCTGGGCGGTGCAGTCCGCAGGCTGGCTTGACCAGCTCGACTTCCTGCCACCGGTCGCGATCTGGGCCCTGACCGCGGGACTGGTCCTCGGCAGCAGCCGCCTGTCCGTGGCCGCCACGATCCCCCTGGCGGCCGTTTTCGGGGCTGGGATCGTGTTGTGGACCGTCGGCGGCGAGTACCACCCGGAGCTCGACCAGCTCGGGCGCCTGGATGCCATGCGCGGAACCGGCATCGACGCGGCCGTAACCGCGTACCGCTTCGGCAGCATCCAGTCGGCGGTCGTCCTGGCGCTGGCCATGGGCGCTCTGATCTGGGTCACCGCCTACACCGCGGCGTTCGCGGTGTACCGCCGCCACCACGTCCTGGACGCCATCCTGCTGATCGGCGCGTTCCTGGTGGTCAATCTGGTTGCCACCGTCCGTGACCTGTTCGGCCTTCTGCTCCTGTTTGCCACGGCCGCGATGCTGCTCTGGCTGCGGGCCGCCCTTGTCGAGCGGCGGTCGGGCTGGCAGCTGCGTCGGGTAAACGAGAACGTCGACGTACCAGCTTCGATCATGCGCAGCGGGGTGGTGTTCACGTTTGCGGCCATCGGGTTGGCCTTCGTGCTGACGTCGGTGGCGGTCGCGGCGCCGCTGACGGCGGCCGTGCGGAGCCTGGACCAGGTCTGGCTCGACCTTGCCGATGAGGCGAGCGGCTTCTTCCAGGGTCTGAACAGCAGCAACGCGCGCCCGGTGACGGCCGGGTTCGGGCCACGCATGACCGTGGGCGGCGTGTGGAGCACGAGCGACGACCCGGTGCTGACCCTGATCTCCGAGCGACCCTACTACCTGGCTGCGGTGACATATGACCATTACACCGGACGCGGCTGGGCGCGGACCGATGGGCGACCGCGCTCGGTCGGCGCCGAACAGGACGTGTTCCCTGCCTGGACCCCCGACCGGCCCCTGGTGGCCGATGGGTTCCGGCTGGAGACGGTCACCGTTCAGCTCGTTCGCCCGCAAGGACGCGATCTGTTCACCCCGGGTTTCCCGGTGCGCCTGTTTGCGCCGGTGGTCGTCACCGAGCCGGGCGGGCTTCCATTCATGGGCGGCCTGGAGGCGGCTGGCGCGCTGAGCCCGGAGCAGTCGTACGACATCACCGCCACCATCTCCGAGGTGACCGAAGCGCAGCTGGCGGCGTCGTCGACAGATTACGAAGAGGAAGTCTTGGCGCTCTACCTCGGCACCGAGGGCATCACCGACCAGACGCGCCAGCTGGCGCAGGACGTGGCGGCCGGGGCCATCGATCCGTACCACCGGGCGAAGGCGATCGCCACGTTCCTGCGGTCCGACCCGGCGTTCGTCTACGACACCTCGGTAACACCCCCCTCCGACCCGAATCGCGACCTCGTCGATTACTTCTTGTTCGACCCCGTCGGCAGGCGTGGGTTCTGCACCTACTACGCCTCGGCCATGGTCATGATGGCCCGCAGCCTGGGCATTCCCGCCCGCCTGGCGGTCGGCTACGCGCCCGGTGTGCGGGTGGAGGATGGGATCTACGAGGTCACGGCCCGGAACGCCCACGCCTGGGCTGAGCTCTATTTCCCCGGCTATGGCTGGCAGATCTTCGAAGCCACCAAGTCCATCGACCCCAAGTTCAGCCGGCGCAGCGGCGACCCCGCAGGCGTCCGCCCGGTCTTGAGTGGCCGCGGGGTGGACTTCCAGGGCCCCTTCGCGCCCGGCATCGACTCACCCACCAAGCTCCAGCCCACCGCCAGCTTCGTGCCCATCCCGGGCGGTTTCCAGGCCGGCCAAACCTCGGCGACCGAGGAGGCGCGAGCCAACAACGGCTGGATCTTCCTGGCCCTGGCCGGCGGTGCGGTCCTGATCGGGGCATGGCGCTGGTTCTCCGCCCGCCGCCGCTTCCGCTTCCTGTCCCCCGGCGACCGGGGCTGGGCTCGGTTGAACCTGGCCGCTCAGCGGGCGGGGATCGGGCGCCGCCCGGCGGAGACGTTCTACGAGTACGCCGGCTGGCTGGAAGCCGAGCTGCCGAGCCGGGCCGGCGAAATCCGCACCATCGCCGAGGGGAAGGTCTGGTCTGCGTACTCAGGCCGGTCCATGAGCCAGCGCACGATCGAGGCGATTGAGCGGGCCTGGGACAAGCTGCGCTTGCCGCTGGCTGGACTGGCCGTCCGTCGCCGCGTGGCCACGCTGCTGGGGCGGCGCGCGTAACGGCTTAGACGGCTCCCACGCCGGCCAGGGCGTCGTAGGCCGCACGCCCGGCATCGCGCGCTGCAGCCGGGTCCGCCGGTCGGCCCACGGCGCCCAGGGCTTCGGCCATCACGGCCAGGGCGGCGTCGATCTCGCCCCAGGTGACGTCTCCCATGTGGCCCATGCGCAGGATCCGACCGGACCATTTGCCCTGGCCGCCGGCCAGCACCAGTCCGCGGCTTCGGAGCGTGGAGCCGAACTCGCCCCAATCCAGGCCCTCGGGCAACCAGGCTGCGGTCACCGTCGCCGAACGGTGCTCCGGCGCGGCAACCAGGCTGAAGCCCAATGCCTCGAGACCCGCGGCAGCCCCCGCCGCGACGGCCGCATGGCGGGCCCAGGTCCGCTCGCGACCCTCGGCCTCGAGGTTCGCGACGCCGACCCGCAGCCCGTACAGCACGCTGACAGCCGGAGTCCACGGCGTCTGGCCCTTCTCCGCCCAGCGGCGGGCCTCCCCGAAGTCCCAGTAGAAGCGTGGCATGCGGGCCTCGGCCTCCGCCACTCGGGCGCGCTCGCCGACGGCGGCGATGGCGATCCCCGGCGATGCCATGAAGGCCTTTTGGGACGCGCTTACCGCGAGGTCCACGCCCCACTCGTCCATCTCGAACGGCAGCGCGCCGAGGCCGCTGATGCCGTCAACCAGGACCAGCGCGTCCCCGGGCGCGCCGCGGACCGTCGCGACCAGCTCGCGGAGCGGGTTCGTCACCCCCGTCGATGTTTCGTTGTGCGTCAGCAGCACCGCGCGATACGGTTCCGCGCCGGCCATGTGCGCCGCCAGCCGACCCGGGTCGGCCGCGGCGCCCCACTCGAAGTCGAGCCGCTCCACGTCGGCCCCGAAGATCTCGGCGATCTGCGCGAAGCGGTCGCCAAAGGCCCCGATCGAGACGCCCAGCACACGGTCTCCGGGGGACAGGGTGTTCACCACCGCCGCCTCCAGGGCGCCCGTCCCAGAGCCGGTGAGCAGGATCACCTCGCCCTGGGTACCGATCAGGCGTCCCAGCCCGGTCGTGGTCTCCCGCAGGAGTTCCGCGAACTCCGGTCCGCGGTGGTTGATCATCGGCCCGGCCTGTGCGTGGCGAACGGCGCGAGGGATGGGCGTCGGGCCCGGAACACGGAGGTTCTGCTCCATCCGGGCATGATAGCGACGCACTAGACTCGCCCCATGCCCCGGCGCACCCCGGCGGTCACGCCCGACCGCCCGCTGTTCGAGGACCAGCCCAATCCCGGGGCGCCGCTCGCAGCGCGCGTGCGGCCGGCGCACCTGGAGCAATTCGTGGGCCAGCGACACCTGGTAGGCCCCGACGGCGCCCTGCTGCAGGTCGTCCGGCCCGGCTATCTGCCGAGCCTGGTCTTCTGGGGCCCGCCGGGGAGCGGCAAGACCACCCTTGCGCGCCTCGTCGCCGACAAGGCCGGCGGCGCCTGGCGTCAGCTCAGCGCGGTGACGAGCGGCGTGGCTGACGTCCGGGCCCTCGTCGCCGAGGCCCAGGCGCGCCGCGAGGCGGGCGGGCGCACCGTCCTGTTCATCGACGAGCTGCATCGGTTCAACAAGGCCCAGCAGGACGCCCTCCTGCCCCATGTGGAAGACGGCTCGATCGCGCTCCTGGGCGCCACCACCGAGAACCCGTACTACGAGCTGAATGCGCCGCTCCTGAGCCGGATGCGGGTGTATCGGCTGGAAGCGTTGGACGCCGAGGACCTCACCACCATCATCAACCGCGCCCTGACCGATGCGGCCGGCCTGGCCGGCCGCCTGTCGCTGACCGACGACGGCCTGAGCGCGCTGCTCGACATGTCGGGTGGTGACGCGCGCCAGGCCCTCAACGTGCTGGAGGCCGCCGCTGCCACCGCGCCGGACGGGTCAGCCCTCGACGCCGCGGCCCTCTCGACCGCGGCCCAGGAGCGCCTGCTGGCTTATGACCGCGCCGGAGACGGCCACTACGAGGCGATTAGCGCCTTCATCAAGAGCATGCGCGGCAACGACCCCGATGCGGCGCTGTACTGGTGCGCATCGATGATCGCCGCCGGCGAGGACCCGACCTATATCGCGCGCCGGATCGTGATCGCCGCCAGCGAGGACGTGGGCAACGCCGACCCCCGGGCCCTGCAGATCGCGGTCGCCGCGATGCAGGCGGTCGAGATGATCGGCCTCCCGGAGGCGCAATACGCCCTGGCCCAGGCCGCGACGTACATCGCGTCCGCCCCGAAGTCGAATCGGGCCGGGGCCGGTTACTGGGCGGCACTCGCCGACGTCGAGGGCCAGGGGCGGCTGCCGGTGCCGCTCCACCTGCGGCCGGGCACCCATCGGCGGCTGGCCCGAGAGCAGGGGCACGGCAAGGGGTACCGGTACCCGCACGATTTCCCCGGGGCTGACGTGGACCAGCAGTACCTGCCCGATGCCCTGGTCGGGCGGGTCTACTACGAGCCGTCGGACCAGGGAATGGAGACGCAGATCGGGGAGCGGCTGCGCCGGCTGCTGGAGGCCCGGAAGGGCTAGCTCGGACCGATCCCGGCCAGGTTGACCACCCCAACAGCCACACCGAGCAGCACCGCCATGAGCAGGACCAGGATGGCGGTGTTTCGGAGGTCGCGCGCGACGTAGTGGTACTCAGCTCTCGCCGCCTCGCCCAGTCGGGACGAACCGACTGTGGAGACGCCGGCTGCGAAAGGGCGCCCGCTCAATGGGGCAGGAGTAGTAGACGGAGCTCGCACGGCGTCGGCTTGGACGGAGGCCATTCCGGGGGTTGCCGCCGGGCGCGCGACGCTCGGCCCGGGTGCAGCCGGGTGTCGGGACCGGCGCTGCTGACGAGCGCGTCGGGAAGCGGCCTTTCCGCTGCGGCGGGGCATGAGCACCTCGTTGAGCTGATTTCCGCGATGGCGTGAAGCCACCGACGGGGTCGGTATGATACCCAGCCCGTGGCCGACCTCAACCAGTGGCTGCTCGACAACCTGTGGATCGTGGTTGGCGCGTCGGGCCTGGTCCTCCTCGGGCTGGTCGGGGCAGTTGTCATCCTCGGCCGCAGGCTGTCAAAGGCAACGGCCGCCTACCGGGCACTTGTGCATGAGACGACGGGGGCCTCCCTTTCTGGAACCCTGGACGCCCAGGCCGCGCAACTCGTGGCCGTGGACCGACGGTTGGCCGAGGTGGATGGGCGGTATCGGCTCGTGGAATCCCGTTCCCGCGGCAGCCTCCAGCATGTGGGGCTGGTCCGGTTCAACCCGTTCGCGGACACCGGGTCCGATCAGAGCTTCGCCATCGCGCTCCTCGACGACGAGCAGAGCGGGATCGTGATCAGCAGCCTGCACGGGAGGGGCGGGACCCGGATCTTCGCCAAGCCTATCCAGGCCGGCCAGGCCAGCCACGTCTTGTCGGACGAGGAGCAGAAGGCGGTCGACATGGCATCCGGCGGGCTCCAAGGCGCCGACGCTCAACGCGACCGATAACCTGTCGCGCCGGCGGCGCAGGCTGCCGGCATGCCCGATCCCTCGGCTACCATCGATTCCGTGGCTACCGTCGTCCCGTCACCCAACCAGATCCCGATCTTCGAGGACCTGGAGGGGCCGCCGGCACCCCGACGCCGCCACCTTCGTGTCCAGCCACCCCTCCTTGCCGACCTGACCGCTCGCCAGCGTCGCGCGGTGACCTGGGGTGACGGCCCGCTGTTGGTGGTGGCCGGGGCGGGCACTGGCAAGACGACGGTCCTCACCCGCCGCATTGCCTGGCTCATCGCCGAGCAGCGAGCCAAACCCTCCGAGATCCTGGCCCTGACCTTCACCGAGCGGGCCGCGGCCGAGATGCAGGAGCGGGTCGACCAGCTCGTTCCGTACGGCTACGCCGATTCGGTGATCTGCACCTTCCACGCCTTCGGCGACCGTCTCATCCGGGAGCACGCGTTCGGGGCGGGGCTGTCGGACCAGGTGGCGGTCATGTCCCGTCCGGAGCAGGTGACCTTCCTCCGCGAGCATCTGGATGAGCTGCCCCTGGACCGATATCGCCCGCTCGGGGATCCGACCCGCTTCCTGTCGGTGCTGGCCACGCACTTTTCGCGGGCTCGCGACGAGGACGCGTCGCCGGCCCAGTACCGCGCCGCCGCGGAGCGGATCGCAGCGCGCGCCGTCGCAGACCCCGGCGACGAGGCGCTGGCCGCGGAGGCGGCCCGCCAGCAAGAGCTCGCCGCGGCGTACGAGACATACGAGCAGCTCCTGCGCGCAGCGAATCGGATCGACTTCGGCGACCAGGTCAGCCTGGCTCTCACCCTCCTGCGCGAGCACCCGGACATCCTGAAAACGGAGCGCGGTCGATACCGGTACATCCTGGTCGACGAGTTCCAGGACACCAACCATGCGCAGTTCGAGCTGGTGAAGCTGCTGGCGCCGGCCCCGTCGGGCAGCGTCACCGTGGTCGGCGACGACGACCAGAGCATCTACCGCTTCCGCGGCGCGGCCCTGTCGAACATCCTTGGCTACCGCGCCGCCTATCCAAAGACCGGACGGGTGGTCCTGACCGACAACTTCCGATCGCCCCAGGCGGTGCTGGACGCGGCGTATCGGCTCATCCGCCACAACGACCCCGACCGGCTCGAGGTTCGAGAACGGATCGACAAGCACCTCCGCGCACGCGGCTCGACGAAGGGGCTGGGCACAGACGCCCCGGTGGTGAGCAGCCTGGCGTTTGCCACCACGTCCGACGAAGCCGACGCCGTTGCCGAGCGCATCACGGCCTCCATCGCCACCGGCCGGCGGGCGGGCGACCACGCCATCCTGGTCCGGGGCAATCGCGACGCGGATCCCTATTTGCGGGCGCTCAGCCTGCGGCGCATTCCGTGGCGTTTCAGTGGAACCGCAGGCCTGTACCGCCAGCCCGAGGTCCGCGTCCTGCTGAGCTTCCTGCGCGCGCTCAACGACCCCGAGGACTCGGTCAGCCTGTTCGACGTGGCCACCTCGGACATCTTCGGTCTCGCGCCCGACCAGGCCAGCCGGGTCCTGAACCGCGCGTCGCGCCGGCACCTCGGCCTGGAGGTCGCGCTGCGGCAGGGAATGGCCGACCCGGCCCAGGCCACCCTGCGCGGGGCACCGGCTGCCATCGCCCAGCGCCTGCTTGCGTCGCTGGATGCTCATCGTGAGCTGGCGGGCCGGCTGGACGCCGGCGAGATCCTGTACCGGTTCGTGACCTCCACCGGGTGGCTGGCGCGATTGGCGCTCGAGGCCCGGGAAACTGGGCCCGAACGGCTCCAGAACGTCGCGCGCCTGTTCGAAATCCTGCGCCGCGCGTCGGCCGTCCTGCGCGACCCGCGACTGCCGTTCCTCGTCGCCCGACTCGATACGTTCATCCAGGCCGGCGACGACCCCGCGACCGCCGACGCGGACGCGGAGGTCACCGAGGCGGTCCATGTCCTGACCTGCCACAAGGCCAAGGGCCTCGAGTTTCCGATCGTGTTCATGGTCGGCATGGCCCAGGACCGATTCCCAACCCGCACCCGCCGCGAACCGGTCGACCTGCCCGATGAGCTCATCCGCGAGGTCGCGACCGACGGCGACTATCACCTCGCCGAGGAGCGGCGCCTGTGCTACGTGGGCATGACGCGGGCCCGCGAAACGCTGACCATGACCTGGGCCCGCGACGAGGGGGAGCGCCCGCGGCGCCTGAGCCAGTTCCTGCTCGAGGCCCTCGACGTGGGGCCCGCTCTTCCGGCCGACGTCCTGCGGCCCAGCCCGATGGAACGGATCGAGCGCCTTCGCCCGCCGACCGAGGTCGGGCCCGTGCGGTCAGTGGACGTCCCCCGGCGCCCCGGGTTGGTCGAGGAGCCGCTCACCCTGAGCTACGGCCAGGTCAGCGACTACACCGATTGCCCGGCACGTTACCGCTACGCCCATCTCATTCGCCTGCCAACCCCGGTCAGCCATCCACTGGTCGTGGGCCGTGCCCTCCACGCCGCGGTTCAGGCCTTCCACCGGACCCAGATGGCCGGGTCCGTGATGCCTCTCGAGGAGCTCCACGCGGAGCTCGATCGGCACTGGGAATCCACCGGGTTCGTGACCCGCGCCCACGAAGATGCGCGCCGCGGCTCGGCCCGCGACGCCCTGACTCGGTTCTGGAACGAGCAACAGGCCTCCCCGGCTCCGGTGATCGGGGTCGAGCAGGAGTTCGCCTTTCGATTCGGCCCGGATCGGGTCCGGGGTCGGATCGACCGCATCGACCGCGATCCGGATGGCGCCATCGGCGTGGTCGACTACAAGTCGGGCGATGTCCGCGACCCGGCCACGGCGACGCGCCGCTCGCGCGAGTCGCTTCAGTTGGCCATGTATGCCCTGGCCTGGGAAGCCGAGCACGGGCGACGACCGGACCGACTCGCGCTGCACTTCCTCGAATCGGGGGAAGTGGGCCTCAGCCAGGCAACCCCGGCTCGCCTGGAGAAGGCCCGGTCCCAGATCGCGTCGACTGCGGCCGGGATTCGGGCCAAGCGGTTCGATGCCAACCCGGGACCGATGCGCTGCGCGTCCTGCCCGTTCCGCACCATCTGTCCTGACGCGGCGCGGTGAAGCGCCGGGACCGTTTCCTCATCGTCGTTCTGACCGCCGTCGCCGTGGCGGCGATGGCCGGCGTGCTCGTCCTGGCCAGCCAACTGTGCCCCGGCCCGGCGCCGGGTGATCCATGTCCCGATGCCGACCGGAACCGCCTGCTGGTGGTTGGCCTGGGCGGCGTGGCACTCGCGCTTCTCATCACGCCCGGGGCGTTCGTGATCGACTTCGCGGCGCAACGCCGGATCGCGTACCTCGGGGCCTGGCGCCGCGCCGCCCGGCGCGGGGCGCTCGCGGGACTGGTGCTGGGCGCGTTTGCGGGCCTGCGGCTGGTGGACGCCCTGAATGCCTTCTCGGCAGCGGTCGTGGTTGGTGTCGCCGTGGCCGCGGAGTGGCTCGCCATTCGCCGGCTCGACAGCGAGTGACGCCCGACCGCGACCCGGCGACCGGCGATCCGTTCGGCGGACAGACGACCGACGCCGACCAGCTGGCCGAGATTTACGACCTCGAGCATGACGCCGTCACCGAAGACCGGGCGTTCTACCGCGAGCTCACGCGGCGGGTACGGGGGGCCGTGCTGGACCTCGGCTGTGGATCGGGTCGGCTGTTCGGAACGTTCCTCGACGGTCGCGCCAGCCGCGTCGTCGGCGTGGACGCATCGGCGGCGATGCTTCGTCGCGCCCAGGCCCGCATCACGGCCGACCCACGCCTGGCGGATGCCGACGCGGAAGGCCGGATCGAGCTGGTCCACGGCGACGTCCGATCCGTCCGGCGCCGGGAGCGCTTCGGGCTGATCGTCGCCGCCGGCGTGTTGCCGCACCTCGACGGCCCCGAGGATGCGGCCCGCCTCCTGGCGCGCGCCGCGCGGCTGTTGACCCCGCGTGGACTGCTCGTGCTGGACGACCTGGGCCCGGCGGCGCTGCCGGCTGCGGACATGCCGCTGGCCGTGGACTGGGTCATCGAATCGGATGGCCGTCGTTTCACGCGCCGGAGCCAGCTCGTGCGCCGCGAAGCCCCCGAAGGGCTCAGGGTCACCCTGTCCACCGTCGTGGACCGGCAGGACCCCGATGGTACGATAGCGCGGCTTCCGGCCAGTTTCCGCCTCTGGTACCCCTCTCCTGACACCGTCGCGCGGCTGGTTGAGGCCGCGGGACTCGCTGTCGCCGCGACCCACGGGTCCCACGACCCGGAGGCGTATTCGGCCGAGAGCGAGCGCCTGATCGTCCTCGGCCGGCGTATCCGGCACCGGTCGGCGCGACGAGGATTGGAACTCGAATGAGGCGATAACGCAGACCAGTTGGCAGGAGAGCGGATCCGGCTGTTGCTGATCGAGGACGTGCCCCAGGTGGCGTCGCACGTCCGGTCCCTGCTGGTCGCCCAGACCCAGATCCAGGTCGTCGAGGTCATCGGC
>Ga0209640_10004475_pt1 | contig 12226 bp, 9 predicted proteins | sample RifCSP10_1_FD_184018 | JGI IMG/M metagenome (GOLD analysis project Ga0209640, IMG submission 184018) | Soil microbial communities from Rifle, Colorado - Rifle CSP2_sed 10_1 (SPAdes) (version 2) | ecosystem: Environmental > Terrestrial > Deep subsurface > Rock core/Sediment | place: Rifle... | reverse complement strand
GCCCAGCCGCGGAAGACGTCGATGTCGCAGGCGTAGTTCATCTGGTCGACCTGGTGCGCCCCCGGCGGGCGGGCGCCGATCTCGCCGAAGACGGCCTCGCCGCTCGCGGTGCGGTACCACTCCATGTGGGTGAAGCCGCTCTCGAAGCCGAGGGCCGTGAGCACGCGCCGGCCCATCGCGACGCCGGCACGCAACTTTTCGGCGTCGGGATCGCGCAGCGCCACCACCTGCGGGCTGATCCACTCGTGCGAGCGCGCCACGAGCGGGCGGGGCCGGTACCAGGCGACATTGGAGTACGCCGGCCGCCCGCCGATCGACACGGTGTCGAAGGTGTACTCCTCGCCGTCGACGAACTCCTCGACCGAAACCTCGTCGACGTGACGGGTGGCGGCGAGGGCGAGGTCGAGATCGGCGGCGCTCTCGACGCGATGGGTGTCGGCCGAGCCGGCGCCGGCGATCGGCTTGACGACGAGCGGAAAGCCGAGCCGCTCCGCGGCGGCACGGATGGCGGCCTCGCCGCGCGCCGAGGCGTGCCGCGGCGTGCGGATCCCGGCAGCGTCGAGCGCCCGCTTCATCGCCTCCTTGTTGCGGAACGGGATCGTGCGCTCGACCGAGAGCCCGGTGGCGCCCACCGCCTCGCGCAGGCGGGCGGCGAGGATCATGCCCGGCTCCCAGAGGCATTCGACGCGCGCCGTCTCGCGCCCGTCGAGCCAGCGGCGGACCGCGTCGACGACGTCGGGCTCGTCCCACAGTGATCGCACGCGCAGGTAGTCGGTCAGGCAGGCGCGGACCGGCGCCGGCAGCAGCGCCGCCGGCTGGTCGCCGAGCCCGTAGACCTCGGCGCCGATTTCGGCCAGGCCACGCACGAAGTGCGGCATCTCGGCGGGATAGCCGGGGGAAACGAAGAGGACTCTGGACACGCGAACGGCTCCGGAACGGCAGCGGCGCGATCCTAGCAGCCGACCCGCCCGGAGCCGCGACACCCGGATGCTAGCATCCCCGCGATGCAGAACGAAACGACGAGGGCGCGCTTCGCCGCCTTCGCCTCCGTTGTGAAGCAGACGGCGCCCAGTGCGCGCTGGCTCGTGCTCACGCACGACAATCCCGACCCCGACGCCCTGGTCTCCACGGCGGCGCTGGGGATGATCCTACGGCGGCGCTTCAAGCGCCGCGTCACCGTCGCCTACGGCGGCATGATCGGCCGCGCCGAGAACCGCGAGACGGTGCGGGTGCTGAGGCTCCATCTCTCCCACTTGCGGCATCTCAACCGCAAGCATTATCAGCACTTTGCGCTCGTCGACTGCCAGCCGTGGACCGGCAATTCGCAGCTCCCCGAGGGCGTCGTGCCCGACCTCGTCTTCGACCACCATCCGATGCGCAAGCGGACCTCGGCGGCGCGCTTCGCGGACGTGCGCTCCGACTACGGAGCGACCGCCACGATCCTCGCCGAGTATCTCGAGGCGGCCGGCATTCCCGTCACCCGTCCGCTGGCGACCGGGCTCGTCTACGCCATTCGTTCGGAGACCCAGGACTTCGGACGCGAAGCCGGCGGGCCCGACCATGCCGCCTACGACCGGCTGCTGCCGAGAATGGATCGCCGCGCCCTGGCGCGCATCCAGACCGCCCGGCTGCCGACCTCGTACTTCGGCAACTTGCGCCGCGCGCTCGACGGCCTGCTGGGCGTCGGCTCGCTCGTGGTGAGCCATCTCGGCCGCGTCGATCAGCCGGACATCGTGCCCGAGATCGCCGATCTCCTGCTGCGCATGGAGGGCAAGACGTGGTCGCTCGCCACCGGCTGCCACGGCGACCGGCTCTACCTCTCGATCCGCACCACCAACTCGCGCGCCGACGCCGGCAATCTGATGCGCAAGCTCATCGGCCGCCGCGGCAAGGGCGGCGGCCACGGCACGATGGCCGGCGGCTACGTCATGCTGCCGAAGAACTCCGGCGACCCCGTCAAGAACCTCGAGAAGCAGATCGGCCAGAAGTTCGCCGAGGCCATGCGCAAGAACCCCGAGCGTCTGCTCCCCATCTCTCTCTTCCCCCCCGAAGGCGGCGAGCCGGAGCCGAGCCCCAAGGCATGACCGACCTACGGAAGAAGGTTCCCCGGGCCCCCGCACCGCCGCCGGAGCCCGCGCCCGGCCCTGCGCTCGACGCTCCGGCGCCCACTCGGAAAGCTCGCCGCAAGGGCGTCGCGACCGCGAAGCCTGCTACCAAGACCTCCGGTGCGAAAAGGAAGAAAGCCGCGAAGAAGAAAGACAGAGACTCTCCATTGAAGGGAAAGACCGAGGAAACCAAGCCTGCGGAGGCGACCGAGCCTGCGACTGCCGCGACGCCGGCCGACGCTGCGAGCGACGCCAGGGCCGGAGCCGGTTTCCCTTCTCCGGAGAGCTTTTCCAGACGCGATCAAAGCGCCGCGCCCGAAGTCTCGAGCGAGGCATCCGAAGCGGCGAGCGAGGAGGTGCAGGATCTCGAGGCGCGCGCCGCTCAGGCGCCCCTCTCGCGCGAGGAGATCCTCATCGAGTTCGAGCAGCGGCCGCTGCTCGAGCCGCCTTATCCCGTTGCCCTGCCGCGCCAGAGGACGCCCGGCCGGCCGCGGCGGCTCGCCTTCGTGCTCCACGCCCACCTGCCCTGGGTGCTCGGCCACGGTACCTGGCCGCACGGCGAGGAATGGCTGGCCGAGGCGATCGCACACTGCTACTTGCCGCTGCTCGACGCCTTCCGGCGACTCGCCGAGCGCGGCCACAAGAGCTTCGTCACCGTCTCGGTGACGCCGATCCTGGCGGCGGCGTTCGCCGACCGGCGCACCGGGCCGCTCGTCGACCGCTACCTCGCGGCGCGCACGAAGGCGGCGTGGGAGAGCCGCACGCGGCATCCGCTGGCGCTCTGGTGGCATGCCGAGTTCGAGCGCCTGCGTGGACTGTGGGAGTCCTTCGACCGCGACCTCGTTCGCGCCCTCGCCGAGCTCGCGGAGCGCGGCGCGATCGAGCTCGCCACCTCCGCCGGGACGCATGTCTATCTGCCTCTCGCGCACAGCGCGAAGCTCGTGCGCCTCGCCCTGCGCACGGGCTGCGAGACGCACCGCGAGCTCTTCGGCGTCGACGCGCGCGGCTGCTGGATGCCGGAGTGCGCCTACCGCCCGGGCGGGCCGTGGCAGCACCCGGTGACGGGCGCCTCCGAGGAGGGCCGTCCCGGCAACGAGGAGTTCCTCGCCGAGCAGGGCCTGCAGTGGACGGTCGTCGACGGGCACCTGCTGCGCGAGGGCGACCCGGCCTTCCCGTACCTCTCCGACCTGCCGCCCGAGGAGGTGGCCGAGCCCGGCGGCCCGCATCCGAAGCCGTACTGGATCCGCCGCAGCTCGGTCGCGGCGTTCCTGCGCGACGCGCGCTCGGCGGCGCAAGTCTGGTCGCGGCAGGGCGGCTATCCGGGCGACGGGGCATTTCTCGACTTCCACAAGCGTCACTGGCCCTCCGGCCTGCGGCTCTGGCGGGTGACGGGCGAGGGCGTCGACCTCGGCGACAAGCTCGTCTACTGGCCGGAGGACGCTCGCGAGCGGGCGCGCGAGCAGGCGGAGCATTTCTTCGGACTGGTCGCCGGGCTCGAAGGGATGGGAGGCGGCGTCGTCTGCGCCCCGTTCGACGCCGAGCTCTTCGGCCACTGGTGGTTCGAGGGACCCATCTTCCTCGAGCGCGTGCTCGAGCTCGCCACCGGCGCGCCGGTGGAGGCGACCACGCCGTCGCGCGAGATCGACGCCGGGCCGTCGCTCCGGCGCGCCTTCTTCGCCGAGGGCTCGTGGGGGGCCGGCGGCGATCACCGCGTGTGGGTCAATCCGCGCACCGAGCACTTCTGGCGCGAGCTCGCCGACCTCGAGCGCCGCGGCTTCGCCGCCGTGCGCTGGCGCGGGAGCCGGAAATGGCGCCGCGCCATCCTCAACCAGCTCCTGCTCGCCGCCGCCTCCGACTGGCCGTTCCTGGTCACCATGGAGACCGGCGCCGATTACGCCGAGGAGCGCTTCCGCGAGCACGCGGCACGCTTGCGCGAGCTCGTCGAGCTCGGCCCGCGCGCGCGCCGCCTGCCCGACTGGGTCGACGCCGACCTGCCCTTCCCCGAGATCGAGCCCGAGTGGGCGCTGCCCCCTTTCGACTGACTGCCCCGGCGCGAGAGCGATGATCCCGACGACGACGCCCTGGAGACAGCTCCCCTGCTTGCACACCGCGGACATCGACCTGCCGCGCGAGCTCTCGCGCCTCTACGATCTCGCTTACAACCTGTGGTGGGCCTGGAGCCCGCGGGCGCGCCACCTCTTCTACACGATCGACTCGCGCCTGTGGGAGATGTACCGCAATCCGGTGCAGCTGCTCATCGGCGTCGAGCGCGCCCGCTGGCGCGAGATGCTCGAGGACGACGTGACGATGTCGCTCTACGGCGAGGTCGTCGCCGGCTTCGACCGCTATCTCGCCGAGAGCGACGAGACCTGGTACCCGCGCTCGCACGCCGCAGCCGAAGGCCCGATCGCCTACTTCTGCATGGAGTTCGGCCTCCACCAGGCGCTGCCCATCTATTCGGGCGGCCTCGGCGTGCTCGCCGGCGACTACCTGAAGAGCTCGAGCGACCTCGGCCTGCCGCTCGTCGCCGTCGGCCTGCTCTATCGCAGCGGCTACTTCCACCAGACGATCGACGCCGACGGCCGCCAGCAACACCTCTATCCCGAGGTCGACTTCGGGCGCCTGCCGCTGCGCCCGGCCGCGGGCCCGACCGGCCGCGAAGTCGTCGTCGAGATCCCCCTTCCCGACCGCGAGGTGGCGGCGCAGGTCTGGGTCTGCCAGGTCGGGCGGGTGCCGCTCGTCCTGCTCGACACCGAGCTGCGGCGGAACGACTCGGCGGACCGCCCGATCACCTCGATGCTCTACACGCCGGGGCGCGAGATGAGACTGCTGCAGGAAATCGTGCTCGGCGTCGGCGGCGTGCGCGCGCTGGAAGCGCTCGGCATCGCGCCGCGGGCGTGGCACATGAACGAGGGGCACTCGGCGCTGCTGCAGTTCGAGCGGCTGGCGGCGAAGCTCGCCGCCGGCGAGGACATCGACACCGCCCTCGCCGCGCTGCGCCGGTCCTCCGCCTTCACCACCCACACGCCGGTGCCGGCCGGCAACGAGACGTTCGAGCCCGGCCTGGCACGCAAGTACTTCGCCTCCTGGTGCGAGCGGCGCGGCGTACCGCTCGAGCGCTGGCTCGCGCTCGGCAACTCCGACCACGGCGAGCCCGACCAGCCGTTCAACCTCACCGCCCTCGCCATCCGCACCAGCCGGCGCTTGAACGGCGTCTCGCGGCTCAACGCCGAGGTCGCGGCCAGGATGTGGAACCACCTGGTGACCGACGCGCTACCGGCCGAGGAGCGCTTCGTCGGCATCACCAACGGCGTGCATCCGGCGACCTGGCTGGGAGCCGAGATGCAGGAGCTCTTCGCGCGCTGGTTCGGCGAGCGCTGGCCGCTGGTGCTGGCGACCGAGACCGGTCGCGCCGCGATCCTCGCCGGCGCGGACGAGGATTTGTGGACCGCCCACCGGGCGCAGAAGCTGCGGCTGGCTCGCTTCCTGCGCGCCCGTCTGCGTGACCAGTTCGCCCGCCACGGCCTCGCTCCCGACGAGCTGCGCACGATCGAGAAGATGTTCGATCCCGACGCGCTCACCATCGGCTTCGCCCGCCGCTTCGCCACCTACAAGCGAGCCGGGCTGCTGTTCAGCGACCTCCACCGCCTGCGCCAGCTCGTCGGCGCCGACGGGCGCCCGGTGCAGATCCTCCTCGCCGGCAAGGCGCATCCGGCGGACAAGGGCGGCCAGGAGCTCATCCAGAGCCTCTTTCGCCTGTCGCAGGAGGAGCGGCTCAAGGGCCGCGTCTTCTTCGTCGAGGACTACGACATCCGCATCGGCCGCATGCTGGTGCAGGGCGTCGACGTCTGGCTCAACACGCCGCGCAAGCCGATGGAGGCGTCCGGCACCTCCGGCATGAAGGCGGCGATGAACGGCGCGCTCAACTGCTCGATCGCCGACGGCTGGTGGCCGGAGGGCTTCGACGGCGAGAACGGCTGGGTCATCGCCGGCAAGGACTGCGGCGCCGACGAGGCGGCGCAGGACCGCGAGGATTCGCTCGCCCTCTACCACCTGCTCGAGGAGGAGATCGTCCCCGCCTACTACGAGCGCGACGAGCGCGGCCTGCCGCTGCGCTGGATCCGCAAGATGAAGGAGGCCATCGCCACCATCTCGCCGCGCTTCTCGAGCGACCGCATGGCGCGCGACTACTGCGAGCAGGTCTACCTGCCGCTGCTCGGCGGCGAGTAGCGGACGGCGAAGGGCGGGCGGCGAGCCGCCCGCCGCGTTGCTCGCTCCCCGTTTTCCGTGCTAAATTTGCCCGCGAACCGCAGATTCCGAGCGGCTGCCCGTTTCGCTCACCGAGGGCCCGTCGCAGGCTCGACGGCCCGGCGACGCGGCCCGCAGCGAGAGAAGGCCCGGATGAAGAAGACGCGGGAACCGCAAGCTACGACGAATCACCGCAGTCGCGAGGTGGCCGCGCTTCTGGAGGCCGCGCACGCGGTGCTCGAGAAGCGGGTCTTCGGCGAAGCGGCGGGCGCGATCCTGGGCGCCTGCAAGTCGCTCCTGGCGGCCGAAGCGGGCTTCGTCGCGGTGCGACCGTCGAGCGGCGGCGCGTTCGAGGTCGCCGTGGCCGATCCCGCCGGCGGCGAGCTCGAGACGCGCCGCGGCCTGCCGGCTCGGCTCGAGCAGCTCGTCGTGCGCGTCTGCGCGGCCGGCGCCGGCTTCGACAACGATCTCGACGGGCGCACGGCCGGGCCGCGAGCGCGCGCGCGTCACCCCGTCGCGCGCAACGCGCTGCTCGCGTCGATCGTCCTCGGCGACGAGATCGCCGGCCTGCTCGGATTTCTCGACAAGCTCGGCGGATTCTCCTCGTCCGATCTCCGCCTCGCCGAGGTCTTCGCCGAGATGACCGCGGTGGCGATGCTCGAGCGGCGCGCTCTCAACGGCCTCGAGCGGGCTCGCAGCGCCCTCGCCGGCGAGCTGCGCGCCTCCACCGGGCGGCGGAAGCAGGCCGAGGAATCCTTGCAGGCGCTGGTCGAAAATCTGCCCGACGTGGTCGCACGCTACGACTCCGACCTGCGGCTCGTCTACGTCAGTGCCGCGGCCGAGCGCCTCACCGGCCGGCCGGCGCGCGAGCTGGTGGGCAGGTCGAACCTGGAGCTCGGTATCTCGGCGGAGGTCGTCGCGGCCTACGACGCGGCGCTGCGGCGCGTCTTCTCGAGCGGCCGGCCCGAGAGCTTCGAATCCGCGGTCGCGACGCGCGACGGCACGCGGCACTTCGAGACCCGGCTGGTCCCGGAGAGCGGGTCCGAGGAAGGCGTGTCGTCCGTCCTCAGTGTCGCCCGCGACGTCACCGACCGCTGGCACGCGCACGAGGCGGAGCGGCGAGCTCGCAGCGTCGCCGACGCCCTGCGCGAAGCGACCGTCGCGCTCACCCGCAGCTTCGACCGCGAGACGGTGCTGACCACGCTCCTCGACCGCCTGCGGCCGATCGTCCCGTTCGACCGCGGCAGCGTCATGCTGCTCGAGGAGGCGCTGCGCGTCTCCGTGCGCGCCGTCTTCGACGGCGCTCGCGTCGTGCCGCTGGCACCCGAAGCGCGTGCGCAGTTCGACGGCAACGAGCATCCGGTCGTGCGCGACATCCTCACCAGCGGCACGCCGGTGCTGATCCCCGACATCCGCGAGGTACCCGACTGGAGCCTGCCGGCGGATCGCGCGTCGGAGGCGAGCTGGATGGGTGTCCCGCTGTTCACGCGGGGCACCGTCGCCGGGCTCTTCGCGCTCTCCAAGCGCGAGCCCGGCTACTTCAATCAGGACCACGTCCGGCTGGCCGAGGCGATGTCGTCACAGGCTTCGGTGGCGGTCGAGAACGCGGTCCTCTTCGAGCAGATGCAGGCCTCGGCGAGCCGCATGCGGTCGCTCTCCCGCCGCCTCGTCGAGGTGCAGGAGAGCGAGCGCCGCCAGATCGCCCGCGAGCTGCACGACGAGGCGGGACAGGCGCTGGCCTCGCTGCGTTACGGCCTCCGCCTGCTCGAGCGCGAGGTCGACCTCGGCGGCGACGTCACCGCGCGCGTGGCGGAGCTCCTGCAGCGCACCGATTCCGTCATCGAAGGCCTGCAGCGGCTGGCCGCCCACTTGCGGCCGGCGAGCCTCGATCATCTCGGTCTCGAGGCGGCGCTGCGGCAGTACGCGCAGTCGGCGGCGGCCGAGTTCGGCCTGGCGGTCCACTTCAAGGCGCGAGGATTCACCGGCGAGCGGCTCCCCGCGGCGGTGGAGACGGCGCTCTATCGCATCGTCCAGGAAGCGGTGACCAACGTCGTGCGCCACTCCCGCGCCCGCCAGGTCGACGTGCTCGCCGAGCGGCGGGGCGACCGCGTCCGCGTGATGATCGAGGACGACGGCGTCGGCTTCGCGCCCGGCCAGGTCGACCGCGGCAGCCATTTCGGTCTGCTCGGGATGAAAGAGCGCGTCGAGGCGCTGGACGGAAGCCTCCTGGTCGAAAGCTCGCCGAGCAGTGGGACGACGATCGTGGCGGAGGTGTCGATTGCCGATCCGAATCCTGATCGCTGACGATCACGCCGTCGTCCGCAGCGGCGTGCGCGCCCTGCTGGCGGGCGATCCCGAGCTCGAGTTCGTGGGCGAGGCGGGCGACGGCGAGGAGACCCTGCGCCTCGCCGCCACCCTCCATCCCGACCTCGTGCTCCTCGACATCAGCATGCCGCCCGGATCCGGCATCGCGATCGCGCGGCGGCTCAAGGAGGCCGATCCCAAGCTGACCGTGCTCTTCCTCACCATGCACGAGGACGAGGCTCTGATGCACGAGGCCCTGCGTGCGGGCGCCGCCGGCTACGTCATCAAACGGGCCGAGGAGTCCGAGATCTTGCAGGCGATCCACGTCGCGATGCGCGGCGACATCTACGTTCACCCCGCGATGACCCGCGCCCTGCTCAGCCAGCCGGCGACGATGGACAGCCGGCGCGGTCCCTCGGTCGAAGCGCTCACCCCGCGCGAGGTCGACGTCCTGCGGCTACTCGCCAGGGGGAACACGAACCGCCAGATCGCCGAGCTGCTCGGCCTCTCGATGCGCACGGTCGAGAACCACCGCGCCAACCTGCAGGGCAAGCTCGGGCTGTCGAGCCGGGTCGAGCTCGTGAGCTACGCCGAAGAGCACCGCCTGCTCTGAGGCGCGGGCGTGCCCGCCCGCCTCCGCCTAGTCGTCGATCACGAACGTGATCATCATGTTGACCTGGTACTCCTCGATGGCGCCCGCGCGGATGCGCACGTGCTGCTCCTTGATCCAGGCGCTGCGCACGTTGCGGAGGGTCTTGTGGGCGCGGGCGATGCCCTGCGCGAGAGCGTCCTCGAAGCTCTCGCCGGAGGTGGCGCTGATCTCGGATACCTTGGCGATCGACATTTCGTCCTCACCTTTCGCTGCGCAGTCGAAGGAAGCTCCTCCCGCCATCCTCAGCGTCGCGAGAAGAGGTGAACGATGGCCACGAAGAGCGCGGCGCCGATGATCGACCACAGCACCGGGAAGGGCTGTCCGCCGACGTTGACCATGAAGGGCTCCGGGAGGTCGAGCTTCCCGGCCACCCAGGGACCGAGCAGCGCGCCGATGAAGCCGAGCACGATCGAGACGATCAGCCCGCCGCGCGCGCTGCCGGCAATGGCCTTGCCGATCGCGCCGCACACCGCCGCGATCACCAGCAGGATCAGAATGGACGTCAGCGACATGGTCATGGTCGATCCTCCTGCCGCAATCTAGATCTCGCTCCGCGCTCGGTGAAGCGCAGTTTCTACCTAGGGAGCTCTGGCGCTCCCGGTAGAAACTGCTCTTTCCGACTACCGGTCGCCGGACTAATCTGGATCTCGCATCGAAGGAAAAGGAGAGACCATGTCCACTATCCTGTTGATCGTCATCCTCGTTCTGCTGTTCGGCGGCGGCGGCGGCTACTACTGGAGCCGGCGCGGGCGCTGAGGCGAAAAGACAACCCCGATCGATCCTCCGGTGCCGCGCCGTGGCGTCGCTCCGATCGCATCCCGCGGGTGAAACTCGCAGGAGAGGGCGCGGGCGATGGCTCGCCGGCGCCGCGCTCGCGCTCGCCGCTCTCGACACGGGACCGGCGGCGAGCGAGGTGCCTCCGGGCACGCCCATCGTGGCGGTGCGCATCGTGCGCCACGACGTCTTCGACCTCGACGACCCCGAGACCTCGCGCGCGGCGTACCGCTGGGTCAACAAGCTGCACGTCCTGACGAGCGAGGGCTTCGTGCGCTCGCTCCTGCTCTTCCGGGTCGGCGACCCGCTCGACCCCCTGCGCCTGGCCGAGAGCGAGCTGCTGCTGCGCGCCACCGGCTTCCTCAATCCGGTGACCGTCTCCGCGCACCCGGCGCCGGGCGGCGCCGAGGTCGTCGTCGAGACCCGCGACCAGTGGTCGATCGGCGTCGACGCCAGCTACGACGTCTCGGGCGGCAACTCCGAGTCCGGCTTCGGCGTCGAGGACGACAACTTTCTCGGCACCGGCAAGAGCGTCCAGCTCGAGATCGAGTCCGACGAGGAGCGCAGCAGCACGATGGTCGGCTACAAGGATCGCGCCTTTCGCGGCGGCCGCTGGCAGATCGACCTCCAGAGCACCCTCTCGAGCGACGGCTCCGAGTACTTCGGCCGGGTGCGCTATCCGTTCTTCTCCCTGACGACGCCGTGGGCCGGCGGCGTGGAGCTCCGGCAGAAGACGCTCGAGGATCACCTCTGGTCGGAGGCGGAGCGTAGCGTCACCGGCGAGGCCGAGCGCCGCGACTTCGAGGCTTGGTTCGGGCTGCGCCTCCGGCGCGCCGGGATTCGCACCGATCGGCTCCTCTTCGGCGTCTTCGGCGAGATGGCCGAGTTCGGCGAATGGACGCGGAGCGACGGCTCGCCCTACCCGCGGCCGGCGGATCGCGACCTGATGGGCATCGAAGTGGGCTGGGAGCACCAGACGTTCAACTGGAAAGTGGTGCAGGGCTTCCGCTCCTGGCAGCGGCAGGAGGACCTGCCGCTGGGGCCCAACTGGCGCGTCACGACGGGGGTCTCGCTGCCCGCCCTGGGCGGCGACCGCACCCGGGTGCGCTACGGCGCCGAGCTCGACGTGGGCCGCTGGCGGGAGCGCACCTACATGTGGACGCGCGCCGACCTCTCCGGGCGCGTCGAGAGCGGCGAGATCGTCAACGCCGTCTCTCACCTCGAGTGCGGAGGCGCCACGATCGGCAAGGCGGGCTTCCGGCTGCGCGCCGCGGCCGACCTCGGCCACGAGCTCGACGGCGACCGCCAGCTCACCCTCGGCGCCGACAGCGGCCTGCGCGGCTACGACCCCGACACCTTCGACGGCACCTCCCGCATCGTGGCCAACGTCGAGTGGCGGCACCGCCTCACGCGCGAATTCCTGCACGTGGCGGTGCTCGGCGTCACCGCCTTCGCCGACGGCGGCAAGACGTGGGGCGCCAGGGTCGGGCCGTCCACCGAGGGCTGGCGTGGCGACGTCGGCGCCGGTCTCCTCCTCGAGATCACTCGCGCCTCCGTCGTGCGCATCCTCCGCTTCGAGATCGCCCTCCCCGATCGCGGCGGCGATCCCGTCTTTCAGATCACCACCCAATCGCTCTTCTGAGCCCGGACTCCGGGGCGCGCCCGGCAGTGGTCGTCGACCGACTGCTCGCCAACGTCCGCGTCACCGAGGAAGGGGAGGCCTCGGTGGGCGTGGTGCTGGATCTCTGGCGTCCCGTCGCTTACGAGGTGGCCGAGACGCCCGAAACCCAGACACGTGGCCTGATGGAACGGCCTGCCCTGGCCCCGAATGCCGGTATGCTGTTTATCTTCCCGGATGTTGCCCCGCGTGCCTTCTGGATGATGCACACGCTGATCCCGCTCGACATGCTGTTTATCGATGCGGACGGCCGCATTATCAATATTCAAGCCAATGCGCCGCCATGCGAACCACCCCGACAGTGCCCGACGTATCACTCCACAGCAGCGGCCAAATACGTCCTGGAAATCGCCGGTGGTCGGGCCCAGGCCCTAGGCATTCGGGCCGGTGATCAGCTCCATTTCTAAATGCAGGTCATACCCCATTCGACGTGGAGGTGCACGATGCTCGATTTAGTCATCCGAG
>Ga0209640_10004474_pt1 | contig 12229 bp, 9 predicted proteins | sample RifCSP10_1_FD_184018 | JGI IMG/M metagenome (GOLD analysis project Ga0209640, IMG submission 184018) | Soil microbial communities from Rifle, Colorado - Rifle CSP2_sed 10_1 (SPAdes) (version 2) | ecosystem: Environmental > Terrestrial > Deep subsurface > Rock core/Sediment | place: Rifle... | reverse complement strand
CCGTCCAGCGCGTAGTGGAAGCGATCAACGCCCGCGGTATCTACCCCTAAAGTCCGGTTCTCAGGCCAGGCCGGCGTTTGAGGCGCGGCGCGAATCGAAGCGATAACAGGGATCTGCCGATCTGCCTCATCCTGACCAGGGCCCGCGTTAGTCTCGGCCCTCCGGCTTCGATAGCTCTGGCTTCATTGGCCAGGCGCCAGCGTTCGTATTGGCGCCGGTTCAGCTCGCGCTCGACGTCCCGGATCATCAGTTCTACGAGAGGATTTCGCATTCTCTGCCTCCGCTAACCGTCATTGCCATATGGATGGTTAGAAGTTAGCATAGCCCGACGCTAACTAGCAATACCCTTTAGCTAGTTAAACCTTGCCAGCAACAGAGCAGTCACACATGATCGGGCCGCAGTAGCAAAACTCAGGAGAATCGTGTGGCAGCGAGCCGTCTTGGCATCGGCTTCGTCGGCGCCGGTTTCGTGGCCCGGTTCCACATCCAGAGCCTGGTCGGTGTGAGGGACGCGGACGTCGCGGCCGTCATGGCGCCGACGCGCCAGCGCGCCGAATCCGCGGCCGCCCTCGCCCGCGGCCTGGGAGTCGGAGAGCCGAAGGTCTACTCGAGTATTACGGAGATGGCGAATGATCCGGAGGTGGACGCCCTCTGGATCTGCGCACCGAACGACGTCCGCGTTGCCGTCGTCGAGGAAATCGTCGTCGCGGTCAAGGCCGGAGCGGGGCTGGTGGCGATTGCCTGCGAGAAGCCCCTGGCGCGCAACGTCGCCGAGGCGCGACGCATGGTCGAGCTCGTACGCGGTACGAGTCTGCTGCACGGCTACCTGGAGAACCAGGTATTCGCGCCAAGCCTTGCCCGGGGGAAGGACATAATCTGGCGGCGCGCGGCTGCCATCGCCGGGCGCCCCTATCTGGCGCGCGCCTCTGAAGAGCACAGCGGCCCCCACATGCCATGGTTCTGGTCCGGCGTGCGTCAGGGTGGCGGCGTGCTGAATGACATGCTGTGCCACAGCTTCGAGGCCGCGCGTTTCCTACTGACCGCGCCCGGCGAGCCTCGATCGAGCGTTGCCGTCGAAGAGGTAAACGCCCAGATTGCGTCCCTGAAATGGACGCGGCCCGAGTATGCGAGAGACCTCAAGGCTGCGACGGGCGTCGACTACGGCGTCGCGGCGGCGGAAGACTTCGCTCGCGCTACGGTGAAGCTCTCGGCCGGCGGCCAGCCGGCGATCGTAGAGGCGACTACGTCATGGAACTACGTAGGCCCGGGCCTGCGGTTGCGCATGGAGCTGTTCGGGCCGGAGTACTCGATGCAGGTCGACACTTTGCACTCCGACCTGTCTGTGTTTCTGTCGCGCCGGGTCTCCGGCTCTGAGGGCGAGGACCTGGTTGAGAAGCAGAACGCGGAGCAAGGCCTCATGCCGGTGATTTCGGACGAAGCCTCGACTTACGGCTACACGGCGGAGAATCGCCACATGGTCGCGCGCTTCCTCGCGGGGCGCCAGCCGGACGAGACCTGGGACGACGGCCTGGAGGTGACGCGCGTCCTCATGGCCTGCTACCTCTCGGCAGAGCGCGGCGCCACCGTTAGCTTCCCCGAGCCCGAGCTGGAGACCTTCGTCCCCGCCGTCGCCAGAGGCGCCTGGCGGTCGTAGATGCGCGCTGCGAGGCGCCACGCGCGGCGGAGCGGGAGTACAATCGCCATCGACTCCGGACCGGCGGCTGCCGATCACGAGTCCGGATTCAGGAGTGCGAACATGGTCGATGGGGCGTTGAACGAGAAGGTCTGCCGCTTGCTCGAGGACCAGATCAAGCGGGGTATTCAGATCGGCACCCAGGTCGCGGCGTACCGCGGTGGGCGGCTCATCGTCGATGCCTGGGCCGGAGAGATGGGCCCGCAGGACCCGCGCCGGGTCCTGCCCGACACGCTGTTCCCGAGCTTCTCGACGACCAAGGGCGTCGCGTCGACGGCGCTGCACATCCTGGCCGACCGCGGGCAGATCCAATATGACGCGCCGGTATCCAAATACTGGCCGGCGTTCGCCCGCAACGGAAAAGAGCGCATCACCGTCGCCCAGGCGATGAGCCACCAGGCCGGCCTGCACGCGATGCCGCGTCCCATGCGCGCCGACTTCGTCTGCGACTGGGACGCGGGCCTGCGCTGGATCGAGGACGGCGTGCCTGCGTACGAGCCCGGCACAGCAACCGGCTATCACGCCATCACGTTCGCCTGGGTCGCCGGCGGCATTATTCAGTACGCGACAGGGCGGCACATCAAGGACGTCATCCAGGAAGACATCGCCGGGCCCTTGGGTGCACTCGGTGAGATGTACGTTGGCATTCCGGACGGCGTCGAAGACCGGCTGGCGACGCTGCAGCAGGCCAGCCCCGTGGTGGACGGCGCTCGATCTCCGGCGGCCATGCAGATCCCGCCCGACAGCGACTTCTTCAAGGCGATGCCGCCTGACGGCGACTTCGACTGGAACGACCTGCGCATCCGGCGGGCTTGCCTGCCATCCGCGAACGGGCATTTCACAGCGCGGGCGCTTGCGCGCATGTACGGCGCCCTCGCGAACGGCGGCGAGGTCGACGGCGTGCGGCTGGTGTCGAAGGAGCGCATCCCTCAGATGCAGCGCCTGATGACCGATAAGCCGGACCGCGTGATCATGGGCATGCCGATGCGCAAGAGCATCGGCTTCTTCATGGGCGGCAAGATGAATGGCGTTCACGGCGCCATGGGCCCGCGCGAGTCGGCGTTCGGCCATCCCGGCGCCGGTGGTTCGATTGCCTTCGCCGACCCGGAGGCCGGTCTGAGCATCGCCGTGACAATCAACAAGATGTTCCAGGGCATGACCGGCGAAGGCCCCGCTTACGACGTTTGCGAGCTGATCAGGAATGAGCTCGGTGTGAACGCGTGACGATGACCCAAGGCCGGACTGTAACGAGGGTCAGGCCAGGCTGACCGCCCGCCCGGCCTTCGAGGACTCGTAGCAGGCGTCGAGGACGCGCTGCACGTTCAGCGTCTCGGCCGGCAAGATCGCCATCGGCTCCTGCCCGTCGACCACGCGCAGGAAGTGGGCCACGGTCTCTTCCCATCCGGAGGAGCGCGGAGCACCCAGGGGCTCATCGACCTTCTCGCCGTCGACCAGCTTGTATACGGTGCCGGGGTCGTTCGTCGCACCGGCCGTTGTCCCTAGCACGTGAACGTACTCGCGGTCGCGCTCTATATGCGAGGCCCAGCAGGCCTGGACGCTGAGGGTTGCCCCGCCTTCGAGGCGGATGAAGGCGGAGGCAAAGTCGTCGACGTCGAATTTCGCCGGATCCCAGGCGTTGCGCCGCGCCGCGGCGACTTCGGGCCGCTTTCCGAAGAAGGAGTCGACTTGCGCGGTCACTTCGACCGCGCGTGGGCTGCCCATGAACCAGAGCGCGCAGTCGATGACGTGCACGCCGATGTCGAGCATGGCGCCGCCGGCCGAGAACCGGCGCTGGGTGAACGAGCCCCAGGTCGGGATGCCGAGGCGGCGCACGTAGACCGCGTCGGCGTGATAGATGCGGCCGAATTCGCCGGCGTCGATGCGTGACTTGATGGCCTGGTTCACGGAGCGGAAACGCAAGTTCTGCTCGGCCATCAGGTGCCGGCCGGCGCGGGCGGCCATGGCGAACATCTCCTCCGCCTCGGCGGCCGATGTCGCCAGGGGCTTTTCACAAAGGACGTGAGCGCCGGCCTGGAGGGCCGCGGTTACGACCTCGAGGTGATAAGCGTTGGGGACGCAGACGCTGACCACGTCCGGCTGCTCTTTCTCCAGCATCTGGCGCCAATCGGTGTAGGCGCGCTCGACGCCGTATTCGGCGCCCACCTTCTCGGCCAGACCGGGCGCGACGTCGGCGACGGCGGCGAGGTGAGCCCCCGCCTTCTTGTGCCCGGGCAAGTGCCCGTGCGTGGCAATCCAGCCGGCCCCGATCACGACGACCTTGATGCCGGAGACGACCATGCTAGATCAGCCTTTCGAGTAGCTTTTTCGCCGCTACGATCCCGTCCCGCTCCGCCATTCGCTGGCCCTCGTACTCGATGCCGACGGAGCCACGGTAGCCCGCGTCCTTCACGATGTTCAGCATGCGCGGGAAATCGATCTTCGTCTCGTTGCCCTGACCGTCGAAGTCGTAACACTTGGCGCTGACGGCCTTCGCGTAGGGCATCAGGGCCTTCACGGCCTCGTAGCGGTCCGTAGTCGGGGGGAAGTTGCCGAAGTCCGGCAGAGAGCCGAAGTTCGGCCTGTCCACGGCCTTGAAGAGCGAAATGAGCCAGTCGGGCTCCGCAAAGCAGCCGTAGTGGCCTCCCTGGCTGTGGTTCTCGATGAGGATGTTCAGGCCCAAAGGGGCCGCGTAGTCGACAAGGCTGCCGAAGCTCTCGGCGGCCCGCCCGAGCATCGCTTGCGGATCCGAGTCGTCGCCGTGGACGTTGCAGCGGATCGAGTGGCAGCCGAGGACCGCCGCGATATCCAGCCACTTGTGATGGTTACGCACGGCCTGCCGTCGTTCGCTGTCGTCAGCCGCCGCCAGCTCACCTTCACCGTCGCACATGATCAGGAGGAGGCGGACCTCGAGATCGTCCGCCGTCTTTCTCAGGCGCTGCAGGTACCGGTACTGGGGCGAGGGAAAGAAGGTATTGACGAACTCGAAGCCGCGAATGCCCAGATCGGCGCACATCTGGACCATGCCCACCTGGTCGATCTCCCTCGAAGCGAACAGCCTGTGCACCGACCAGGCGGCGAGGGAAATCTGGAGGGCGGAGGCGGGTACCTGCGGGCTGGAGGTTGGATTCTGGGTCATTGGTACCTTTGGCGTTCCCTCTCTCGCTCTACCCGGCCAGCGGCCTGACGCTGACCTCGCGGAAGTGCACAATCGAGGCCGCGTCGTGGTTCTGCAGGCCAATGTATCCGCGCGCCGGACGCGGGCCGCGCTCGGGCTCGTAGTCGCGCTGTCGCGGTGGTACAGGGGCGGCCGGGTCGAAGTCTGTCACCAGGACGCCGTTGAGGCTGACGCGGACCAGCTCGCCGTCCATCTCGATCTCCAGCGTGTTCCATTTCCCCGCCGGCCTGTCCGGCTCCTGCCAAGTTCGGCTCATGGAGTAAATGACGCCGCTACGGTGCCATTCGTCCTGGCCCGCGTTGATCTGGACCTCGTAACCGTGGTGCACGGCGAACCAGGGATCGGCGGGCCGGCCGGCGATGCGTATGAACACGCCGGAGTTGTCTTCGTAGCGGCCGGCCTTGTAAACGACGCGAAGCGAGCAGTCGCCGAGCTTCTCGTCCGTGTACCAGAGCAAGCCCATGCCGCCCTCGCTCTTCAGGCAGCCGTCCTCGACCGCGAAGCCACCAGGCCCGACGTGCTCCCAGCCACTAAGGTCACGGCCGTTGAATAGCTGACGGCGGTTACTTTCGCTCATCCTGGGCTCGCGGCATTTTATGGCGGCAAGGCCGCCAAACACCATCGATGACCGCGGCGAAGCGGCATCCCCACTCGCACGGCTGTCGATCGAAGGAGGCGAGTCAGGCTGGCCACTCCAGTACATTGAGGCATGAGTGTGGCGAGTGACGGGATCGTCGCACCCTCCCCTGAAGGGAGGCCGTCATCGCCGCGCACGCCTCGGCCTTCAGGCCGAGGTAACGCCACAACAGGGCAGAAAAGGGCGCAGCCGGTAGCTCTTCAGCGAGTGGAAAGCTGCTAAACTGTGTCCGCGCCTTAACGCCGATGCTTCTCCAAGAGATAAAGGCAGACTTCGCGACCTTCGCGGGCAACCGATTTGAGTCCCTGACAGGCCGTTCGAAGCTCCATCAGCTTTGGATTTGCTGGCGCGTGCTCTGGGATGCCGAGACGCTCCACGCGGTCATCCTGTACCGCATCTCGGGCTGGCTGAGACGACATCACGTGCCGTTGCTGCCCTGGGTTATCGCCCGCTGGAACCTGGCGACGGTAGGACTCTGGATCGGGCCCTGGGCGACCATTGCGCCTGGTGTTTACTTCCCACACGGCCAGGTGGTGATCGATGGCTTCGTCACCATCGGCGCCGGCTGCGTGTTCGCACCGTTCGTGACCGTGGGCCTGCTGGATGCTGTGGGCGAGAATGGCGAAGCTATCGTCTACGGCCCTACGCTCGGGAAACAAGTGCAGGTCGGCACGGGCGCGAAGCTGCTCGGGCCGATCTCGGTGGGAGACGGGGCCCGTATTGGCGCGAACGCTGTCGTACTGCAGGACGTGCCGGCGGGGGCCACGGCAGTAGGCGTGCCGGCCCGGGTGATTCTGCCGGGAGCGCACTCGAAGGCCGAGAGGCCGTCGTAGCAGAAGGGCCGGGCGCTCTCTCCGTGAGGAAGTTGGTTGGCTACGGGCGGTTCTGGGGCCGCGCTTTTCCCGATGTTGCGCGGTGCCAGGTCATGGACAGAGGTATTGACAGGCTGTGTTAGAGTTTTAGGTTGACACGCTATCGTAAGCCTCGTATACTGCAAACATCCTGGCTAGATACCTCCCCCTTTGCTGCCCTTTTTCCGAGGAAGCGTTTTCTTTAGTTCAGTCTGCCCATCAACAATAGGGCGTTCAGCCACCATTCAAGGAGCGGCCAAACTATGGTTGTGACTCGGGATGTTGTTCGCTTCGGCGAAGTCCTGCCTTCGACCGAGAAGTCGTACGCGAAAATCCCTCAAGTCCTCGACATGCCGAACCTGATCAAGGTTCAGCTAGATTCTTACAAGTGGTTCATCAAAGAGGGCCTGCGCGAGCTCCTGGATGAGATATCTCCCATCTCGGACTTTACCGGCTCCAAGATGGGGCTGCGTTTCGGCGAGTACGAGTTCGGCGGGCCCAAATACAGCGAGAGAGAGAGCCGCGAGCGCGATGCGACCTATGCCGTGCCCTTGCGTGTAGCCGTCGAGCTGTTGGTCAAGGAGACGGGCGAGGTCAAGGAGCAGCAGCTCTTCATGGGCGACTTCCCGCTGATGACTCCGACCGGCACATTCATCATCAACGGCGCCGAGCGCGTGGTCGTCTCCCAGCTCGTGCGCTCCCCGGGCGTGTACTTCACGCGCGAGAAGGACCCGACCTCGGGCCGCAACCTGGCTTACGCGAAAGTAATCCCTAACCGTGGCGCCTGGCTCGAGTTCGAAACCTCAAACCGCGACGTGATCTCCGTGAAAGTCGACCGCAAGCGCAAGATCCCGGTCACAACTCTGCTCCGCGCCATCGACAGGGTAGAGGGTGTGCGTGACTCTGAGCTTGGCACGGCCGAACGCGTTCTCTCCTGGTTCGAGGACGTCGACAACAACCCGGACCACCACTTCATGGCCACGACCATCGACAAAGAGACGCCGGAGGTGAAGGCCGGCAACAAGCTGCGCGCCCTCGAGGACTTCTACAAGCGCATGCGCCCCGGCGACCCGCCGACCCTCGAGAACGCCCGCAACCTGGTCGATTCCCTGTTCTTCAACGCGCGGCGCTATGACTTCTTGAAGGTCGGCCGCTACAAGATCAACCGGCGCCTCGGCCTCGAAAGCCCGATGGAAGTGCGCACGCTGACCGTCGGGGACATCGTCGGCATAGTCAAAGAGCTGATCCGCCTCAACAACGGCGAGGGCGAAACCGACGAGATCGACCACCTCGGCAACCGCCGCGTCCGCGCTGTCGGGGAGCTGATCCAGAACCAGTTCCGCATCGGCCTGCTTCGGATGGAGCGCGTCGTCCGCGAGCGCATGACGATCACGGACGCGGAAGAGGCGACTCCGAGCGCGCTGATCAACATCCGCCCCGTCGTGGCAGCGATGAAGGAGTTCTTCGGCGGCTCGCAGCTGTCTCAATTCATGGACCAGACGAACCCGCTGGCCGAGCTGACCCATAAGCGCAAGCTCTCGGCTCTGGGTCCCGGCGGCCTCTCTCGCGACCACGCCGGGTTCGACGTCCGCGACGTGCACCACAGTCATTACGGGCGCATCTGCCCGATCGAGACGCCTGAAGGGCCGAACATCGGCCTCATCGTCTCCCTGGCTTCGTACGCACAGATCAACGAGTACGGCTTCATCGAGACGCCGTACCGGCGCGTGATCCGCGAACTGCGCGGCGACTCGCCAGACCTCGCCGGGCGCATCGCCCGCGAGGCGGTTTCGGTCAAGAGCAAGGTCGCCGTCGAAGCCGGTCAGGAGATCACGCCCGAGATCGCCAAGGCGCTCCACTCCCTCGGCGCCAAGCACGTCAAGGTGAAGCCCTACGTCTCGGACGAGATCCACATGATGGCCGCCGACGACGAAGAGCAGTACGTAATCGCCCAGGCGAATGCGGTGGTCGACCAGAAGGGCCACCTCCTCGAAGAGGAGGTCGAAGTCCGGCGCGGTGCCCGTTTCGAGGTCGATCCGCCCGAGAACGTTGACTTCATGGACGTATCGCCAAAGCAGATCCTGAGCACTGCAACGTCCCTGATCCCGTTCCTGGAGCACGACGACGCCCCCCGCGCCCTGATGGGCTCGAACATGCAGCGCCAGGCAGTACCGCTGCTCCGCCCTGAGCGCCCCCTCGTCGCGACAGGCACGGAGCGCCAGGTCGCCGTGGACTCGGGCCAGGTGGTCGTCGCCGAGGGCGATGGTGAGGTGGTTAGCGCCACAGCCCGCTCGGTCGTCGTCAAGTACGACGGCGGCGAAGAGGTCACCTACCCCGTGATGAAGTTCATTCGCTCAAACGCGGCGACGTGTCTCAACCAGCGGCCGCAGGTCAAGCGCGGAGACCACGTGATCAAGGGCAGCCCTCTGATCGACAGCTCATCGACAGACCAGGGCGAGCTCGCCCTCGGCCATAGCGTCCTTTGCGCCTTCATGAGCTGGGAGGGCTACAACTTCGAGGACGCGATCATCATCTCCGAGGCGATGGTGCGCGACGACAAGTTCAGCTCCATCCACATCGAGAAGCACGAGGTCGAAGCGCGCGACACGAAGCTGGGACCCGAGGAGATCACGCGCGACATCCCCAACGTCGGCGACGAGTCGCTGCGCGACCTCGACGAGTACGGCATTATCCGCATCGGCGCCGAGGTCCAGGCGGGCGACATCCTGGTCGGCAAGATCACGCCCAAGGGCGAGACCGAGCTGACCGCGGAGGAGAAGCTGCTGCGGGCCATTTTCGGTGAGAAGGCGCGTGAGGTTAAGGACACATCGCTGCGCGTCCCGCACGGCCAGCACGGCAAGGTCATCGACGTCCGCGTCTTCAAGCGCGAGGACCACGACGAGCTGCCCGCCGGCGTGAACCAGCTGGTACGCGTGTCCATCGCTCAGAAGCGAAAGATCTCGGTCGGCGACAAGATGGCCGGGCGCCATGGCAACAAAGGCGTCATCGCTCGCATCCTGCCGGTCGAAGACATGCCTTACCTCGAGGACGGCACCCCGATCGACATCATCCTGAACCCCATCGGCGTCCCCAGCCGCATGAACGTCGGCCAGGTGCTCGAAACGCACCTCGGCTGGGCGGCATCGGTGCTCGGTTTCCGGGCCGTGACGCCGGTTTTCGACGGGGCCGAAGACCGCTCGATCGAGGACGAGCTGGCCCGCGCCTGGCTGGCGATGCAGGCAGACGCAGTCAGGGTCGGCGCGAACATGGGAGCCGGCATCGCCTGGGGCGAGAACGTCGACGTCCCCGTGCTCGAGAAGTGGTTGAAGGGCAAAGGCTACGAGTTCCAGAAGATTTTCGACCCGGCCGAGCATGGAGAGGCGAAGAAAGCCTGTCTGGAGCTATGGCTGCACAGCGTCGACGAAAAGTTCCCCCGGAAGGCGACTTTGGCCGACCTCGAGCACCTCGCCGAGGCTGTGGCGACGCGCCGCCGGATTGCCCCGCCCGTGTACGGCAAGCAGGCCCTGTACGACGGACGCACGGGCGATGCCTTCGATCAGCCGGTTACGGTCGGCCAGATTTACATGCTCAAGCTGATCCACTTGGTCGAGGAGAAGATACATGCCCGGTCGACGGGCCCTTACTCGCTGATCACGCAGCAGCCTCTGGGCGGCAAGGCTCAGATGGGCGGCCAGCGTTTCGGCGAGATGGAGGTGTGGGCTCTCGAAGCTTACGGCGCGGCGCACACACTCCAGGAGCTGCTGACGGTCAAAAGCGATGACGTTGTCGGCCGCGTGAAGACATACGAGGCCATCGTCAAGGGCGAGGACGTGCTCGAGCCGGGCATCCCGGAGTCATTCAAGGTCCTCGTGAAGGAACTTCAGAGCCTGGGTCTTGCCGTAGAGGTGCTCAACGAGGATGAGGAGGAGGTCGCGTTCATCGAAGAGGGCGGCGAGGAGGCCCCGCAGCTTGGCATCAACCTCACCGGCTTCGAATCAGAGGAGCGCGAGCGGTTCTAGGTACAGATCGATTGCCCAAACTGCCGAGAAACCTCATCCAGGAAAGAGCGGTGCGGGCATTCGTCAGAGCCGGAGGGACGGAAGTCCAAGGCCAGGTAAAGGAAGCCACAGAGCAGTACTGATGCCAAACGGTCACCTGGCGATCCTGCCCCTGAGACTCAAAGTCGGGCTCCCGGGGGGAACAGATCAAAGAATCAGGCATGACCGCCGAGGAATTCTTGGACTTCCTTTAGTGAGGCGAACGATGGCGACTTACACGGTTCTCGTTTATGAAGCCGACCCGGAAGACGGATGCTACTGGGCCAAAGTGGCTGAGCTACCCGGCTGCGGCACCACCGGAGAGACGATCGATGAGGTCGAAGAGACCATAAAGGACGCGATCGAAACGTACATCGAGGCGCTCAAGGCCCTCGGCAAGCCGCTGCATCAGCCCGCGGCGCGAAAGATCGAAGTGGCAGTCACCTGACGAAACGCGATTTGTCGGGCACTGCACGGCAAGGAATCAGGACGAAGGAGTAAGGGCATTGCTGGAAGTCAATGACTTCAACGCGGTAAGGATTTCCCTGGCATCGCCAGAACAGATCAGGTCCTGGTCCTACGGGGAGGTAACAAAGCCTGAGACGATAAACTACCGCACGCTCAAGCCCGAAAAGGACGGCCTTTTCTGCGAGAAGATCTTCGGCCCCACCAAGGATTTCGAGTGCTACTGCGGTAAGTATAAGCGCGTCCGCTACAAGGGCATTGTCTGCGACAAATGCGGCGTCGAAGTCGCCCGGAGCAAGGTGCGGCGCGAGCGCATGGGCCACATCGAGCTGGCGTCGCCGGTTGCGCACATCTGGTTCGTCAAGGGGACTCCGAGCCGCCTTGGCCTCCTGCTGGACATCTCGCCTCGCAGCCTGGAGCGCGTGCTGTATTTCGCCCAGTACATCGTCACGCACGTCGACGAGGCCGCAAAGAAGCGAGCCGCCGATCACCTGCGCCAGGAGATGGAGGCCGAATCCGCGCGACGCGAGAAGGACCTCACCGACCTCCTGACGACGGTCGAATCCAACCGCGATGAGGCGGTTGGCACGCTCAAGAGCCGCCGGGAAGAGGAGCTCCGAGCCCTCGAGGACGAGAAGACCCAGGCCATCGACCGGCTGATGAAAGCAGCCCAGAGTCTCGAGCGGACGTTGACCAAGGGCGTTGGGACCCTGCAGAAGAAGGCGTTGGAGTTCGAGGGTTCCCAGGTCGTCCCCGCCGGCGAGGTGATCGCCGAAAGTCAGGTCGAGGCCTTCCGCACCCTGGTGCAGGAGAAGCTAGCCGCCCTCGAGGAGGAGTTCGCGAGGCGGCGCAACGACATCGAGCTTACGGCCAGCGCCGGGATCGAGGCGGAGATGGCAAGGGCAGCGGCCGAGACCGAGCCGCTGCGCAAGAAAATCGAAGAAGAGCGCACCGCGGTCCGCTCCCAGTTTCAGGAAGAGTTCAAAGAGCTCGACAACCTGCGCGATCCGGCGACGACCGATACTGTGCGACTGCTCCCCGACGCCGATTTCAAGCGGCTCACCGAAAAGTTCAGCTCAGTCTTCTCGGCGAGTATGGGCGCGGATGCGCTCCTCACCATCCTGAATCGCGTCGACCTCGACAAGCTGCGGGCGAAGCTGCAGATCGAGATGCAGTCGACCTCGGGCCAGAAGCGCAAGAAGGCGACCAAGCGCCTGCGCGTCGTCGAGGCGCTGCGCAAGTCCGGCAACAAACCCAACTGGATGGTCCTGACGGTCCTGCCCGTGCTGCCGCCTGACCTGCGCCCGATGGTGCAGCTTGACGGTGGGCGTTTCGCCACCAGCGACCTGAACGACCTCTACCGCCGCGTGA
>Ga0209640_10004472_pt1 | contig 12231 bp, 12 predicted proteins | sample RifCSP10_1_FD_184018 | JGI IMG/M metagenome (GOLD analysis project Ga0209640, IMG submission 184018) | Soil microbial communities from Rifle, Colorado - Rifle CSP2_sed 10_1 (SPAdes) (version 2) | ecosystem: Environmental > Terrestrial > Deep subsurface > Rock core/Sediment | place: Rifle... | reverse complement strand
CCTTCGATTTCGAGCTCGAGCGCGAGCCAGCTCATGCCCTCGGTTTCTTGGCCTCCTGCGCCAGCTTCTGCTCGAGGTAATGGATCGACGTGCCGCCTCGCATGAAGCGCAAGTCGTGCAGCAACTCCAGATGCAGTGGGATGTTCGTCTGGATGCCCTGGACCACCATCTCGGACAGCGCGATCCGCATGCGATGGATCGCCTGTTCGCGCGTTGCTCCGTAGGCGATGACTTTGCCGATCATCGAGTCGTAGTACGGCGGCACCGTATATCCGGCGTAGACGTGCGAATCCACCCGGATGCCGGGACCGCCCGGCGGATGGTACGAGGTGATGCGGCCCGGCGACGGCGTGAACAGATAGGGATCTTCGGCATTGATCCGGCACTCGATTGCGTGGCCGCGCACCTCGATCTCTTTTTGCTTCATCGAGAGCTTTTCCCCGGCGGCGACCCGGATCTGCTGCTGCACCAGGTCGATCCCGGTCACCATCTCGGTGACCGGGTGCTCGACCTGGATGCGCGTATTCATCTCGATGAAGTAGAACTCGCCGTCCTGGTACAGGAACTCGAACGTGCCTGCGCCGCGGTAGGCGATCTTGCGGCAGGCGTCGGCACAACGCTCGCCGATCCGCTCGCGCTGCTTCGCCGTCAGGTCCGGGGCGGGTGCTTCTTCCAGCACCTTCTGGTGGCGGCGCTGCATCGAGCAGTCGCGCTCGCCGAGAAACACCGCATTGCGGTGCTCGTCGGCAAGCACTTGCACCTCGATGTGGCGAGGGTTTTCGAGATATTTTTCCAGGTAGACGGTGGAATTCGCGAACGCGGCCTGCGCTTCGGCGCGCGTCAGCGCGACCGCGTTCAGCAAGGCGGCCTCGGTATGCACGATGCGCATGCCCCGGCCACCTCCTCCGCCGGCTGCCTTGATGATCACCGGGTAGCCGATCTTGCGGGCGATGCGCACGATTTCCTTGGGATCGTCCGGCAGGGCGCCGTCGGATCCGGGAACACAGGCCATCCCCGCCTTTTGCATCGCCTGCTTTGCGCTCACCTTGTCGCCCATGGCGCGAATGCTGTCTCCGCGCGGCCCGATGAAGACGAAGCCGGATCGTTCGACCTGGTCCGCGAAGTCCGCGTTCTCCGCGAGAAAGCCATAGCCCGGGTGGATTGCCTCGGCATCCGTGACTTCGGCGGCGCTGATGATCGAGGGAATATTCAGGTAACTGCCGGCAGAGAGCGCCGGGCCTATGCAGACGGATTCGTCGGCCAGCTTGACGTATTTGGCCTCGGTGTCCGCCTCCGAGTGCACGGCGACCGTGCGGATGCCCATTTCCCGGCAGGCGCGCTGGATGCGAAGCGCGATTTCGCCCCGGTTGGCAATGAGAATCTTCTCGAACACTTTTCGACTAGACGATGCGGAACAGAGGCTGGCCGTACTCGACCGGCTGCCCGTTCTCGGCAAGGACCGCCGTCACCACCCCGGCGACGTCGGTCTCGATTTCATTCATCAGCTTCATCGCTTCGATGATGCAGACGGTCTCGCCCTTCTTCACGGACTGGCCCACTTCAACGAACGGCTTGGCGTCAGGGGAAGAGGCCCGATAAAACGTGCCGACCATCGGTGCCTTCACCAACTGGCCTTCCGGTTCTGGATCTGCTGCCTTCGCTGCGGGCGCGCTATCGGGCTTCGGACCGTCCTGCATGGTTGCGGCCGACGCCGAAGCAGCGCGGGAGTCTGGAATCGGCGAGGGGCCGGCAACAGGCCCCCCCTTGACGATCTTGACCTTTTCTTCCCCTTCGGTGATCTCAAGCTCGGCGATCCCGGACTCCTGGACGAGGTCGATCAGCTTCTTCAACTTGCGAAGATCCACCGGGCACTCCCCTATGGACTCGGCAACGTCTCGCTCTTGGCGGGCGAGTTCCCGTTTTTTCGCCGCAGTAGGCGAATGTTAGACGAAAATCGCTGGCTAACCTTGCATGAGCCGGCCCAGCATCGCTTCGGCTTCCGGGCGCTTGAGCGCGCCCAGTTTGCGTCCTGCGGGCGTCAAATCACGGTCGAGCAACAGCGTGTACGGCAATCCGCCACTCGGATTCCCTACGTCGCGAAGCAACTTGAGGCCCTCCGTATCGGCAAGCAGCACGGGATAGTCAATCGATAGCTTTGCCGCCATTTCCGTGACTTTCGCAGCCTGATCGATGGCGATGCCGACAATTTCGAAGCCTTTTTCCAGGTACGAATGGCGCAGTCCCAGCAGCATGGGAATCTCTTCGAGACAAGGGGCGCACCAGGTTGCCCAGAAATTGACGAGCAGGATTTTCCCCGGCCAATCCGCGAGAGACCGTGCCACTCCGTGAAAATCCAGAAAGCGAGCCCGCCTCAATGCTTCGGTTTCGCGGTCGGAAGAACGCCGTAACAGAGCAAGGGATAGGCCGCCCGCCGCAGCAACCGACGCGACCGTCGCGCCGATCAACAGGCTACGTCTGGCCGGCGTCATCTGCCGCGATCATCGATTCGACTTCGGCAATGCCCGCCCGTGGTGCGACGCGTCCTGCGACCGACGTCTTCAGGGCGATCCTTTCGTCGCGGGCATCGAACACGTTCGCCTTGATGCGGGCCGCGTGCCATTCGAAAGTCAGCACGCTTGCCTCGTGCGCCCGGTCGCCGGAGTAACGTTTGGCATCGCGTGCTTCATAGGGGATACGGTGCTCGAGCAGGAAGATCTCTACCTGCTTCGAGTCGTCCGGGAAGAGTTGCAACTCGATTTCCGCATACGGCCCGGCGGTGCCGGCGAGGACCGATCCTGTGAGGTAGGGTCGAAACTGGCCGAGGGCTTTCATTGCATCGACCGCCGCCCGACGCAGCGACGCGAGGCGGGGCGCATGCTCGGTGGCCTGGTAAAGCGCGCGGTAGGCGCGAAGCTGATCTTCCACCTCTTCGTTGCCGGGCAACGCCAAGCGACCTTCGATACCGAGTTGGCGAAGCGCCTTTCGTTTGGCCAGCGCGTAGTCCTCGACCCCATCCTCGGCCATCACGCGCGCGGCGGCCGCCGCGATCAGCTCCCTGACATTCCCCGGCCGCGTCGAGTTGCGGCGCCCGTCACCGCGCTTTGCCATGATGCGGTGCGATCATAGCTCACCCACTCACGTAGAATCTGCCGCCCTTTTCGCTCTTCTTTTCCCTTGCACCTTCATATCCTCGGCATCTGCGGCACCTTCATGGGAGGAGTTGCCGCGCTCGCCCGCCAGGCTGGATGGCGCGTCACCGGTTGCGACTCCGGTGTGTACCCGCCCATGAGCGAGCAACTTGCCGCACTCGGAATCGATTTGATCGAAGGCTACGGCGAGGACCAACTGTCCCTCAGGCCAGACGTCTGGGTCATCGGCAACGCCATCACCCGGGGCAACCCGCTCGCCGAGGCGATCCTGGACCGCCGGGAGCGCTTTCAGTCTGGGCCCGAGTGGCTAAGGGAAAATGTCCTCAGACGTAAGTGGGTGCTCGCTGTGGCTGGAACACACGGAAAGACAACCACCTCCGCAATGCTCGCGCACATACTGGAGCACGCGGGGTTGAGGCCAGGCTTTCTTATCGGTGGTGTGCCGATGGGCTTTTGCGTCTCCGCACGATCGACGGACTCGGAGCTCTTCGTCATCGAAGCCGACGAGTACGACACGGCTTTTTTTGATAAGCGGTCGAAGTTCATTCATTACCTGCCGCGGACTGCAGTGATCACTAACATTGACTTCGATCATGCAGACATCTTCCGCGATATGGAAGACATCGAGCGGCAATTTCATCATTTCATAAGAACGCTTCCGAAGTCTGGATTGCTGGTAGCGAACGCTGCAGACGAGGTTTCGAAGCGAGTGCTCACACAGGGCTGCTGGACTCCCGTTGAGTATGTTGGCTCGGAGGATGGGTGGCATAGCCGCGAGAAGAGCAAAGACGTCTTCGAAGTAGCTTGCGGGAGTATGGCGATCGGTGTCCTGGGCACATCGCTTGGCGGCGAGCACAACCGCATGAACGGGCTTGCCGCAATGGCCGCCGCACGGCATGTGGGCGTCGCGCCGCAAGCGGCGCTGGAGGCGCTATCGACCTACAAAGGCGTTCGAAGGCGCATGGAAATTCGCGGGGCGCCCCGGGGCATCGCGGTCTATGACGACTTCGCCCATCATCCGACCGCGATCCGTGCAACTCTGAAGGGATTACGTGCTCGCGCGGGTCATGCGCGGATCATCGCCGTCCTCGAGCCGCGCTCGAACACGATGAAGCTCGGCAGGGCGAAGGAGGCACTGCCGCAGAGCCTCGCGGAGGCAGACCGCGTGTATGTGTATACGAGCGGCCTGGGCTGGGACCCGGCGCCCGTGTTTGCCGCCGCCGGCCGGCCGGTCGTTTGCACAGCCGACCTCGGCGCGCTGATTGAAGCGATCGCGCAGCGGGCGCAAACCGGCGATCATGTGCTCGTCATGTCCAATGGCAGTTTCGGCAACATCCACGAGAAGCTGGTGGCACGGCTTGCTGAGACCCGTCCCCACGCAGAATCCCGTTCGCATGAGCGTGGACGGGAATGATTCTTTACCTCCACGGGTTCAATAGCACTCCCGACTCGCACAAGGCGCAGACGCTGCGCCGGTACATGCAGGAGCGAGGGGTCGGCGAGCTGTTTGCCTGCCCGCGACTCCCCGATCGACCCGAGGAGGCCGTACAGGTGATCGAGGCCGAGCTTGCCCGGCAGCGGGCTCGTCCGGTCACTTTGGTCGGAAGTTCGCTTGGGGGTTTTTACGCGACTTATTTCGCCGAGTGTCGAAACCTGCGCGCGGTACTGATCCAACCTGCCGTGAGGCCGTATGTCGGGCTCGAGTCGTTGCTCGGACCCCAGCAGAACCTGTACACCGGCGAGCGTTATGAGTTGACCCGCGCCCATCTCGATGGCTGGCGGGCGCTTGCCATTGATCCAGTCGATCCTGAGCGCTATCTGCTGCTGCTCGAGACGGGGGACGAAGTCCTCGACTGGCGCGAAGCCGCACGCAAATACGAAGGCGCCAGGACCGTGATCCGCGAGGGCGGCAACCACGTGATGCAAAGCTTCCCCGAGCACCTTGCGCGGATCCTGCAGTTCGCAGGGATCCGAGCCACCGAAGCATGAACCTTCTGTACGAGGAAGACGGCGAATTCAAGATCGGTACGCTCGTCGCGACGCATCCGGCTTCGGTCCAGGTCGAAACTGCGCATGGCCGGCGCGCGAAGGTGAAGGCTTCGCGCGTCCTGATGCGTTTCGAGCGCCCGTCCGGCGCCGATCTGCTTCGCCAAGCCGAGCAGTTTGCACGGGAACTCGACACCGACTTGCTGTGGCAATGTTGCGGCCAGGCGGAGTTCACGTTCGAAGATCTGGCGCGCGAATATGTCGGCCGGCAGCCGACGCCCGCCGAGGCCGCAGCGATACTCTTCAAGCTTCACTCGGCGCCGCTTCACTTTCATCGCCGCGGCAGGGGGCACTACCAGGCCGCGCCCGCGGAAACGGTGCGGCTCGCGCTTGCCAATCTGGAAAAGAAGAAGCGCATTGCCGAGCAGATCCGGGCATGGACCGAGGCGCTCGTGCGTTTCGAGTGCCCGCCCGAGATCGCCGGGTTGCAAAGGCAATTGCTGTACGGCACCGATCGAACCCGGCCGGAGGCGAAGGCGTTGGAGCAAGCCTGCGCTCAGACGGGTCTCAGCGCGCCGGCGCTCTTTGAGCGCTGCGGCCGGCTGCCCGATAGTCACGCCTACCACCTCGACCGGTTTCTGCATGAATTTCATCCGGGCGGGGCAGCGTTTCCCGCGCATCCCTCGCCCGGGCCGGTCGCGCAACTGCCGCTTGCCGGCGGATGCGCATTCAGCCTGGATGATCTCGGGACGACCGAGATCGACGACGCGTTCTCGGTCACGCGGCTCGCCGACGGCGTTTTGCGCATCGGCATCCATATCGCGGCGCCCGCGCTGGGAATCGAGCCCGGTTCGCCGCTCGATGCGATTGCCCGCGAACGGCTCTCGAGCGCCTATTTTCCGGACCGCAAATTCACGATGCTGCCGGAGACCGCAATCGAGGTCTTTTCCCTCGAGGCCGGCACCGAACGGCCGTCGCTCTCGCTCTATGTCGATGTCGCGACCGCCGACTGGTCGGTGCGAGCGCGCCATTCGCGCGTGGAACGCCTGACGATCGCGTCCAATCTGCGCCTGCCGGAAGTCGCGCCGCTGAACGAAGCGTTGCCCGCCAGTGAAAAGCTGGGCGTCGCGTTCGAAGAGGAGCTGGGAACGCTGTGGCGATTTGCCGAGGCGCTGGAACGGGCTCGCGGCAAGCCGAGCACCGCCGAAGGCGTGCCGGACTATGTGTTTCGGGTCTCCGACGGACGCGTGCGCATCGAGCGGCGAAGGCGTGGCGCTCCGCTCGACAAGCTCGTCTCCGAACTGATGATCCTCGCCAACCGGACCTGGGGCGAGTTTCTCGCAGAGCACGACGTCGCCGCGATCTATCGGGTGCAGTCCGGGGGCAAGGTGCGGCTCAGCGTGCACCCCGAGGCGCATGATGCGCTCGGCCTGACTTGCTACGCATGGATGACCTCGCCGTTGCGGCGCTACGTCGATCTGCTCAATCAACGGCAGCTCGTCGCGGCGCTCGGTGGCGGCCGGGCGCCGTTGCGCCGTAATTCCGAGTCGCTTCTCGCGGCGATGCAGGCGTTCGAGCTGACCTATGCGCGCTATGACGAGCACCAGCGCACGCTGGAGAGGTACTGGGCGTTGCGCTGGCTGTTGCAGGAGCAGGTCACCGAGATCACGGCAACAGTCCTGCGGGAGAACCTGGTCCGGTTGGAAGGGTTGCCACTCACCCTCCGGGTCCCTTCGCTTCCCTCGCTCGAGCCAGGCGCGAACGTGCGGCTTGCGATCGACGCAGTGGACCTGATCGAGTGCGCTCTGCGCTGCCACTGGAAGCCCGGCGACGTCCCGCCTGAAACTTCTCCGAGGCCAGGGGAAACCCCCGCAAGGCCGAAGGTAAGCGCATAAAATGGCGGCGGCACAAGCGCTTGGGGACAATTTGCGAAGTAGCTTCGCATCCTACGTCGCGCAGTTCTGGCACGACCTGGACGATCAGCAGCGCCTGCTGACCGCTTCGGTCGGTGCGTCCCTCGTGCTTCACGCTCTGCTGCTGACGATGCATTTCAAGTTTCCCGACGCGCTGCAGTGGCGATCGCAGTCGCCCTCGCTGGAGGTCGTGCTCGTCAACGCCAAGACCGCGGAAAAGCCTGCCAAAGCCGAAGTGCGAGCCCAGGCGAACCTCGATGGCGGGGGCAATGTCGATGAGCGGCGGCGCGCGAAGGCGCCTCTTCCCGCGACTGCGGAACGCTCGCGGGGCCGCCACCTCGTGGAGGCGCAGCGCCGCGTCGAGCGCCTCGAAGCGCAGCAAAGGGAATTGCTTGCGCGGGCTGCGCAATCGCCCACGAGCGTTGCGCGAGAAGAGCCGAAGGCGCCTTCAGCCGAAGCGCAGCCGAACGGGCGCGACCTGGCCGACCTTTCGCTTGCGGCGATGCGGCTGCAGGCACAGATCGACCGGCGCGTCGAGGAATATCAGAAACGGCCGCGCAAGCGCTTCATCGGCGCGCGAGCCACGGAATACCGCTTTGCGCTCTACGAGGAAGGGTGGCGCGCGAAGATCGAGCGCGTCGGCACGCTCAACTATCCGGCCGAGGCGCGCGGAAAGATCTACGGCAACCTGCGCCTTACGGTCACCCTGCGGCCCGACGGGACGATCGAGCGCGTCGAACTCGACCGCAGCTCCGGGCTGAAGGTGCTCGACGAAGCCGCGTTCCGGATTCTGCAGATGGCGGCGCCGTTCGCCGCGTTTCCTGCGGACATCGTCAAGGACACCGACTTGCTCGTGATCACCCGGACCTGGTTTTTCGCCCAGGGTGACAAAATCTGGACCGAGTAACGGGCGATGACGGATCGTTATGCGGTGATCGGCAACCCGGTCACGCACTCGAAGTCGCCATGGATCCACCGCGAGTTCGCACGAGCCACCTCGCAGGACCTTGAGTACATTCGGATCGAAGCGCCGCTCGACGGCTTCCTCGGCACCGTCGAAGAGTTTCGCGCCCTTGGAGGAAAGGGTGCGAACGTAACGCTGCCTTTCAAGGAGCAGGCCTACCGGTACTGCACCGAGCCGAGCGCTGCCGCGCGCATGGCCGAAGCCGTGAACACGCTGGTGATCGGCGAGGCGGTGGTACGCGGCGAAAACACCGACGGTTCCGGGTTGTTGCGGGACGTGACGGGCAACCTCGGCCGGAGCTTGCCCGGCAAGGCCATATTGCTTCTCGGTGCCGGCGGGGCCGCGCGAGGCGTTCTTGGACCCCTCGTCGCGGCGCATCCGGCGCAACTGGTGATTGCGAATCGCACCCTGCCCAAAGCGCAGGAGCTGGCGCGGCGATTCGGCATGCCGGTGCAAGCTCGGGCGTTTGAGTCGCTGCAGGGCTCGGCGTTCGATTTGATCATCAATGCCACGTCGGCAGGCTTGGATGGCGCTGGATTTCAGATTTCGCCGTCCGTTTTCCGCAAGGGAGCGCTCGCTTACGAAATGGTGTACGGACGCGACACGCCCTTCCTTGCCTTGGCGCGCGCATGTGGTTGCGAAACCAGCGACGGCCTTGGGATGCTGGTCGAACAGGCGGCGGATTCGTTTCAAATCTGGCGCGGCGTGCGGCCTGAGACCGCAGGCGTCCTCGGCGCGTTGCGCGCGCGCTGACCGCGGTCCCAAGGTGCGCTTGCTTTGGAGAGCTTTTTGCTATGCGCTCGGGATCGCCGCGCTCGGCTTCCTCGTGTTGCAGGCATGGTTCTTCGGCCATGTGCTGTGGTGGAACTCGTACAACCCGGGTGCGACGGCATTCATGCAGGCGCGTCTCGCCGATCTGCGCAAGAAAAATCCCGCCGCGGGGCTCAGGCACGAGTGGGTTTCGTATCGAAGGATTTCGCCGCATCTCAAGCGTGCGGTCGTCGCTGCCGAAGATGCGAAATTCGTCGGACACGAAGGTTTCGATTGGGAGGCGATCCAGAAAGCGCTCGACAAGAATGAGCGCCGCGGCAAAGTAGTGGCCGGAGCATCGACGATCAGCCAGCAACTCGCCAAGAATCTGTTTCTCTCGGCCGAGCGCTCCTGGGCGCGCAAGGCGCAGGAGGCGGCGATCACGTGGATGCTCGAAAAGACGATGTCCAAGCAGCGGATTCTCGAGCTCTACCTCAACGTCGCGGAGTGGGGCGAGGGCGTGTTCGGCGCCCAGGCCGCGGCCCGGCACCACTTCGGCGTCGCCGCCGAGTCGCTGACGCCAGCGCAGGCAGCATGGCTCGCAGCGATCCTGCCCAGCCCGCGGCGCTACGCTCGCGGCCAGGCGAGCGCCTACCTGCGCGAGCGCGTGGGCATCCTGCTTGCACGCATGCCGCAAGCCCGCATCCCCTGAAGGCGGCGCGCGGTTAGACTCGGGCGATGTTCGAGTCGGGGAGGCGACTGACGGCGAGCGTCGCGGCGAGGGTGTTCGCCGTCGTCGTGCTCGCGCTTGCCGCCGTAGCTTCTTCCTGGATCGGGATCGATGCCGGCCAGGAAGGTCGGCTGCGCGTCACCGACGCGCTGCATCTTGCGCGGCGCATGCTCGATGCACGGGCGCTCGCGAACGAACTCGTCGCACGACAAGCGCAATTCGCGCTGGAATCGTTGCAGCTCCCGGCCGAGGCTGCGAGTGGCGGCGAATACCGAAGGACGCTCGCAGCGCTTCGCCAGGTGCTCGACGAGATCAACCGGTACCCGCTCGACCCGGCCGATCGCGTGCTCTACAGGACCCTGCGCCAGCAGTTCGAGCATTTCGACCAGCTGCATGCGGAAATCACCGCACTGATCCGCCGCGGCACGCGCGAAGACGAGCTTGCCGCCAGCAACAAGGTGCTCGAAGTTGCTGCGCCGCTTGCGCAGGATATTGCCGAGGGCATGCGCACGCTCGACATGATGGTCTCGGAGCGTGCCATGCGGGCCGCCGAGGATTCCGGTGCAGCCGCGGAACGCGCACGTTGGGCGCTGGTGGCTTTCAGCGGACTGTCGCTGCTCGTCGCATGGTTGCTTGCGAATTCCCTCGGCACCGCACTGGCGGCAAGCGATGCGCTGATGCGAAGGCTCTCGGAGCTCGCGCGCGTCGACGGTCTGACCGCGCTGCCCAACCGTCGCGCCTGGGACGAAGAGCTGATCAAGGGGCTGCACCGCGCCAGACGGACCCGCCAGCCCTGCACCGTCGCGCTGCTCGATCTGGACCATTTCAAGCGATTCAACGACACCCATGGCCACCAGGCCGGGGACGCGCTGCTGCGCGGCATGGCCCAGGCGCTCGCTGGCCGCCTGCGAGTCGGCGACCTGATCGCGCGCTATGGCGGCGAGGAGTTCGCGCTGCTCCTGCACGGGTGCGATGGCGCGAACGCGCTGAGATTCTTCGATCGACTGCATGGCGCCGCGATGCAGGGACAGACTTTCTCCGCAGGCGTCGCCCAGAGCGACGGCTCCGAGGAAGGAAGCGAAGTGCTGCAACGCGCGGATCGGGCGCTCTATCGCGCGAAGGCGGAAGGACGCAACCGCACCGTCCTCGCGGAGCCGATCGCCGAGGCCGCATGAGCTCGCGGCCGACGCGGCTGGAAGTCGAAGACTTGCAGCAAGGCCTGCGCGAATTGCAGGAATTGCTGCCCAAGCTGCGGCCAGCCGAGGGCGGGCAGGCTGCCTCCGCGGAGGCGCTTGCCGACGTACGCGCGCGGCTCGATGCCCTGCACCCGGCCGACATCGCAGTGGTACTCGAGGCCTTGCCGCTCGAAGAGCGGCTGGTCGCCTGGGACCTGGTGAAAGCCGACCGCGACGGCGAAATCCTGCTCGAAGTCTCCGACGCGGTGCGCGAGTCGCTGATCGCGAGCATGGACTCGCGCGAGCTGGTCGCCGCCGCCGAAACGCTGCAGGCGGACGAGATCGCCGACCTTGCCGACGATCTGCCCGACCAGGTCATGCAGGACGTCATCCGCGCACTGCCGCAGGAAGAGCGCGAGCGCCTGCGCGCCGCGATGTCCTACGAGGAAGGATCGGTCGGCGCGCTGATGGATTTCGATCAGCTCACCGTGCGCGAGGATGTCACGCTCGAGGCGGTGACGCGCTACCTGCGCGCGCTGGACGAATTGCCGGGGCAGTCCGATCAGCTCTTCGTCGTCGATCGCGAGCAGCGCCTCGCCGGCTCGCTGCCGCTCGCGCGCCTGATCGTGTCGAACCTCGAGCTCGCGGTCGGCCAGGTGATGCTGCCCGAGAGCGTCAAGTTCCGTCCCGAGCAGGAAGCGGAGGATGCGGCGCAGGCCTTCGAGCGCTACGACCTGGTGTCGGCACCCGTGACCGATCACTTCGGCCGGCTGATCGGCCGGCTGACCGTCAATGCGGTGATGGATTACATCCGGGAGAAGAGCGCGCACGACCAGCTTGCCGAGGCCGGCCTCGAGGAGGAAGAGGACGTTTTCGCTCCGGTCTGGAACAGCTTTCGCAATCGCTGGTCGTGGCTCGCGATCAACCTGGTGACTGCATTCATCGCTTCGCGCGTGATCGGCGCCTTCGAAGGCTCGATCGAGAAACTCGTCGCGCTCGCCGCGCTGATGCCGATCGTCGCCGGCGTCGGCGGCAACTCCGGCAACCAGACGATCACGCTGATCGTGCGGGCGCTCGCGCTCGGCCAGATCGCCGAGCCGCACTGGAAGAAGTTGCTGCGCAAGGAACTAGCCGTGGCGACGGTGAACGGCGTGCTGTGGGGCACGCTGCTCGGCGCGGTCGCCTACGCGCTCTATGGCAGCATCGCGCTCGGCGGCGTGATGGCGCTCGCGATGACGCTGACGCTGCTCCTCGCCGCCTTGATGGGGGTCGCGATCCCGTATTTGCGCGTGCGGTTTGGCCGCGACCCGGCGGTCGGCTCCTCAGTGCTGATCACCGCATGCACCGATTCGGGCGGGTTTTTCATTTTCCTCGGGCTCGCGACGCTGACCCTGCTATAGCCGCTGCAACGCTTCGCGGGCAGCCTCCAGGGTTTGCTCGATCTCGGCCGCGCCGTGTGCGGCCGAGACAAACCCGGCCTCGTATGCCGACGGCGCCAGGTACACGCCGCGTTCGAGCATCCCGTGGAAGAATTTGTTGAATCTTTCACGATCGCATTGCATCA
>Ga0209640_10004471_pt1 | contig 12235 bp, 7 predicted proteins | sample RifCSP10_1_FD_184018 | JGI IMG/M metagenome (GOLD analysis project Ga0209640, IMG submission 184018) | Soil microbial communities from Rifle, Colorado - Rifle CSP2_sed 10_1 (SPAdes) (version 2) | ecosystem: Environmental > Terrestrial > Deep subsurface > Rock core/Sediment | place: Rifle... | reverse complement strand
CTCGATCACGGCAAAGACGCCCCGGCGCCACGCCCGTCGCTCGGCCGGGCTGACGCCTTGATGTGCCGCAAGGCTCGTGCGAAAAAATCCAGCTCCAACGCCTGCTGGCCGACCTTGCGCTCCAGCTCGGCGACGCGCTCCGCCTCCGCGACCTCTTCCGGAGGGCGGGGCTTCCCCTTCACCTTGGCCCCCGCCTTGCGCGACCGCGCGCTCGGTGCCTGCCTCGGTCGCGCGGCCCAGGCCGCTGATCCCAGCGGCCTCCCGGGTGGAACCAACGCCTCAGGCCCGCCCTGCTCGTACCTGTTCCACCAGTGATACAGCAGCTTGGGCCACACCTGGAGCTCGGCCGCCAAGGCTCTGACCTTCTCCCCCTCCAAGATCCGGCGTACCGCGGCCTCCTTGAACTCCCGACTGAAGACACGGGGTCCTTGTCCGGGCATTCGTCCTCCTCTCGAGGACTGTCACCCATTTCCGTGTCTCATGGGAGGGGTTCACTTCAGTTACCTATGTACCCGGTTTGTACCTCCCCGTGCGGCCGCACGCCTCATGCCAGCGCCGTCATCTCTGCCTCCGCCTGCTTCAGCCAGAAGCTCATGTCCATCTCGCGGTACAGCGTTGCCGCGGTGGCGAGGTGTTTCTGGGCCTCATGCCGCTTGCCCGTGCGCCGGTAGAGCTTGCCGAGACCGAGGTGGCAGTGGGCGATGTGGGGGCGCATGCCGCGCGGCTCGGCGAGCGCCAGCGCCTTGCGGTAGTGGGCCTCGCCGCTCTCGGCATCGAACCGGTCGGGATGGGTCGCGACGTCGCCGAGCAGGTGCAGAGCATGGGCCGCGAACCCGGGTTGACGCTGAGAGAATCCGACCGCACGGTCACCCAGGCGCTGCGCCTCGTCGAGCCGGCCGAGTAGCAGACAGGCGCGACCGAGTGAGTAGTAGGCGAAGCCGAGCCGGCCGACGATTCCCCTCGCTGCCTGACGCTCGAGGAGTAGCTCGCCCTCCCGGAGTCGGTTCAGTGCCTCGCTCGCCTCGCCGAGTTGTGCCAGCACCCAGGCGGAAGAGGTCACCGCGAGGGGAAGCAGGAGGACGACGTTTCCCGTCCGGATCGCCGCGATCCAGTGCTCGACCAGTGACCGCGCCTTTGCCCAGTCGCCTTTGAGGAGGTGGAGCTTGCTCGCGGCGAAGTGGGCCTCAACGATGGTGTACGCATGTTGCGTCAGCCCGGCGAGCCGGATCGCCTCGGCCTCGTACTCGACAGCCTCGCCGAATCTGCCGAGTTGGGCGAGGCTTATGACCAGCATGCTGCGATCGTAGACCGATGCTGGGACGGCAAGTCCGAAGTAATTATTCGCCCATTCGGCAGGCAACGCCGCGAGGTTCTCGGTGGCCAGCTCGACCACCCGCTCGTACTCGCCCCGGTAGTAATGCGCGTTCTCGAGATAGTTCGTGGCGAGGATGCGGAGCGTCAAGTCCCCGAGGCGCCCGGCGATCTCCAGCGCGCGGGTGCCTGACGCCAGCGCCTCGTCCAGTTCGCCGAGCTGCGAATGGGTGACCGTCATGAAAGCGCACGCCCGCCCTCGTCGGCGGTTGTCGTTCAACCGCTCGGCGAGAACCTCGGCCTCGCGCAGCTGCTCCAGCGCCCTCCGGATGTCACCGAGCTGGTGCAGCACCCACCGCAGCTCGAGGCGGATCTCGAAGGCCTGCTCCAGGGTGGAGGGGCTCTCCGGCAGTCCCTCGAGGACACCCAGCGCCTGCTCGAGCCAGGCCTGGGCGTCCTGGGGTGCCGACCGGGCGGCCGCCTTGAGGCCGGCCTGCCGGAGATAGTGCACCGCCTTCTCCCGCAGCGCGCCCCGGAAGGCGTGGTGGGCAAGCCGTTCCACGTGCTCACCCAGCCGGTCGGAATAGAGCCGCTCCATCGCCTCGAGAATGCGGGCGTGGAGCGCGCTCCTCCGCTCGTGGAGGAGGCCCCCGTAGGCCACCTCGTGAGTCAGCGCGTGCTTGAAGGTGTACTCGAGCTCGGGGAAGAGCCGCGCCTCGTAGAGGAACTCCGCCGCCTGCAGCCGCCCGAGCCCTTGGCGAAAACGCTCCTCCGGCTCCTCGGCGATCGCCTCCAGCAACGGGAACGGCACGTCCTTGCCGACCACGGCCGCCGCCTGCAGCAGTCGCTTGTCTCCCGCAGCGAGGCGGTCGATGCGAGCGGCCAGAATCGCCTGCGCCGTGGCGGGAAGCTGCAGGCTCTGAATCGGCTCGGCGAGCCGGTACGCACCGCGTTCCCCTGTGAGCGCCCGTGTCTCCACCAGCGCCCGCACGCTCTCCTCGAGGAAGAAGGGATTGCCCTGCGTACGCTCGATCAGGAGCCGCGCGAGATCCTCGAGCCCTGGGCCGGTTCCAAGCAGCGCCTCCAGAAGTTCGCCCGCGCTCGCCGTCGGCAGGGTGTCGAGCCGCACCTGCTGGTAGTACGTCTTGCTCCCCCAGCCGTGCCCGTACTCCGGCCGGTAGTTCACAAGCAGGAGTAGCCGCGCCGTCGGCACGCTCTCGACTAGCAGGTCCAGCCAGGCCTGCGTCTCGGAGTCGATCCAGTGCAGGTCCTCCACCACCAGCAGCACCGGCTGCACCTGGCTCTCCCGCAGCAGGAGCCGCTTCAGCGCGTCCAGCGTCTGCCGCCTGCGCTGCGAGGGGTCGAGCCTCGTCCACTCGGGGTCCTCGACCGACACGTCGAGCAACGAGAGGAACACTGGCAGCGTGGGCTCCAGAGCGCGGTCCAGCGACAGGAGCTTGCCCGTCACCTTCTCGCGCATCTTCCGGTCGTCATCGCGAGGCTCGATCTCGAAGTAGCTGCGCAGGAGCTCGATCACCGGGAAGTACGTGGTGGCCTTGCCGTAGGACACCGAGGCGGCCTCGAGCACCAGCCACCCCTGGCTGCGATGCGAGTGGGTGAACTCCCACACGAGGCGCGACTTGCCCACCCCGGGCTCGCCCACGACCGCGACCACCTGGCCATGGCCCTCGCCCGCCCGCCCCAGGGCCTGCCGCAGCAGCTCGATCTCTGCATCGCGGCCCACGAAACGCGTGAGCCCCCGGGAGGCGGCGGCGTGCAGCCGGCTTCTGACCGGGCTCGCGCCTGCGAGCTCGAAGATCTCGATCGGGGCCGCCAGGCCCTTCACCGGCACCGGGCCGCGCGACATCACCTGCACGAAGCCCTCGGCGAGAGCCAGCGCCTCCGGCGTCAGCAAGATCGTCCCCGGCCTGGCCATCTGCTCCATGCGCGCGGCGAGGTGCGTCGTCTGACCGACCGCCGTGTAGTCCATGTGGAGATCCGAGGTGATCGCCCGGACCACCACCTCGCCCGAGTTGAGACCCACCCGGATCTCGACCGGAACCCCGCAACGCCGGAACACTTCCTCGGCGTAGCGCTTCACCGACTCCTGCATTCGCAGGGCGGCGTAGCAGGCGCGCACCGCGTGGTCCTCGTGGGCGAGCGGGGCGCCAAAGAGGGCCATGATCCCGTCGCCCATGACCTGGTTCACCGTCCCCTCGTAGCGGTGCACGGCCTCCATCATGTGCTCCAGCACCGGATCGAGGAGCTTGCGCGCCTCTTCAGGGTCGCGGTCGGCGAGCAACTCCATCGAGCCCTTGAGATCGGCGAAGAGGACCGTCACCTGCTTGCGCTCGCCCTCGAGGGCCGCCTTCGAGGTGATGATCTTCTCTGCGAGGTGCTTCGGAGTGTAGGCCTCCGGCGCGCTGAACCGCGGTGCCGTCGACGGAGCCGCCTGGCCCGCGGGATGGGCGCACTCCGAGCAGAACTTGGCGGTGGGGGACACCTGGGCGCCGCAGTTGGCGCACACACGCGCCAGGGGCGCCGCGCACTCCTCGCAGAACTTGGCCCCGGGGCGGTTTTCGTGCTGGCACCTTGCGCACTGCATCGTGAGCCTCGCCCTCACTCCGGCTTCGGAGTCTGCCCGGCGCTTAGCGAAGTGAGGGCCAAAGAGGACAACCTCCTGTGCGCATAACTACTATTCGGCTGCAACGCCGTCATCTACCGCGGGATGCCGGCATCCAACAGTGGATGCAAGCATCTTTGTCTGGATGCTGCCCGGGCATCTGCATGGAGATTCTCTCAGCTCGCCCCTTGGCATCCACTATTGGATGCGGGTTCGTCGATCTCGGCAAAGGCGACGCGTAAGGTCCATCGAGTTTTCTGATCATCACCCGCGACGGCGGGTCTGCTTCCGCCCCGACCTGCTTGGAGGCGTCGCGGCCTATCCACATAGCCCAGAGCCCCTCTTGTTCGTGGGCGCCGAACATAGTTGAAGCGGCTCGGAGCGCACAAGGGAAATCCTCCGCAGTGGACGCCGCATCGCATGAGGCATCGGATTGCATTACAATGCACGTGCTTCGATGCCAACCCGGCTGACCGTGCACCTGCCCGATGACCTCGGCAGAACCTTGAAGAGCGCGTCCCGGCGGATGCAACGCAAGCCCTCGGAGATCGTCAGGCTCGCCCTGCAGGAGTTCCTCGGCACCGCCGCGGGACGCCGCGGCCGTCCGGCTGATCGCGTGCGACATCTCATCGGCTCGCTGGAGTCCGGAGTCCCCGACCTCGCCCGGAAGCATCGGGCGTGGGTCCTGGAATCCCTGAAGCATGGCCCGTCGTGAGCACGGAGGCGGTCCTTACGCGCCGGATCAGCTGCGGCGCGGAGCGCCGTCAGCGGCATGCCGAGGTTGGGCGGCCCGTTTGTCGGCAAGCCATGACGAAAAGTCTGCAATCCATTGCCGCTGTGCTTGTGTCTCCGGGACCTCGAGTCCCCGTGATCGCCGAACGGTCATGATTGCAGTCTCCACATTCTGGCCCTGCGAAATGAGGGCAGCGGCCGCGACCATCGCCGATCGGCCTATGCCCTGGCGGCAGTGGAGCGCGATGCTCTTGCCCGCGTGCAGCGCATCGACGATTTGGTCTACCAGCTTGGCCACTGCCTCGCGAGAGTTCGGAACACTGCGATCAGGGATAGGAAAGGAGCGGAATTCGAGCCCGCTAGCCGCAGAGGAGGCTGATTCGTCAGTAAGGGCGAATTCCGCTTCTTCACCCGGCTCCAAGAGCGACACGACAATGTCGATGCCCGCCTCACGCCATGCTCGCGTCTCATCATCGAGCCATTCTGCGCCGCGAGGCCGAGGGACAATACCCAGTCGTCCCCGCCACGGTCCAGCGATCCAGAAGACCTTCGCTCCCATCTTTACTATTCTCGCACCTCTTGAGGCAGCACTTCGCGCGGAAGGGCGTCCACGTTGACGCCCCGCTCGCGCAAGACAACGAGTCGATGATGGCCGTCGAGCACAGTGCCGTCTGGCCTCGCCTTCAGCGCTCCGGCCCTACCCAACGCCAGTGACTCGATCAGCTCGACCGTCGATAACCGACGAAACTGGTCAAGCTTCACTCTGCTGAGGAGGGCTTCAGAATGCAGCAGCCGAAGCGGTGGCTGCGCCACGCGCCCTCCAAAGGCTCCACATACTGGCGAACCCCGCCCCGCTAGCCCACACGACGAGCTCGCTTTCGTCTGCCCAACTCAATCTCATGTCGCCTCGTGCGCTTCGGCGTTCGCCAGACCGGGGAAATCTGACACTGTCCACCTCGCTATCGACCGGCTCCCTGGTCGTCGCCCGGCGTGGACAGATCCAGGCATCTCACTTCCCGAGGACCTTCCGGGGATCGAGCGCGTCGCGGAGCCCGTCGCCGATGTAGTTGATGGCGAGGACGGTGAGGAAGATCGCCGTGCCGGGGAAGATCGCCCAGTGGGGCGCGAAGTCGAGGTTGTCCTTGGCGTCGAAGAGGAGCCGGCCCCACGTCGGGATGTCGGGCGGGAAGCCGAGGCCGAGGAACGACAGCGACGATTCGGCGATGATCGCCGTCGCCACGTCGATCGTGCCGGCCACGATCACGGGGCCCATCGCGTTCGGCAGGATGTGGCGCACGACCTGGCGGAGCGGGGGCGCCCCGAGGCTCCGCGCGGCCTCGACGAACTCCTTCTCCCTGAGCGACAGGAACTGCGCGCGGACCAGCCGCGCGACGGGCATCCAGCGGAGCCCCCCGATGACGGCGACGATCAGGATGAACACGCCCGCCTCGGGGCCGAGCGCTTTTTTCAGAGTATCGCGGAAGAGATAGACGATCAGGAGCAGGAGCGGCAGCTGGGGCAGGGAGAGGAAGAGGTCGGTGATGCGCATCAGCGTGTGGTCCACGGCCCCGCCCACGTGCCCCGCGGCGGCGCCGATCAGGGTCCCGAAGCTGACCGCGATCAGCATGGCCGCGACGCCGACCGCCAGCGAGATGCGTCCGCCGTAGAGCATGCGCGCCAGGAGATCCTGGCCGAGGTCGTCGGTGCCGAGCGGGTGGCTCCACGACGGCGTCTTGAGCTTCGCCTTGAAGTCGATCTCGTTGATCGGCACGCGGTAGACGAACGGCCCGGCGAGCACGGCGGCGACCATGACGAGCAGGATGGCGACGCCGAACATGGCGAGCCGGTGGCGCCGGAAGCGACGGGTGGTCTCGCGCCAGAGCGAGTGCCGCTCCGCCCGCGCGGGGATCGCCAGGTCGCCGAGGACCGCGCCGGACGCCTTGCCGTCCATTACCGGTAGGAAATCCGGGGGTCGAGCCAGCCGTACAGGAGATCGGCGATCAGGTTGAAGAGCACGACGAGGCACGAGAAGACGAACGTGATCGCCATGATCACGGGCGTGTCGTTGGCGAGGATGGAAGAAATGAGGAGCGCGCCGATGCCGGGGACGCGGAAGATCTGCTCCGTGATCACCGCGCCCGTGAAGATGCCGGGGATCTGGAGCGCGACGAGCGTGACGACGGGGATCAGCGCGTTGCGCACGGCGTGCTTCACGAGCGTGGTCCGCTCCGAGAGCCCCTTGGCCCGCGCGGTGTTGATGTAGTCGAGGCGGATCACGTCGAGCACGGCCGAGCGGACGAAGCGGGTGAGGGTGGCGCCCTGGAACAGGCCGAGCACGCTCACGGGCATGATCGCCTGCCGGACATGCTCCCACCACCAGCGCCAGCCCGTCGCGCTGATGTCGGCGCGGTAGATGAACGGCAGCCAGTCGAGGTAGATGCTGAAGAGCAGGATGAAGAGGAGCCCCGTGAAGAACGTCGGCAGCGAGAACCCGATGAACGCGAGCGTCGTCGCGATCTGGTCGAAGATCGAGTACGGGCGCGTCGCCGACAGGGTGCCGATCGGCAGCGCGATCAGGAGCCCGAGGAGCTGCGCCGCGCCGAGCACGACGAGCGTGGTCGGCAGCCGCTGGAGGATGAGGGTGTCCACGTTGATGCGGCTCACGAACGAGAAGCCCCAGTCCCCGCGGAGCATGGACGTGAACCAGCGCGCGTAGCGGATGGGGAGCGGGTCGTCGAGGCCGAACTTGGCCCGGAGGTTCATGCGCACCTCCGCCGGCACGTTCGGGTTGGTCGCCAGCTCCTCGAAGGGATCGCCCGGGGCCAGCGCGAGGATCGTGAAAAGCACGAGGCTGATCCCGAACAGGACCGGGATCGAGATCAGGAGCCTCCGGACCAGGTATTTGGACATGCCTGCGGTCGCGCGAGGTGGGGGCGGGGCCCCCGGACGCCGGGAACTACGACGGGTCCGGGAACCCTGCCCCCACCTCTGCGCCCTACGCCTGTTTGGACCAGTAGGCGAGAGCCCAGAAGTCGGAGTCCCACCCGCTCTGAGCGACGTCCCGCATCTTGTTGGAGATCGCCGCCACCCGCGGCCGGAACACCACCGGGATGACCACGATATTCTGGATCACGAGGTCGTTCATCTTGATGAAGAGCGCGGCCCGCTTGACGGGGTCGAGCTCCGCCTCTTGCGCCTTGTGGAGCTTGTCGTACTCCTCGCTCCGCCACCGCGTGATGTTGCGGCCCTGCCACTTGTTCTCCTTGGAGGCCACCTCCAACGAGGTGAACTGGTTCATGAAGAACTCGGCGTCGGGCGACGTCATCGTCGTCGTGTACATCTGGATGTCGGTGTAGAAGTGGGTGTAGGTGTCCGGGTTGGCCGCGTCGGACGAGAAGTAGACCGACGCCGTCACCGACTTCAGCTCCATGTCGATGCCCGCCTTGGCCGCCGCCTGCTTGACGATGGCCTGGTTCTTCTGCCGCGGGGCGTTGATGGACGTCTGGTACACGAGCTTGAGCTTCTTGCCGTCCTTCGTCCGGATGCCGTCGGGGCCGCGCTTCCAGCCCGCGGCGTCGAGGATCTGGTTCGCCTTGTCCACGTTGAACTCCCACTTCGTGTTCTTCGAGGCGAACCGCGAGGGCGCGTTGAGGAAGTTCGCGGTGGCGATGCCGGTGCGCCCGTAGATCTGCTCCTGGACGCTGGCCCGGTCTACGAGCAGGTTCAACGCTTGGCGGACGGCGGGGTCGGTGAGGAACGGGTGAGTGGTCTTGATCGACGACCGCTCGCCGTCCACCTCCTTCCACGGATCCGTATTGTTGAGCTGGATGTGCTCGATGTTGCCGCCGGCCACGATGTCGGCGCGCCCCCGGCCGCCCTGCTCGAGGCGCTTGAGGATGTCGTCCTCGACCTGCATGTTCCAGGCGTAGTCGTACTCGCCCGTCTGGATGACCGCGCGCGCCGCCGAGATGGCATCGCCGCCGCCCTTCATCTCGAGCTGGTCGAAGAAGGGCCGGTTCGGGATGTGGTAGTTCGGGTTGATCTCCGCGCGCACGATGTCCCCGGGCTTGAAGTCCACGAAGCGGAACGGGCCGGTGCCGACGGGCTTGAGGTTGTTCGGCGCCTCGCGCGACTTTCCGCCCTTGAACGCCTCGAAGAGGTGCTTGGGAATGATCATGCCGCGCACGCCGCAGAACGGGTCGGCCCAGAACGGCGTCGGCTTCTTGAACGTGATCTTCACCGTGTGGCTGTCGAGCTTGTCGATCTTCTCCACGTCCCGGTACGAGCCGACGGTGACGGCGGCAGTCGCGGGGTCGCTCACGTACTCGAAGTTGAAGACCACGTCGTCCGCGGTGAAGGGCTTCCCGTCGTGCCACGTCACGCCGCGCTTGAGCTTCCACGTGACCGACCGGCCGTCCCTGGCGACGCCGCCGTTCTGGACGCTCGGGATCTCCGCGGCGAGGAACGGGACCAGGCTGCCGTCGGGGTCGAAGGAGGCCAGCGGCTCGTAGAAGATGCGCGAGCCGTCCTGGTCCTTGGTGCCGACGCCGAAGTGCGGGTTGAGGAGCGTGGGCGACTGCCACCAGAGCGTCTTCAGAAGCCCGCCGCCGCCGCGCTTGGTCGGGGTGAACGTCGCCTTGGGCTGGGCCTGGGCGACGCCCGCCGAGGCGAGCATCTGGGCGGCCAGGGGGGCCGTCAGCCCCAGGGCCACCATGGTCTGCACGAAGTGACGGCGGCTCAGCATCCCCGCCTTCACCTCTCCGATCAGGGCTCTCAGTTCTTGCTCTTCCATGGACGTTCCTCCGTGAGCTGGTCGTAGACGACCGGCTAGTTGGCTTCTTATCGTCTCGGTCGGGGCGCTGTCAAGGCTGCCGGTACCAGTAGGCGAGACGCCAGAAGGTGGAGTCCCAGCCGGTGAGATCCATGCCGCGCAGCCGCACGCTCGAGGATGACACGCCGTTCCGCCACAGGACCGGGATGACCACGACGTTCTGGATCACGAGATCGTTCATCCGGATGAACAGCGCCGCGCGCTTCACCGGGTCGAGCTCGGCGTCCGCCCCCCGGTAGGCGCGGTCGTACTCCTCGTTGCGCCACCGCGTGACGTTGCGACCCTGCCACTTGTTGGCCTTGGCGGCGATCTCCCAGGAGCAGAACTGGTTCATGAAGTACTGGGGATCGGGCGCCGTCATCGTGGTGTTGTACATCTGCAGATCGGCGTAGAAGTGCGGGAAGGTGTCGGGGTTGGCGGGGTCGGAGGAGAAGAACACCGAGGCCACCACCGACTTCAGCTCCAGCTCGATGCCGGCCTTGGCCGCGGCCTGCTTGACGATCTGCTGGTTCTTCTGGCGCGGGGCGTTGATGGACGTCTGGTAGACCATCTTGAGCTTCTTGCCGTCCTTGGCGCGGACGCCGTCGGCCCCGCGCGTCCACCCCGCCGCATCCAGGAGCTGGTTGGCCTTGTCGACGTTGAACTCCCAGCGCGTGTTGCGCGAGGAGAAGCGCGACGGGGCGTTCAGGAAGTTCGCGCTGGTCTGGCCCTGCCGGCCGTAGATCTGCTCCTGGACCGAGGCCCGGTCCACGAGGAAATTCAGGGCCTGGCGCACCGCGGGGTCCGCGAGCAGTGGATGCGTCGTCTTGGCGCTCGCACGTTCCCCGTCGACCTCCGTCCACGGGTCGGCGAAGTTGCACTGGATGTGCTCGGGGTTCCCCGTGGGCCAGATGTTGACGCGCCCCTTGCCGCCCTGCTCGAGGCGCCGCAGGATGTCGTCCTCCACCTGCATGTTCCAGGCGTAGTCGAACTCGCCCGTCTGAAGCACGGCGCGTGCCGCGGAGGTTGCGTCCCCGCCGCCCTTCATCTCGAGCGTGTCGAAGAACGGCCGGTTCGGCACGTGGTAGCCCGGGTTCAGCTCGGCGCGCACGATGTCGCCCGGCTTGAAGTCCACGAAGCGATAGGCGCCGGTGCCCACGGGCTTGAGGTTGCCGGGCGCCTCGCGGGACTTGGCGCCCATGTACGGCTCGAAGAGATGCTTGGGGATGATCATCCCCCGGTTGCCGCAGAAGGCGTCGGACCAGAAAGGCTGCGGCGTTTTGAAGCTGACCTTGACCGTGTGGCTGTCCAGCTTGTCGATCCGGGAAATCTCCCGGTACGACCCGCTCGTGACCGCGGCCGTGGCGGGGTCCGCCACGTACTCCCAGTTGAAGACCACGTCGTCCGCGGTGAAGGGCTTCCCGTCGTGCCAGCTCACGCCTTTCTTGAGCCGCCACGTTACCCAGGTGAGGTCCTTGGCGAGGCTGCCGTTCTGGACTGTCGGCGCCTCGGCGGCGAGGATCGGCACGACGTTGCCGTCCGGGTCGAAGCCGGCCAGCGGCTCGTAGAAGATGCGCGAGGCGTCCTGGTCCTTGGTGCCATTGGCGAAGTGCGGATTGAGGAGCGTGGGCGCCTGCCACCAGAGGGTCTTGAGCAGGCCGCCGCCGCCTCGCCGCGCGGGCGCGAAGGTCTCGACCCGCGGCTGGGCCGCGACCCCCGCGGCGGCCAGCATCTGCGCCGCCAGGGGGGCGGTGAGCCCGAGCCCGACCATCGTGAGCACGAACGCCCGGCGGGAGAGCCGGCCGACCCTGACGTCCCGGATGAGCTCGCGAATCTCGCGTTCGTCCATGACAGCGCCCCCTCGGTGCCGACGCGTTAGACGGTCCCGCACGTCACGGCGACTCCAGCATGCGCACCGCGACCTCGAGCGCTTCGACCATGCTCTCGTGGTTGGCGACGCCCTTCCACGCGCGGTCGAACGCCGTGCCGTGGTCCACCGAGACGCGGAGGAAGGGCAGCCCCACCGTCACGTTCACGCCCGAGAGGCCGACCCAGCGCTTGGTCGTCTCGTCGTACTTGAAGCCGAGCGTCTTCACGGGAATGTGCCCCTGGTCGTGATACATCGCGACGACAATATCAAATTCACCGCCACGGGCGCGGGAGAAGAGCGTGTCGGCCGGCAGGGGGCCGGTGACGTTGAGGCCCGCGTCCCGGGCCGCCGCGACCGCCGGTGCGATCGCGGTCTTCTCCTCGTCGCCGAAGAGCCCGTCCTCACCCGCGTGGGGGTTGAGCCCGGCGACGGCGATGCGCCCCGCGGCGAGGCCCAGGCTTTCGAGCGCGCGCTGCGCGAGCTCGATCGTGCGGAGCACCCGGTCGCGCGTGACCAGGTCGGGGACGCGGCGGAGCGCGACGTGCGTGGTCACGTGGATCACGCGGAGATCCCCGCCCAGGAGCAGCATCGCGAAGTCGCGCGTGCCCGAGAGGGCGGCCAGGATCTCCGTGTGGCCGGTGTGCGTCATGCCGGCCGCCGCGAGCGCCTCCTTGTTGACCGGCGCCGTGACGATCCCGTGGATCAGGCCGGTCTTCGCCAGCGCGACGGCCCGGTCGATGTACGCATACGCGGCGCGCCCGGCCGCGGCGCTAACCTCGCAGCGGGGCAGGGTCGCCATGTCCACGTTGGCGAGGTCGAGGACCTCGAGCGCGGCGCCCGCCCAGCGGCATTCGCCGACGTCCTTCACGGCGTGGAGAGACAGCCCGGC
>Ga0209640_10004469_pt1 | contig 12236 bp, 9 predicted proteins | sample RifCSP10_1_FD_184018 | JGI IMG/M metagenome (GOLD analysis project Ga0209640, IMG submission 184018) | Soil microbial communities from Rifle, Colorado - Rifle CSP2_sed 10_1 (SPAdes) (version 2) | ecosystem: Environmental > Terrestrial > Deep subsurface > Rock core/Sediment | place: Rifle... | reverse complement strand
CGATAGAAGGGAACAACACGGTGCTCGCCGAAAGCCCGCTTTACCGCGAGCCGTACCGGACGCAATGGGCGCGCTACGACCGGAAAGCGGCCGCAAAGCTGCTCGACGAGGTCGGGCTGCGCAGGGGCCTCGACGGCATTCGGCGGCTGCCCGACGGGCGGCCGCTCGAAATCATCGTCGAGACCGCCGGCGAGAGTACCGAGCAGACCGACATCCTCGAGTTGATCCGGGAGACCTGGCGCGAGGTGGGCATCAAGCTTTTCAGCAAGCCCTCGCAGCGGGAGTCGTTCCGGAACCGGATTTTCGCCGGCGACACCGTGATGTCGGTCTGGACCGGCTTTGAAAACGGAATCCCGACCGCCGACATGAGCCCGGAGATGCTCGCGCCGACGAGCCAGCAGCAGTTGCAGTGGCCCAAGTTCGGCCAGTACTTCGAGACCAGCGGCTCGGTCGGCGAGGCGCCCGATATCCCGCTAGCGATCGAACTGACCAGGCTCTACGCCCGTTGGCGCGACACGGCGTCGCACGAAGAGCGCGAGCGGATCTGGCACCGGATGCTCGCGATCCACGCGGAGCAGCTATTCAGCATCGGAGTGATTTCCGGCGTGCCGCAGCCCGTGATCGCGCGCACGACGCTGCGCAACGTTCCCCAGAAGGCCGTCTACAACTGGGATCCGGGTGCATTTTTCGGCATCTACCGCCCGGACACGTTCTGGTTCGATTAGCGCGCCGCCGCGACATGCTGAGCTACACCGTCCGCCGCGTCCTGATCATGATTGCCACCCTGTTCGTGATCAGCTTCTTCTCGTTCAGCATCATCAAGCTGCCGCCGGGCGATTTCCTGAGCAACCAGATCTCCGAGCTGAAAAGCCAGGGAGACACAGCGGCGCTCGAAAAGGTCGAGTTCCTGCGCAAGCAGTACGGGCTCGACAAGTCGTTTCTGGAGCAGTACGCGGTGTGGGTCGGGATCTGGCCGACCGAGCGCGGATTCTCCGGGCTCATCCAGGGTGACTGGGGCTGGTCGTTCGAGTACGACCTGCCGGTCGGGCAGGTGGTCGGCGACCGGATGCTGCTCTCGTTCATCCTCAATTTCTCCGTAATCCTGTTCACCTGGGCGGTCGCATTCCCGATCGGTGTCTATGCCGCCACCCACCAGTACAGTTGGGGCGACCATGGGCTCACCCTCCTTGGCTACATCGGGCTCGCGACGCCGAACTTTCTTCTGGCGCTGGTCTTGATGTACTTCGCCAACGTCGAGTTCGGACTTTCCATCGGCGGCATCATGGATCCGGAATACCTCGGGCAGCCGTGGAGCTGGGCGAAGTTCGGATCGGTGCTCCGGCACCTCTGGATTCCGGTGATCGTCATCGGCACCTCCGGAACCGCGGCCATGATCCGGCGGCTGCGGGCGAACCTGCTGGACGAGCTGCAGAAGCAGTACGTGGTCACCGGACGCGCCAAGGGGATGCCGCCGGTGCGGCTGCTGATCAAGTATCCGATGCGCATGTCGCTCAACCCCTTCATCGCCGACATCGGCAACCTGCTGCCCTCCGTCATTTCGGGCTCCGCGATCGTCGCGGTGGTGCTGTCGCTGCAGACGTCCGGGCCGATGCTGCTCGACGCGCTGCGCAGCCAGGACCAGTATCTCGCCGGCTCATTCCTGATGTTCCTGTCGCTCCTGACCGTGATCGGAATGTTCATCTCGGATCTTCTGCTTGCCGTGCTGGACCCGCGCATCCGCCTGACGGGGGGCGTGGCGAAATGAGCGCGGACGCCGTGCGCGCCGAGCCGATCGAGCATTACGTCTCGACCGCGCCGTTCGAACCCTACGCCACCGAGTGGCTCACCCCGGAGCAGGAGCGTTTCTACCGGGCCTCGCAGTGGAAGATCATGTGGTGGAAATTCCGGCGCCACCGCATCGCCGTCCTCTCGGCCGCGGTCCTGCTGCTGTTCTATGCCTCGACGCTGGTGAGCGAGATCATCGCGCCGTACCACCTGCACACCCGGAATGCGAAGCAGATCTACGCCCCGCCGCAGGAGTTGCGCCTGTTACACGAAGGGCGTTTCGTGGGGCCGTTCGTGTACGGCAACAACATGCGCCTCGACATGGAGACGCTGCGAAGGGAGTACACGCCCGACCCGAAGCAGGTGCATCGGGTGCGCTTCTTCTGTCTTGGCGACGAGTACCGCTTCTGGGGGCTGATCGACGGCCGCTTCCATCTCTTCTGCCCGGCCGAAGGCGGCTCGCTTCACCTCCTCGGCACCGACCGCCTGGGGCGCGATCTGCTCTCGCGCATCATCTACGGCGGCCGGATTTCGCTCACCGTCGGGCTGCTGGGAATCATCGTGAGCTTCACGATCGGCGTGACTCTCGGCGGTATTTCCGGCTACTACGGCGGCTGGGTCGACAACGTGATTCAGCGCTTCATCGAGATGGTGCGCTGTTTTCCCGAGTTGCCGCTCTGGATGGCGCTGTCGGCGGCGCTGCCGGTGAACTGGAGTCCGCTCCTGGTGTATTTCGGCATCACGATCATCCTGGGATTGCTCGACTGGCCGGGGCTGGCGCGCGCGGTGCGCTCGAAGCTGCTGGCGCTGCGCGAGGAGGATTTCGCGGCCGCCGCGGTGCTGATGGGCGCCGGACCGCGGCGCGTGATCGGCCGCCATCTGCTGCCCAATTTCACCAGCCACCTGATCGCTTCGGCCACCCTCGCGGTGCCGGGGATGATTCTTGGCGAAACCGCGCTTTCATTTCTCGGGCTCGGCTTGCGGCCGCCCGTGACGAGCTGGGGCGTTCTGCTGAACGAAGCGCAGAACATCAACGTGGTCGCGCTCTACCCCTGGATCATGGCCTCCGTGATCCCGGTTTTTCTCGTGGTGCTCGCGTTCAATTTCATGGGCGACGGCCTGCGCGATGCAGCCGACCCGTATAAATAAGAAATCGGGGACAGACCACGATTTCCGGTAACTTACGGAAATCGTGGTCTGTCCCCGATTTCTTCAGGGCGAGAGGACGAGGCCTTCGCGGGCGAGAATCGAGCCCGGCAGGGCGGCGTCCACTTCCTCGGCGATGCCGTCGAGCGTCTCGTCGTCGTGGTCCGGATCGTGGTGGAATACCACAAGACGTTTGGAGCCGGCCGCCTTGCACAGGCGCACGGCTTCCTGCCAGGTCGAGTGACCCCAGCCGACGTGGCCGTTGGCCCACTCCTCGTCCGTGTACATGCAGTCATAAATCACGAGATCCGCGCCCGCGATGAGCCCGAGAATGTTCCGGTCGGGCGCGCCGGGAACGTGCTCCGTGTCCGTGAGGTAGCACATGGAACGTCCCGCATGATCGACGCGATAGCCGGTTGCGCCGTCCGGGTGGTTGAGCGGGGTCGTGCGCACCGAGATGCCCGGAGAGGGCGAGAGCGATTCGCCCGCCGCGAAATCGTGGTAGCTCACGTTGGCGCGAAACACCTCGGGCGGCACCGGGAACAGCGGCGCCATCATGAACTCCCACAGGACCTTGTGCAGCGTGGCACGCTTTCCGAGATGGCCCGCCCACAGACGGAACGTATTCTGCTGCTGGAAGAAGGGCCGGAAAAACGGCATTCCGCAGACATGATCGAAATGCGTGTGCGTGAAGTAAAGATCCGCGTCGAGCGGCGCCTCGGAGCACAGGCGGTTTCCGAGATAGCGGATTCCCGATCCGGCATCGAACAGGAGCAGCCGGTCGCCGCAGCGCACCTCCAGCGACGAGGTGTTGCCGCCGTAGCGTGCGGTATCCGGTCCCGAGCACGCGATACTTCCGCGGACACCCCAGAATCGGACGACGAATTCGCCGGCAGCCATTACCGAAATATAGCCGATTGCCGCAAACAGAGCCGATTGCCGCAAACAGGATGGAGAACGGTAATATCTGAGACGCCATAGGGGGCATCCGGGTGGAACGCAACCTGTTCGGGTTCATCATTCGCCACAGCAAGCGCGACCAGTTGCTCATCGTGCCTCTGGTCTTCGCTTCGATGGCGATCTATTACCTGTCGCTCGACCTGCCGAAAACGATCATCAACGAGCCGATCCAGGGCAAGCGCTTTCCGAACCCGGATTCCACCGCCCCGTTCCTGAAACTCGTCTTCAAGCTGCCCGAATTCCTCGGCGGGCAGACCGTGCGCCTGTTCGACGGATTCCCGCTGGAGCAGTTGCCGTATCTGTTTGCCCTGACGATTGCGTTCCTCACGCTGATCGTCCTCAACGGCTTCGTCAAGTTCCAGATCAACACCATGAAGGGCTGGATGGGCGAGCGCATGCTCCGGCGCCTGCGTTACGCGCTTTTCGATCATGTGCTGCGTTTCCCGCTGCCGCGCTTCCGGCGCGTCAAGTCGGCGGAGATCGCGAGCATGATCAAGGACGAGGTGGAGCCGCTCGGCGGGTTCATCGGGGAGGCGTTCATCGCGCCGCTGTTCCTCGCCGGAGAGGCGGTGACCGCGCTGTTTTTCATTCTCTACCAGCATCTGGCGCTGGGGATGATCGCTTTCGGGATGGTAACGGTTCAGGCGGTCGTCATTCCGCAGCTGCGGCGGCGCCTGCTGACGCTTACCAAGCAGCGCCAGCTCACCGCCCGGCAGCTCGCGGGGCGCGTTGCCGAAACGGTCGACGGTATCGTGGAGATTCGCGCCCACGATACTTCGAACTACGAGCGCGCCGAGATTTCGTCCCGCCTGGGCAGGATTTTCCGCATCCGGTTCGAGTTCTTCCAGCGCAAGTTTCTGATCAAGTTTCTCAACAACTTTCTGTCGCAGGTGACGCCGTTCCTGTTCTATTCGATCGGCGGCTACCTCGTGATCGTCGGCAGGCTCGACATCGGCGCGCTGGTGGCGGTCATCGCGGCGTACAAGGACCTGCCGAGCCCGATCAAGGAACTGATCGACTGGGACCAGCAGCGCCTGGACGTGCAGATCAAGTACACGCAGGTGATGGAGCAGTTCATGGTGGACGATCTTGCGACGCCGGAAATGCAGAAGGTGATCGATGCGCCGCAACTGCCGCGCGAAGGAAGCATCCGGGTGTCGAACCTGTCGCTGCTGGACGAAAACGGGGACAAGGTGGTGGACGGGGTTTCCTTCGAGATCGGTCTCGATGCGCATGTCGCCGTCGTCGGCCCGCAAGGCGCGGGACGGAGCGAACTTGCGCAACTGCTCGCCCGGCTCGTTCCGGCTAGCGGCGGCACGGTGGAGATGGGCGGCGTGGACATCACCCGGGCCCCGGAAGCGGTAACGGGGAGGGCGATCTCCTACGTCGGCTCGTCCGCCTACCTGTTCCCGGTCAGCGTGCGGGAAAACCTCCTTTACGGACTCAAGCACCGCCCCGTCGGTAGTGCGACCTATGAGGGCGCCGAGCGGCAGGAGCAGGAATTCGAGCTGCGCGAGGCGAAGCGCACCGGAGGGAGCGGGCTTGACTTCAACGCGGACTGGATCGACTACGCGGCCGTCGGGGTCTCGGGCCCGCAGGAGATGGAAGCGCGCATACTCGAAGTGCTGAAAGTCGTGGACCTCGAAGAGCACATTTTCGAGCTCGGTCTGCGAAGCGGCGCGGACCCGGAGCGGACGAGCGAACTGCGCGACGAGCTGCTCAAGGCGCGCGCTGCGATGCACGAGCGGCTAGCCTCTCGGGACATGCAGGATTGGGTCGAGCCCTTCGACCCCGCGCGCTACAACCGCAACGCCACCGTGGCGGAGAACCTGCTCTTCGGCGCGCCGGTCGGCAAGACGTTCGACGTCGAGAATCTCGCGAAGAACGCTTACGTGCGCCGCGTGCTCGAGGAAACCGCCCTTGTCGAGGAACTCCTCAGGATCGGGCACAAGGTTGCCGAAACGATGGTCGAACTGTTCAGCGGCCTGCCGCCCGGACACGAGTTCTTCGAGCTGTACAGCTTCATCCGCCATGAGGATCTCCCGAATTTCACGGAGATTCTGTCGCGGGTGGTCGAGTCGGAGTTGACCGCGATCAAGGGGTCCGACCGCGACCAGTTGCTCGCCTTGCCATTCAAGCTGATCCAGGCACGCCACCGCCTGGGTCTCATCGACGAGGCCCTTGAGCAACGCATTGTCGAGGCGCGGCGCTATTTCGCCTCCCACCTCCCGGACAATTTGAAGGGCGCGGTTGAATTTTTCGACCCGGACCGCTACAACATCGCGGCATCGCTGCAGGACAACGTTCTGTTCGGCAAGATCGTGACGGGGCAGGCAGAGGCGTCTTCACGCGTCGGAGCGCTGTTGCGCCAGGTCCTGGATGACCTGGGTTTGAGGCCGCTGGTGGTCAGCATCGGACTCGAATATCAGGTCGGCGTCGGCGGCGCGCGGCTTGCGCCCCCGGAGCGGCAGAAAATCGCGATGGCACGAGCGATCCTCAAGCGCCCGGCGTTGTTGATCCTCGACAAGGCGGCGGCGGTCCTCGACCCCCTGGCACAGGTCCGGGTGATCTCCGGAATTCTCGGATGCCGGAAGGGAAAAGGCGTGCTCTGGGTCCTGCAGCGCAACGACCTGGCAGATCGATTCGACCACGTGCTGGTCATGGAGCGCGGCCGGCTCGCGGAACGCGGTCCCGTCGCCGAACTCAAGCAGCGCGCAGGCCCGCTGCAGAAGCTGCTCGCCGCCGGCGGCTAGCAGGAGGAGGAAACCGATGTCTATCGAACAGGAAGTCGAGTTGATCCGGCAGTTTCCGATCTTCCAGAAGCTCCAGCCGGCGATGCAGAAGCTCCTGTGTTTCGGCAGCGAGCGCCTGACCTACGATCCCGGTCAGATCATGGTTCGCGAGGGTGACGCGGCGGATGCCGTTTATGTCCTCATCGAGGGCGCGGTGGAGATCACGATCTCCTCGCCGAAGGGGCCGATTGTGGTCAACACGATCGGTCGCCATGAGGTGATCGGCGAGATCGCGATCTTCGGCGACGTGCCGCGCACCGCGACCGTCACGGCGACTGCGCGCGTCGATGCGCTCAAGATCTCGAAGGCGTTGTTCATCAACATCGTCCGGCAGAGCCCGGACGCCGCGATCGAGCTCCTCCGGATCCTTTCGACCCGGCTGGCGAATACGACCCGGCAACTCACCCGGACTGCGGCCGCGGCGAAGTAGGGGGTCTGCGTCGCAATTATAAGTGCTTGATGTGAAGCAGGTTTCGACTTGATCGGTCGAGCCTGCGTCCGATTGAACCCGCTTCAGGCGAACTGGCCGAGATCGCGGTCATCGCGCTCACCCGAAGGGGGGATGCCGCCACGGCAGCGCAGCGCGGAAAATTCTCACGGGGTCGAGTACCACAGCGATCGGCCGGGAATGCGGGATAGGCGCAGATGTTCTCTTGTCGAGCCTTCACTGCTATATATTGCTGCCGCTGATTGCGTCGCGGGCTGCTTGCCGATTCCGCCGCCGCAGGTGCCGGAGAAGCGGCGTTCAATCGCAGCAGCGCGGTTGCCCGAGGCGACGCGGCTGATCGCCTTTTTACTCGATGCGAGAGAAACCCCAATGACCTTACCTTCAACAGAACAAGATTTTGAGAAAACGACGACCCAATTCGTTCCGCTCGGCAATGCGCTCATCGAGCAGGGACTGATCACGTCGGAAAAGCTCAGCGAAGCGCTGGCGGAGCAAAAGCGCACCGGGCGCGTGCTCGGGCGCGTGCTGGTGGAAAACGGGTTCGTCACCGAGGAGCAGCTTGCCAAGGCGCTTGCCCATCAGTTCAAGGTGCCCTACATCGACCTCAAGCGATACGAGGCAAATGCCGCCACGGTGCGCGCCCTTTCGGAAATGCAGGCGCGCCGATTCCGCGCGCTGGTGCTGGAAGACCGCGAGGACTCGTATCTCGTCGGCCTGGTGGACCCATCCGATCTGCGCTCGCAGGACGAGATTGCGGGGATTCTCAAGCGCCCAATCGACATCGCCCTGATCACCAACGAACAGCTCGTCGCGACCATCGACCGGATCTACCGCAAGACCGAGCTGATCGGCGAAATGGCCAAGGAAGTCAAGCGCGAAATTGAGGGCGACGCACGCGTCATCGATCTCGGCGCGCTGGTCGACACGATGGTGGACGAGGATGCGCCGGTAGTCAAGCTGCTGCAAACGGTATTCGACGACGCGGTGCAGGTGCGGGCTTCCGACATCCACTTCGAGCCGCAGGAGAAAAACCTCGTCGTGCGCTTCCGGATTGACGGGATGCTGCATCCCCAGATCGAGGCGGATCCGAAAATCGCGTCCGCCGTGGTGGTGCGCCTGAAGCTGATGGCGGGCCTGGACATTGCGGAAAAGCGCCTGCCGCAGGACGGGCGAATCGCGGTGAAGTCCGGGACGCACCGGCTGGACGTGCGCATGTCGACAATGCCGTCGCAGTACGGCGAATCGGTGGTGCTGCGGGTGCTGATGGCGGGTCAAGAGCTGATCGACCTGGAAAAGACCGGCATGCCGGCGCCGCTGTTCGCGAAATTCATGCGCGCGATCCAGGCGCCGCACGGCATCGTGCTGGTCACCGGGCCGACCGGCAGCGGCAAGACGACGACGCTCTACGGCGCCCTGCAGCGGCTGAACGACCCCAGCGTCAAGATCCTCACCTGCGAGGACCCGGTCGAATACCGCATCCCCGGCCTGGTCCAGGTGCAGGTGAACGAAAAGATCGATCTCGGCTTCGCGCGGGTGCTTCGATCGTTCCTGCGCCAGGACCCGGACATCCTGCTGGTCGGCGAGATCCGCGACCAGGAAACGGCGCAGATCGCGGCGCGCGCGGCGATGACAGGGCACATGGTGCTCTCCACTTTGCACACCAACGACGCGGTCAGCACGCCCGGCCGGCTGCTCGACATGGGCGTGCCCGGGTACATGATCGCATCGACCGTGCTCGCCGTGGTGTCGCAGCGGCTAATGCGGCTCGGCTGCCGCTATTGCAGCGAGACTTACGCGCCCCGCCCCGAGGTGCTGGACTGGATCCGGCGCTATCTGGGGGACGAGATCGGGCAGGCAAACTACCAGCGTGGCAAGGGCTGCACCCGCTGCAACGGCTCTGGCTATTCGGGCCGCACCGGCGTGTTCGAGATGATCGAAATGACCCCGCCGCTCGCCGCCGCCATCCATGCCAACGATCCGCTGCGTTTTGAGCGCGCGGCGCGCGAGCAGCTCGGCCGCGACACGCTGGGGCGCCGCGCCATCGGCCTGGTGCTGTCCGGCGAGTCGACGATCGAGGAAGCGTTGCAGGTGGTTACTTCGACCGAGGGCTGACCGGTGCCGGTATTCGAATACAGCGGCCGCAACGCGCGCGGCGAAGTGATGCAGGGCCAGATCGATTCGCCCAGTCCGCAGGCGGTGGCGACTTGGATGATGTCCGCCGGCATCACGCCGATCGTCATCAAGACGGGGACGGAGCAGAGCGCGCAGCCCCCGTGGCTGCGCGAACTGCTCGGCTGGCGTTCGCTGCTCGACGTGGATCTTCTGCTGTTCACGCGGCAGATGGGCACCATGGTGAAAGCAGGCGTGCCGATGATGCAGGCGCTCGCCTCGATCCAGAAATCGACGCGCAAGCAGCGCCTCGCCGACGTGATCCAGTCGCTCCGCGACCATCTCGACAAGGGCCTGGAGCTGAGCGCCGCGATGGCGCACCACTCCGGTTTCTTCAACGAGTACTACGTCAACATGGTCAAGGTGGGCGAGGGCACGGGGAAGCTGGAGGAAGTGTTCCGGCGGCTCTTCGCCCAGCTCGCGTTCGAGAAGCAGGTGAAGCAGAAAATCAAGGGCGCGGTGCGCTATCCCACGTTCGTGATGACGGCGATCGCCATCGCGGTCGCCATTCTCAACCTGTACGTGATCCCGGTCTTCGCCAAGGTCTACGCCGGGATGAAGGTATCACTGCCGCCCCTCACGCAGTTGCTCATCGGGGTTTCGAATTTCGTGGTGAATTACTGGTGGGCGATCGTCGCGGCACTGATCCTGGCGGTGTATGCGTTCCGGTCATACACCCAGACGCGCGACGGGCGCTACCGCTGGGACAAGTTCAAGCTCAAGGTCCCCATCATTGGCAGCATCCTCGTAAAGGCGGCGATCGCACGCTTCGCCCTCAGCCTTTCGATCGCGAGCCGGAGCGGAATCCCGCTCATGCAGGCGTTCACGCTGGTGTCGCGGGTGGTGGAAAACGCGTTTTACGAGCAGCGCATCCTGCAGATGCGCGAGGGCGTGGAGCGCGGCGAGAGCATGCTGCGGGTGGCGCAAAGCGCGGGCATCTTCACGCCGCTCGAACTGCAGATGATCTCGGTGGGCGAGGAGACGGGCGAAATCGACGACATGCTGGAGCAGGTGGCGACGATGTACCAGGAGGAACTCGAGTACGAGGTCGAACGGCTGAGCGAGACGCTGGAGCCGATCCTGATCGCGGGCGCTGCGGTTCTTGTCCTGATTATGCTGCTGGGCGTTTTCCTGCCGCTGTGGGACCTAGGACAAATAGCAAGACAAAGGGCATGATGCGGCGTGGTTGCGGAAACCTTGAAATGGATCAACTTGACGGCCGGCGCGTTGGGCATCGCCACCGGCGCGTTGTTGCTGCTCGCTCCGGGGGCGCTGCGCGAGGGCAGCCGCTGGCGGCGTTGGCTGCTGGACGTCGATCTGGCTGCGCTGCTCGATGCGCGGCGGGCGATCGAGCGGCCCTTGTACCGCCACCATCGGGTGTTCGGCGCAGCAGTGATCGCCGGAGCTTTGGCCTGGTTCGCGACCTTGTGGACGCTGAGGGATCGTTTTCCGGTACCGGGAGAGTATGCCGGTACCGTGACGTTGGCGCTTTGTACGCTGGCAGCGTTTGCGCTCGGGATCGGCGTTTTCTTGCTCATCCGGCCAAGCGCCTTGAAGGGGCTGGAGGCGGCTGCCAACCGCTGGATCGAGACGTTTCCGTCTGGCGGCTGGCGCGACGCCCCTGCCGGTTACTACCAGTTATTCAAACGAGTCGTGCTGCGCGCACCCCGATTTACCGGGCTGCTGCTGCTCACGGCCGGGCTGGGTTGCTGCACGTTGCCAGGTTGAAGAGCGAAAGCGGAAATGAGCCGAACGTCTCGTGAAGTTATGAACGGTATTGTCGAGAGATGCGGGGAAAGTTGGTACAGGAGTCGTCAGCCGGGCCGCGGCTCGGTTAAACAACTACGGGCTGCGGCCCGTTTACTCAATCGTTGGTTTTTTCAAGGAGCTTGATATTTATGATTTGCGATACTCTGAATCTGCGAAAACAACAGGGCTTCACGCTGATCGAACTGGTCATCGTGATCGTCATTATCGGCATTCTCGCGGCCATTGCCTTGCCGAAGTTCGCTTCGCTAGCCGCGGATGCGAGAGCGGGGACCATCAAAGGCGTCGCAGGAAGCCTTGCGTCGGCTAATGTCGCGATATATTCGAAAGCCCAAACATTGAATCAGGCGGGCACGACGGGTACGTTAACCGCGACACAGTCCGGGTGCGCCGCCGACGTAACCGTTGCCTTTGGTTACGCTTCGGCTATAGGCACGTTCACTACCGGGCTTTTAGGTTGTGTCTCGCTTACCCCGACTACTGACTTTGATTTAACAGTAACAGATAGCGTCGCGCATGCGGGCGCAACAACTAAGGCCAATTGCTCTGTGAAATATGCGAAACCCACTAAAGCGGGCGAGGCCCCAACCTACACTATCGACGTGACAAACTGCTCATAAATCTTCGCGGCTGGGTCCGGCCACGCAGTGTTTCAACGCGGCATGGTCGGACAACTATTCGCAAGACGGGGCGATGATGAAGCGGCCTTCCGAGATTTCTCCGCCACACTGGCGACTGTCAGGATTCACGCTGATCGAACTTGTCATTGTGATGGTGTTTCTCGGAATTATTTCCGCCTTCGTTGTATCGGCGGCGATGCCTCGGGCCGGACAGAGCACTGTGGGCTATCAGGCGCAACAGCTCGCGAGCGATCTGCGTCACACCCAGATGCTGGCGATGACTTGGGGCAAAGACCTGAATTTCACGACCACGGCTACGTCTTACAGTGTTTCCTGCGCCAGCAGTTCTACGGGGCCGTGCGCGCCTCCCCCCCCAGTGGTCGACCCGGGGCATTCCGGGTCGTTCACCGTAGCGCTGGACAATGTGACGTTGAGTCCGGCGACCACGCTGACCTTTGACATCGTGGGCAAGCCTTTGTCGCCAGCTAGTTTCACCCTCGCGGCGGACGGAGTCACGATGGCGACGGTGACGGTGGCGGCCGGCACGGG
>Ga0209640_10004467_pt1 | contig 12238 bp, 9 predicted proteins | sample RifCSP10_1_FD_184018 | JGI IMG/M metagenome (GOLD analysis project Ga0209640, IMG submission 184018) | Soil microbial communities from Rifle, Colorado - Rifle CSP2_sed 10_1 (SPAdes) (version 2) | ecosystem: Environmental > Terrestrial > Deep subsurface > Rock core/Sediment | place: Rifle... | reverse complement strand
CCCGCGTCCCTTGGTACCCGCCGAAGTAGAACAGCCGCCCCGGCACGATCGGCCCGCCGGCGGTTCCGCCGAACTGATCGCGGTGCAGGCCGTCGCTGCGGCGTTTGCCATCGGCGCCGATGGCCGCAAACGCGTTCGTGGCGTTGAGCGACTCGTCGCGCATGAACTCGAACAGGCTGCCGCGCAGGGTGTTGGTGCCGGATTTGGTGACGGCGTTGACCGCGGCGGCCGAGTGATGGCCGTACTGGGCCGGCAGCGCGCTCGTCTCCACCTTGAACTCCTGCATCGCGTCCGGAAACGGCAGCGGCAGGCTCAGGCTGTTCATCGGATCGTTGTGCGTCCCGCCGTCGAGGCTGAACGTCATCCCGTTCGACAGGCCGCCGGCCACGACGATGGTCGTGTTCGGATAGCTGCGGACGCCGCTGTTGAGCGGGCCGCCGCCCGGCGCGTCGCTTCCGCTCTTGCCGCCCGTCGCGAGCCCCGCCTGGAACACGAGCTCGGTGAGCTGACGGCCATTGAGTGGCAGCTCCAGCACCTGCTCGTTCGTGATGACCGTGCCGATCCCGGGATTGCGCGTCTCGACCAGCGCCGTGCTCCCCTGCACCGACACGGTCTCTTCGATCTGTCCGAGCTCGAGCGCGACCGCGAGCGTGGGATTGGCGCCGACCTGCAGCACGATGCCGGTCTGCACGTAGGTGCGGAATCCCTGGAGTGCCGCTTCGAACCGGTACGGGCCAACGGGCAGGTTCTGCAGCACGTACGATCCGGTTTCATCCGTGACGCCCGTGCGGGTCAGGCCGGTGTCGGTCTGCGTGACGGTGACCGTCACGCCCGGGAGCGCGAGTCCGGCCTGGTCTCTGACCGTGCCGTTGATCTGCGCCGTGGCGGCTGTCTGCGCCCAGGCGGTGTATGAAGAGACGAGGAGGATCAGCAGGACGCGCAGGAAGCATCGGACGATCGTGTGGCGCATTTTCCCTCCGGGAACAGGAGAATAGAGAGTGCGGAAACGGCCGCAGGCTCGTGCGTCGAGGGTGCGGAATGGTATATCCTTCGGCGATCATGACGCAACCGAACGGCTTCATACGAACAGGGTTAGCGGCGCTGTCGCTGGTGCTGCTGACGGGCGGCCCGCCGGCGGCCGGGCAGGCGCCGCCGCGCGCGGCGGCGCCACAGGGGCTCGAGACGATCAAGGTCCGCGACAACGTCTGGGCCATCTTTGGCGCCGGCGCGAACATCACCGTTCATGTCGGGGAGGACGGCGTGATCCTCGTGGACAGCGGCTCGACGGCCTCCGCCCAGCAGGTCGTCGCCGCAGTCAAAGCCATCAGCAACCAGCCGATCCGCCTCATCATCAACACGAGCGCCGACCCGGATCACGTGGGCGGCAACCAGATCGTCGGCGCCGCGGGCCTCGAGGTCAATCCCGACTCGTTTGGCGACGACCCGCGCGCCACCGTGCTCTCGCACGAGAACGTGCTCAACCGGCTGAGCGGGGATGATGCGGTGCCGACCGACCTGTGGCCGAGCGAAACGTTCACGTCGCGCGTGCGCTCGATGTATCTCAACAACGAGGCGGTGATGGTGTACCGGATGACCGGGGCGCATACCGACGGCGACGTCGTCGTGCTGCTCCGGAGGGCTGACGTGATTGCGACCGGCGACATCATCGACCTGCGGACCTTCCCGGTGATCGACCCGAAGAACGGCGGGAGCATCCAGGGCGAGCTCGACGCGCTCAATAAGCTGCTCGAGATGACCGTGCCGGCGATGCCGCTGGTGCTGAAGCCGGGACGCACGCTGCTCATCCCGGGGCACGGCCGCGTCTCGGACTACGCGGAGCTGGTCGAATACCGTGACATGGTGACGACGATCAAGGACAACATCGAGGTCCTGATCAAGAAGGGCATGACGCTCGACCAGGTCAAGAAGGCCAATCCGACGGCAGGCTACCGCGCCCGCTGGGGCAAGGAGTCGGGCCCGTGGACGACGGACATGTTTGTCGAAGCCATTTATAACGGGTTGAAGAACCCGCCGGGGCAATCGTAATGGCGCGCCGAGTCGCCCTCGTCATTACCTTGGTACTCGTGGTGTCCGGCGTCAGCCGGACCGACGCCGTCTTGGCCCAGGGGCGCGGCGCGCAGGCCCCCGCCACCCCGCCGACGCCCCGCGCCCAGGCGCCCATCGACCTGACGGGCTACTGGGTGGCCATCATTTCGGAAGACTGGCGCTGGCGGATGATCACGCCGTCGCGCGGCGACTTCCCCAGCATTCCGATCAACGTGGCGGCGCAGAAGATCGCCGAAGCGTGGGACCCGGCGAAGGACGAGGCCGCCGGCGACGCGTGCAAGGCATATGGCGCTCCCGGTCTGATGCGCGGCCCGACCCGCCTCCACATCACGTGGCTCGACGAGGACACGCTGAAGCTCGAGACCGACTACGGGATGCAGACGCGGCTGTTCGAATTCCGCGGCGCGCCGGCGACTGCCGCGCCGTCCCGCCAGGGCACGTCGGTGGCGCAGTGGATCATCGCGGGCGGCGGCGGCCGCGGCCGGGGTGGGCCGCGCTTTGGCGCGATGAAGGCGGTGACCACGAACCTGCGGCCCGGTTACCTCCGCAAGAACGGCGTGCCTTACAGCGAGAAGACCGTCCTGACCGAGTACTGGGACGTCCACACCGAGACCAACGGCGACAGGTACATCGTCATCACGAACACGGTGAACGACCCGACCTACTTGCAGGCGCCCTGGATCACCGCGCTCCACTTCAAGCGCGAGCCGGACGCCGGCAAGTGGAACCCCGAGCCCTGTGATGCGAGGTTTTGATCATGAATGACATGACGATCAGGCGGACGGTTCTTGTCGCGTGCGCCGTGCTCGCGTGCGCCCTGCCGGCGTCCGCACAGGTGGACCTGACGGGGTCGTACCAGACGCGCATGTACGAGGACTACATCGAGCGCGGCCCCGGCGAATTCATGGGCAACTTCACCGGCATGCCGCTCAGCGACGAGGGGCGCGCCAAGGCGCTCCTGTACACGTCGAACCTGCCATCGACCTACGAGCGGCAGTGCCTGCCGCAGTCGGCCGGCGTGTTCCAGTACAGGCCGGTGGGGTTCCGGGTCTGGAGCGAAAACAGCCCGGACGGCAACGTCCTCGCGTGGGTCATCGGCGGCGACAACCTGAGGAATGACATCCGGATCTGGATGGACGGCCGGCCTCACCCCTCGCCCAACGCGCTGCACCTCGCCGGCGGGTTCGCGACGGGCAAATGGGAAGGCGACACGCTGACCGCGCGGATCACGCACCTGAAGACCGCCTGGATCCGGCGCGGCGTCGGCATTCCCGCGAGCGACGACTCCGTCATCACGCTGCACATGACCCGGCGGGATGACCTCTTGACGATGGTGACGATCCAGGAGGATCCGTACTACCTGACGGAGCCGCACGTCGTCAGCCGCGTGTGGCAGTGGAACCCGCGGGGCACCGAATTCGATCGGCCGCAGTGCAACACGGCCAACGAGATCCCGCGCCTCGAGGACACCGGCATCGTGCCGCACCAGACGCCGGGAGCGAACCCGGAAGAGGACTACATGGTGCGGATGTTCAACCTGCCGAAGGAAGCGGCACTGGGGTACGCCGAGACGCTGTACCCGGAATACCGCAAGAAGATCAAGGGGACGTACAAGCCGCCGGCCGACTGCGTGTCGCGGGGGCCGGGCTATTGCTGCGGATGGATTGAGACCCAGGGGCGGCCAGGCGGCGCGCCCAACCTCACCTGCAACGACGGCGGCTTCGGCACCCTCGGGCCGAGAGGGCGCCGCCAGGGCGCGACGAACTAAATCAAGTCACAGGCTCAAGTCAGAAGGCCCAAGTCACAGGGCCCAAGTCACAACCTCTGTGGCTTGGGCCTTTTCAATTTGTGATTTGCGATTTGCGATTTGCACTGGCTATCGTAGTGTCCGGCTTCCGCCTTCGCATAAAGCTACGGCGGACCACCGTAGCCTTGGCGGAGGTGGTCAGCCGGACCGTGCACATATGGCGGCTTCATCTGCCATCGGCGAGGACCACCCTCCGCCTGCGACGCCGGGGTCTCGACTCCGCTCCGCGGCTCCCGCCTTCGCCGCATCGCGGCTTCGGCGCGCAGGCGGCACGCCCACCGAGAGGCGAGTGGTTCCAGCCTTCGTTGCTGCGCTTGTTCTCTGGCGACCGAGTCCGCGTCGCTTCGCGAGACACCCGGCGCCGCAGGCTCCGCTACGGCTATAGCCACGTCGAACCTGACGTTGGTGACACTGGGTGTTACCCGTGTTCCCGGTTAGTGCTATTACCTGTCCTGTCTTCCCGGTTGCTCACGCCGCCTCCGATTGCGCATGAAGAGCGATCAGCGTTGAGCCGCAACGTCGACAAGCGTCCGGAAGATCATTTCGGTTCCCTGCCGGAGCGATTCGATGCTAACGCGCTCGTCATTGCCATGCATTCGCGAGAGATCCTCCGCATCTATGGCATACGGATAAATACCGTAGGTGGGAACGCCCCGCGAGCGCCAAGCACGCGCATCCGTTCCGGCCTGAAACAGATAGGATGTGACTGCAACTCCCGGGAACTGCACACGAGCCTGTTTCTCCAGTGCGCGATAGAGCTCCGTGGTCTCAGGAGACGCCGGGACCGATGGCGGAGGCGAAGCGGCCACCCGGACCTCGACTCTCGAATCGCCGATAACGCTCTCAAACTCGCGAACGATATCAGCGGGATTCGTGCCCGGAATGATCCGGACGTTGACTGTGGCCTCGGCCGACCCCGGAATCACGTTGGTGCGAAACCCGGCGTCCATCAGGACCGGGGCGATGGTATTCCGCATGATCGCGTGTAGCAGGGGATCCTTACTGATCTCCTGATCCGCGCGCCGAACGAGCTCGCGGTCGCCGCTCGTGAGATTGCGGAAGTGTTCGGACATCGGCGAGGCACTTGTTTTGGCCAGCGTCAGGAAGAACTGCCGCGTACTGGGTGTGAGCGTGACCGCTGTTTCATGGTCCGCCAGTTTCGCCAGTGCGCGCGCCAACGTGACAATCGCATTGTCCGGCCTGGGCATCGAGGAATGCGTGGAGGTTCCCCGTGCCGTTAGAACGATCCCGATCGATATCTTGTCGGCAGTCGAAATGCTGACGTACTGGACGCGCCCATTCGCCCGCTTGATGATCCATCCGCCCTCATTGAGCGAGAACTCGCACTCGATCTTCGGCCAGTGGTCCTGGGCGAGCCATGAAGTATTGTAGAGGCCGCCCTCTTCGTCGGCTTCCGCGAGAAAGATCACGTCACGGGCGAGTGGAATCTTCTGGTCTGCCAGCATCAGCGCCGCTCGCGCGAAGACCGCCATTCCGCCTTTGAAGTCGATGGCGCCGCGCCCAAAGACATAACCATCCTTCAATACGCCTCCGAACGGGTCGAGCGTCCACTTCTCGCGCTCGACGCCGACGACATCGGCATGCGCCGCCAGCAAGACCGGGCGTTTCGACCCGTCGCCCCGGAGCCGCGCGATGAAGTGCGACTTCCCGGGCTCAGGAGTGGGAACGACGTCGATTTCGAAGCCTAACGCTTTGAAACGAGGACCAAGGAGTTCGGCGATCGAGCCCTCATTACCCGGTGGATTACTTGTGTTCACGCGAATGAGATCCACAAGCAGGGCCGCTGTAGGATCGACGGACAACTGTGCCGTGACCAGGCGCTCACCGCTGACCGCCGCGACGGCGATGGCGCAGATCATGAGAAGTCCGACGCGCCTGCAGCTGGTGATGCTCATCAATCCTCCTCCATCAGCTCTGTTCGACCTTTACGTCTCCAGAGCCGTCTAACGGCTCTTGAAGTAGACCGCGACGTTCGTTGATAGGCGCGTGGGTGCGTCAAAGCAACGCGACGGCAAGACGCGAGCCGGCAGGATGTTAGCATGCCGATTCTTGCGGATTTGAGAATGTGCGGACGACGGCGTTATGTGCGTGGCTTGGCCGCAGCGGAGCCGGCGGCGGCGGGTGTCTCGCGGAGCGACGCGGACTCGGTCGCCAGAGAACAGGCGCTGCAACGAAGGCTGGGACTACACGCCTCTCGGTGGGCGTGCCGAGCCGCGGAGCGGAGTCGAGACCCCGGCGCCGCAGGCGAAGGGTACGCGTCAGGCAGTTTAGCGGCCAGCGGGCGTCGTTGGAGCGGCGATCGTGGCGGGATCCCAGTGCTCGTCGGCTTTGCCATCCTTGATCCGCCACATGTCGAACCACGTGGTCGTGTAGGTCTTGCCGGGATCTCTGGGATCGGATACTCGCGTGCGAACGCGACCACGACCAGATCGTTTTCTGCGGTGACCGATACCACCTGGGTCTTCCAGCTTCTCCGGTCCGGAATGGGCGTGGGCGTGCGGCTCCCGAAACACTTCAGAACCGGCTCGAGGCCGGAAGCGACGTTCGGGTTGTGCTGAATGTACTGTTTCGTGAGGTACCGATCGGCCGGCTCCCAATGATTCGCTTCCAGCAGATCGCGAACAATGTGGAGAACGACCTGCTTGTTCGCATGCTGGGCGGCCACGTCTGCCCGTACTCGCGCGGCTTTCTGGTACCCGCCCTCCGTGTAGGCGCGATTGAGTGCCTCCAGCAGGCCGCGGTTGTTCGCAGCCAGGCGCTGCATCATCACTCACCAAGCCACTGTTTGGCACGTTGGGCAACCACAAGGTCGCTCGAGAAGCGCGCCGCCTGACCTTCAGTGCGTGCTCTACTTCGGCTTGTGATAAGTCGGCGGCAGGTTATGTGCGAGCGGACCTTCAGCGCCCCCTGGCGCGAAATGCTGCGATCGATTCTGAGAACGTGTCTCTTGGTCCAGCGCATTGTACCGCGTGCTAACGTGCGGCTGGCACTGGCTCGAAGCACCGCCCCAGCACGCTGAACTTATTACGAGGATTCCATGTTGTTCACTGATCGCAGTCTCTGGACGATGATCCACGGCATTGTGTTGGGTGGGATTGCACTGATGGCACTCTTCGCCGCGTTGGTGTCGATGAGCACGGTGCGCACGGCGGAGGGTCCCTATGGCGCGACGGAAGGTCAGTCCCGTTCCGTGGCACGACTGACGGTGCTTATCGCGCTTGTGCTGTGGCTGGGCGTATTGGTGGGCACATACGTCATCTTCCCGCCCTACCGCGCCACACCGCCTGAAGGTGGGACGGATCTCAGCCAGTATCCCCGATCCCTGCTCCTGGCGAGTCCGGATACCGCCTGGCTGCACGCCTTTGCAATGGAGAGCAAAGAACACATGCCATGGATCGCGGTGATGCTCGCGACGGCCGTCGCGTTTGTCGGCGTGCGTTATCGATCGACGCTGCTCATGAACGCGCAGTTGCGCAATATGGCGATGACGCTGCTGGCGATCTGCTTCGCGCTGGTCTCTTTCGTCGCGCTGATGGGCGTCTTCGTCAACAAAGTCGCTCCACTTCAATAGGCAAGGAGAGACTCGCCATGGCAACAGCAGGCAGACCGCGTGAAGCCAACGTTGGAGCCGCGCGTCAAGACGTCGCGAACGGCGCGGCCCTCGCCTCCTTTCTCGGAGCCGGCATTGGCGCGTTCGCGATGGGCTTCTTCGCCTCCATCAACGAGGCTGGTATCTTCGTCGCGCCAACCTTGTACGGGCCTGCGGGGGGAGTCTCCGGTCGGACGACGTTCGCCATAGCGGCGTGGTTGATGGCGTGGGGCCTGTTGCACAATCGCTGGAAGCATCGCCAGATCGCGTCGGGGCCTGTGTCCGCCATCACGTTGACTCTCATAGGCCTTGGAATATTGGGGACATTTCCGCCCGTCTGGAGGCTGTTCTAAAACACAAAAAAACCCAAGCCACGTGGTGTGTTGTGACTTGGGCTTTGTGCCTTGTGCCTTGTGCCTTGTGCCTTCTGAGCGTCAGCGCGGCTGTGCGAAGCGGGCCGCGTCTATGACGGCGTTCGCCTGCACGTCCGTGAGCTCGACCGTCATCTGCATGAACGTCTGGCTGACGACCTTCTTGAAGGCCATCTTCACGCCCGCCACCTCGCGGTAATCGGAATAGTCGATTTGCGTCGGCACGAAGCCGACCGGCGTGCGCGTGAAGCGGACGAGCCGCGCCAGCATCCCTGATTCATTGAAGTACAGGTTCACCACCGGCTGGCCGTTTTCGCTGGCCTGCAGCACGATGTACTCCTGGTCCTCGTCCGCCGTGCGGCCGGCGCGCCACTGCGGGAACGCGCTCCGGAGCGCCGCGGGAAACGCGACGATCGATTCCAGCCGGGCCCGATCCAGGTTGCCGCCGGTCAGGTTGATGATCGGAATCGCCGTGTCGGGTCCGGACAGCCAGCCGGCGGTGCCGTTGTACACGCGGCGGCTGTCGCCGGCCGACAGGTGGACGAGCGTCGTGAACTGGTTCGGCGCCTTCGCGAAGATTTCAACCGGCACCTTCTCGAACGCGGTATCGAAGCCCTCGTACGTGCCTTTCGCGGTGAAGCTGGTGAGCCTGGCCGCCGCGCCGGCGCCGCCGATCGCCTGCAGATGCTTGTCGAAGACCTGGTTCACCGAGATCGTGGTGTCGGTCCTGAAGTCGCGCGCAATCGGATCCGGGATCGGAGGGCCGTACTGAAGCGCGAAACTGGGATCGCTGCGCGGGCTCTGGTTCCCATGGTGGCAGGTGAAGCAGGTCACGCGGGGCTCGCCCGCGAAATACGTCTTGTTGATCGTGTTGACCATGACCATCATCTGCCGCGCCTTCTGGATCCTCGGGGTTGCCACCGCGAACGCGTTACGGTCGAGCGCCGCGGTCGGCAGGTGGCAGAACGTGCAGTCGTTCCCCATCGCGTTGGCGAACATCCCCATCGCGTCGAAGAACGTGTCGACCGGAATGCCCTTGAGCAGCTGGATGTTCTTGAAGACGGTGTCAGTGGTCTGTGCCGCCGGGGCGGCGTTCTGGGCCCGCAGCGTGGCGGCGGCCAGCAGGCACGCGGCGGCAAGCGATGTGGCGCAGCGAAAGGTCCTCGATCCGAGCATCATGATCTCCTGGGAGAGATCATACCTGCTCGGATCGCGAACCGCGAAGCGGTCCCTTTACCCTTCCCGGCGCGCCGCCTCAGAAGTCGAACTGCGCGCTCACTCTCAGCAACCGCGCACTCAACACCTGGGCGGCGTTCTGCCACCGTGGTCCATAGACCGGCGTCATGGCGAGCACGCTGGCCGCGTTGAAGACGTTGTAGACATCGAGGTTGCCCCGCACCCGCGTGGTGCCACCGAGGCGGAACAGCTTCGAGATGCGCCAGTCGACCTGCGTGAGGCGATCCTCGAACATCGTATTTGCCGGAATGAGCTCGGTCCTCACCGTCGCCACGCACGTCGCCGCCGTCTGGCTCGGGCACGCCGCGAGGTTGCGGCCGAGCGCGGCGCGCACGGTCGCGTTGGGCACCGTCAAGCCCGCGGTGATCGGGACGCCCGGGCTGTTCTGGAAGATGGCGCTCGTCTCGATGCCCCACGGCAGCGGATACACGGCGAGGAACTTCACCTGCGTGACCGACGACCACGGCGGCACCACCTTGCAGAAGTCCGGGTTTCTCGGCGCCGCGGCCAGCCCCGCCACGTTGAGGAACGCCGCCGCGGTCAGCGACGGATTGTCGTTGACGTAGCAGTTGTCGGTCACCGTGCGGCCGACGCTGAGGCCGCCGGAGAACTGCCCGCCCTGGCCGAAGCGGCCGCTGAGCGTCAGGTCCACGCCGTTGTACACCTGCTTCTGTCCGTCGCCGAAGTTCGACGCCTGCGTCACGTGGTTCTCGACGCGGCCGAAGAACTCGGGCTTGACGTCGTACAGCCCGCAGATCTGGTCGCCGCCGCCCCCCGGCAGCCGCGAGTCGGTCGGCGCCGTGATGCAGTAGGTGTCCCAGCCGTTCGCCGGCACGGCGCGGTTGTCCGTGACGAGGAAGCCGCCGTACCAGGTGCGGAAGTAGCCGACGTTCAGCGCGAGGCCCTGCGTCAGTTCCTGCTGGAAGCTGACGGACGCCTGCCAGTTGTGGAACTGCTTGTTGAAGCCCTCGAGCGAGTCCGGCTCGTTGATGGTGCTCACCCGCGGCCGGCCGAAGTTCTGGTCCGACCACCGGCCGCACTCCCCGTTGACGGCGGGATCCAGCAGGTCGCAGTCGGGAACGAAGTTGCCGGTCCGCGGATCCCCGGGGCCCAGGAGCGAATCGTTCCACGTCCGGTTCGTGGTCAGCGAGAACTGGTTCACCGGGTTCGCCGGCGAATTCCGGATGATGTCCGGGTAGCGGCCGAACGACGCCTTGATCGCCGTCCGGCCGTCGCCAAACAGATCGTAGGCGGCGCCGACGCGCGGGCTCAGGTTCCGCCAGTCCGGAATGTGCTCGGCGCCCGGGACCTCCCGCTCGCCGACCCAGTGGCCGGCCGGCAGCACGAGCGGCGGAGCCGACATGTCGATTGCGTTGAAGCGGAGGCCGAGGTTCAGCGTCATGCGCCGCATCGTCCACTGGTCCTGGGCGTACAGCGCGATGTCGTTCGCCGATTCCTCGAAGTGCGTGGGCGTCGCGAGCAGCTGCAGCGAGACCGGCCGCTGGTTGTTGAACGTGTACAGGATCGCCCGGTTCGCCATGAACAGGTCGTTGCCGTACTTGTCGTTGTCGCCGGTCCTGACCAGGCGGAGGTTCAACCCCGCCTTCAGGTTGTGCGCGCCGGTGACGTAGGTCATGGAGAACTGCTGGTGATACTGCTCGCGCACCAGCGTCGAATACGACGAGCCGCCGGCCGTCGGGCCGTACGCCGCGCCGTACTTCAGATCCAGCGACTGTTCCGTGATCTGGATGCTGTTGATGTCCACCACTGCGGGGCCGCGCTTGTTCTGCTGCGTGATGTGGTTGATGCCGCCCGCCACCATGAGGAGCAACTGGTTGGTCGCCGGGTACGTCCAGGTGGTCGTGACGTTGTAGGCCGGCTCGTATTCGTGCTCGGTGGCGGCTTCAGGGGTGACCAGCGGGCCGCCCTGCGGCCGGAAGAGCGCGTAGACGCAGTTGCAGTTGTGCTGGAACGAGCCGAAGACGACGACCTTGTGCTTCTGGGCGGCCTGCAGCGTGAGCCGGAGGCTGTAGTCGCGGTAGAAGTCGTTGCTGTGCGCCGGCCGGTTGAGGTCGGGCACGTACAGCAGGCTTTCCGGCTGCCTGTGCGCGTTCCAGTAGATGCCGGCCGCGTACTGCTGCGAGACGCTTTTCCGGACCGAGCCGTAGAACCACAGCCTGTCGCGCCGGATCGGGCCGCCGACGCCGGCCGCGCCCTCGGCGAACTTCTTGATCGTGGCAAGGCCGCGCGTGGAGGTGTCGAGGCCGCGCGCAATCAGGTCGTCGTTGATGTTGTTGCTCTGGAGATCCGGACCCGAGTATGCGATCTGCGCGGTGCCCGACAGCACGTTGCCGCCGTCCTTCGGGATCATGTTCAGCTGCATGCCGCCGGTGTCGCGATCGGCGCCGATGCCGCTGGTCTCGGCCACGACTTCCTGGAAGTTCACCGCGTTCCAGACGAAGACGCCCGTATTGGAGGCCGCCATCTCGGTGTTCATCCCGTCGATGACCGGCTGCGCGTTCGGCGCGCCGTGGATCGCGAACCGCGTCTGCGACCGGTCGCTGAGGCTGCCCAGCGCGCGGTCGCCCTCGTTGTTCATCACCGCACCCGGCAGCACCGCGATCAGCGTGGACAGGCGGCCGGTCCCCGGCAGCGACTGCAGCGTCTCGGCCGCGTACTGCGTCTGCGCGCGGGAGCTGCGCGTGTCGACGAGCGGCGCCTCGCCCGTCACCGTAATCGTCTCCTCGAGAGCGCCGAGCGCCAGCTCGGCGTCGACCGTCGCCGCGAACTCCGCACGGAGCTCGATGCCGGTGCGCCGGAACGTCTGGAATCCGGGCAGCGTGAACGTGACGGTATACGGACCCGGGCGGAGATCGACGATTCGATACGCGCCCTGAGCGTCCGTCACGACGGAACGAACCTTCTCGATGAGCGCCGGACTCGACGCTTCGACGGTGACGCCGGGCAGGACCGCCCCGGAGGTGTCACGCGCGACCCCGACGAGGCTCGCCTGAGCCGCGGCGGAGGTCGGAAACAGTACGAGAGCACACCCAAAAACCAGAAACGCGATCCGCAGAGTTCCCATCGGCTCTCTCCTTCAGGACCATGTAGGGGCGGAGCTTGCTCCGCCCGATTGCTCCGCCCCGC
>Ga0209640_10004466_pt1 | contig 12240 bp, 9 predicted proteins | sample RifCSP10_1_FD_184018 | JGI IMG/M metagenome (GOLD analysis project Ga0209640, IMG submission 184018) | Soil microbial communities from Rifle, Colorado - Rifle CSP2_sed 10_1 (SPAdes) (version 2) | ecosystem: Environmental > Terrestrial > Deep subsurface > Rock core/Sediment | place: Rifle... | reverse complement strand
TTCCCCCTACGCGTTACTTACCGCCCGACACCAGCCGTTGATATTCACGGGCCTCGGCCGGCGAGCAGATCATTTCAATGAGATCGGTGTCCGGAGACAGGAGCCGGAGCGGCAGGCGGTCGCGGCCGAGCCACGGCTTGGTGTACGTTTTCGGGTCGTCGATCGTGACGGTCAGCTCGAGGGTGTCGTAGGCCACGCGGCGATACCGCTCCTCCACGCGGAGGTCGCTGCTGTGCGGATTGCCCGCGTTATCGAGCCAGGTCTGCTCGCTGAGCCCGACGGTCTGCACGACGAAGGTCCGATCGTCCTCCCACTGGCCAACGGAGTAGCCGTACCACCGGGGGTCGGGATCCTTCGGAAGCGCCCGTCCATCCGTCCAGATCGTGCGCCATCGCTGCTCGAACATGTACAGCACCAGCATCTTGTTCGGCATCTGCACGACCTGAAACGGCCTGAATTCGTACAACAGATTCCGAGGGAACCCCGCCGGCGCGCACAGAATCGAGAGCGGGTCGTTGATCTCGGCCAGCGGCGCCATCCGAGGTCCATTGCCCGGTTTGTGCGTGCGATTGACCTCTTCTCCCCACGGCGTCAACGGAGGCGTCGTGTGTCCCGGCCCCGCAATCCCCGCCGTCCCCGCGTCCCACATCCCGGACAGGTCGAAGCGTGGAACGACCGGCGGGTGCTGATCTGCGGTCCACGTAAACCCCGAGTTGTTCCACGGCTGGGTCTGCGCGAGCGCGAGTGCGGTGCACGCCAGCGCCGTGGCCACTGCCCCGAGCGACACGACCAGGTGCTTGGACATGTGATTACCTCGCCGGCTGCGGCTGGGCCGCCGGTGCAGCCGCGATCGCCACCAGCGTCTGGCCGTTCGCAAGAATGACCGATTTGATGCGCCCGACCGGCAGGCCGCCCTTCAGCGGCTCCACCGTCACGGTCACCTGATCGCCCGGCTTGAAGGAGGTCCGGGCCCAGCCCCGCCTGCTCATATCGGTGGGGTTCTGCGTTTCCACCATCCAGCTCGTCGTCCCGCTCTCATCCTTCACGTCGAATTTCAGGAAGCAGTGGGGGTTCGACCAGATCCATTCGGTGACGGTCCCCTTCAGCGTGAGCTCTTTGCCGGTGTCGAAGCTCGCCGCGCCATGGTGCGCGGTCAGCGGCACGGCCATCGCGAAGAAGGCGACGAACCCGATCGCGAGACGCATCGCGCTCATAACGAACCTCCCGTTTTCCGGTCTGAAGAAATCAACCACGAAGGTCACGAAGAACACGAATTCCAAAATTTCGTGATCTTCGTGTTCTTCGTGGTTCCATCTCAAAAGTCGAACTGCGCGCCGACGCGGAGCAGCCGGCCGGCCAGGATCTGCGTGACGTTCCTCCAGGCCGGCCCGTACTGCGCGTTCATGTTCAGTACATTGCTGGCGTTGAGGACGTTATAGACGTCCAGGTTGGCGCGCAGGCGCCGCGAGCCGCCCAGCCGGAAGGCCCGCGACACGCGGAGATCCACCTGCTGCAGTCGCGGCTCGAACATCGACCGCGGCGGAATGAGATCGACGGTCACGTTGGCGTTGCACGCGCCGGTGGCCGCCGGGCAGGCGGAGAGGTTCCGCCCGAGCGACGGCGCGATCGCCGAGTTGGGCACCACCAGGCTGGCGTTAATCGGAATGCCGGGGCTGTTCTGGTAGATGGCGCTCGCCGAGATGTCGAACGGCAGCGGGTAGACGACCATGAACTTCACGTCCGACCCCGCCGACCAGGGCGGCGTCACCTTGCAGTAGCCCTCGCGCGCGGCCTGCGGCGAATCCACCACGAGGCAGTTGTCCTCCACGGTCTGCCCCATGCTCAGGCCGCCCGAGAACGATCCGCCCTGCCCGAAGCGGGCGTTCAGCGTGACGTCGAAGCCGTTGTACACGCGCGTGAGCTCGCCGAAATCGGACGCGCGGCGCGCCAGCAGGTCGGAGCGGCCGAACAGCGCCGGCTTCAGGTCGTAGAGGCCGCACAGCTGCTGTCCGCTGTTGGGCAGCCGCGAGTCGTTCGGCGCCGTCACGCAGTACTGGTCGTAATCGGCCGGCGTCACGAGCAGGTTGTCGGTCACGAGTAGGCAGGTGACGGTGTTCGTGAGGCCGCTGCCTCCGCAGTCCCCGCCGTACCACGTGCGGTAGTAGCCGACGTTCAGCCCGATGCCCTGCCGCAGCTCGTGCTGCAGCGAGACCGACCCCTGCCAGTTGTGGTACTGGCTGTTGAAGCCTTCGAGCGCGCCCTCGGCGTACCTGGTGCCACCGGTCTGCCGGCCGAAGTTCAGCGCCGACCACGGACCGCATTCGCCGTTCGCCACCGGGTTCTTCAGATCGCAGTCGGGCACGTAATTGCGGTTGGCGTCGTTCCACGTGCGGTTCGTCTGGCGAATCAGGTTGTTGGACGGGTTGCCCGTCACGACGCGCACGATCTCCGGGTAGTGGCCGAGCGACATCTTGAGCGCGGTCCGGCCGTTGCCGAACAGGTCGAACGCCGCCCCCAGCCTGGGACTGAGATTGCGATAGTGCGGCACGTTGTCGAGCGGGGCGAAGCGCCGTTCGGGCACGAAGTAGCCGGCACCGAGCACCTGCTCAGGCGTGGAACCCCTCACCTCGTTGTACCGGAGCCCCATGTTGAGCGTCGCCCGTGCGAGCGTCCACTGATCCTGCGCGTACAATGCGAAATCGTTGACCCGCTCCTCGAAATTCCACGGCGCATCCAGCAGCGTCAACTGGTTCGGCACGCCGTTGTTGAAGCGGTAGTTCACGGCGGTGCCATGTATGGTCTGGTCGAAGCCGAGCCTCTCGATGTCGCCCTGGCGGCCGCGCTTGATGTTGGTCCCCGTCTTGAACTGGTGCGATCCGGTGAGGTACGACAGCGCGACGCGGTACTGATACTGCCGCCGCGGGATGGTGCGCGTCGCCACGTTGCCGTAGGTGAGGTTGAGGCCCTGGTCCTGGATGCGATACTGCGTGTCGTTCCACCCCTCCGCGCGCGTGTCGTCCTGATCGAGGACCTGCGCGGACCACCCCGCCTCGAGCAGGATGTTGCTCGTGGCGGGATAGGTCCACGTGACGCTTGGGAGGTAGTTCGGATAGTAGTTGTGGTCTCCGGCCGCCTCCGGCGTCACGCGGGCGCCGCCCGTCAACAGGTTGAACACGCAATTGCAATTGTTCTGGAACGAGCTCGCCGCCACGATCTTGTGCTTCTGCGCCGCCTGCCACGTCATGCGGAACGTGACGTCCTTCGAGTAATCGTTGTTGTTCACGATGCCGCGGCTGGTGTCAGGCTCGAACAGCAGCGACTGGGGCTGCTTCAGCCTGTTCCAGTAGACGCCGTCCGCAAACTGCTGGGCGACGCCCTCGCGCGCGGCGGCGAAGAACCACAGGCGATCGCGCTTGATCGGGCCGCCGACCGCCCCTCCGGTGTCGCGATACTTCTTCAGCGACCCGACGCGCCTCGGATCGAGCCCGCGCGCCAGCAGCTCGTCGTTGACGTTGCTCATCTCGAGGTCGGGGCCGGCATAGGCAAACGTCGCGGCGCCGGTGAAGATATTGCCGCCGTCCCTCGGGATCATGTTGATCGCCATGCCGCCGCTGTCGCGATCGGCGCCGATGCCGGCCGTCTCGAGCACGACCTCCTGGATCGCCAGCTGGTTGAAGACGACGACGCCCTGCGTGGAATTCGGCAACTGCTGGTTCATGCCGTCCATGATCGGCTGCGCTTCCGGCCCGCCATGGACGCTGTAGCGCGTGTGCGTGCGGTCGCTCGTGCCGCCGACGCCGCGGTTGTTTTCCTGGGTCAGGGTGGCGCCCGGGAGCACCGCGGCGAGCGTCGTGAGCCGTCCCGCGCCAGGCAGCGCCTCGAGCGTCTCGCGCTCGAACTGCACCTGGGCCCGCGAGCTTCGGGTGTCGACGAGCGGGGCTTCGCCCGTGACGGTCAGCGTCTCTTCGATCGCGCCGACCGCCATGTCGGCGTTCACCGTCGCGGCGAACTCGGCGCGCAGCTCGAAGGCTTCACGCCGCACCGTGCTGAAGCCGGCCAGCGTGAACGTCACCGTGTACGGCCCGGGCCGCAGGTCGACGATGCGATAGCGGCCCTCCGCGTCCGTCGTGACGCTGCGCACCTTCTCGATGAGGGCCGGGCTCGCGGCCTCCACCGTCACGCCCGGCAGCACGCCGCCGGAAGCATCGCGGACCACGCCCACGATGCTGCTCTGCGCCGACGCAAGCGCCGGCAGCAGGAGGAACGCCGACACCACGACGAACCGCGCGAGTGTCTTCTGGATGCCCATCGATCGTCCTCTCTTGTAAAGGTTCAGACGCCTTCCGGCGCGTGGTTATGATAGGCGATAAGCGAGAAGGGGGAAGGGGTAGTGAGGCGAACCGGACTTCTGAATACGCGGTATCATCGCTTTTCTCGCCGCAGAGGTGACCGATGATGAAGCCACTTCTCGTCTCGCTGGCGGCGCTGCTCCTGTCCACCTGGTGCGTCGGCGACGCCGCGGGCGGCCAGAGCGCCGAGTCCGCGCGCGCGAAAATCGACGTCACCAGGCTCGGGCCGCAGGTGGGCCAGCGCGTTCCTGATTTCAGCCTTCCGGATCAGACCGGCCGCGCCCGCACCCTCGAATCGATCATGGGGCCGCGCGGCGCCATGCTGGTGTTCCTCCGCTCGGCGGATTGGTGACCGTACTGCCGCACGCAGCTCGTCGAGCTGCAAGGCCGGGTGGAGCAGCTCCGCAAGAACGGAATCGGACTGGCGACGATCTCTTACGACTCACAGGAGATTCTGGCTGGCTTCGCCAATCGGAACCGAATCACGTATCCGCTCCTGTCCGACGTCGGCTCGGCCACCATCCGGCGGTACGGCATCGTCAACACCGTCATCGAGGAGGCGCTCGGTCCGAACGGCAAGGACCCGGCGCTCCTCGCCGACGTGCAGCGGTACGTCACCGGCACCCAGGCCGCTGAGCGGCACAGAGGCATCCCATTTCCGGGCACCTTCATGCTCGACCGGCAGGGGCGCGTCACGTCGCGCTTCTTCGAGGACTACTACTGGGAGCGAAATACCGTCTCGAACATCATGCTGCGGGCCGGCGCGGCGGGGACTCCCGTCCAGGCGACCCAGGCCTCGACGCAGCACCTGGATGTCACGGCCTATCCCAGCGATGCGAGCGTGGCCCCAGGCACCCGGTTTTCACTGGTGCTCGACGTCACGCCAAAGCCGGGCATGCACGTCTACGCTCCGGGTGCGACCCAATATCGAGTGATTACGGTGAACATCACGCCGCAGCCGGGCATTCGCACGACGCCGATGCGGTACCCGGCGTCCGAGATCTACCACTTCGTGCCGTTGAACGAGCGGGTTCCCGTATACCAGAAGCCGTTTACCCTGTTAGTCGAAGCCGTGCGGGAAAATACGGCCGAAGCGCGAAAGGCCATGACCGGCATGACCGAGCTGGTCGTCAGCGGGACGCTGGAGTACCAGGCGTGCGACGACAAAATCTGCTATAACCCCGTGTCGCTTCCGCTGTCGTGGAAGGTGGGCCTTACGCAGAACGTACCGGGCGCGCCTGCGCCGCAGCGGTAGGCCGGGGTCCGCCTGAAGGCGGACACTACGTACCCGTGAATCACTGAGCGGCAGCCATCACGGCTGCCGATTCAGCTCCGCGAGGTGCGCTACCACGGCGGCGATCTCGGCGTCGTTGAGCGTGATCTGGCTCATGACCACCACGCCGGCGAGCGCGGACCGGACCCGCATCTCGTTCGCGCCGCGGATATCGGGCGCGTTGAATTGCGCGCCGCCCCTCCCGTTCAGCCCGTGGCAGGAGGCGCATCCGACGCCGCCAGCAGTCTTCTCGAAGATCTCCCGGCCCCGCGCGAGCGCATTGCCGCCGCCCGCCGGCGCGGCCGCCGGTGCAGGCGCCGGTGACGCCGGCTGCGCCGCGGCGACCCGCTCGCGTATGAGCGCCCTCACCGCGGCTTTGGGCCCGCCCATGTCGGCCAGCAGCTCGCCCTTCCAGTCCGGGCCGTAGCGCACGAAAGCGCCGTTGTGCGTATCGCCGCCGTTCGGCGTCGGGATGTAGGCCTTCACCGTGTGCGTGTTCAGGTCGAGCACGATCGTTTCCCACCCGTTCATGTTGCTGATCCACAGCTCGTTGACCTTCGGATCCGGGTGCAGAATGCCGTGATCGATGCTGGACGCCGACCCGCCAAGAGGGATCGGCAGCTGGCGCATCCACTGGCGCGGCGAAGATAGCGAGGGCGCGTTGAGGACCCCGACGACCGATCCGACGCCAATTCCCCCTTCGCCCTTCCCAATCGGATAGATCAGCGTCTCGTCCCAGTTCAGCACGAGGCCGTAGGGGCCGGCCACGCCGGCGCTCGCGCTGCCGACGACCGTGTTGGTCGTGTTGTCAATCTTGTACACGAAGCTGCCGTGCGAGTCGTTCACGAACGTGAACCGGCCGTCGGAGGTGTGCGCCATGCCGATCGGGTTGTCCCCGACGAACGGAATGATCGTGACGGCACCCGTGTCCAGGTTGAGCTTCGCAATCCCCGCCGTGTTGTGCAGCTGCGCCCGCCAGGGCGGCGCGAAGACCGATACATACACGAAGCGGCCCGTCGGATCGACCGTCGGATACGGATGGCCGATCTTGTAGCCGATGTCCTCAATCGTGATGGCTCTGGCGACCCGGTTGTTGTCGTGCGGATCGAGCAGGTAATGAGGCGCTCCGCCCGGCGTGCGCCCAAACGCCACCAGGACGCGGTCGCGCCCCTGCCAATCCGTGAATCCGGTAATGTGGTGGAACCAGTCGACGCGCGCCGTCCCTTCCAGGACCTTGTCCAGCTTGAGCGTCCTGGCGTTCACGATCATCAAGACCGTCCGGACCTGGCCGGTGGCAGCGACCCGGTGCATCTGGCCGAGGTAGATCCATCGCCCGTCCGGCGACACGCCCACGCTGTGGGGGTTCTCGGTGACCTCTTCTCCAAGGTCGAAGAGCACCGATTTGATGACCTTTTTCTCGTAGGCATCGATCACCTGCACGCCTGACTTCATGGGCCGGGTTTCAACGCCCTCGCTGGTGAAGTAGACCAGCGGATGCGCCGCGGCGTCCCAGGCGTCCGGACCGCTCGAGTCGTACGTGGCCAGCAGCTGCAAGCGGCCGCGAATCGACTCCGGCGTGTCCCACCCCGTGGCCTGAGCCGCGGGCGGCGGAGGCGCGAGCTGACCGGCCTGGACTACCATCGTCGGCGCCAGCGACGCCAGTTGCTGTTCGAGCGCCCGTTTCTCCGATTGAAGAACGTCAACGGAGGATTCGGCGCCCTGTGCCGTGCAGGCCGCCGTCATGGCGGGCGCAGCCGCCAGGAGTGCCGCCGACAACCATCGCATTCGTGCAGAGCGCTTCATAGGACTCTCCTCGATCAGCAGTCGGGTCGAAAATTGATTGCGCGTGTAGCACATGGCTATAAGCGAGTCCACGCTAGGAACGAAACCCGGTTTGGTTTTGTGTTTACGAAACCGGAGAAAAAACCAACCCCGGTTTCTTCCGCCCTCGGTCCCGCAGGCCGTCGAGACTCCAGGCGCCGGGCCCGGCGGCCCACAGAAACAGGAACAGGAAACAGTTCAGGATCGCCGCCTCCTGGTTGGGCTCGACGAAGCTGCCCCAGAAGCCCTCAGGCGCGTGGTTCATGAAATAGGCGAACGCCATCTCGCCCGACAGCAGGAACGCGAGCGGCCGCGTCAAGAGCCCGGCCATGAGCATCGGACCGCCCACACACTCCAGCACGCCGGCGAGTGCGCGCAGCGACGCCGGGTCGGGAGGCACGTTGCCAAAGAGCTTGGGGATCCCGTGAAAAATGAACAGGAACCCGGCGACGATGCGCAGCGCGCCCAGGGCATACTTGGCGAGGCGGGTCCGCTTCGCGGAACCCGCCCCACGTACGTAGGCCGGGTTCCGCGTAGCGGACCCGGCATCTCGATCCAACAGCCGGTCGAGGCTCCAGGCCCCCGGTCCGGTCTGCGACACGTACAAGAAGAAGAGCCCGGGCAGCAGGATGTGATCGGAAGGCGCCCCGCCCGCCCCGAACAGCCGGCGCCCCTGAAACAAGGTGTCCGGCAGCGGCTCGACCAGCCAGTAGAGGAGATGCGCGACGCCGAGGACGAGCGCGGCCGGCCGCGCGAGCAGTCCGAGCATCATCAGGATCCCGCCCGGAAAGCACAGCAGCTTCAGGGCGCCGAACAGCGACAGCGTCGCGACCTCGCGCCAGGCGCCCGGATACCCGAAGACCTGCTCCATCCCGTGCCGGAATATCACGAAGCCGAAGATGATCCGAGCGAGGCTTTGCAGCTCGGACGTGAACCCGGCCGGGATGGTGCGAGTCATTCTTACGGGAACAGCTGCTGCGACAGCGCCGGCCTCGCGAAGCGCGCCGCGGGAATCTGCGCGTTCGGCTGAATGTCGGTCAGCTCGAACTGCGAACGTCCGCTCAGCCAGCTCAGCGTCCACCGGGACGGGATCTTCACGCCGGCGACGTCGCGGTACTCGTGATAGTCGATGCGCGTGACGATGCGCCCGACCGGCGACTCGTTGTAGCGCACCAGGCGCGCGAGCAACCCTGTCCCGGCATCGAACAACAGCGTGACCGTGCCGCCGCTCGGCGTATTGCCCTGCACCTGGATCACGTCGCGGTCGTCTTCGAGCACCTGCGGGATTCCGGTACGGAGCTTGGTCAGCGACTGCTTGATCCGCCCGGGGAAGAAGATCGACGCGTCGAACTTGACGCCGTCCAGTTCCTGCCCCGTGATGTCCATCAGGGGCACCGGCTTGTCGGTCGGGGGCGCCGTGATCCATGCCGCGGCCGGCGTGATCGTGGTGGTGTTGTCGCCGAGCAGGGTATGGACGACCGTGCTGCGCTCGCCGGTGGCCCGGGCGAAGATCTCCATCGGGCTCTTGTCGGCGTCGTCGAAGCCCAGGTACAGGCCCTTGGCGGTGAAGCTCGTGAACGCCGCGAGGCGCTGCGCGCCGCCGACCGCCGCGACGTACTTATCGAGCACCGCGTCCGGCAAGGGCTGGTTCGGGAACTGCTCGAACGGGTCGCCCGGCTCGTCGGGAGGCGGAGAGCCGTACAGGTTGTTGATGCTGGGCTGGACGGTCGGCTTCGTGAAGCCGCGATGGCACGTGTAACAGGTGACGACCTGCCGGCCGCCGAAGTTCTGCTGGTTGATGGTCCGCATCATCACGACCATGCGGCGGGTCTGCTGCTTCAGCGCGTTGTCGTCGGCATAGCGGGCCCAGCTGCCGCCGCTTTCGTCGACGTGGCAGTCCGTGCAGTTGAGGCCGGTTGCCGTGGCGAAAAAGCCCATCGTGCCCATGAACTCGTCGACGGGAATTCCCTTCAGGACCTGGATGTTCTTGAACACTGTCTCGGCCATCGGCGGCCGTTGAGGCGACGAGGGTGGGGCGCCCTGGCTCCCCGACAGCACCACGGTGAAGAAACTCACGACCAGCGCCGTGCCGGCCGAAACGAAAAATCGCGTCGATCGTTTCATGGGTTCCAGAAGCTCCCTCGGTTGAAAACTCCAACTAGCGCGCGGCCGTCGTCGTGGCCGGCGCCGCGGCGTCGTACACCACGCGGCCGCCCACCATCGTGATCGCCGGCCGGATGTCCTTGATTTCGTCCGCCGGCACGGTCAGGTAGTCGCGATCGAGCACGAGCAGGTCGGCGTACTTGCCGGGCGCAAGCGAGCCGAGATTGTTCTCCTGCATGATGATGAGCGCGTTCCGGCGGGTATGCGCGATGAGCGCGTCCTCGCGGCCCACCGTCGCTCGATTGGTGACGGTGCCGCCGACCATCTTGCCGGTCACCGCGTACGACAACGTCACGAATGGGTTGTACTGGTTCACCTCGAACGCATCCGTGCCGAGTCCCCAGACGATCCCGCTGTCCTGAATGAGCCTGAAGTTCGGCATCGTGTATGCGCGGTCGCCGTGCTGGCGGTGATAGATGCCGCCCATGATCGTCGCGCGCGGCTGAATCGCGGCATAGAGGCCGAGGTTCTTCATCCGTTCGAGGTGTTCGGCCGTCGCCTGCTCGTCGTGGATGAGCGTCCAGCGCAGGTTCCTGACCGGGAACTCCTTGTTGATCTTCTCGATCTGGTCCAGGAACCCGTTGAAGGTGTGTTCGAGCGTCGTGTGCGCGTGCAGCGGCATGCGGGCCCTGGCCACCTCGCGCGCGATGCGGCCCCACTGCTCGAACGCCTCGGGCGGCTGCGTCCCCTTCGGGGCCACCATGCTGTCGCCGGCGGGACCGTAGAGGCCTTCGCCGTAGGCGATGTGATCGACCCAGTTGTCGCCGGTGAACAGCTTCATCTTCTCGATTTCGGGCAGCGCTTTGCCGACCGCGTTCGCGTCCGCGCCCGTATTCGCGGCGATGATGCAGAAGAACCGCTTGTTGAGCCGCCCTTCGCGCGCCCACCCCTTGAAGATCGGCACGAACTCGTCCGGGCAGGTGCCGCTCGACGCCGTCAGGCCGACGGCATTGAGCTCGCGGATCATGGCCATGGCGTTGCGCTCCACGTCCTGCAGCGTTGGACGCGGGATCTTCGCAGTCATTTCGTTCCCCCCGGCGAACCCGCCCGGGATCAGGGCATCGATGACGCCGGTCGCCTTGCCGCTGGCGTCGCGCTTGACCCACGGTTCCGTCCGCGCTTCGAGGCCGAGGACCTCGATCGCCTTGCTGTTCACGTAGGTTTCCGATCGCGTGAACTGCAGGAGCAGCGGGTGCGTGCTGTCGATCTGATCCAGCTCGGCGCGCGAGAACGATTTCTTGTCGTCGGTGAACTGATCGGGCGACCAGCCGCCGAGCGTGTACACCCAGCGATCCGGCGGAAGCGATGCCGCCTTCGCCTTCATCATCTCGATGGCCTGCGCGCGCGTCGTGACGTTGTCGAGCCGCAGCTCGTCGGTCCACAACACACCTTCTTCCATGTAGTGCGCGTGGTCGTCGATCATGCCCGGCACGACGGCCCGGCCCGCGAGATCGATACGGCGCGTCGCGGGTCCGGCCAGAGATGAAATGTCCGCGTTGCTGCCGACGGCGACGATGCGCTCGCCCTTGACGGCAAGGGCTTCCGCGATCGTGAACTTCTCGTCGACGGTGATGACCTTGCCGCCGGTCAGGATCACATCGACCGGGCCCGTCGCGCTCGTGGCTTGCGCATCGGACGGGTCGGTGGCGGATCCTTGCGAAGCGGCGGGAGTGTCGGTCGCGGGGCGCGAGCAGCCAGCGCCCGCCAGCAGCGCGCTGATGGCGAGGGCGCGCAAAATCGTCCGATTCATGGTTCTCTCCAGAGTGCTGTCGGTGTACAGAGCCTGCCGCGCCGAAGCCGCAGGCGAAGGCGGGCGTGGCGAGTGTAGTTTTGAGCGAAACGGGATGTCAATGGCGGCCGTGCAACGCCCTCGGCTGGACCACGTGAGGTATACACTACGCGGTATCGCCGTAGGCTGACTTCCCAACACACCGAGGCCATGAGTATGCGGTTTCGCTTGCTGCTTCCCTGCGCCATTCTCGGAACCGTGGTGTTGGTGCCCCTCTCGGCTCAGGGCCAGGGTGGGACGCCCAAGATCCCCGACCTGTCCGGCGCGTGGCGGGGCCAACCGCTGATGAGCGCCAGCATGGCGGACCCGGGCGGGCGACAGCGCGGGAAGGAAGTAGACATACCCTATCAGCCGTGGGCGCTGGAGAAGATGCTCGCGGAGGTTCCGCCGACCGGCCCAGCCGGTGAACCCGGCACTGCGTCGGTAGCCCTGGCGGGTGGTTCCCAGATTGCGGCGGTGGTGCAGTTTGGCGACCCCGGCTTCCTCATCGGCGGGGTGCCGCTCGACTTCCCGGTGTCGGCGCGCCACACCGGCTCCAACCTCTTCGTCATTGAGGCCGACGAGTACGACACCGCCTTCTTCGACAAGCGGTCGAAGTTCGTGCACTACCAGGCGCGAACCGCAATTCTCAATAATCTTGAGTTCGATCATGCTGACATCTTCGACGATCTTGCAGCGATCGAGCGCCAATTTCACCACTTCGTGCGAACTGTGCCGCGGTCGGGACTAGTCATTGCGAACGGGGCAGATCCAGAGCTGGAGCGAGTGCTCACCTTGGGGTGCTGGACGCCCATCGAGCGCTTCGGCGTGCGGGCCGGGTGGCAGGCCGGCGCCCCGGACGCGAA
>Ga0209640_10004465_pt1 | contig 12243 bp, 10 predicted proteins | sample RifCSP10_1_FD_184018 | JGI IMG/M metagenome (GOLD analysis project Ga0209640, IMG submission 184018) | Soil microbial communities from Rifle, Colorado - Rifle CSP2_sed 10_1 (SPAdes) (version 2) | ecosystem: Environmental > Terrestrial > Deep subsurface > Rock core/Sediment | place: Rifle... | reverse complement strand
CGGTGGAAACGGCGAGCCGCAGCGAGGGGGTCGCCGCGAGGGTCAGCGTGACGTTGCCCGATCCGGTATCGATGACCAGGTCTCGCACCGCACTGAAGTCCCCCTCGGCGCGCACGTCGCCCGAGCCGGTGTCGGCGTGGAAGCTGCGACCGGCGACGAGCCGGAGCGCGACCACGTCGCCCGAGCCGGTGTCGGCCGCGACCGATCCGCGGCAGGACTCGAGATCGATGTCGCCCGAGCCGGTGTCGATCGCGAGCCGCGTGCCGCTCACGCTGCGCAGGGTGACGTTTCCCGAGCCCGTGTCGGCCAGCACGTCGCCATCGTGGCGCTCGACGGCGATCGCGCCCGAGCCCGTGTCGAGCACCAGCGCGCCCTTGCCGTCGGCGACCCGGATCGGACCCGAGGAGGAATCGAGGGTCTGATCGGCCGCGACACCGGTCGAGGTGATGCTCCCCACCGCGTTCTTGGCCACCACGGCGACGCCGGCCGGCACCTCGAGCGCGAAGTCGGCGTAAAGCGTCGCAGCGCCCCCGGCGCGCGAGCCGGAGACCCGCACCCGCGCTCCCTGGTACTTGAGCATCGAGGTGGAGGAGCCGGGCCAGCCGAGCGACCATTCGGAGCCGGACTCCTCGGCCTCCTGCCGCGGATGGTGGTAGCGGGTGTGCTCGGCGACCGGGTAGACGGCGCGCACGCGCAGCGTTCCGGCGCTCTCGTCGAACTCGACGCGCAGGCTGTCGGCGAGCGCTTGGGCGCTCTCGCCCGCCGAATCCTCGGCGAAGACGGTGGCGCGGACGCGGAGCGCGCCGCCGGCGGCGGCGATGAGCGTGACGGTGCCGGCCAGGTTCTCGAGCTCGACCTTGTGCATCGACGCGGCGGCAAACTCGCGCTCGAGTGGGCGTTCGACGCCGGCCGCGAATCCGGGCGCGGCGAGGGCGAGGGAAAGGACGAGCCCCACGGCGGCGGCGGTGCCGAACGCGCGGGCCGGGGAGACGGTGCGGGGTGAGGTGGACACGGAGCCTCCTTCCAGGTTCCTGATTTCACCTACTGTCCGGCAACGGGAAGGTTTCGCCGGGCCGAGTGAACTCAGCCGCCGCCGAGGATCGCGGCGAGGCGCTCGACGCCGTCGACGAGCCGCGGGCCGGGCCGGCTGAAGCAGCCGTTGGCGTCGACCGCGGCCACGCGTCCCGCCCGCACGGCGCGCAGCCGTTCCCAATCCGGCCGGCCGGCGAGCTTCGCGACCTCGGCGCGGGCGCCCGCCTCGTCGAATCCGCACGGCATGGCGACGATCCAGTCCGGGTCCGCGGCCGCGATCTCCTCCCAGCTGGCGCGCCGCGAGCGCTCGCCGGCGGCGACCGCGAACGGATCCCGCCCGCCGGCGACGGCCACCATCTGCGGCACCCAGTGGCCGCCGAGGAAGGGCGGATCGAGCCACTCGAGCGCCACCACGCTCGGCCGCGGCCGGCCGCGGTGCGCGGCCTGGACGCGCTCGAGCCGCGCCCGCAGGTCGTCGACCAGGCGTCGCGCTTTCTCCCGGCGGCCGACCCGTTCGCCCACCCGCAGGATGTCGGCGAGGACGTCCTCCAGGCGCTCGGGGTCGAGCGCCACGACCTCCGGGCAGCGCGCGAGCGGCGCGACCGCGCCCTCGACCTGCGCCGTCGAGACCGCGCAGACCGGGCAGAGCTCCTGGGTGAAGAGGAGGTCGGGCGCCAGCCGGGCGAGGAGCTCCTCGTCGAGCGTGTAGAGGCTCTTTCCCGAGCCGAGCTGGGCCGAGACCGCGGCGTCGATCGCGCGCGCGGAGCCACCGGGCGCGAGCGCGCTGCCGGTCAGAGGCGGCAGCCGCCGCGCCGCCGGAGGGAAGTCGCACTCGTGCGAGACGCCGACGAGGGCGTCTTCCGCGCCGAGCGCGAACAGAATCTCGGTGGCGTTGGGAACCAGCGAGACGATCCTCACGGCAGATTCGCGCGTTCCTTCATCTCGGGGACCATTATCGCCCGCCGCACGGCGCCCGGCGAGCAGTTCGCTAGGATCGATGGCGTGAGCCCACCGCACGCGAATCGCCTCGCCCGCGAGAGCTCGCCCTACCTGCGCCTCCACGCCCACAATCCCGTGGACTGGTACCCGTGGGGCGCGGAAGCGATCGCCACCGCGCGGCGCGAGGAGAAACCGATCTTCCTCTCGGTCGGCTACTCGACCTGCTACTGGTGCCACGTCATGGAACGCGAGTCGTTCTCCGATCCCGCGGTCGCCGAGCAGATGAATCGGGACTTCGTCAACGTCAAGGTCGACCGCGAGGAGCGGCCCGATCTGGACGAGATCTACATGCTGGCGACGCAGATTCTCGCCGGCCAAGGGGGCTGGCCGAACTCGGTCTTCCTCACCCCGCAGCTGCGGCCGTTCTTCGCCGGCACCTACTTTCCGCCCGTCGATGCACACGGTCGGCCCGGCTTCCCGAGCGTGCTGCGTTCGCTCGCCCACGCCTGGAACGAGCGGCGACCGGAGGTCGAGACCCAGGCGGCAGAGCTCTCCGCCGCGATCGGCCGCCACCTCGAGGAGATCGCGCCCGTGCCCGGCCCGTTACCCGGCGCCGAGCTCGCCGAGCGCGCCCTCGCCGGCCTCCGGCAGCGCTTCGATCCGACCTGGGGCGGGTTCGGCCAGCAGCCCAAGTTCCCGACGCCGTCGAATCTCTGGTTGCTGGCGGCCGAGGCGGAGCGAGTGCCCGCCGCCTCCATGATGCTCACCGCGACGCTCGACGCCATGGCCCGCGGCGGCATCTGCGACCAACTCGCCGGCGGCTTCCATCGCTACGCGACGGACCGCGAATGGCGGATCCCGCATTTCGAGAAGATGCTCTACGACAACGGTCTGCTGCTCGAGCTCTACGCCGCCGAGCACGTGCGCACGGGGGGCGCCGAGGCGCGCCGCGTGGCGCTCACGACCGCGGGCTGGATCGCCGCCGAGATGACCTCGCCGGAAGGCGCCTTCTGGAGCGCCCTCGACGCCGAGACCGGGGGCCACGAGGGGGCCTACTACGTCTGGTCGCGCGCCGAGCTCGAGGCGGCGCTGGGCGCCGAGGACGCGACCTTCCTGGGCCCGATCTTCGGCTTCGCCGGCGAGCCGTTCTTCGAGGACGAGGCCTACGTGCTCCACCTGCCGCGCGGTCTCGAGGTCGCGGCACGAGAGCGCCGCACCACTCGCGAGGCGCTGCTGTCGGAGATCGAGCCGTTGCGCGCCGAGCTGCTCGCGGTGCGCAGCCGGCGCCCGCGTCCCGCCACCGACGACAAGATCCTCGCCGACTGGAACGGCATCGCGATCGCCGGTCTGGCGGTGGCCGGCGAGCTGCTCGCCGAGCCCGCGCTCGTCGCCCGCGCCGCGCGGGCCGCCGACTTCGTGCTCACCGCGATGCGGCGCGCAGACGGCGTGCAGCTCCATGCCTGGCGCGGCGGAGAAGGCCGGATCGCCGCGTTTCTCGGGGATTACGTCTGGATGGTGCGCGGCCTGCTGAGGCTTTACCGTGCCAGCGGCGAAGCGCGTTGGCTCGCCGAGGCCGCGAGGCTCGCGGAGGAGCAGGCGCGACGGCTCGAGTCGCCGCACGGCGGCTTTTTCAACGCCGAAGAGGCGGAGGACCTGCTCTTCCGTGGCAAAGAGCTCTTCGACGGCGCGATGCCGGCGGCCAACGCGGTGGCGGCGCTCAACCTGCTCGAGCTCCACGCCGCGACCGCCGACGGCCGCCACCTCGAGCGCGCCGAGCGCACGCTGCGCGCCTTCGCGCCCCTGGTCGCGACGCATCCCGACGGCGCGCGCGCGATGTCGGTCGCCTTCCTGCGCTGCGCCGAGGGCAGCCCGTCGGATGCCGGCAAGTCCTTCATGGCGGAGCGTGTGAAGGCTTCTTCGTCCGGCGAGTCGGGCGCGGTCGAGGTGACGGGTCTAGAGCTCGCGCCCGCGGAGCGCGGCGGGTTTCGGGAGTTCCGCCTGCGGCTGCGGGTGAGGGCGGGCTGGCACCTGGCGATGCGGGGCGACACGCCGCGGCTGGAGGGCGCCGGCGCGGCGCTCGAGCGCGTGGAATGGCCGACCGCGCGGCCGCTGGGCGGCCCCGGTGAATCCGGCAAGCTGCCGGCGTTCGTGGGCGACTTCGAGGTGCGCGGCCGCGTGCGGCCCGAGGCGCCGCACGCCGCGCTGCTCCTGCGCTACGAAGCTTGCGGCGACGGCCGCTGCCTTCCGGCGGCGGAGATCGAGGTCTCGCTGCAGTGACCTTCGAGCTCCTCGCGGTCTGGGCGGTGCGCCTGCTCGCCGTCTACGCCGGGCTGGGCGTGCTCTTCGCCCTCGTCTTCCTGGCGCGCGGGCTCGAGCGCGTCGACGCGGCGGCCCGGGAAGCGACTCTCGGCTTCCGGCTCGTGGCGCTGCCCGCGACGGCGGCGCTCTGGCCGTTGCTGCTGCGCCGCTGGCTGGGCGCCCGCGGCGCGCCGCCGGTCGAGACCAACGCCCACCGCCGCGCGGCCGCGCGCCGAGAGGGACGATGATCGCCAGGCTCCGCCGCCGGCATCGCTGGACGCTGCTGCTGCTCGGCGCGGCGCTGTTGGCGCTCTTCGCGCTGGCGCTCGACGCCCGCCCGCGGCTCCCGCGCGCGGAGCGGCTGCCCGCCGCCGCGGTCGCCTTCCCCGACGCCGCGGAGCACCGGCCGTGAGCTCCGGCTATCGCGCCGTCCAGTGGTCGCCCGGCAAGCGGGTCTACGACACCGCGCTCGGAGCGCTGTTGGCGCTCTACCTCACGGTCTTCCTCGGCGTCACCGCTCTCGCGCGGCCGGAGATCACGATCGAGACCGCGCTCATCCGCGCCTTCGGCACCGCCGCCTTCGTGCTCCTCCACGTCGTGCTCGCCATCGGCCCCCTGGCGCGGCTCGACCGGCGCTTCTTGCCGCTGCTCTGGAACCGCCGCCACCTCGGCGTGACGATGTTCCTCTGCGCGCTGGCGCACGGCAGCTTCGCGCTCGTGCAGTTTCACGGCCAGGGAGATCGCAACCCGCTGGTTTCCCTGCTGGCCTCGGACACGCGCCTCGACTCGCTGGCGCAGTTTCCGTTCCAGCCGCTGGGCGCCCTGGCGCTCGCCATCCTCTTCCTCATGGCCGCGACCTCGCACGACTTCTGGCTCGCGCAGCTGACGGCGCCGGTCTGGAAGGCGCTGCACATGGGGGTCTACGTCGCCTACGGCCTGGTCGTCGCGCACGTCCTGCTCGGCGCGCTCCAAGACGAGCGCGCCCCGGCCGCGAGCGGCCTGCTGGGCGTCGGCCTGTTGCTGGTGCTCGGACTCCATCTCGCCGCCGCCCGCCGGGAATGGAGGCTCGACGCGACGATCCGCGTCGCGGCGGCCGACGGATTCGTCGACGTGGGACGCGTGGACGCGATCGCCGAGAAGCGCGCCAAGGTGGTCGCGCTCTCGGGCGAGCGGGTCGCGGTGTTCCGCTACGACGGCAAAATCTCGGCGCTCTCCAACGTCTGCCAGCACCAGAACGGGCCGCTCGGCGAGGGCAAGATCGTCGACGGCTGTGTCACCTGCCCGTGGCACGGCTACCAGTATCGGCCCGCGGACGGAGCTTCGCCCGCGCCGTTCAGCGAGAAGGTGCCGACCTTCCGCGTGCGCATCGTCGAGGGCCGGGTGCTCGTCGACCCGCGCCCGCTGCCTCCCGGCACCGCGGTGACGCCCGCGACCTTCGATCCCGCGACGCCGTCGCGCGACGATCGCGAGGCGTTCTTCGTCGGCTACCTGCCCTTTCCCGAGCCGCTGAAGGCCTTCCTGAAGCTGCGAGTGGGAGCGCTCGCGGCGGCCTTGACGCTCGTCGGAGCGGTGCTGGGTGCGGTGCAGCGGCCACTCGGCTGGGGCAGCTTCGATTACGGGGTCGAGTCGCGGATCGAGGGCCTGTTGCAGCTCGAGCCGATCCCCGCGCTGTGGAGGGTCGAGGAGAGCTCCGGCGAGACGCTCGCGACGGGCGAGGCGGCGGGGCCGATCGAGGTCGTTCCGCTCGTCGGGCTGGGCAAGCACGGCGCGGCTCCGGAGATTCTGGCGCTCGCCGGGCGGGAGGTGAAGGCGACCGGAAGCTGGATCCGCCGCGGTCCGGAGCGCCTGTTCGAGATCGCGCGTGCCGAGGCGCTCGCGACGTCGCGCGCGGCGTCGAAGCTCGGGTCCGCAGGTCCGCGCGAGCTCGCGCGGCTGCGGGGCGAGGTGGTCGACCTGAAGTGCTACCTCGGCGTGATGAAGCCGGGTGAGATGAAGAGTCACAAGGCGTGCGCCATCCGCTGTCTTTCCGGCGGCACCCCCGCCGGACTCGCGGTGCGCGCCGACGACGGACGCATCGCGGTCTTCTGGCTGGTGGCGCCCGACGGCGGAGGGCTGGGGCCGGCGCTCCTCGACGTGGTCGCGGAGCCGGTCGAGGTCGAAGGCGAAGTGGCGCGGCTCGGCAGCCGTGCGCTCCTGGTCACCGATCGTGCGAGGATTCGGCGGCTCGCCACGCCGCCCTCGTGATCGCTTCGCTCCGCGCCGCCCGCCGCCTCGCCCTCGCCGCGCCGGTCACCCTCTTCTGCTGGGGATGGGCGGCCGCCGCCTCGCTCGCTCTCGCGCCGTGGCCGCGCGCCAAGGTCCGCCAGCAAGGCCACGCCTTCGGTCTCTGGAGCCGGGCGCTGTGCTCGATCTTCGGCATCCGGGTGGGGGTCTCCGGACGCCCGCCGAAGCCGCCGTTCTTCCTGGTCTCGAACCACCTCTCCTACGCCGACATCCTGGTGCTCGGCACCGAGGTGCCGTGCGTCTTCGTCGCCAAGGCGGAGATCGACCACTGGCCGTTGTTCGGCGCCCTCTGCCGCTCGGTCAACACGATCTACATCGACCGCAAGGCGAAGCGCGACCTGCCGGGCGTTCTCGATCGCATCCGCACGGCCCTCGACGCCGGCCAGGGAGTGGTGATCTTCCCGGAGGGCACCTCGGGTCCGGGCGCCGAGGTCATGCCGTTCCGGTCGCCGCTGCTCGATCTGCCGGCGCGCCTGGGGCACGAGGTCCATTGGGCGGCGCTCGGCTACCGCGTGCCGCCGGGGGCGCCGCCGGCGCATCTCGCCGTCGGTTGGTGGGGCGACATGCCGCTCGTGCCCCACCTGGGTCTGTTCCTGCGCCTGAAGTGGATCGAGGCGCTGGTCCATTTCGGGGAGGTTCCGATCGCCGATGACGACCGCAAGCAGCTCGCCGACCGGCTCTGGCGCGCCATCGCGGAGCGCTTCGAACCCATGGTGACCCGCGAGGAGGTCGAGCGCGTGCGTGAAGAGCGCGGCCTGGCACCGGATTCCGAGCCGCGCGGCGCTGCGAGCCGAGGCGACTGAGCGCCAGACGAGCGGTTCAGGCGGGACCGGTGCGCACGAGCTCGAAGGCGAGCATCGTCAGGTCGTCGGACGGCTCGGCGCCGGCGACGTGGCGCTCGACCGCGCGCCGTACGCCTTCCACCACCTCGCCCGCGGGCCTGCCGTTCAGGTCGGCGACCGTCGCCAGCGCGCGGTCGTCGCCGTAGAGCTCCTCGGCGTGGTTCATGGCTTCCGTGAATCCGTCGGTGTAGAGGAAGAGCTGGTCGCCCGGGGAAAGGAAGAGCGAGCCTTCGGTGTACGGCATGCCGGCCATCGCGCCGAGGGCCACCCCGCGCACGCGCGGCAGCATGCCGGCGCCACCGGAGGCGGGCAGGTGGAACGGGGGGTTGTGGCCGGCGCTTGCCCAGCGCAGCTCGCCGGTCTCGAGCTGGACCACGCCGTAGAAGAGGGTCACGAACATGCTGCTCGAGTTGTCCTCGGCGAGGCGGTTGTTGAGCTCGTGGAGCAGCTCCGCGGGCTCGGGGATCTGGTGCGAGAGAGCGCGCAGCAGCGTGCGCGTGATGGCCATGAAGAGCGCCGCCGGGATGCCCTTGCCGGAGACGTCGCCCACCACCACGGCGACGCGATCGGGATCGACGCGGAACAGGTCGTAGAGGTCGCCTCCGACCTCGCGCGCGGGCTCGATCAGCGCCGCGGCGCGGAAGCGATTGCCCTGCTCGAGCGTCTTCGGGAGCAGCCCGTTCTGGATCGACTGCGCGATGCGCAGCTCGCTCGCCTGACGCTCGCGCTCGGCCAGCAGCTTCGCTTCCGCCGCCTGCGATTCGCGCAGGGCGTGGACGAGCTGCGAGTTCTCGATGGCGATCGCGGTCTGCGAGTCGAGCGCCTCGATCAGCGACTGGTCCTTCTCGGTGAAGGGGCCGCCGCGCTTGTTGAGCACCTGGACGACGCCGATGCGGTGGCCCTCGGCGTTGACCAGCGGCTGGCAGAGCATCGAACGGGTGACGAAGCCCGAGCTGAGGTCGAAGCGCACCTGGAAGCGCGGGTCCTTGGCGACGTCGTCGATGCGCACCGTCTCGCCGCTCTCCATCACGTCGCCGGCGATGCCTTCTCCGAGCTTCAATCGGATCTCGTTGATCCCGCTCTCGAGCAGGACGCGCGACCAGAGCTCCTGCTTCTCTTCGTCGTAGAGGTAGAGCGTGGCGCGCTCCGCGTCCATGACGTCGCGGATCTGGGCGACGATGCGGCTGAGCTGGCGGGTGAGCTCGACCTCGGGGTCGACGTCGCGGGAGACCTTCTTCACGGCGTCTGCTCTCTCTGGCGCTGGTCCACGACCAGCGTCACCACGTTCCGGCCGCCGTCCCGGCGGTAGCGGAACTCGTCCATCAACCGGTGGACGAGGAGCACGCCGAGGCCGCCGATCGGGCGGCCCCTGACGGTCGCATTGACGTCGGGCGCGGGGGCCGCCGAAGGGTCGAATGGCGGCCCCTCGTCGGAGAGCTCGGTGACGAAGCGCTCGGCGTCGCCGCGCACCCCGATCTCCAGCGTGCCGGCGCTGCCGCCGTAGGCGTGGTTGCAGATGTTGAGGGCGATCTCCTCGACCGCGATGCGCAAGTGAGCGAGGCGCGTTTCCGGCAGGCCGGCCCGCCCGCCTTGGTCGGCGACGAAGTCGACGAGCGCCGGCACCTCGTCGCCCTTGGCGACGAAGCTGGCGTTGGCCTCGACGAATGGCACGATCAGGTGCTCCTCAGCGCGCTCTCGACGTCGGGAAACGTGGGCAGGATGGAGTCGAATCCGGAGATGCTGAACACCTCCTTGGTGACTCCCTGGAGGCTGGCGATCGCGAGCGTGCCGCCCGCCGCGCGGGCACGCTTGGCGGTGGCGAGCACGGAGCGCAGCCCAGCGCTCGAGACGTACTCGAGGCCCGCGAGGTCGAGCACCAGCCGCGGCGCGCCGCCGGCGACGAGCTCGCCGCCGCGGGTCTCGAACTCCGCCGCGGTGGCGGTGTCCAGCCGGCCGGACACCCGCACCACGGTCCACCCTGACTCCTGCCTGGTTTCGATCTCCATGCGTCGCCTTCCTCTCTCCTAGGTCCGCGCCTGCGGCGTCGCTCGCGCCTCCAGCATGCGGAGCTGCCAGAGGTCGCGGCTGCTCGCGCTCAGGAGCGGGGCGAGCGCCAGTTTACCCGTCGCACCGATGCTGCGCTGAAGATGTCCGAGCTCGCGCAGCCGCCCGCCGATCTGGGGGTCGGCGGGCGGCTCGATGCCGACTTCTTGGAGCAGGAGCAGCCCCTTGGCCTTGATCGAGAGCTCGACGTGCAGCTGCAGGTAGCAGAGCATGTCCGCGAGCACTTCACCGGGGAACCTGCCGCGCAGCGAGCGCAGGTACTGGCCGATGCGGGACGACGAGATCTCTCCGGACCTCAGCATCTCGAGCAGCTCGACGTCCGTTCCGAGGCCGACGTCGAGCCACGACCGCAACAGCTTCTCGCTACGCTGGAAGACCAGCATGACGAGGATCGGGAAGCTGACGAGCAGGAGGCCGGTGGACATCATCGGCGGCAGGACGACGTGATTGAAGGCCGAGTGGACGACGATCGCGACCACCATCCCGGGCAGGAAGACGGCCAGCGTCTCCCCGGCGCGCGCCTCCGCCAGCGCCTTGGAGACGATACCGAAGATCGCCGACGTGCAACCGTGGAGGATCGCCGTACCGAAGCCCCGCACCGCCCACAGCAAAAGGCTGGAGCCGGGCAGCGCGCTCAAGTAGTAGAGGTTTTCCATGGCGGCGAACCCGGTCCCGACCGCGAAGCCCAGGATCGCCGCGTCGACCATGAAACCGACGCGACGGGTGCGGATCGCCCAGACGACGACCAGACCCTTGCCGAGCTCTTCGTAGAGCGGAGCGAGGTAGCGCGTCAGCAGCAGCGGCTCGACCGCGCCCGAGGCGAGGATCGAACGCGCGATGAAGTAGCAGCCGAGAGCGACGACGACGCCCGCGACCACGGCGCGCACCAAGAGCTCGGGCCGGATGAGCTTGTAGCTGTCGAGGACGAAGAGCGCGCCCAGGAAGAGCGCCACCGGTGCGAGGCCGAGCAGGGCCTGAACGAGGATCACAGAGGCGGCAGCTTCAGCGACACCATGTATTCGTCGACCGACTCACCGCCGCTCTCCTGACCGTAGGCGGCGCCGAACGAGAGGGTGAACTGCAGATGCGTGCGCACGGTGAATCGAAGGTCGGCCTGGATCCCCGTCGAGCTGAACTCGCGGCGCAGCTCGCTCTGGTCGGGGTCGGAGACGATCGCGCCGCCGAACAACGACACGGCCAGCCAATCGATCCAGGCCGAGGAGGAGCCGGCCTCGAAGCGCAGGGGTGGCAGATTCCACTCCACCAGAGCCTTGCCGTAGCGGTGGGCCGCGATCTCGTCGATCTCGAAACCCGGGAAGGCGAGCGTGTCGCGGTAGCGGCGGAACTCGCGGTGATCGACCCAATTGTTGCGGAAGCCGCCGAAATAGAAGTTGCTGAAGGCGTTCTCGCGATCGCCGAAACTGGCGCCGAAAGCGGCGCGGAACCAGATCGACGAATGGTCGATGGGCAGCGCGACTCCGCCGGCGAAGTCCGCTTGCAGGTACGGGAAGTGCTCTCCCGAGACCAGCTGATCGCCACCGCGCACACCGAGCTCGAGCCCTTCCTCGCTCTCGAGCGCCCCCAGCGAACGGCGCACCGACTTGTAGGCGAGCCCGGTCTCGGCCTCGATTAGCTCGTCGGCCGGCGAGTCGATGTTCTGGAATCCCGGCAGCGTGTCGAGGTCGCCGTATCCGGTCGCCGCGACGTGCACTTCGAGCTTGCGGTTGGGTTCGTCGAGGATGAGCGCCTTCTGCCATTCGAGGCCCACGGCGTAGCCCTTGCGGCCGGTCTTGGTGGGTCCGAAGAGGTCGTAGAAGTCCGACCGGTTGTAGCTCGCGTGCGCCTGCCAGTTGAGGTACCGGTAGTCGGCGCGCAGGTGGAGTTGCTCGTCGGAGCCGAGCTCGTCGTCGGGCGAGTACGAGACCGTGAGACCGAGCTGCGAGAGCCCGACCGGGTCCCGCAAGTCCAGGTGGACACCGCCGGCGGCGGAGTCCTTGTAGCCTTCGACGATCGGGTAGAGCGAGACCAGGCCCAGCGACCCGGCGATCGAGAACTCCTCGTCGGAGCGTGTTTCGGCCTCGAGGTCGATCTCGGCCGGGGAGCCGACGTTCCAGTCGCGCAGCACCGGGTGCCGCTCCGCGACCTCGGCGCCGAAGAACTCGATCGCGCTCACCTTATCGACCGGAGCGATCGGCAGCTCGACGGGCTGGAAGCCGCGCGCCGTGTAGTGGAGCGCGAAGAGGCGCTCGCCGTCGAGCGGAACCGGCCGGAATAGGCCGGAATCGGCGTTGGTCAGTGCTGCGATGTCGTCCGTCGCGAAGTTGTAGCGGTAGAGATTCGAGACTCCGGAGTAGAACGACGAGCCGTAGAGCCAATCACCGTCCGGGGTGAAGACGAAATCGGCCGGCGAGGAGCTCTCGAACTCGCCCAGGGTCGCGGCAGTCGCCTTTCCGGCCTTGAGCTCCGCGACGTTCCAGAGTGCCAGCGACTGGCTGCCGTTGACCTTGGTGAGCGCCCCGACGAGCCTGGTGCCGTCGGGAGAGACGTCGAGCGAATAGAGGTCCTCACCGTAGGGCAGCGAGAGGACCTGATCCCATTCGGCGTACGGCGGCGGGATGCGCACCAGGGTCGAGATGCCGTTGTAGTGGCGCACGCCCCACAGCGACTTGTCGGCGGCGTCGAAGGCCAGATCGCCGACGCGCGCGTCTTTCTGCAAGAGGCGCGTCTTGCCGCTCTCGAGATCGAGCGCGTTGAGGTCGCGGTAGTTGTTGTTGTCGGTGACGTA
>Ga0209640_10004464_pt1 | contig 12244 bp, 7 predicted proteins | sample RifCSP10_1_FD_184018 | JGI IMG/M metagenome (GOLD analysis project Ga0209640, IMG submission 184018) | Soil microbial communities from Rifle, Colorado - Rifle CSP2_sed 10_1 (SPAdes) (version 2) | ecosystem: Environmental > Terrestrial > Deep subsurface > Rock core/Sediment | place: Rifle... | reverse complement strand
AAACGGTTCGAGCGGCGGCTCTACCTTGGCTGAGCCGCCCGCGAAGGCGGACCCGACGTCCGGCGGAAAAAACTGGACCGATTATCTGATTAGCCTTAAAATACGCTCTGCCGACAATGACGCGCTTGGCGTGATGTTCCGTTACCAGGATAAAGACAACTACTACCGGTTTATATGGTTTGCCGAAGGTAAATATCGCCGGCTGGAGAAACGTGTCGGCGGGGTCTCTCACGTGCTCGCCGAGGACTCTGCGGTTTACACCATAGGCCAAAGTTATGCCTTGCAGATCAGCGCGAGCGGTGCGTCGCTAAAAGTCGCGGTTGACGGCAATTCCGTCCTCTCTGCCACCGATAGTGCTTTCACCCGCGGAGCCGTTGCGCTCTATTCCCACTATAACGCGGGCAGTTATTTCGATGATGTTCGTGTTCAGGATCTCGTCACTGGGAACATTTTGCTCGCCGATGATTTCAACGACGGCGATCACGTCGGCTGGACCATGAACGACGACGGCAACGATGCCGGGCCATCGGCCTGGTCTGTTGCCAACGGCGAACTGGCGCAAACCAGCAACATCGGCGCGACCGGCGGCGACCCCAGCCGGCTTGGGACGCACGCGGTTTATACCCGGGGCAGTTGGACCGATTACCGGCTCGGCGTGAAACTGCGCTCCAGCGACAACGACAGGCTGGGAGTGATGTTCCGTGTGCAAGACAGCAGTAACTTTTATCGCTTGTCGTGGGACCAGGACAGCCCCGGGCGCAAGCTGTGGAAACGCGAGAAAGGTGTTTTCACACTGCTCGCCGAAGATGCCGTCCCCTATGTGACCGGTCAAACCTACGGATTGGAAATTATCGCTCAGGGAAACTCGTTGAAGGTCAACATCGACGGCCAACCGGTTTTTTCCGTCACCGATCCGAGTTTTCCGGTCGGCACCGTCGCGCTTTATTCGTCACATAATCAAAGCAGCTTTTTCGACGACATTCTGGTTGAAGACTTGGCCAACAAGTCGGTGCTGCTCTGGGATGACTTCAGCGACGGCAATTTAGCCGGCTGGAAGGCATTCGACGATCCTGGCACCATCTCGGGCCCATCTAGCTGGTCAGTGGACAACGGCACCCTGGTTCAGGGTAGTAACATCGGCTCGGACGCGGCTGGTCATCCCGGCACTTTTCTGTTCTATTAGGAGGAAGAAATGAAATTGACCCTTAACTTAGTGATTCGCTCGATCACCACTCTTGCCGTCGCCATGATCACGGGAGGCCACGCCGTCGCCGCCAGCTGCACACACTACGCATCGCCTTCCGGCGCTGGCAACGGCAGCTCGAGCGCGCAGCCTTTTAGGATCGCCAACTTCTGGTCGGTGGCTAGATCCGGCCACACGCTTTGTCTGCTTGACGGCCAATACACTGGCTCGGCTTCGATGATCAACCCGCCGGACAATATGAGCGGTACCTCCTCGGCTCCGATCACCGTGCGCGCGCTCAATGACGGCAAGGTGCGGATCAACGGCCAGGGTAGCCTGTACCCGGTACAACTCTTCAACAATAACTACTTCGTCATCGAAGGTATTAACGCGAGCAACAGCGTGGCCACGGTCGTAAGTATTTCGCGATCGCATCATAATATCATACGCCGGGTTGCCGCGTGGGATGCCGCCGATGGCAATCACAGTATATTTGGAATTCATAATGCCACTCATAATCTACTGGAGGACGTTGCCGGATGGGGGATCGCCCGCAAGATTTATGAGTCTTCGCAGGGAGGCAATAATACCACGATTCGGCGCTCCTGGGGGCGCTGGGAAGGCTCCCATGTGGTTGGCCCGAAAATGACCTACACACTCGCATACAACAACTACAACATGATCGTGGAGAACGCGCTTGGCACCTGGAGCGGCGAGCGTATGAAGCAGAGCTACACCCTGCTCGATTATTACGGCAAACCGTGGACCGGCAAAGGCGCCGGAACGTACACCAACTATGGGGTGGACCAACCCTACGGCGTCTTCGGCATCGACGGTTTCACCGGCTCGGATAAAAACGCCCGCTCCAAGCTCTTGGGCAGCCTCGCCTACTTGCGAGCCAGCGATCGCTTTCAAGCCGGGCAAGCCGTGTTCGTGACCAAGATTGATTCCATGGAGATTGGCCATACGGCAGTGTACATCGAGCCCGGCACCCACACGACGAAGCAACGTTTCGCGTTGTATAATCTACAGAGTTCCACGGGACGAAACCTCGTAGCGCGAAATCTCACCGGCATCGGCGGCAAAGGTTCTTTTTACTGCACCGAATGGAAGAAAAGCGCCCTCGCCGAGGGCCCCTCATTATCATCGGTCTCTAACGCCTTTACCAGCAACGGATCCGGCGCCAATCTCTGCTTCCGCTATCAGGGCGGCGTCCTGACGTCGCAGCCGCTCTGGCCTTGGCCGATGAATCAACGAATCATGGAGGCTACCGTCCAATCCGGCCGAGCAGCCGTCGACGTCACCGCAACTGTAGAAAGATTACTCGGCCCGATCCCCGCCGCGTGTAAAACGACGAGTACCGTGAGCGGCACAACTCCAGAGCCGACCGTGCCTAGCGCTCCGGTAAATCTAACGGTATCTCCGTAGTCCCCAGAACAAGGCCAGTGGCGCGGCTGCTTACGCTCCGCCACTGGCAAATCTTAAAACACTAACTCGATAGATCCCAGGAAAGCAGACACCGAATGAGCCTGATAGACCCGCAGCAACGGGTCTGGAACTACGCCGCCCTGCCGACCGGATCTTCCAACCTCTTGACCAATCGTTGATAGGCCGGTCGCAACTCAGGATGATCGGACAGGCGGACCACCAGTCGGTTCTTGCCCGTTGCGGTTTTCGGAATTTCCGGCACCTCGACAATCTCGATTTCATACTTTCCGACGCGCTCTAAAATGTCAGCGCAGACTGCATCAGCATCGCGCCGCCGGTAGTTTTGCCCCGGCCGGAGGAGCAGAAAAGCATGGCCCGGGCGATCCTGAACAATTTGCGCGGAATGAATTGATGGGCTGCGTTTAAACGCCGCCAGGCGGCCGATCTTTTTTCCGTCGGCCGTAAGCAAATAGTCATCGGTACGCCCTTCTAAATCGGTTACGATCGGCGACCAGTTGCCACACGGGCAGTCTTGCTGTTCGGCCCACGCCGCGTAATCACCAACCCGATAGCGAATCAGAGGCATCGCGTCGTTCATCAAGCCTGTAGCGACGACTTCACCGACTTCCCCGGGTCGGCACGGAGAACCATCCTCGCGTAGAATTTCCCAAATTCCAGCCCCCGGAACCGTATGCAACCGCCCCTGCGGGCACTCCATTGCCATGCAAACGGCTTCACACTGGCCGTAGCTGTCATAACATTTGCACTCGAAGAATTTTTCGATGCTGCAACGCATTCCGGGTAAGAGGGTATCTCCACTCACGATGACGGCGCGCATCTTCACAGGAGAAATGCCGAGATCCAGCGCCGATTGCGCAAGCGCGGCAATGACCGAGCCGTATCCGGTTATCCATTCAGAACCATAATGCTGCAGCGCTTTGACGTAGTCGGCCACCGTTGCCTGCGAGATGTGATAGCTGGACATGTAAAGCTGACGCCAGCGACGATTGAAGCGCCAGTACGGCGGAGTTGTCTTGCTTCCGTGGACGACCGTACGCCCTCCAAACATGGCGCGCGGCACGTTTTGGGCAACGCCAGCCACATTTCTTATGGCAACCTCAACCAAAGCCCACCACTGGGGCAGCATTGTCTTGGGCCAGTAGATCCGGAGCGCTGTACCGCTGGTTCCACTAGTCTTCTCCGTCCATAAAGACTTGGTAGGCACGCCTTCCGATAAGAATTTGTTCTCGCTCTGCCGCAAGGATTGTTTTTCTACGAGCGGCAAGGCCGCCAGAGCGGAACCTGGGCGACCAGCGCGCCAGTCTGTGCCTCGCCAATGCTCGCGATAATAAGGCACGCGCGTCGCTGCGATTTCCACGATCCGTCGAAGACGTTCGTCTTGCCACTCAGCGATCTGTGGCGCCGTCAGGGTTTGCAGGCGTTTGAATTGCTCCATCGAGACTTCGTATCCGGGCCCGTAATAGAGTCGCTCCAGGTGGCGCGCATAAAAACTCAGCGCAAACTCCTGGACTGCAGCCGGGAGACGCCAGTAAAGCTCCATTTTCCAATCGTAGATCATGCCGCTACGACCGGCCGCGCGGCGTCGCGATCGCCGAGGACCTCGAACCCGACGGCTCGCACACCGCACCGCTCGAATGTGTCTTTAAGCTCTGGCTGAGCAAAAAGCTTGTACTCACGAACCCGCGACTGAGTAAGACTGCCAAAAAGCTCGGGTTCTATTCGGGTGGCGGGATGAATCGCCAGTTCGATGGCGCTCTGCACGCGGCTCCATTGGATGCGACCGAGGACTTCCGGCAGGGAACGCGTGGCGAGAACGTAGCCAGGTATATAAAGCCTGCCATCGGGCATGCGCATACCCTCGCCCATCGCCTGCCGCGACCATTGCGCGATCACCAGTCCTTTCGTCCAATAGGACGGATGGCGAAGGTGGTAACGCCGCTCCGTGGTGCCGAATGGTGTGGTAAATCTACGGTGCGAGCGCATCGCACGAATTCCCAGCTCGTTTCCAAAGCGCACAAACGCTTGAAACAAGCCCGGCGAAAGATGGACATCCTGATGCGTATTCCAGAATTCAGGCTTGATACCCAGGTTGCAAAAGCGTTCGAACTGAGCCTGCAACTCCGCCCTCACCTCACTCAGCCGAACTCCACCCGTTAACCAACGCCGGCGTAAGGTGCGACGAAATTGACCACTGCCGTCGACCAAAGTTGCAATCTTTGCGGGACAAAGCACCGGCTTTCCCTGGGTCAAATTACAGTGGATTCCAATTGAGCATTCCGGAAAGCGGCGCTTGAGGTGCGCAGCGCTGGCGTACTCGGGCATATTGGTCATCACGCACAGCGCCCGCATTGTACCTGCGCCAAGGCACGCTTCCATCGCTTCATTGACAGAAGCGCACATACCGTAATCATCACCGGTTACGATCAATTGTCGATTGTGCATAAAGGGATTCTTGCCTGGGTGGCGAATAGCCGGCTAAGCTTTCGCGAGAAGTAGAAAAAATGCTGCAGAGTTTTAGCTCACCCGCAGTTGGCGCAGAGCCGAATGTTTCATCCGCTTGATTCGCGCTTGGCACGATGTCTCGAACTTTTCACTGGCGCTTTCATGAACAACCCGCTGGTTGGATCTTAGGACGTCGCCTATTGCTTTTGCTCCGGATCGGTCGCAGGTTCACCGCAAACATTCGGGCTAGTGTTCCGGTAGATCCATAGGTTGTCGAGCTGCAGTGGGGTGAGTCTTGTGTAAACCTTTGTGAGCCAGCGCTTCGTAAAATTGGATAAGCGGGCCGATCTGACTCTCGTTGTTCCACTCTCCCTGCACCCTCCGTTGTCCAGCGCGTCCGAGGGATCGGCATCGCTCCGGACGGCTGAGCATGAAACTGATGCGGTCGGCGAGTTGGGACGCACTTGCCGGCGAAAACAGATAGCCGTTTTTTCCGTCGACGAGAAACTGCCTCGCCGGTGGCAGATCGCTGGCGAGCACCGGCAGACCGCAGGCCCAATATTCAAACATTTTGCTGGGAATGTTTTTCATGAATTTCGGCGCGGCTTGCAACAATACCAGGCCGATCCGACCGGTCGCGAGCCATTCAGAAACTTGATCATGCGGCAGCCGCCCGTGAAATGCGACCTGATCGCACAGACCCTGACGGTTGAGCGCGGCGTTCACGGTGGCCAGTCCTTCTTCTCCATCCGTGTAGCCGGCGAGACGCACGGTGGGTTTGATTCCCCTTCGCGCCAAAATTTCCAAAGCATCGAACAGCACAAAAACTCCCGTTCGCTCACTGAGACCGCCGACGTAGACCAGATCGACTTCCGCCTTTGGCTGTGCCGCCGGCGGTCGCGCGAAGAGAGAAAGCGAAGGGAAATTATAATACACAAAAATTTTCGTCGGCGTGGTGGCAGCGAACTCTGCGGCGACGCCAGGGTCGGCTACGACGATGCCATCGAGCCATCGACCCGCCACCCAGTGAGCCAAACGCGTACCCATTGTCAGCGCCGGGCGTAACCAACGCGGCAACCAATACTTGTCGCGCATCATGCTCGGATAATCCTCGTGCACGTCGTAAACGACCGCACTGTCGGGCTTGAGCAGTTTTAGCGCCAAAGCCATAGGAATGAACTCAGGATCGTGGAACTGGTAGACCTCGGCGTGCTCCGCGAGGGCAGCCCTAAGCGCGAGCACGGCGCGCAAGGGACGCGATCCCTTCGCTATAGCGTCATTCCATTCCGAAGGCTGCAGGCACGGTTCAGCGTCGAAACGACCAGGAGCGATTTCAACCACTTCGATCCGTCTGGCGGCAAGACCGCGACACATGCGATAGAAAATGCGCGCGTCCTTGGCCGGGTGTACGGTCGTGATATGGCAGATCTTCATGAGGATTGTCCTATGCAGCGCGATTCAGTTCGCATTCGGCAAACAAGTGAATAGCCCTACGGATCATCGCGCATCGCCGCGAGGCGGCGCCGATAATATTGGCGCAGTTGTGGGCAATGACTGGATCGCGGACTCACGTTCGGTAAGCGCGCTCAATCGGCACAGCGCCTCTGCCATGGTCGTTTGCATCAAGTATCGGCTTAGTACCCGCGCCCGACCGCTTGCACCCAGACTCCAGCGCCTTTCCGGCGATTCCGCCAATTCCACCAAGGCTCGGGCCAGCTCACTCACATCGGCAGGCGGAACCAACTTGACGACGCCGAGCTGGTTATCGATCTCGAGCACCGGCGCGATCGCGTAAGCCAGCGCCGGAAGCCCGGCTGCCATTGCCTCAAGGAGACTGTTGGGCATCCCTTCGCTATGGCTCGGAAAGGCGAAGATATCGGCGGCATTCAGGTACTGCCAGACTGATTCTGGCGCGCACGCCGGCAGTACTTTAACGTACGGCGACAGGTGCGGCGTATTACGCAATAGCTTGCGCAACTCGGCGCTCTCATCGAAACCGGCATGAGCGCCGACGAGCACGCAAACCAGATCGCGCCGTTGCCGGCGCGCCGCGTCGACGGCGTCGATCAAGTCGAAAACCCCTTTGGCTTTAACCATCCGACCGACAAAAAGGACCATGAGCTGATCCGGTTGCACGCCCAAACGGGTGCGCACCGATCGGCGCATCTCGGGCGACGGCGCCGGCGCCGCCTCCACGCCCCGAGGCAAAACCATATGACAGCGGGTTGAAAGAGCTTGCCGCGACGTACCGCAAAGCGCGGCCGCACGCTCCAGCAACTCCGCACTTTGATAAAACTTGAGATCCAAATGCTCGAGCGCCGCGCGCACAGCGCGCCCGTGGGCGGAATTGGCTGGCACACGAACGTCGTTGCCGGTCGCCCAACCCGCGGCAGGAATGCCGAATCGGCGCGCCAAGCGCCACGCGACACCACCAGCCACAACGAGATTGAAAGCTAGGATTGCCTCATACGTCTCGCTCTTGTGCCGATCTGTCAAGCGGCGTACGCATGCGTGATAAGCGCACCAATCTGGGCGCAGGGCACCGCCGGTGCCGGGCAGCTGGAAATACGCCGGCCGGTAAATCACCACGCCGTCGCGAGTTTCATGTTCGATAATTTGGTCGTACGCGCCCCAGCGGCTGCGGCAGAGAGCTAGAGCGTGCGGCACGTACGGCCGCGGCGCGAGCACCTCAATGCGGTGACCGAGTGCCTGAAGCCCACGCGCCGATCGCTCATTGAACGCGCCCGCAGAAGGATGACCAGCGTGGGGATAGTTGGTTACAACGATCAGTAAATTCATCGGCGAAGTTGCATTCCGGAGTAAACCAGGCACGGGCGCGGCCGCTCGCGCCGGAATCGAGGTTAGAAGTCGCGCTGCCGCGCATGTGTGACTAGGACGTGCTCGCCCACGGCACGGCCGGATGCGCGCAGCTGCTGGCGCACCGGCAAGCGCACCGCCTTGGTCTTTTGCATCGCCGTCGCGGCAGCAACGGCCAAAGCTAAAATGAGCCACTGCGGCTTGCGCGCAAGATAGGTGTGCGTAAGATTGGCGCTTAGTGTCATTATGAGCAGAGCAAACGGCAAATTGCCGAATTGGCCGGTGCGCGCCTTCCAGGCGCCCAGCGTGCACAGCGCAACGCCGATCAAGAAAGGCACGGCGCCGAGCAATCCCACCTCCATTAATAGGTGGAAGACTAGATTGTGTGCGTCCTTGGCACCCCAGATCTTCCCGACCCGGCGGCCGAGCTCTTCCCAATAGGCCACTGGTTGCCAGCCGAAAAGCGGCCGTTCCGCAATCATCTGGAGCGAAGCCGGAATGATTACCTGGCGTCCCGCGAGGTTACCCGAAGTACTTTGTTCGAAGCGCGTCAGCACGGTTTGATGTTGCGTGACCAAAGCCACCATCGAGACGCCGACAAAAACGCACAAAACGATGATGATCAAGCGGCGTCCGGACTGCCGATTGGGCAACAAGCACATCGCGAAGCCGATCAGGAAGGCCGCCACTCCGGTGCGCGATCCGGTGCGCACGGTAAGCGCCAGCAACGGCAGGACCAGGGCGATCAAAAGGGCCTTACTCCAAGAGTAGCGCACTTTAATTTCCAGCGCCGTGCCGATCAGTATGACCGCGGCGAGCGCCATAGTGTAAGCCAAGTAATTAGGGTTGAAATCCAGCGCCGTGATGCGCTCGCCGACGCGGCTCTCGATGCTGGTGGAGAAGCCGGGCAGTTGGAGCAGCGTGCCGAGCGCCAACACCACCGATGCAAATGCGAAGGCGAGCAGCGCCCGGCGGGTCAGCAGCTCGACGCGCAGCAGACTGGAGGAAATCCAAAAGAGCAGCAGGAGCTGCGTCAAGGTTAAGAAAACCGCGACGAACTGGGTTAAATGAAATCCATCGAGAAAGATCCCGTTGGCCGCGAACACCAGCAAGTAAATCAGGAAGCACGCCAACGGAGCGGAGCTCGGCGGGAACGGCCTCTTTCCCGAGATCGGGTTGTAGAAAAAGAAGTAAGCCACGATCAATGGCAATCCCGAAAGTCTGGCCAGTGAGAACGAAGTAAACGAGAAGCTTATGGCTTCGAACGGCAAAGCACCGACAAAGCCGATGAACAACCAGCGAACGATTTTGGGAACCTCGGCGTAATTCGAGCGCGGCACCGGCTGGGAATAAACGACCCTCGCCGGGCCGCGATGCACACGATCGGCGGCGGTCAACATGGCACCGCCTGCGGCGCCACTACGGGAGCCGGTTGATTGCGCAGGAGGCCGACTTGATCGGGCCGTTGTCGCCGATCATGTTGCAACCACGACTCCAGCACGAAAATATTCCACAACTCCGCGGGAGCGGTGCCGCGCAACGCCGAGGCGCGCAGCTCGGCGAGCGCGTTGCGACCATCGATCCAGCCTTTTTGCGCCAGGATCGATTCGCCGAAGACTTGCTCGGCACGCTCTAACCAGTGATTCGCGAGCCAGCGCTCTGCCGGAATTCTAAAGCCACGTTTTCTGCGCGCCGCGATGCTGAAGCCAAGGTGGCGCCGCGCGAGGGCGCGCAGGATCGCCTTCAATTCACCGCGCCGCAGGCGGATATCGATGGGCAGGACGCCGGCAAAATTCCAGAGATCTTGATCAAGAAACGGTGCGCGCGCTTCGATGCCGTGGTGCATGGTTGCGCCGTCGACCTTTTTGAGATATTCGCCGACGAAACGCGAGCGGCGCTCGAATTTGAGCAGAGCTTCAACCATGCCGTTGCTGCATCCCGAATCGATCCCGGTTTGCGGCGCGAAGCCGTCAAACCAAGGGCCGAGTAATCCCTTCTCCCGATAGGCCGCCAATCCCATCGAAGGTTTGAAATAAGCGTCCACGCCTCCGCTTGCGTAATCGAGCAGCGCCGCCGTGCGTCGCAGCGGCGCGTTACGTGACACCGAGGAGCCCCAACGCTTCAAGGTCTCAGCCCAATCTTTCCCGATATAATGAGACACCTTTTCCGCCAACCAGAGGTGTCGGTGGCGCGGATAGCCGAGAAACAGATCGTCGCCGCCGTCACCGGTCAATACCACCTTGGCCGAGCTAGCGATCGCGCGTGAGATTTGCAGCATGCCTAGCGCCGAGCTGCTTGCAAACGGCTCGTCGTATGCGGCAAGAAGCTCGTCCACCTCTGGCATTTCGCAATCGCCCAGATCGAGCACGCGATGATGAATCCCCAGCCGGCGCGCAGTGGTTACGGCGGCCGCACTTTCGTCCCCCGGTTCCCCCGGAAGCCCGACGGTATACGCCGTAAGATCGGCACCCAGATCGGCCAGCGCCCAGCAAATCAAACTGCTGTCAATGCCGCCGCTCAATAACGCCGCCACCGGCACGTCGGCATTAAGCCGAACCGAAACCGCCGCGCGCAAGAGCCGTTCCACTTCGGTCACCGCTTCATCGAAAGAGATGTGGCGCTCCGGTTGCGCCACGGGTGGCTCCCAGTAGCGACTTTGGTGACAGGTGCCGTCGCTCCACTCGAGGATGGTCGCTGGGGCCAGCTTTTGCACTGCTCGGTAAATACACCGCTGCTCACCGACAAATCCCCATCGCATAACGTCGAGCAGCGCCTGCTCGTCGATTTCTCCAGCGTAACCTGCGCGCTTGAGGGCGCGCACCGTCGATGCAAAGGCCAGCTCGCCGTTGCGCGCGGCAAATACCAGCGGCTTTACCCCCAATCGATCCCGCACCAGATAGAGCTTGCGGGCAGCATTATCCCAAAGGCCGAAGGCAAACATGCCGCGGAGCCGCTGCACTAAAGGGCGGACACCCCAGGCGCGATACCCATGCAACAGTACTTCGGTATCGCTGTCGCTGCGGAAACGGCAGCCATGTTTTTCCAATTCCGCCCGCAAAGACATGAAGTTATAGATCGCGCCATTGAACACGACCCATACCGCGCCGTCGAGAGTCGACATCGGCTGCGCTCCGGCATCGGTAAGATCGAAAATGGCAAGACGCCGATGTCCCAGCACGACCCCGGGTAACTCCGTCAGCCCGGCGGCATCGGGCCCGCGCCGTGCCATGGACTGGGTCATTTCTTCGATCGCGCGCCGCGTACCGCCGGTCTCGCCGCCTAGGATTCCCGCTATGCCGCACATCGACGGATTGTCTCCCCGAATGGAATCATCGGAATGTTTGATCAAGCTGTTTCTGTTTTGGACATTGGAAGTGCAGGCATGCTGGCCAGTGCGCAGTGCATCGGCCAGTGTTTCAAGTTAGGGCTGGCGAGCGCTGCAGACGATTCTAAAAATTTTGTGCCAATATAATTTCGCTGCCGCAGAGCGAGATGTATTCGCCGCTCGCGTTCTGCAAATAGAATCGCGACCAATGAATTTTATCGGCTGAGCAGTTACTGATATGCGAGGCCGTTAGGATCGTCCGCGCATTGAATCAGTCCAATTAAAGCAACCTAGATGAGTCTCCTTAAATTCTTTGATTTTTTTGAAATTGCTTCCGCCCAGGAATGAGAGACATAGATTGAAATAGTTCTTTAACTCGAAAGGAAATAGCCGGATAGCTTTGAAAAAAGCCTGGCGACCCTTCACAAGCTGTCCCTGATAGCAATATAAGACCCCTAGCGAAAGATAACGCTCGCTATAACTTTTCCTGTTTCGAGCAAGCACTGAGTCATGTTTCCTGAGCTGCGCCTCTAAGCCGCTGGTCAGTGATTCATAATTGGTGGATATCCTATTATTGTGGACATTGTAAAAGACCAGCTGCTCATTAATAAAGTCCACGTCGAATTCCTTTGATATCCGCAACCACATATCGTAATCCGCTCCCGAGGCGAGTTCCTCATCAAATAAGCCGACGTTATTGAAACAACTTCGACGCAATAACACGGTCGAGCACGTGCCGATCCAATTTCCTCGGCACAATGCGTGAAGCACGTTTCCACGTTCCTGCGGTATGTCTTCAGAAAGGACCCGCTTGCTGTTTGCGTCGATTCTAAAAAAGCCCGTATAAATCAAACCCACTTCGTTCGGGAGTGCATCGAGCAAAGCCACTTGTTTTTGAAGTTTCGTCGGCAGCCATTCGTCGTCGTCGTCCAGTAGTGCGATCCGCGATCGGTATAAAGCGAGCCGAACAACCCATGGCTCTCGATCGTCTCGGTCAGGCCGCGGAGGCTCGACATGGTGCCCTCCTC
>Ga0209640_10004463_pt1 | contig 12245 bp, 7 predicted proteins | sample RifCSP10_1_FD_184018 | JGI IMG/M metagenome (GOLD analysis project Ga0209640, IMG submission 184018) | Soil microbial communities from Rifle, Colorado - Rifle CSP2_sed 10_1 (SPAdes) (version 2) | ecosystem: Environmental > Terrestrial > Deep subsurface > Rock core/Sediment | place: Rifle... | reverse complement strand
GGAGAATTAAATTAAAAAGGAAAGATGGCTCAATTGCGGTTGTTAGGCTTAATGATAGGTTGATTAAGAACGAAAGTGGCGAGACAATTCTTGAAGGAAATATTTACGATATAACCGATCAGGTTAAAGCAGAGGAGGAGCATAAAATAGTTGAAGAAATGCTTAAACAAGAAAAGGAAAAGACTGAGAAACTTGCTAAGGAAGCGCTGAGAATTAGTGGGACAAAGAGTAAATTACTTGCTAACTTAAGTCACGAGATCAGAACACCAATGAATGGAATACTTGGCTTCCTTTCTCTTATCGAAGCAGCCGCGTATTCAAACGAAGGTGAACTAAAAATGTTCTCCTCAAACGCACGTCAATCAGCCGAATCTCTGCTTGAGATAATTAATTCGATTCTTGACTTAACAAAAATTGAAGCTGGAAAAATAAAAGCTGAGAATGTCCGTTTTAGCTTGATAAACGTCATTGACCAATCAATATCAGTGGTTTCTATTAAGGCTAGTGAAAAGAACATAAGGATAATTAAGGACATTCCTGAATCAACTGAAAAATCACTTGTAGGCGATATGGTTAAGCTTCGCCAGATATTTACAAACCTGTTAAATAATGCCGTAAAATTCACTACTGATGGCGAAATCAGAATAAGCATTAGAACGCATAAGAAATTTAATAATGAAATTGAACTCCGTGCCTCCATTACAGACACTGGCATTGGTATTCATGAATCTAAATTGAAGGATTTATTTAAACCATATTCTCAGGTCGGTGATTTTTATGAAGGCTGGACTAGCGGAACTGGGCTCGGTCTTGTAATATGTAAGGAGTACGTAGAACTTCTCGGTGGTAATATAAGTGTGAGTAGCATAGAAGGAGAAGGTAGTTCATTTAGCTTTATGATTAAATGTAGAGTTCAAAGCAAAGAAGATTTAATCGGAAATAGCAAGAGCGAAAAAGAAACTATTGAAAATCGATTCCTGGGAAGAGTTGAAAACTTTAATGCAAACGGTTTTAAGGAGAAGAGAGAAAAATTTAAAATACTTCTTGCAGAAGATAATTTGATAAATCAAAAAGTTACGATTAAGATTCTTAATACTTTTGGTTTTAATGTTACTGCTGTGAGTGATGGACAGGAGGCTGTAACCGCAATAAGCTCCGATAGCTTTGATATTATACTGATGGACTTGCAGATGCCGAAAGTTGATGGTTTCAAGGCAACGGAAAAAATTCGAAACTTACAAAATGCAAACAGAGATATTCCGATTATCGCTTTAACCGCTCACGCATTAATTGGTGATAAGGAGAAGTGTCTAAATGCAGGAATGACAGATTATATCTCTAAACCGGTTTCCGGGCAGGATCTTGTTAAAAAGATTGATGTCCTCTTAAATATTCAAACCGATGATTCAATTCAAAAGGAAGTATTAAAACAGGAAAGTCTGTTACTGGATAAGGACAGGTTGAAGAATGTGAGTTTAGGCGACAACGAATTCGAGAAAGATCTTCTAACTTCGTATCTATCCGATCTTGATGAGAAATATAAATGCCTTATTGAGCTTATTGATAAACAGGATATAGCTAAAATCGTGGAAATCGTACACTCGATTAAAGGATCCAGCTATTCCATCGGAGCAATTAAAATTGGAGATGAAGCTTATGCAATTGAATTATCAGGCAAGAATAACGATTGGGTAAATGTTAATTCCAGAATAGAGAAATTCAATAAAGTAATTGATGAAACAAATCTGGAGATAAATAATTATCTGAATCAGAAATAAGAAAGCTCTCTTCGCGAGGGCTGTTGATTTAAGCTTCTACAGCAACAACTTCTTTTTCAAATTTCATCAAAACATTTCGTATGGTTTCAATTGCAAAGTCAATTTCTTCTTTAGTGATTACGAGCGGGGGAGCAAAACGGATAATATCACCGTGAGTAGGTTTTGCCAGTAGCCCGTTCTCTTTAAACTCAACACAAACATCCCACGCAGTCTTTCCGGATTTCATAGGTTTGATTACAATTGCATTTAATAAACCTTTACCTCTTACGAGCGTGACAATTTTGAGTTTGTCAATTATTTTCTGCATTTCCTGTCTGAAATATTTTCCTAGCTTATCAGCATTCTCAGCAAGCTTTTCTTCTTTGAGTACTTCCAGTGCAGCTATTGCAACTCGTGCAGCCAGAGGATTTCCACCAAACGTTGATCCGTGCTGACCAGGCTTAATTGTCAGCATAATATTATCATCGGCAAGAACCGCTGAAATTGGCATTACTCCACCCGACAATGCCTTGCCCAGAATTACAATATCCGGTCTTACATTTTCGTGGTCACACGCAAGCAGCTTACCGGTTCTGCATAATCCAGTCTGAACTTCATCGGCAATGAACAATACGTTTTTAGATTTACATAAATCGTAAGCTTTTTTCAAATATCCTTCATCAGGAACCATTACTCCGGCTTCACCCTGAATTGGTTCAACCATCAAAGCACATACATTCGGGTCTTCAAGAGCTTTTTGTAAAGCATAGATATTGTTGAAAGGAATTAGTTCTATTCCCGGTAAGTAAGGACCATATCCATCTTTGCAATCGGGGTCATTAGATGCAGAGACAGCCATCATAGTCCGCCCATGAAAATTCCCTTCGCAGAAAATTATTTTTGCTTTATTCTCTGGTATTCCTTTAACTGTATAAGCCCATTTGCGCGCAAGTTTGAATGCTGTTTCAGCCCCTTCAACACCTGTATTCATAGGAAGTACTTTATCATATCCAAAATATTCGGTTACATACTTTTCATATTCTCCCAAAACACTATTATAAAAAGCACGCGAAGTTAAAGTAAGCTTCTGTGCCTGTTCAGTTAAGGCTTTTAAGATTTTTGGATGGCAATGTCCCTGGTTAACGGCTGAGTAAGCTGAAAGAAAATCAAGATATTTTTTTCCCTCAACATCCCAAACCCAAACACCTTTTCCACTGTCAATTACAACATCGATAGGATGATAGTTATGAGCACCGTATTTCTCTTCAAGTTTTATAAAATCCTGTGAAGTCATATCGTTTCTTTATTTTTATTTTAAAAATTACCCTGCAAAGTTAAAAGCCTTAGTCTACACTTCCAATGAAAAAGCATGTTGTTAATCACACTGGTACTAAATTTTGTAACTTTAGATGGTTAAAATTTTAATAATTTGACAACAGATATTTATGGAAATTGAAACCTACTCAATAAGCATATCAACCAAAGGAAATTGTGATATTATTGATATAACTGATAACGTTAGTGACCTGATAGTCGACAATAATTTCACTGAAGGAAATGTGCTTGTTTTTGTTGGCGGTTCAACTGCGGGGATAACTACTATTGAATATGAACCTGGTTTGCTGAAAGATTATCCAAAATTTTTTGAGCGAATAGCTCCCGCTAATATTAATTATGAACACGATAATACCTGGCACGATGGCAATGGACATTCTCATATAAGAGCTGCAATTCAAGGTGCTTCATTAACTGTTCCTTTTTTGAAAGGAAGAATGCTTCTTGGAACCTGGCAGCAGATTATTTTTGTTGATTTTGATAATCGCTCAAGAAGAAGAAATATCACGGTTCAAATTACAGGAAAGAAAAAATAATTTTTATTATTAAAGGAAACTTAAATGAAACTAATCACTGCTATATTATTTTTATTTGTTGTCTTCCAGGTCGGATTTTCTCAGCAGGATGATAGTGTGTTTGTTACCTTCTTCTATCATCCAGCAAACACTCCTAACAATGTTTACGTACCCGGAGAATTTAACGGTTGGGTTATCAATTCAACGTCATTGATGAGTTATGATGCCGGAACTAATACTTGGCATAAAACCGTAAAGCTAAGAGTCGGGGGACCTCAACCTTTGCCTGCACCGTTTAGTATTCCCGGTGCTTATCAGTATAAATTTAATGATGGTCAGTGGTTCCCTGATCCATTAAATCCAAGACAGAATCCTTCAGATAATAATAATTCTTATTTGTTCATAAGAAACCCGACTATACATTATTTATTGCCAAACTCTACAGTTGCATCCGGAATAGTAAGAACAAGATTTCCTGAAATTACTGCTTATCTTTTTCCTTCAATCTCTTCGGAAGTTGATACGAGTTCGATCAGAATTAGCTTAGACGGAAATGAATACACCGGGATTGGAAGTTTATATAATTCAACCACAAAAAAGATTTCATTTACCTCACCGAATCCGTTAGGTGACGGGCAGCATCAATTGATTCTTTATGCAGAAAGTTCAGCTGGAACATCAAGTGCTGATACAACTAACTTTACTGTTCAGGCAGATATTATTCAATTTTTAACGTTACCTGCTGAGACCTGGAAAGCATCTTGGCCGTTACAGGGAGCGATATTTAATCAAGGCGGTGGATTTGATACCACAGTTACTACTGCTCAGATTGTAAGGTTTGATTCTACATGGTCAGTTCCGGTTGTCGGCGGGAAGTTAAATACCATAATTTATTTACTGGAAGGAGATAACAAACTTGTTATCAAAGCATTGATTGGAAGTCAGACAGAAACTTCTGATACTCTGAATATCATTCGCAAAGTAAATCATATCCCCAAAGCTCAGATTGACATCACACAAAATGAAAATTCACTCACTCTCAGCGGTTCTAACAGCACTGATCCCGATGGACAAGTTCTAACTTATTTGTGGAAAGAAGATTCATCAAATCCTCAATCGCTCGGAATTAATGGACAGACAAATGAAGAGTTATTGATATCAAAGCCAGCAACATCTGGTGAATATTATTTATCGTTAATTGTTGAAGACCCTGATAATAATCTTGATTCAACCAGATCTTTCTTTGTTGTTATTCCGGATAGTGAAAATGTAAAAGTTGCTGGGTATGCTGATAATCCTGACTGGGTAAAGAATGCTAGAATATATCTATTGTTCTTTAAAGCATTTACCCCGGCAGGAACCATACAAGCAGCAATTGCAAATCTTCCGTACATAAAGGCAATGGGTTTCAATACAATATGGGTACTGCCTGTAACGGAAGTTCCGGGAAATATTGATAATCAAATAAACATCGGTTATAACATTATTGATTTTATGAAAGTTGAATCTTCCTATGGCACTGACCAGGATTACAAAAACTTCGTTGATGCAGCACACGAACTTGGAATACGAGTTATACAGGATATAACACCAAACCATACTGGAAGAGATCATCCTTTTGCCCAGGAAGCATTACTTTACGGTGACTTCTCACAATACTGGAATTACTATCAGACACAATTCATCCCTCATAACGATAACGGTTTGGGCCAATGCTTCACTCCACAAGGAATTTATTATTACTGCGGATTCAGTGATGCGTTGTTGAATTACGATTGGAGAGATCTTGATGCAAAAAATTATATGATAGATGTTTATGACTATTGGGTTAAAGAGTTCGGAATTGATGGTTACCGGTTCGATGTTTATTGGGGCGTTCACAGGAAATATGGTGAAAGCAATATGGGAATTCCAGTTAGAAATTCTCTAAAGCATATTAAACCGGACATTCTGCTTCTTGGTGAAGATGATGGAACCGGAGTAGGTACTGAAGTATTATATGCTGACCAGAATGGCGGATTGGATGCAAGTTACGACTTTGCTTTATACTTTAATGCTGTTCGTGATTTTAATTTTAATATCAGCGGAGTAAATACACTTCATTCGAGATTAGATAACGGCGGATTTCACCCGGGAGAGAATTCGTACTTCCTGAGATTTATGGAATCACAGGATGAAGATAGAATTAGCTACGTTTATAACTCATTTGAAAAAACAATGCCGATGTCAACAGTTATTTTCACGGCACCAGGAATGCCTTTGATGATGAACGGACAGGAGGTTGGATGGGGCAAAGGTTTAGGACAGCCGGGTGAACCTGATTTGAATGTCAGGAGAAGAGGAATAATTGATTGGAATTTTGCCGGAAGAGATTTACTCACGCCACATTACCAGAGGATTGTACAAATCCGTACACAGTTCCCTGCATTCTCACAGCACAAGCTGGATACGAATGGAGACGGACAGGTTAACAGTTCCGATGAATCTGATTTTGATAGAATAACCACCACTGATGGAATTGTTTATGCATTCCTTAGACCATATAATGATTCAAACGGATTGACTGTAACGAACTTTAGCAGCAGCAGTAAAACGGTTACAATGAACTTAACAACTGCAAATCTTAAATTTACCGGTGGATTCAATCAAGGGTCAACTTATTGGGTTAATAATTTATATTCTGATACAGGCTATCAGGTTTTAGGAAGCGAGCTCGCTAGTTTCAGTGTTAGTTTTCCTGCTTACGGTTCTGCAGTTTACACAATCTCAACAGTTGAAGAAGCAGTAGTACTTCCACCGATTCCTCCAATTGTTTCTCTTGATGATGAGCTTGCTGCACTGCCGGAAGATTATAATCTGTTTCAGAATTATCCGAATCCTTTTAATCCGACTACAACTATTCGTTACAGCATAACTAAACCTGATCTAGTACGAATTAAAATTTATGATATTCTCGGCAGGGAAGTGAAGACACTCGTAAATGAATTTAAGCAAGCCGGTACTTATGAAATTCAATTTTCCGCCAAAGGCGGGTCCGCCTCTGGCGGAGATGCCACAGGCTTAGCGAGTGGGATATACTTATACCGGATTGAGTCGTGTGAATTTATACAGGTTAAAAAGATGATATTGCTGAAATAAACTTGTAAGATTTGAAAGCAAAGGCAGTCTTCGGATCGCCTTTTTCATTTAGTTAATACTGCAAGAAGCACAGCAGAGGCAGAAGCTACATTTAATGATTCCGCATTACCAATTTTGGGGATGCAGATTTTTTTATCAGTAATATTTTCAATTTCTTTTGAAGGTCCACGAGCTTCGCTGGAAAGAACTAATATTTTTTTCTTCTCACTTCTGTAAGTAAAAACATTTTCACCTTCAGTATCAGCACAAAGAATTGCAAAATCTGATTTCTTTAAATCCCTCAAAACATCCAGGTTAATTTCCTCATAAAGGTTTACGTGAAATACTGAACCCATTGATGCACGGATAACTTTTGGGTTTGTATAGTCAACAATATTATCACTCAATAAAATACTCCTGATGCCGAACCAATCAGAGTTTCTGATAATAGTACCAAGGTTACCGGGATCGGAAATATTATCCAGGACTACAATAAATTTATCATCCGCGAAAGATGCCTGAGAAAATACGAGTTTGGGTTTAATAAATACTGCTGCTATGCCTTGTGGAGTTTCTGTATCCGCAATCTTCAGGAAATCTTTTTGCTTTAATGGTTCAATCTTTATTTTTCTTTTGGATATTGCATCAACAATATCACTGTTCTCATCAATAAATCTGTTCGTTATAAATATAATTTCACACTTATAGGTGCTATTAATTCCTTCCATCACAGATTTCTTTCCTTCAACAATGAATTTACTCTCAATCTGTCTGTGCTTCTTTGTGAGAAGTAAGGAATAGTACTGAAGTTCCTTTTTAGAGATCATAGTATTGTATCGTAGTCCTGTTTCTTCTCAGATGACTGTCCTTTTTCAAGATCCTTCAGATATTCATAAGTGTAAATGCCTGTGTTGTGTCCATCTTTCCAGGTTATCTGAATAGCATATTCACCGACAGTCTCAATGTTTTTAATTAAATACATCTCCGGGGTAATCATTTTTTTTACTGGCGGTCTGTAAGTTTTAAGAAGCACAGTTTCCCCTTTGCAAGTTGCACAAGGACACTCGTCCCTTAGATACTTTAAGGCAATGGTACTGGTATTTTCATCTTCCCAGATTATTTCAAGAAAAGATTTGTCCTTTAATTTTATTGTCTTTGGAACCACTATTTCTCCTAAACGATCATTTTTGAACAATCAATTTTAACCAAATAGATTTTACCATTCAATTAACCATATATTATTAATTCAGTGTTTGCTATTTTTAGATATAGAAATTGTCTAAAATTATTGTTTTATCAGAGATTTAATTTACAGAATCCAAAGCATTTTAATGAACTTATTTTTATTTGAAATTATCCTGTTCATCCTTTCAGTATTTTTTACGGGTTTAATTACTGCGGCTGAAATTGCTCTCTCTTCTTTCGGTCAAAACAAAATTGACGAGCTGAAAGACAGAGGAGAAAGTATCTGGCAGAAATTTCAAATTGTTTACCAAAATCCCGAGCCATACTACGGTACCATCCACCTGTTATCGCTGACTTTTTTAATTTCTTCTGTAATTTTTGGATTTCTGCTTTGTGCAAAGCTGATAAATCCCGGAATTGTTCAGCCAAAAGTAGGTTTTTATGATGACCCTGTAAGATTAATAATTTCATTTGCATTAACAATAATTTCTATTGCGTCTGCCCTTACTATTTTCAGTTATCTAATACCCAAAGCTATTGGCTTCAAATATTCAGACTTGCTGGGACGTCTATTCGTTGTGATGCTAATACCTGCATCCAGGCTTTTTGTTTTACCTGCAAAATTGCTGAACTCATTAAGTGATTTTTTACTTCTTCCTTTTAAAGAAAAAACGAACTTTGCACAAGCCAAACCTTCGGAGGATGAAATACTTGATATTATAGCTGATGGAGTTAAGTCAGGTGCAATAGATGAACAAGAAGAAAAAATAATTCAGAACATAATTGAGTTTAATGATCTGAAAGCAGGAGAAGTGATGGTTCCCAGGACCGAAATGATTTCGATTGATGTTAATGAGTCAGATGAAAACTTGCTGCGCAACATTATCCTAACCGGTCATACACTAATTCCTGTTTATGAAGATTCAATTGATAATATTATCGGAATACTCCACAGCAAAGATGTTCTTAAAATGCTTTTAGAATCCGGTACAATAACGTCACTCAGGAATTTGATAAGACCGGCTTACTTTATTCCTGAGACAAAATTGATTTCAGAAATTCTAACTGAAATGCAGCAGCGTGGTGAAAGACTTGCGATTGTCTCCGATGAATACGGCGGCACCGAAGGTGTTATTACTATTGAAGATATACTCGAAGAAATAGTGGGTGAGATAAAAAGTGATGCTATAACTGAACAAAAAGAGTATTATAAATTCCCGGATAATAAATATTTTGTCTTGGGTTCAATGCAGATTGCAGATTTCAATGAAGTGTTCAACCTTACTTTGCCTGAATCAGATGAATACAATACTATTGCAGGATTTATCGCAGAAAGGTCGGGTAAAATTTTAAGTCCTAATGAAACAGTAGAGTTTGAAGGTGTTAAATTTGAATTGATTAAAAAAATCAGACAGAAAATGGTTCAGTTCAAAATATATTCCGATAATAATGACTTCAGAGAAAAATCGTAATGAATAATAATCAAGGTTTGTATCTGATATGAAAAAAGCATTAGTTGGATTAGGAATTTTAATAGCAATACTCGTCTACTTTTTTTATCCTGAAACAGTTATAACTTATCCTGCCGGTATTACAGCGACTGATCAGCCAAAGCAAACAAACATAATTGAAACTAAAGAGTGGAAACTGGATGACTTTAATTTTAAGGCGCTGGCTGAGTATCAAATAAAAGCAAGAGTGCTTAGCCGGAATAATTTTTCAGTTGGAAAGGAAAGTGAAATATCGCCTTTCGACTTAGCACTTGGATGGGGACCTATGTCCGATCAAAGTGTAATTGACAAAATAGACATTTCACAGAGTAATAGATGGTACCGATGGAAAGCTGATGTGCTTCCGATCTCAGCTAGGGAAATAAGTTTGAACTGTGCGAATGTTCATATAATTCCCAAAGATGATAATGTTGAAGAAAGATTTGACAAAGTTTACAAAGGAAGTCTGGTTGAGCTGAGAGGATATCTTGTTGAAGTCACCACTTCTGAAGGCTGGCGATGGAAAAGTTCGCTTAAAAGAGATGATACAGCAGGTGGCAGCTGTGAGTTGATATGGGTAGAAGATTTAATAGTTCTTGATAAATAATTTTATGGAATTCAGTTTAATCTTGTTTAGGTTGTCGGAAAGTGATATTTTTGGCTCACAAAAATTTAAGCTGGTGTAGCTCAGCTGGTAGAGCAGCTGATTTGTAATCAGCCGGTCGGCGGTTCGAATCCGTTCACCAGCTCAATAGGTGCGAAAATCGAAAGAATTCGCACCTATTTTTTTGCCAAAATTTTCATCTGACTGAAATTGACCTCATTTGACCCCACCTTTTTGGCCTGTACTATGGCAGTAATTTTCACTTTTTATTAATATTAGAACAACAAATTCTGCTTAAAATAATCAGAAATTCAACAAGTGGATCTATGTTTATAGTGCTAAGTTGCTCAGTCACTAAAATGATTTAGAAATTTTTTGATGGATACTTAATTTAAGTAGTAATTGCAGAGAGTCAGGGACTTGCGAGAACCTCTATTTTTCTTTCAATTCGTTATTAAAACTAACCATTTTTTTGCAGGTCTCCACAAAATCTCAAAATATTTATTAGACTTTTTGATTTTTGTCAAATATGTTATTTGTGATCACAATCCATTCTAAAACTTCTATTCATTTATTAGACAAATCTTAGAAATTAAGATGATTCTTAGTTACTGAGAGAATATTTTTCCATATTCTTCTTGACAATTTGATAAATAATTATTATAATATAAGTGAAATGTAAACGTTTACATCGAAATTTTAATGATGTTTGAGGGCAGTTAAATTTTAAATATAAAAATTGGAAAAGAATAAATTAATTCACTTTTCATCTTTGTGCTCTTTAATTAATTAATCATTCATAAACCATCGGAGGTACTATGAAACCCTATAAATAAAATAGCAGACAGGATTTCTGAAAAGATATTTTGCCTGTCTATTTTTATTTGCAGTTATTTATTAATAAAATACCCTTAAAAGGAGGTAATATGAAAAACACAGTATTTACTCTTATAGTACTTTTCTTTCTTTCTCTCACACTAAATACCAACACATCGTTAGCACAAACGCACTCTGATCCTGCCTATATACAGATGGTTTCAGCAGCTGATCCAATAACCGTTGACGGTGTGCTGGATGAGACAGATTGGCTCAAACGGTACGATTACCTGGTATACAAAGCCGGAGCACTTCCAGGGGATGTTATTTACACAGTTACTGGTGGAGTTTTAGTCCACGGTAGTTATCCCGATACTACAACAACTTTTGTTAAATTTCTCCATAATGGACTTGATCTTTATATTTCTTTGCAATCGGATGATCATTCTGTTGGGAAGTTCGGAACAAGTTGGGAAGGGGATGGACTTTTTATGAAAATAAAGGATGCTGCCGGTACAGCGGTTGAATATAAATTATATTTCAATCTTGGAGGCGTTAATCCTGACATTCATTATGAAGAACCAGGGCTTTACCCGGGATCTGGTGAAGGCGCTGCCTGGAAACATCCTGCAACCATAGTAAACGATACTACTCAGGTTGATTCAGGTTATACTGCTGAATTACTAATACATCTCGATCAATTGGGATATACAAACCCTTATGGAAATATCGAAGTCGCGATAAACATTTTTGATCCGGATGGTTATGTAGATGACATGGATCCATATGGTTCAGTAGGTTCTTACTGGAAGAGCTGGTGGGGAAGCGAGTGGGGATCTGAGTTCAGAACTTTGCGCTTAGCCGACCCACAGTTCATTAATGCAATCACGACACCCAATGATATTACTCTTGATGGAATACTTAATGAAAGCTTCTGGTCTGATGCTGCGAGTGTTGTTGTAGGGTTAGGTTCTAACTCTTCAACAGGTGGTTATTACATGCAATGGAATAACCCGCTTAACAGCTACACAGATCAGAGCATGGCAACAATTAAATTTGTTCATAAAGGAACAGATCTTTTCATTGGAGTTGAATCTGATGATCAATCTGTATGTGAATGGTCACCGGGTTGGGAAGCTGATGGACTTTTCCTCTGGATGTCTATGAAGGATGATTATTTACCACCTCCTAGCCAGAGGATGGAAATTAAAACTATGTACTTCGGTAATACAGTCGGTGCAGGTGCTGAATTTCAACTGAGTGGTACTGTACCTACTGGTGGCGCTGAAGGCATCTCATTTGAACCGGTCGGAACAGTGACTCATACTGAAGTTGGTGGACCAGATGCAGGTTATTCCCTCGAGGTAGTTGTTCATACTGATTTATTTGGATATACAAACTTAGATACAGTTAGAGTTAGCTGTGT
>Ga0209640_10004462_pt1 | contig 12248 bp, 12 predicted proteins | sample RifCSP10_1_FD_184018 | JGI IMG/M metagenome (GOLD analysis project Ga0209640, IMG submission 184018) | Soil microbial communities from Rifle, Colorado - Rifle CSP2_sed 10_1 (SPAdes) (version 2) | ecosystem: Environmental > Terrestrial > Deep subsurface > Rock core/Sediment | place: Rifle... | reverse complement strand
CGATCGCGAGGACTTTGACGCAACATTGCCGTCGTATGGACTTGTAAACTTTAATTATACCTACCGGCTGAATCCCGCGTGGCAATTCAAAACGCACATTGAAAACCTGTTCGATAAAGAATATCAACTGGCCTCGGGATTTAACGCGCAGGATCGTTTCATCATGCTTTCGGTTGCCTATCAACGCTGATCAACAAACGCTGATCAACTAACGCAGATCAACACCCCAGGCCAATAACGTGAGCAACATGAAACCAATATCCAGCTACGTGAACAACAGGATGGTAACATTTAGCGCGCTGTCCTTGGTGATTCATGCGGTGCTTTTACTGCCTATGATAGCGCCTGCGCCACCGCGCCTCTCCCCGCCGGCGCAGCCGGACAATCAGGCATTAGTCGTGTCGTTTACCAAACCCGCCAAGGCGCAATCAACAGTTGCAGCGGTAATAAAGCAGAGCGGGCAACACCACAGTAGGCTGGTAAAATCAACACCGCCGCCACTTCAACCCAAAAACAACGACCCGGCTACGCCGCCCAGTACCAAACAATCGATTCAATGGTCCGAAGATTTTGCCGGCTCGCTCCGCAGCGCGGAACAGTCACCGGCGCAGGAATTAGCCGTTCAGCTCACACAACCCCTTCACATCCAGCAACCGCACAATTCGCAATTGCCGGAAAGTGCCCACAGGGTCACGCAACAGTTGAACCTCGCGATTTCAGAGCACTTTACCTATCCGAGGCTGGCGCAACGCAATGGCTGGCAAGGCCTGGTTAAACTGGGCCTGCGGATCGAGCCAAATGGTCAACTGTCGCGGATTAGAGTAATATCAACGTCCGGCTATGCGGTTTTGGATCAAGCGGCAATGGAAACCTTAAACCGCATATCCGTATTACGGGACATCGATGCCTGGCTGCGCGGCAGGCCCCTTGATACAGTCTTGCCAATTGAATACAAACTTCTGGGTGGTTAATCGATTATGGGAAATCGCCTGTCAAAAATTTACACCCGTACCGGCGACAAGGGTACGACGGGGTTGAGCGATGGCAGCCGCGTCCCCAAGGATCACGCACGGATTGCCGCCATCGGGGACGTGGACGAGTTAAACAGTGCGGTAGGAATAGTACTAACCCAGGCGCTCGATGATGCTATTCGCCGTATTCTCACCAACGTCCAGCATCACCTGTTTAATCTGGGTGGCGAGTTGTCACTGCCGGGTTATCAACTCATTAAACCGGAACATGTTACTTATCTCGAAAACCAGTTGGACAGCCTCAATGCGCACCTTGCGCCGTTAAAAGATTTTATATTACCGGGCGGGAACCTGGCCGCCGCCTTTACGCATCAGGCGCGCAGCGTTTGCCGCCGCGCCGAACGCAGCGTGGTCTTGTTGCATAACAGGGAAGCGGTTTCCGCAAACGTCCTGCAATACCTGAACCGGCTATCGGATTTTTTATTTGTACTGGCCCGGCACATCAACCGGCAGAGCGGGCAGCCGGACATTTTGTGGCAGGCGGATATTGAAACCTGATGCGCTGATGTATCAAAACCCGCTGCCAAATTGGATTGCTAAATTATTAATCTAGGGCGGCAGGAAATCAATCGGGTACGTGACAATCAGGGTTTGCACGTCCTTGGGTCCGAAATTGAATAACCTGATCCGGGCAAGCAGCTTCTTCTCCAGTTCCGGCGAATTCAAATCACTGGACACTACTTTCACATTGGTAACCGCACCGGCGGGATCAATGGTAATTTCAACAACGATCTTACCCTGCAAAGCCGGGTTGGTGCGTAACTCACGGTTGTAAAGCGCATAAATCGCGCCCTTGTTTTTATCGAACACCAAAGACACCTCTTCGTAAGTCCGGCTGGCTTTGTTGCTTCTTTTATCACTTTCGATACGTGCATTCTGCGCCACCTGTTCGACCGGGCTGTCAACCTGTGTGGTTGCACGGCCGGCCAGACTGCTGCGGCCCACACCGGTGCTCAGGCTTGAGGTATCGATGCCGCCACTGCCCGCACTGGCCACGCCCGAGGTCAATATATTACGCTGCACCACTTTCGCCTCGGTGGCGCCTTTCGCCAGCGGTTTTGACTTGTTTAACTGGGGCGTAGCATCACGCAAGTCCGACAATTCATCGGACAAGGCCAGCAAGCCGGTGTTGGCGGCTTTTTTCCGCGCTTCGGCAACCAGCTCAGCCTGGGTTTTCTCCTTTGGCTTCACTTCCTCCTTGGGCTTTTCCTTCTTTTCCTCTTTTTTCTTTTCTTCCTTGGGCTTCTCTTTCTTTTCCTCTTTCTTTTCGGGCGGAGGTGGTTTCGGTTTTTGTTTTTCAATCACCAATTGCGCCAGACGGGGTGGCAGTTCTTCAACTTGAGTCTTGTCGGTTTCTTTTACGGGTAGAAATGGCGCAACCACCCCGAAAATCAGCGTCAGCGTCAATATAATCTGGAGATTACGCTTAAGCCGCGCGTCTTCTTCCGGAATCGCCGTCCAGGGTAGAATGTAGGAATGATATAAGGCTGCCACTATTGTGCTATCCGTTTGGTTCGTTTTTCCTGGTCACCGCCAATGAGATATTGCCGTAACTGGCCAAGGTGCAGGTATACATGATTTTCTTTAGCAGTTTATAGGGAATTTCCTTGTCACCCATGATAGTTACATCACGGTTTACCGGAGCGCCATCGGGTGCTTTTTTTACAATGACGCGTTTTGCCTGATCCAGCAGTGCGAGTTTTAACGGAGTAATCTCCGGATTCTCGGCGTTAATCACCGATTTTACATCCACGATCTTGTTGCCCTGCACCAGAATGTCATCGTTATTCACGACGATCACCACGGTTTCCTTAGGCAGTTTGTCCGCAATGGACTCGGGTAATTTGATTTGCTTGGTGCTGGGCAGATCCTGCACCGAGGATGAACTTACCAATAGAAAGAACACCAGAATAGTGAAAATATCCATCAGGGAAATCATATTCAGGCCGGCGCTCTTCTTGTGGCGCTTGTGGTGCCGCTCCATGCGTTTTGCACGACGAGAATGCGCTTGCATTATTTACCCTTCCCTTCAATTACCGGTTCCGGTGGCGGCGCGTCACCAATGGCAATCTGCGGAAACAATTCCCTCTTTACGGGAACACCTTCTTCTATATGGGTCACAACCCGGACCGCGTCCATCACCTGGACCAGAACATCATAATTGACGTTTTGTTCCAGCAACAGGGTGATATTCAGTTTGTCCGGAAATTTTTCCTTGATGCGCACCAGCAGATCCGTTACGCCTTTCATGTCGAAACCGCCGCCGCTCGCCTCAAAAGTTTTGATCGGGCCGCCCTGCGTATCGGCGACGGTAATGGAATTCTTGCGAATGATTAATTCGAAATTAACATCCTTATTCAATTGATCCTGGTCAGGCTTGGGCTGGTTCGCCGGCGGTAAATTAAGTTCCAGAATTGTCATTTGTGAGAACACCGCGGTAATCAACAGGAATGGCACGAGAACCACCATCAGGTTCATGAATGCAGTGACATCAAGATCTGGCGGCGTTCTGTCACCACGCCGGATACGGACTCGTGACATGTTATTTTCCTAACTGTAAGCTTGTCGGCTCTGTTCAGGCGGCATTATTGTCTGGCGTGTTCGGAAATAACATTGAGGAACTTCACAGTTGCCATTTCCATGCTATCCACCAGTTCTGTGGTTTTGGTTTGCAGTACAGTGAAAATCAATAACAACGGTATGGCAACAATCAAACCAAACGCCGTGGTATTCATGGCAACTGAAATACTGGCGGAGAGCAGATCCGCCTTGTCAGCGGGATTGGCGTTGGCAACCGCGGTGAAAGCCTGAATCAGGCCGATAATGGTGCCCAGCAATCCCAGCAGCGTTGCGATATTGGCGAAGGTGGCCAGATAGTGGGTACGCTTTTCAAGACGGGGAATGACTTCCATTAATCCTTCTTCCATGGCCATTTCAATGTCGGTACGGCTGCGGGATGCCTGTAACCGGGTCAGTCCGTACGTGAGGATTTTGCCGATGTCCGCCTTGGACGCCGAGCTCACCGACATCGCCTGTTTGTAATCATTGCGCTGCAGCAGTGGCACCAGTTTCTGCCACATGGAACGATTGGTTTGTTTGGCGTAGGTTAAATACATGTATCGCTCTAAAGCAATCGCGAGACCCAGCCCCAAAACCAGTAAGATGGGGTACATAAACAGACCACCTTCCTGAAAGAACTTAATTACATCGGAATAGACTTCCATTTTTTTCTCCTCACATATCCTAACCGATAGCATAGTAACAATAAGTTACACTTATTTACCGCTTCACTATCCAGTTTACAAGATCAAAATTTTATGTTACTGCAATTAAAGCCGCCCTAGGCGTTAACCGCCGATTAACGTGCAATATCGGCAAAGCGTTTTACCAACTAACCCGGGCTATCATGGCGGGGCTTACGTCGCGGCTTTTTATTTTGGCGCTACATCTGGCTCATTCAATACACGGTAGTAGTCCAACTCCCTCAAAAATACCTCCCGATCCAACGCTGTCATACTTTCCTTAAAGGAACCCTTTTCCGACACTCCCGCTAAAGTGCCTATTCGTGAATCCTTCCACGGGACAATATATAGCACCTTTGGAAGCTCGCGTGAACCAATTATGGCGGTTTTATCAAGTTCCAGGCGGTCAGCCGTTAGCGCCAGTTGACTGAATGCCATTAAAAACACAAAGAGCAGGAAGAAAATTTTGCTGTTCATAACAACCTTCATTGTAACTTTCAACAAGCAGATTACAACACAATTGTTTCTCAATTAAATGTTACTCAGCCCCGGTTACCGGCTTTTCATGCGGCGTTCGAGATCAACGATCCATTTTTCAACTTCTTTATCTTCCTGTGGCGCTAATTTTTGGAACGTTTGGTAATGATCCAGCGCTTTATCCAGCTCGCCAAGATAAAGATCCAGCAGTATGCCGTAATTTAAATGCGCATAGGCGTAGTTTGGATCTAATGTCAGAGCTTTTTCATAATTGGCGCGCGCTTCGTCAAACTTACCCCTGCCCCGGTAGATAATTCCTAGATGGTTTAGACTAACGGCACTCTGCGGATTAACTTTAAGCGCTTGATTAAACGCTTCTTCAGCCTGGTCAATCTCGTCCGCGCGAAAGTGGATTATACCTAAATTCACATAGGGCCCGGCGATTTCAGGAAATGACTTGGTTAAATTCGATAAAATATTTTTCGCTTGAGGGATATTGCCCGAACGCATCGCGGCAATTGCCTCATCATACTGCTGCCGGGCGTTTGGCGGAATTTTCACATCAGCCACCACCGGTAAGCTGGCTGCGCTTTTATCTGTGGCCGCTGGCTCGGGTTTTTGTTTTTCAGGTGCTGCGCATCCATTAATCAATATCACTATCAACGGACAAAGAACCGCCCATCTACCGGATAACTTCTGCAAACAATTCACTCCTTTCTGGTTTTGCATAACGTACTGGCTGTAAAACACTTAACGCAGCGAAACTTTTCTTGACCCATTCATCATAGGTGCCCGTTTTCACACGCTCAACATTGGACTCATGGATATTAATAGACTTTTCTTCGAATGGGTATGCCTGCTCTTCGAGCAAAAGATCATACTGTTCCAATTCTTCCGGTGACAGCCCCGGTGGGCGTTCCGAATTGAGCAATTCTTTGCCAAACTTGCCGTAGATTTCTCCCAGCCAATAAACGGAAGCGGTTGTCACTTCTTCAATGCCGTAGTTGGCCGCTTCTGTGTAAGCTTTAACCGCTACTTCCATTTTTTGCTTTTTATCTTTTAGATTGGTCTGCAAGGGCGCGATCAACTTCACTTGCTGGAACGAACGCAGTTGTGGTTCCGCCAGTTCCAATGATGCCTTGGCCGCCAAAAACCGGGTCCGATCGGTACGTTCGCCCCCGGCGGTTTTGTCTTTTTCCATGATATCCTTCAGCCAGTAACGGCGTTTTTCAAGATCCTTTTGACCAAGATAAATATCGGCCAATTTCTGCCGTGCTTCCATCGACTGCTCCACAGGTTTGGGGTAGGTATCAATGATGGTTTTATACGCCGTGATAATTTCCTTGGCATTGCCGGCCTTTTCATAAAGCTCGGCAATGCGCCACTGCAGATCACGGCGCGCGTCGACACTGGTTTGATAGTTAATCATGGTTTCATATTCATGCGCCGCGCTGACGGGCTGATTGATCTTTAAATAGGCCACTGCCAAATTTTCCGTGACCTGCTTCTGAAGTTTATGCTCAGGATATTTTTTACGAAATTCCTCGAATGCTTTAACCGCCTGCGGCCAGGCTTGCTTGGCAACATAAGTGGCCGCCACATCGTATTGGGCGGCAACCGCAATGTCAGATTGGGGCGCCACACCGGCAACCCGCGCAAAATGCTTTACCGCGTTTTGATAGTCGCCGGCTTCACGGGCCTGCTCACCCAACTTATATATAGAAGCGGCGAGCCCATCGTTAATCACCTTGTATTCGGGTTCGTGCGGCTTGCTGAAATTCAACGCAATCTTATAGGCTGCCTCGGCGCGCGCGTATTGACCGGTTTGCAACTCGGACTGCGCTACGATCAACCAGGCGGTTTTTCGCATACCGAGCGTGGTTTCACTGGTCAATTCCAGGATCGAGCGGGCCGCCACGGCGGCCTGGTCATATTTTTTCAACGCAAATAAATCCTCGGCGGCCTTGGTGACCACCGCCGGGGCGCGTTTGTCATTGGGGAACGCCTTGCCAAAACGCAGTGCGCTGGCAATCGCCAAGCGTTCCCAGACTTCCTTTTGTTTACCGTCCAGCGTCTTGGCCTGCTCGGTATGCGCTAACAGCGCGGCGTAACCTGCTTCGGCATCTTTACCAAATTTGGGATACTGATACGCCGTCTTTTCATATTCTTTTGCCGCCTGCTCAAATTGCTTGCTATCAAATAAGGCTTCAGCCAGCAGAAAATTCATGCGCGGCGCTTTTTCAGACCGGGGGAACGACTTGATAAACATTTTGTACCATGACATCGCCTGCGTATAGTCATCGGCCTTTTTGGACTTTTGCGCTTGCGCGTGAAAATGCCGCGCCACATCGTCCATGTTCTGCTCCAGAACGGCTAACAGTTTCGCCTGTGCCGGTTCATTCAGCGTGTTCCAGTAGGCGCCGTCGACCTGGTAACGCCGGACAAAATCAATTTTTGCCTCGATCAGCAGGCTGGGAAACCCGCCGCGGGTAAAGGCCTGGATACGGCGCATATCGAAGTCGAACGCGGTCACATCATCCGGATAACGTTTCACAAACGCATGAAAAGTGCTGGCCGCATCCCGAAACCGCGCCTGTTCCAGGTAATGCTCGCCCAGGTTTTTATACAGCAGGCCGGCGTACTCACGCTGTCCGTTAGCATCAAGATAGCTGGTTATCGCGTCCGCGCCACCCAACTCATTAAAACTCAGGGTAACCACCCGCAACACGTCATTGAGGAGTTCCTTGTCGCCGCGGCTCAAATGCTTGCCTTCTATATCGATATCGCCGACGTTGTTGCGCAATTTGCGGTCCACCACCGCAATAAATGAATTCAAGGACTTTTCATACTCACCGGTTTTGTACGCTGACCAGCCCTTCTTGGAAAGCGCTTTTTCATACAGCGCCGATGCGGGATTTAACACCATGACTTGGGTGTAAGCATTGTCAGCTTCCTTAAACCGGTTGAGTGAAAACAATAACTCACCGCGGCGAAAATGAATTTCATCACGGTTATCAATAGTCGGGAATCTGGCCAATAAGCGGTTTAGCGCATCCAGCGCTTTTTCAGGTTGCCCCGCCTGCTCGTACGCTTTGGATAATTGATAATAAATCTGCGGATCATTAACGTCCCCAACCGAGGCCTTGGCGGCGTCTTCATACAGTTTGATCGCGGTTTCGTAGGAACTTTGCTTGATTTCGGCCTGCTTGGCTTCGGAAAAGACTTTTACGTTATTGTCCGGCCTGGAAATCTCTTGCTGAAATCGCTCCTCGCTTTTTTCCAATTCCAGATCCGCCAACCGGCGCATGGCTTCCACGCGCAGGGAATCCTTGGGCGCGGAATTAATAAAGCTGGCGTAGTTATCCGCCGCTTTCTGCCGGGCGCTGTTAATCGGCGCATTCTTATCGATCACGATACGTGAGTCATCCAGGGAGCCGAGCGTGCCTTTGGTGCTGACACAGCCCTGCTGGAATAACACGCCAGTCGCTACAATGACGATGACGGGCAGCTTATTTCTCATTTCCGCTCCCCCAACGCTTGGCTGCATAGTCATAGATTTGCGCCACGGAAAACCGCGCTTCGTTAAAATAATTCACCAGCCGTTCCTTGCGGCGCGCCAATTCGTCATACGCCATGCTCTGCAAATGATGGTGGTATTTCTCAACTAACAACAGCAGCTTGGCCTGGGATCGCGCGATACGCTGTTGATACGCATTACGCTCATCATCTTTCAGGTTCTGATAGCCATCCAGCCGGGCCGACCAGCCTTCGAGTTTGCCCAGCGACAAGCGCAGCGCCGCGTAGTTATGCAGGGCTTCGCGGAATTCATAACTTGCCAGCAACGGCGCGAGATAGCGGCCTTCAGGTGAATCCAGTATGCTTTTAAGATTATGTTCATTCCCGCCCTCAGCATCATACTGCGCAACCTGAGTCATACCGTCCAGCATTTTCCCGCCGCCGACGGCATCCGCGGCAATATTGATATTTTCTATTTCCGCCTGGAACAAACGCATGGCCTTTTCGTAGTATTCGAGGGATTGTTTGTACGCTTCCAGTTGGCCAAACGCATACGGCACAGCCATCAAGGCATCCTGCACCGCGGGGTCGCTGGGATGCCGATCCATCAATTTCAACCACGGTGGCAATGATTTCTCATGCATTTTCTTGTCGGAATAGGCGCGCCCCAGCGCGAGTAGCGCCTTGTTGGAAAACGGCCCCGTCAGTTGCATGCGTTCAAGATAGGTTTTGGCGGCGTCCGGATTTGACTTATCCAGAAAACCATAACCCAGTACCAGATTGGCTTTGTCCTTGAGCGCTACTATTTCCGGATCACCGCCATTCATGGAACCCACTTCATCCAGGATCTTTACGCCTTCCTGCTCCCTGCCCAAATGGTAGGTGGCGACACCCTTGTTGAATTTCGCATACATGCCCCAGTCAGACCGCTCATTGACCTTTTGCAGCGCCTGCAGCGCATCCAGATAACCGCCCTGTTTTAACAGAATCGTCGCCTCCAGCAGGTTTCGTTCCTGTGAAAAAACAAAATCCGCGGTGTCCTGCACTTTTTCCAGCGCCTGCAAGGCGCCGGCGTAGTTGCCGCGCTGGTACCGTATTTTGGCAAGCGAATACCAGGCCTGGTCCTGTACGGCTTTGGGCTGCTGGCTGCCGAGGAGGGACTCGAAAATTTTCGCCGCGTAATCGTGAAACCCGTAGGCCAGATACATGCCACCCAACGCCACACCGGCTTGTTCCTGGTCATGAACACGCCCCAGCTTTTGCGCCATTTGCAGGCGAGTGATGGCGTTGAAATGCCGGCCTTGATAAGACTCAAACAATGCGTCTTTGATATTGGGATCTTTCACACCCACCCAGACGATTTCAGCGTTAACGCTTGCGGCAAACAGCGCGCTAAGCAGCGCCGCGCAGCGCACTATTGCCCTTACGGTAGCCGGAGTAAATTTCAGTCTATACCAGGTGCTGGACATGCGGCCCTAATCCCACTCTCTGATCATAAATTGCGGTAAGGCGTTACCCTTGTCGCCATTGTTGATATACAGCTCGATCAACGTGCGTTTTGCCCCGGAGATAAACTGGTAGCTTGCTTCCTGCCGGTAATCGGGATCACGTGGCGCTTTGCCAACAAACATGGCTTTCAATTCATGGACGCCCGCCGGCAGGTTGGCAAGATATAAACGGTGGCCGCCGCCGCGCACCATGGCGGAAATATCTTTGTCGGTATAGGGATAAGCCGCGACCATTTGCCGGTCCACTTCCAGCTCCACATAGTCCAACTCAAAAAACTGGGTTGGTTGCAGTGTTACCAGAACCAGCAACTGATTTTTAGCCGGGTTGACATGTTGTTCGCTGATAATCGCCAGATCACTGCTTAAGTCCAGCACCTCTTGCAGCGCCTTTTCCGCTTCAACATCGAGATTTTGAACATTGCTTTTCTTGGAACTGTGTGTGGAACTGTGTGTGGGATTGGTTTTGGAATTGCTTTTGACTTTACTGGCCGGGCTGGCCTGGCCGGATACCTGCGTCGGCGCGGTTTTAGCTGTTTCCCCGGCCGCAACCCATAGCGCCTGACCCGCTTCGGATGCGTGCCCAAAGGTCAAGCTATCAACTGCGTGCACCCCCGCGATCGCCGAATCGGCGACTTCAATCGCCACTGCCTGTTTTGAAACCGCCCCAATGCCCGTTTGAGAGTCTTTCGCTGCGCCTTTCGCCGCAAGTACGGTACCTACACTGATGCTGCACCAAGCCAGCAGTAGGCTGTGTACGAATATTGTTAACCTCACACTTACGAACTCCGAATTTGATGTTCATGACTTGACTGAGGATATCCCACCCGACGCTCTAAACCAAACTTCAACTGTTTACCCGATGAATGCTCCCGCTGAATATTATCCCTGTCACAATATCCCAATCAAACGTGAATGTATCCAGGGTTGAAGGTTTAGAATATCGCTGCTTGTCAAATGGCTGCTTGAACCTATATAAATTCAAATAATAAGCTTAATAGCATCTTGAAATAAAGAAATTATTCTGCCTAGTTACTAACCATATCACAAGCATTTTAAAGGAACGGAGTTTTTTCATGAAAAAGCTCGCGGTTATTATCGGAATGAGAGAAATGGGCGGTGTATTCGCCTGGGGTTTGTTACCTATAGGTACTCGAGTCTACCCCATACTTAGGGGCGTTAACCCGCAGGAAACGCTCCAGAAGATCGGAACCCGCGGATTCACCGCTGCGGACGGCGAAAGAAGCCTCACCCTGCTCGCGATCGTTTTCTAAATCAAGGTCCCGTCCAAGGCGATCAATAGCAACCGGGGACATACACGCACGCGGTCCGGTCAGCGCCGGCGCGGCGAACGCGATCGCGCCTACCAGACCAGCCCGACTGGCGGTGACGAAACTCAGGGAAATCGCCGCTAACGCTCAATAAATTGAAAAACGGTACAACGCTTGGCTTGCCACGCTGCCCGATAGGCCATTAAACCTGGGTTATTAAACCTGGGTTATTAAACCTGGGTTATTAAACCAGGGTTATTAAACTTGGGTTATTAAACCTGGGGGTTATTAAACCTGGGTTAAAACACGTAAAAAATCGGTAAATGGACGCCGCTAATGTATAGTAGCAATATGCCTTTAAAATTATACCAATGATGTAAGCTAGCCATCACCCGTGAAAAGCCCGTTAACCAAAAATTCTTTCAAGCATATTGTTTACATTACCGCGGCAGTCATTGTTGCGGTACTCATTATTTCCGCCATCGTTAACCTGGGCGTGGTGCGCGCGCATTACAAGAACTACGAAAACGAACAAATCCAGGAACAACTGGAAAACAAGGCGCTGATTCTGGGTAAGCAACTGCGGCTCTATAAACAAATCATTGCCAACGTGGCCGCCGAATCCAATACCCGGGACATACTCACATTTGGCGAACCTAACAGCGGTCATCAATGGGCGCTGCAAATGCGCAACTTCCTGCCGCAGGCAATTGGGGTTGCGTTATTGTCGAAAACCGGCAGGGTGCTGGGTGATCCGGTTACACTGCGCCTGGGACCGCAATGTCTCACGGACTTGACCCGCCTATCCCTGGGGGAAAGTGTGGCGCAGCCGCCTATTCACCGTGATATCCCCGAGTTATCCCACTTTGATTTGACCACATCGATTTATGATGAAAACGACAATGCGATCGGCATTTTATTCGTCAGCTTCAGTCTCGATACCTTAAAAGCCAGCTTGCAGGAAAGCGTCAGCAAGGAGCAATTGATCCAATTGCTGGAACCGGACGGGGAGCCGATTGCCGTGGCCGGCTCCATTTCCACGGCCCGCGAACAATACAGCATCAGCATGCGCGTGCCCGAAAGCACCTGGACCATTAAACTGACGGAAAACCTGGCGTCCTCACTGCCGATCTATCTGACCCTGAGTTTATCCAACCTGACGACGTCGATTATTGTAATCGGCTTGATATTTTTCTTTATCGCTTA
>Ga0209640_10004460_pt1 | contig 12252 bp, 12 predicted proteins | sample RifCSP10_1_FD_184018 | JGI IMG/M metagenome (GOLD analysis project Ga0209640, IMG submission 184018) | Soil microbial communities from Rifle, Colorado - Rifle CSP2_sed 10_1 (SPAdes) (version 2) | ecosystem: Environmental > Terrestrial > Deep subsurface > Rock core/Sediment | place: Rifle... | reverse complement strand
TGAATCCGCCGGGGTTGGATTGGCCGTACAGGGCGAAGCCGGTCGCGACCATCAGGATCGCCAGGCCGTAGATCGCAGTGTAGCTCAGTTGCTGGAGCGGGTTATGGCCGAGATAGCGGGGAGCCTTTTCGGGACGAATCATCAGGTAGAACTTCACCATCCGGAGCAGGTTGACCCAGTCCCGCGGGCGAACCGGGAACAGGGCGGCGACCCGTTCGTACCGGTTGCCCACGAACAGCCAATAGGTCCGGACGATGCCGGTCATGACCAGGACCGCTGCGGCGGAAAAGTGGAGGAACCGCATCCAGCCCATCAGGTAGTGGGCGCTGGCCTCTCCCGAGGTCATGAAATAGGGCTTGCCGATGTAGAGCCCGGTCACCACCAGCACCGGCACCGATAGGGCGGCCGCCCAGTGCATCGCTCGGACCGGCCATTCCCACAGATACACCCAGCGATATTCCCCGGTAGGGGGAGGGACCTTGTGGAGGAGGGAGATCCGGCTCCCTGCCGTGGTCATTGCACCTTCACCGAAACGACCGGCGCCCCGGTGGCGTCCAGCACGTGCACCCCGCACGACATGCACGGGTCGAACGAATGGATGGTCCGGAGGATTTCGAGCGGCTCCTCGGGCCGGGCCAGCGGGTGGTTGTCCACCAGCGATGCCTCATAGGGTCCCATCTGGCCTTGTCCGTCGCGGGGCGAGCAGTTCCAGGTGCTCGGTACCACGCACTGATATCGGGCGATCTTGCCGTCCGCGATCTGCACCCAATGCCCGAGCGCGCCCCGCGGGGCATCGAGGTAGCCGTAGCCCTGGGCGGTCGCCGGCCAGCTCGACGGTTCCCACCGGCTCTTGTCGAAGGTCCGGGTGTCGCCGCTCTTGATCCGCTCGACCAGCTGGGCAAACCAGACTTCCATCCGGCGGGCCAGGAGGACCGTTTCGATCCCCCTCGCGGCGGTGCGGCCAAGGGTCGAGAACAGCGCCGCCGGCCCGACCCCCAGCTTCCCGAGCGCCTGACCGACCAGGTCCTTCGCTTCCGCGTGCCCGGACGCATAGGCCACCAGCATCCGGGACAGCGGCCCGACCTGCATCGGCTTGCCCTCGTACCGGGGAGCCTTCATCCAGGTGTACTTGTCGCGCTCCTGGAGGCTGTCGTACGGCGGAGTGGGGCCGGTGTACGCGGGCCGGGTCTCGCCTTCCCAGGGATGGAGACCCACCCCGTCCCCACCGGAGTACTGGTACCACGAGCTGGTGATGTACTCCTGAACCAGCTGATGATCGTAGGGATGGACCTTGCTCAGATCCTTATCGAGAATGATGCCGCGGGGGAAGTAGAGTCGGTCCAGATCGCGAACATCGGCCTCGGGAAACTCGCCGACCGCCAGGAAGTGCGGAACCCCGCCGCCGATGGCGGCCCAGTCCTTGTAGAACCCGGCGATCGCGACCAGGTCCGGCCAGTAGACCTGCTCCACGAATTCCCGGGCCCGCCTGATCATCCCCTGGATGTCCACGAGCCGTTCGGCGTTGATGGTGGCGGTGCCCTCGATGTTGATCGCACTCGCCATCCCGCCGACCAGGAAGTTCGGGTGAGGGTTCTTGCCGCCGAAAATGGTATGGACCCGGATGACGTCGCGCTGCCAGTCGAGCGCTTCGAGGTAGTGGGCGACCGCGAGCAGGTTCACTTCGGGCGGCAGCTTGTAGGCCGGGTGGCCCCAGTACCCGTTGGTGAAGATGCCGAGCTGGCCCCCTCCCGCGAACTTCTTGAGCCGGTCCTGGACGGCCCGGAAATGGGTTTCGGAGTTGTTGGGCCAGGACGACACGGTGCGGGCAATCCTCGCGGTCCCGGCGGGATCGGCCTTGAGGGCGCTGATCACGTCCACCCAGTCGAGCGCGTGCAGATGATAGAAATGGATGACATGATCCTGGATGAACTGCATCCCATGAATCAGGTTGCGGATCAGGTTCGCGTTGGGAGGAATGGTGATCTCGAGCGCGTCCTCCACCGCGCGGCACGAGGCCACCGCGTGGACCACGGTGCACACTCCGCAGATCCGCTGGGTGAATGCCCAGGCGTCGCGCGGGTCGCGCCCTTGCAGCACGATTTCGATCCCGCGGAACTGGGTCGAGTGGGCCCACGCGTTGGTGATTCTCCCGCCGTCCGCCTGGGCCTCGATCCGGAGGTGCCCCTCGATGCGGGTGATCGGATCCACCACAACTTTGGTGACGGCCATGGCCTACTCCTTTCCCGCATCGGGCGGCAGGACCGCGAGCTTCCGGCGCTCACGCACCTGGTGCACCCCGGTCGCGATCGCATGCGCCGCCACGCCGGCGGTGGCTCCGATGGCCAGCGCCGCCCCCATGATGTCCACGGTGCGCTCCACCCCGAACCCTCCCACATCCGGCAACCGGCCGTAGAACGGGGTCATGGTATCCCAGAAGTTCCGCTCGGTGCACCCGAGGCATGGGTGCCCGGCCCCTATCGGCCAGCTGATACCACCGTTCCATTGGAAGATCGGGCAGGGCGAGAAGGTCGCCGGCCCCTTGCACCCCACGTGGTAGAGGCACCAGCCTTTCCGCGCCGCCTCGTCATCGAAGACCTCGACATACTGACCCGCATCGAAGTGGGCTCGCCGCGTGCACTGATCGTGGATCCGCTTGCCGTAGGCGAAGAGCGGCCGGCCGTCGGAATCCGTGGCCGGTAGGCGGTCGAAGGTGAGAAAGTGGGCCACCGTGGCCGTCACCACATCGCCGATCGGCGGGCAGCCGGTCACGTTGATGACCGGCTTGTCCTTAATGACCTCGGCGACGCCGACGGCCCCAGTGGGATTGGGCCGGGCTGCCTGCACGCTGCCCCAATGGGCGCAGGCCCCGACCGCCACGATCGCCGCGGCCCCTTGGGCCGCCTCCTCGAGGACCGCCTTCGCGGTGCGGCCGCCGATCGTGGTGTACACCCCCCCGTCGGCCAACGGAACCGACCCGGTGACGAGGAGGAGGTACTTCCCCGCGTTTTCCTTCATGGCCTGCTGCAGCGCGGCTTCGGCCTGGTGTCCCGCGGCAGCCATGATGGTGTGGGAGTAATCGAGCGAAACGACATCGAGCACCAGGCTCCCGATCGTGGGCTCCACGGTTCGGAGCACGCTTTCCACACACCCGGTGCATTCCTGCAGTTGAATCCAGATCACGCTGGGGCGCCTGACGGCCTGCAGCGCGTGAGCCAGTCGGGCCCCAGCCGCTTCCGACAACCCGAGCACCACGGCCAGGCGGCCGCAGAACTCGAGAAAATCCCGGCGGGATATCCCGTTGACTTCCAGGCGCTCGTAGAGGGTTTGGTCGGTGGGTAGCGACCGCGGGAAGGCATTCATGAGACCGCCTCCGGGAAAGCCATCCCCTGAACGGAGTGGCAATTAGGAGGGAGGCTAGGTCCGGCCGCGTGAAGAGGTGGTGAAGCCCCGGTGAAAAGGCGCTAAGCCGGCTCGCCGCCGCGGCGGGCCCAGTGGAGGGCCGTCCCGACTGCCCTCCTCCAACCGTCGAGCAACGCGGCCCGCTCGCTGGCAGTCGAGCGGGGCTCGAAGCGGGCATGCCGCCGAGTGGCGATGAAATCCTCAACCGACCGCCAGACCCCGAGGGCCAATCCGGCGAGCCCTGCCGCGCCAAGAGCGGTCGTTTCCACGTTGTCAGGCCGCTCGACCGGAACGCCCAGCAGGTCGGCCTGGAACTGCATCAGCCAGTCGTTAGCGGCGGCCCCTCCGTCAACCCGAAGCGCCGGCAGCGCCAGGCCGGTTCCTGCCAGCATGCCCTCGAGAAGGTCATGGGAGCTGAAGGCGATGGCCTCGAGCCCCGCCCGCACCAGGTGGGCCCGGGTGGTACCCCGGGTCAGGCCGGTGATCGTGCCGCGGGCCTCGGGTTCCCAGTGGGGACTCCCCAACCCCACGAATGCCGGAACGAAGTGAACCCCGCCGGTGTCGGGGACCGAAGCGGCAAGCTCGGCGGACTCCGAGGAGGCCTCCAGCAGCCCTAACCCGTCACGGAGCCACTGGATCGCCGCCCCGGCGATGAACACGCTGCCCTCCAGGGCAAAACCGGGCCCGCCCCGCTGATCACAGGCCGCCGTCGCCAGCAGACCGGCCGGGGGCGGGACGACGGGCACACCAGTATATAGGAGCAGGAAGGCGCCGGTACCGTAGGTGTTCTTGGCGGCTCCGGGTGCCACGCAACCCTGCCCGAAAAGCGCCGCTTGCTGGTCCCCCGCAATGCCCGCGATCGGCAGCGAGCAGCCGAGCAGGGCGGGATCGGTTTCTCCGACCACGCCGCTGGACGGGACCAGCTCCGGGAGGAGGCGGTCGGGAACCCCAAACTGAGCCGCCAGGTCCCGATCCCAGGCTCCCGAGCCGAGGCCGTAGAGCATGGTGCGGGATGCGTTGGTGGGATCGGTGACGTGGACCCGTCCACCGGTCAGTCGCGCGATGAGCCAGCTGTCCACCGTACCGGCGGCAAGCTCACCGCGCTCGGCCCGGCGGAAGAGGTCGGGGTCTCGAAGCAACCACTCGAGCTTGGTGGCCGAGAAATACGGATCGAGCACCAGCCCGGTCCGGCTCCGGATGTCGGGCTCGAGCCCCGCGGCCTTGAGGTCCCGGCACCGTCCCGCGGTGCGCCGATCCTGCCAGACGATGGCCGGCGCCGCTGGTCGCAAGGTCTCCCGGTCCCACAGCACAATGGTCTCGCGCTGGTTGGTGATGCCGATGCCCGCGGGCTGCTCCCGGCTTGCGGCCAGGGCTTCCCGAGCCGCCAGAATGGTGGACTGGACCAGGTCCTCGGGATCGTGCTCCACCCACCCGGGCTCGGGGAAGTGCTGGGGGAACTCCCGCCGCCCGCTTCCCAGGACCGTGCCGTCCTGGTGTACCACGAGGGCCCGGGAGCTGGTGGTACCCTGGTCCAGAGCGAGGATTGACGGCATCTAACCTCTGAAATCGGGGCAAAACACCCTCGGTTCGCCCCCGAATGACACCCAATGGCGCCCGATGGGGGACGCCGCAGAGTAGCTTCAGCGCCCGCGGCGGGCCTTCTCGATCAGGAGAAGCAGGCCGAAGGCCGGGTCCTTTGCTTCCCCCACCCGCACCCGGTCCCAGTACGTCCGGATGTAACGCTCCATGAACTGCAGCATGTGCCCGTGGGTAACCCGCAAGTAGCGGCCGCCGGCGCCAGGGTCGGCGAACGAGCCGAATGCGACGAGCCGGGCCGGATGCCCGTTGGGGAGGACGGCATGGCCCCTTCGGTGCAGCTCGCGGACGACCTGGGGCGCTGAACTCTCGTCGCAGCATCCAAAGCGGCGCAGCACCGCCTCGACCACCTCCGGGTTGGTGGCGCCGGCGTTGAGCTCCGCCCCGCCCTCTTTCACCTCGCCGATCAGCATGTCCGGTTGGTCCTCCGGCGCAGCCAGCGCCGGGTCGGGCAGGGTGAGCCCGGCCCCGCGATGGGGAGGGTTCGCCTCGGCGGCGGCAGCGCTCATGTGGGGAAACCGCACGGCCAGAACGTCCAGGTCCGTGACCGTGCGATAGCCGCCTCCCGCGGTGGGAAGCACCACCGGGAACTCGGTGACGGTGAAGTACCCGTTGAGCCGGAGGTACGCCTGCACCAGCCCTACCGCGTGGTCCATGCGGGGATCCTCATCATGGCTCGGCTTCGCGGCGGCGGATCCCGGGGAGTCGAGTCCACCGCAGGGTCAGGGCATTCAACGCAACCAGCAGCGAGCTGCCCGACATGGATAGCGCTGCGATTTCCGGCCGGAGCAGCAGCCCGAACTCCCGGTAGAACAGCCCGGCTGCGATCGGGAAAGCGATCGTGTTGTACCCGGCGGCCCACACCAGGTTCTGTTTCATCTTGCGGACCGTTGCCCGGCTGAGTGCGATCGCTCCGAGTACATCGTAGGGATCACTCTTCATCAGCACGACGTCGGCCGTTTCCATCGCCACGTCGGTTCCCGCCCCGATCGCGATCCCGACATCGGCCTGGGCCAGGGCGGGGGCGTCGTTGATTCCGTCGCCCACCATCGCGACCAGCTTGCCCTGCTGTTGGAGCTCGCGGACCTTGGCGGCCTTGTCGCCGGGCAGCACCTCCGCGAACACCACGTCAATGCCGAGCTCCGAGGCGATCCGCTGCGCGGTGGCCTGATTGTCTCCGGTCAGCATGGCGACCTCGATGCCCATGCGGTGGAGCTCGTCAATGGTCTGCCGCGCTGTCGGACGCAGCGCGTCAGCCACTGCGATCACCCCCGCGGCTTGCCCGTCGATCGCGGTATATACGATCGTCCGTCCCGCCCCTTCCAGACTGGCGGCCCGTTCCTCCAGCGGGCCCCCCAGCGCCACGCCGTGGTCCCGCATCAGCCGATGGTTGCCGCTCAGCACCACCCGACCGTTGACGGTGGCGCGCAATCCGTGTCCCGCGATGGCTTCGAAGCCGGTGGGATTGCTCAGGGGAAGCCCCCGTTCCCGGGCCAGCTCGACGATCGCCTGGGCGATCGGGTGCTCGCTCCCCTGCTCCGCCGAGGCGGTCAGGGTCAGCAGCTCGCTTTCACTGAGCGGATTGCCGGCGGCCACGACCTCGACCACCCGGGGCTGGCCAACGGTGAGGGTGCCGGTCTTGTCGAAGATGATTGCCCGGACCTTGCTGGCCTGTTCCAGGGCGGTGGCGTTCTTGTAGAGGATGCCGTTCAGAGCCCCTAACCCGGTGCCCACCATGATCGCGGTCGGCGTGGCAAGTCCCAGCGCGTCGGGGCAGGCGATCACCACGACCGTGATCGCGAGCGTCACCGCGAACACCAGCGTTCCGCCCGCGAACCAGTACCAGCCCGCGAAGGTGGCGAGACCGAAGACGATCGCGGCCGCCACCAGCCACTGGGCCGCCCGATCGGCCAGCCGCTGCGCCGGCGCCTTGGAGTTCTGCGCGATCTGCACCAGCCGGACGATCTGGGCCAGGGCGGTCTCGGCGCCGACCCGGGTGGCCCGGAACCGGAAGGTCCCCATCCGGTTGATGGTGGCCCCGATGACAGAGTCTGTCGGCCGTTTGTCTACCGGCAGGCTTTCCCCGGTGATCATGGACTCGTCCACGGTGGACTCGCCCTCGAGCACCTCGCCGTCCACCGGGATCTTGTCACCCGGCCGGATCAGGACGGTCTCGCCCTGCAGGATCGCCGACGTCGGGACCTCCACCGGCTGCCCCTCGCGGATGACCGTCGCCTTGGGCGGGGCGAGGTCGAGCAGGGCCCGGATCGCGTTCGAGGCGCCCGCCCGAGCCCGCATTTCCAGCCAGTGACCGAAGAGGATGAAGGCCAGCAAAACCACCGCGGCTTCATAGAAGACTTCGCCCCGGAAGACGAAGGTGGCGGCGACGCTGAAGACGTAGCCCGCCCCGACCGAGAGGGCGACCAGTACCGACATGTCGAGGGTGCGGCGCTGCAGGGCCCGCCAGGCCCCGACGAAGAACATCTGGCCGCCCCAGAGGACCGCGGGGGTGGACAGGAGAAACATGAACAGCTCGTTGGACAGGCCGCCCGGGGCCGCCAGTTCGAGCCCGAAGACCTCCGACGCCAGGGGGGAGTAGAGCGTGACTAGGATCGCCAGCCCGAACGTGACCAGGAACCGGCGCCGCATGTCGCGCACCATCTCGTCCATGCCCATGCCGGCGCCATGGCCCATCTCGTGGGCCATCTGGGCCATTTCGCCCTGCCCGGCAGGGGAGCAGAGATGCCGAGGCACAACCTCGCCCCGGCAATGGAGCCCGCACTGCTCGATGTAGCGCCGAAGCTCCGCCTTGGTGACCAGGGCCTCGTCGTAATGCACCGTGACGGTATCGCCGGCGGGATTGGCGGCGGCGTGGTGAACGCCCCGTTGTCGCATGAGGAAACTCTGGAGAGCGGGACCGGTGCTCCCCCGCAGCATGCCAAGAGCTTCCAGAACGGCCTCTCGCATCAGCTCCCCTGTCCTCCGGCCGCCGGAAGCGCGCGCCGAGCCCTGAGCAGGGCCAGCGTCCCAAATACGGTGGCGAACTGCCGGGTCAGAGTCACGTCCGAGAAGCCGGCCATGCGGAGTATCTCCGGCAGGGCTCCCCGCGCGGGCTCCGCCGTGTTGGCGAATCCATCCAGCAATTGGACCAGGAAGAACGCCGCCCGCAAGAGCCGGTTCTGAGGCCGCCCCCAATCAGCCACGTGAAGCTCCCCTCCTGGCCGAAGCACCCGCAGCACCTCCGCGGCGGAGAGCCGCTTCTCTTCCGGGCTCAGGTGGTGGAACACGAGGCTCGAAACGACCCGATCGAAGGTCTCATCCGGGTACGGCAACGCGGAAACTCGGGCCCGATCCAGCCGGATCGCAACCCCAGCCGATGCAATCTTGCCGCGGGCGATCCGGAGGGCTCCGGGGTCGATATCGACCCCGGTCACCCCAGCCCCCGGGGCCCGCTGTTTCACGAGGATAGTCAGGGTGCCGGTCCCGCACCCCAGGTCCACTACGGCCTGACCATCCGCTAGCTCGGCCTGCTGGAGCAAGGCCCCCTTGAAGGCCTGCTCTCGCATCGACCACCGCATGAGCGGGTCATAGAGGGCGGTAAGCCAGCGATGGCCGAGGGCCGGCACGTAGGGGACGGCTTGGTCCAGCGCCGGCTTGGTGTTACCGCGGCTCGTCATCCATATCCCCCGCTGGCCAACCCTCCGGTTGAGCCTGTCACTTCCGGCTCAAGCCAGTCCGGACCGGTGTCGGGCGCGAGACCCCACCGCTGGATCGCCGCAAACAGCTCGCCCGGGTCGGTGAGCTCGGGGTCGTACTCTACATAGGCCATCTCGGTTCGAGAATTGACGTACGCGGATCGGACACCCGGAAGGTTGCCCACGATCAGTTCCAGCCAGAGACGCGCCTCTCCCCGGCAACCGAGTGGAGAAACCGGAAGTGCAGTACGCAAAATGGTCATGGCTCTCTATCCTCCCAGCACCAAGCTAAGGTTCTCTCCTCAGGCTCTGGAGCCTTGATCGCCGCCTACGGCACTGCATGCACTGTCTCCGGCCGGTAATTCACGACGGTCTCGCCGAGGTCCGGGTCCCGGACCCGCAACGAGATGGCGGTCGAAGGCCGGAACTCCCGGAGCGCGGCGTCGAATTCATCCCTGGAGCGGACCGGTTGCCGGTTGACGGCGAGGATAACCTGCCCCGGCCGGAGCCCGGCTCGGGCTGCGGTACTGTACGGTTCGACCTCGACAACGTGCACTTCCTCCTCCACGAGGGTTACCGTGAATCCCAGCGCCACCCGCCCCGGATGGTGAGTCGGGGCAATCGTCGGCGCAACCCCGGTGTGAAGGCGGCCGAGCAGTATGGTCGGAGCCAGTGGTCGTCCGTAGCGTACCACCGTGAGCTGTACCCGGTCACCGGGGCTGTGGTCCGCGATGGCCGCCTGGAGATCGGCGGCGCTCCGGACCGGTGCCGATCCCACCGCCCGCACGACATCACCGGGCTCGAGCCCCGCCTGGGCCGCCGGACCGCCCGGGCTCACGGCGACGACCTTGGCACCTGCAACCGAGGCCAGGCGATAGACCTCCGCGTCCGCCGGCGTGACATCCCCGATCCTTCCCCCGAATTGGGGTCGCCGCACCTCGCCGAAGCGGATCAGATCACTGGCCACTCGCCGGGCGATGTGGATCGGTACCGCGAAACCGTACCCTGTGAAGTATCCCGTCGGGCTCGCGATGGCACTGTTCACCCCGACCACCTGACCCTCGAGATTCACCAGCGGGCCCCCGGAATTGCCGCGATTGATCGCGGCGTCGGTCTGGATGTAGTGCTCGAGCGGAGCGGTCACCTCCGCCTGGTGCTGCAGGATGCCCAGGCTTCGGCCGGTGGCACTCACAATCCCGGCCGTGACCGTGGCCGACAGTCCTAGCGGATAGCCCAACGCCAGGACCCAGTCTCCCACTTGGAGCGAGTCCGAGCGGTCCAGGGGGGCGGCCGTCAATCCCTGCGCCGCGATCTTGAGCACGGCGATGTCGGTGTCGGGATCGCGTCCCACAACCACTGCTTCGAATTCCCGGTTGTCCGAGAGCACCACCGAAACCGACGCGGCCTCCTGCACAACGTGGGTGTTGGTGAGGATGTGTCCCTCCGCCGAGAGCACGAAGCCGGACCCGCTCCCCACGTCTGTCGGGGAGACCTCCCGGGGACCCTTGACCTGAACGAACACGAGAGCCGGAAGCGCCTTCCGCACCGCGGTTCGGAAGGTACTGCTGGCGGGGGGCGGGGCCGCCCCCTGAACGAGCGGGGCCGCCGTGACCCCTCCGCACGCTCCCAGCGCCAGCACCCCCAGCAGGAGGGGGCTCCGCCCCTGACTGCTTCTGGCCGCCTGCCGACCGACTCCCATAACGAAACCTCCTCTGGGGTTCTACTTGATCATGCCTTCGCAGTGCTTGAGGATCGCGGCGGTGATCTCCACCACTTTGGCGGTCTCCGGCCCGCCTGCCCCAACCGCTTTCCCCAGCGCCGCCACCTGCTCATCGAGCGCCGCCAGACGGGCCTTCATCTGGTCCGTCGTCATTCCCGTCATCGTCGCCCGGTTCGGGCCTGGCATCGCCATCTGGGCTTCGTGGTGGCTCCGCATCTGATCGAAGCTCCGCCGCATTTCCGCCGCGGCGGGGCGCGCCAGTTCGACGGCGACCGCCTTCGATCGGGTAACCTCAGCCTGCAGGACCCGGGCGAAGTTCGCCAGATTGTCCCGGTACGCCATCGCCAGCAGATGATGCGGGCCGGCCATCATCGCGGTGTCGGGCATCTGGTGATGCTGCGGCATTGCCCCGTGCGGATGGCCTTGCGCCACTCCGGCCACCGCCGTGGCCCCGGCCAGGAGAAGGGTTGCCCCGAGGGTTCTTCGAATCGACCAACAGGTGGAACCGGTCATAGGACCTCCTTTGGATGAGTGTGGGCTTTCCCGCCTAACCGACCCGCGCCGCGCTCCGTTCCGGGAATACTCCGACCCGACGGTCCCGGCCCAGGGCATTGTGGATCCCACCGAGAGTCGCAACGGCTACGGCTACCCAGACGCTCGTGCCGATCATCCCGAGCAGGTAGGATCCGAGCGTTATCGGCCGGCTGCCCGCGAGCTCGTAATGGAACACGTAGCTGAGGACCGACTGGAACTGCGTCGGGGCCACCGCGACCAGGAAAGCGCAGATCGTGTACCATCCCGCCCAGGCCAGCGCCGCCGCCCAGGCGAGCCTACCGATGTTGAGTTTCATACTGCCCTTCCTTGTGAAGGTGATTTGCCGGAATCCGCGTGGTGGCGCCGCCGGCGCGGCAGGAAGCCCGGAGTGCCTGCGGCATAGCGGTCCCACGCGGCGCCGAACTCGGCCCGCGCCTCCCGCTCTTCCCGCCGCGCCAACCGCACATACATGAGAACGAGAATCGGGAACATCGCCAGCGTGAGCAGCGTCGGCCACTGCAGCAGGAAGCCGAGCATGATCACGATGAAACCCAGGTACTGGGGATGGCGAACCCGGGCATACGGCCCGGTGGTGGCCAGCCCGCGAGACCGCTGGGCGGCGTACAGCACGCGCCAGGCGGCGGCCAGGAGGATGAACCCTCCGGCGATCATTCCCCCGCTCACCAGATGCAGGGGAGACAGGTGGGGATCTCCCTTCCAGCCGAGCAGCGTCGCCGGGAGGTGGCCGGCGTCGTGGGATAGCAGGTCCACCCCGGGGAACCGGCGCCCCAACCATCCCGAGAGCAGGTAGATGGTCAGCGGAAACCCATACATCTCGGTGAACAGGGCCACCACGAAGGCCGCGAACGCGCCGAACGAGCGCCAGTCCCGGCGGGTCCGGGGATGGGTGAAACTCAACCCGAAGAGGATGAAGACCGCGGAATTGACCACCACCAGCGGCCAGAGCCCGTAGGCCGGTCCATCAGTAGTCATGGCGTGCCCTCCCCTGATCCGGCGAGGAAGCGGGGTGGGTTCCGTGCTCCGGTCCGCCACCGCCACGCGACCGACGGTGCCGGCCGTGCGATAGCATGTGAATGACGGGGCAGGCCAGCAGCAGGAGATAAACCAGCCAGCCGAAGTTGGGCGCCCGCTGCTCGGTGATCACGAAGAACCCGGCGATCACCAGGAACGCCACGCAGATCCAGGCCACCCGGGCCAGACCCTGACCAGTCATGAGCCACCTCCTTCGGTTTGGCTTGGAGAGCCCGGCCGTTGCGGCCAGGGTCCCGGAACCGCGTGGCGATCTGG
>Ga0209640_10004459_pt1 | contig 12252 bp, 8 predicted proteins | sample RifCSP10_1_FD_184018 | JGI IMG/M metagenome (GOLD analysis project Ga0209640, IMG submission 184018) | Soil microbial communities from Rifle, Colorado - Rifle CSP2_sed 10_1 (SPAdes) (version 2) | ecosystem: Environmental > Terrestrial > Deep subsurface > Rock core/Sediment | place: Rifle... | reverse complement strand
CCGGCATCCCGCTCACCCTGTCGATCCTGTACATGGAGATCGGCCGGCGCATCGGCCTGCCGCTGCAGGGCGTGTCCTTCCCGGGGCACTTCCTGGTGCGGCTGCGCCTGCGCGGCGGGATGCTGGTGCTCGACCCGTTCTCGGGCGGCGCGCCCCAGTCCGAGGCCGAGCTGCGCGAGCGGCTGCAGCGCGTCATTCCCGAGGGCATCGCCGACAACGTGCCGGTCGCCGAGCTGCCGCTCGACCAGTTCCTCGAGCCGGCGAGCAACCGCCAGATCCTGGCGCGCATGCTGCGCAACCTCAAGGGCATCTACCGCCAGGCCGACAAGCCCGAGAGCATGCTCGACGTGCTGAACCGCATGCTGCTGGTCGCCCCCGACGCGAACGCCGAGCTGCGCGACCGCGGCATCGTCTACCAGCGGCTCGAGTGCTACCGGGCGGCGCTCAAGGACCTGTCGGACTACGTCGAGCGGGAGCCCGACGCGCCCGACTCCGACGATGTGCGCGTCAGGCTGATGGAGCTCTCCGCGCTCTGCGCGCGGCTCAACTGAGCGCGCCTTTGCACTGCCTCGTGCAACCGGGGCTTATAGCCGAAGGCGAAGAAGACCTCGGCCGCGAGGAAGATCGGCGCGACGAAGATCTGGAACAGGTTGTCCGCCAGCGCCGGCTTGCGGCCTTCGAACACGTGCCCGACGAGCTGCACGATCCAGCCGCCGACGAACGCCACGCCGAACCACGCCCACCCCTGCGCCGCGCCCAGCGCCGCGAGCTGGTGCCCGAGCCACACCAGCAGCGCGCTGACCGCCAGCATCGCGACGGCGAGCGGCACGTCGAGGAGGAAGTAGTAGACCATCACCACGGCCGCGAACAGCATCGCCGCGGTGAGCGGCACGCCGCCGACGTCGAGCCGGATCCAGGCGAGCGGGATGAAGAGCGAGAGCATGATCATCGGCACGCCGATGAAATGCGACGCCTTGTTCCGCCCGTCCTGATGGTAGGCGGCGTAGAACGCCATCTGGTCTTCCAGGGTCTTCATGGTGAAGCTCGCATTTAGCTACTATAATTCAACATTTTAGCCCGCGTCCATGGTCGTCACACACGGCTCGTTGCAGCCTACCTCGGGCCGGTGCGCGCTGACCATCGGCAACTTCGACGGGGTGCACCGGGGGCATCGTGCGCTCATCGAGCGCGTCACGCGCAAGGCGCGCGAGCTCGGCCTCGTCTCCTGCGTGCTCACCTTCGAGCCGCATCCGCGCGAGTTCTTCGCTCCCGAGGCTGCGCCGCCGCGGCTCACGCGCCTGCGCGACAAGCTCGAGCTGCTCGCCGCGATCGGCGTCGCGCGCGTGCATGTCGCCAGATTTCACGAAGGATTTGCTTCTCTTCCGGCAAAGCGCTTCATCGAGGAGGTGCTGGTGCGCGGTCTGGGCGTGCGCAAGCTCATCGTCGGGCGCGACTTCCGCTTCGGCGCGAAGCGCGCCGGCGACTTCGCCCTGCTGGGCGAGGCCGCCGCCCGGCACGGCTTCGCGCTCGAGGCGATGCCGGACGTGCTCTTCGAGGGCGAGCGGGTGTCGAGCTCGGCGGTGCGCGCCGCGCTCCAGGCGGGCGAGCTGCGGCGCGCGGAGCGGCTGCTCGGCCACCCCTTTACGATCAGCGGCAAGGTGGCGCACGGGGAGAAGCTCGGGCGGCAGCTCGGCTTCCCGACCGCGAACGTCCGCCTCGCGCATGCGGCGCCGCTCGCCGGCATCTTCGCCGTCGAGGTGAAGGGCGTGGGGCGCGGCGTGGCGAGCCTGGGCCGGCGCCCTACGGTCAATCCGCTCGAGCGGCCGCTGCTCGAGGTGCACGTCTTCGACTGCGACGCCGAGCTCTACGGGCGGCACATCAAGGTGCGCTTCCTCGAGAAGCTGCGCGACGAGCAGAAGTACGACGGCCTGGAGGCACTCAAGGAGGCGATTGCGCGCGACGCCAGGCAGGCGCGCGAATACTTTGCAAAACATGGCTGACTACAGAGACACGCTCAATCTCCCGGAGACGCCGTTCCCGATGCGCGGCGATCTCGCCAGGCGCGAGCCGCAATGGGTGCGGCAATGGCAGGAAAAGGGCGTCTACCGGCGCCTGCGCCAGATCGCGAAGGGGCGGCCGCGCTTCGTGCTGCACGACGGACCGCCCTACGCCAACGGCGACATCCACATCGGCACCGCGGTCAACAAGATCCTGAAGGACATCATCGTCAAGTCGCGCACGCTCGCCGGCTTCGACGCGCCCTACGTGCCGGGCTGGGACTGCCACGGCATGCCGATCGAGGTGCAGATCGAGAAGAAATACGGCAAGAACCTCCCCCCGGAGGAGACGCAGCGCCTGTGCCGTGCCTTCGCCACCGAGCAGATCGAGCGGCAGAAGAAGGACTTCCAGCGCCTGGGGGTGCTCGGCGACTGGGACAACCCCTACCTGACGATGGCCTACGGCAACGAGGCCGACGAGATCCGCGTGCTCGGCAGGCTGCTCGAGAAGGGCTACGTGTACCGCGGCCTGAAGCCGGTCAACTGGTGCTTCGACTGCGGCTCGGCGCTCGCCGAGGCGGAGGTAGAGTACGAGGACCGGAAGGATCCTGCGATCGATGTCGCCTTCAGGCTTTTTGAGGACGATCTACCCAAGCTGAAAGCTGCCTTCGGGCAAGAATCTCTTCCAGATAAGCCCATCCTTGCGGTCATCTGGACCACCACGCCCTGGACGCTGCCCGGCAACCAGGCGCTGAATGCGCATCCGGGCTTCAGCTACGACCTGGTCGACACCGAAAAAGGGCTGCTGATCCTTGCCTCGGAGTTGCGCGAGGCGTGCCTGAAAAGATTTTCATTAACCGGAAGAACGATCGTCACCTGCAAGGGCAAGGCCTTGGAGCACATCCGCTTCCGGCACCCGTTCTACGAGCGCACGGCGCCCATCTACCTCGGCGAGTACGTGACGCTCGATACCGGCACCGGCATCGTGCACTCGGCACCCGCCTACGGCGTCGAGGACTTCGAGTCCTGCCGCCGCTACGGCATGAAGGACGATGCCATCCTCACACCCGTCCTCGGGGACGGCAAGTTCGCACAATCGCTGCCGCTGTTCGGCGGCATGTCGATCTGGGACGCGAATCCGAAGATCGTAAGCGCGATCGAGCAGAAGGGCGCGCTGCTCGCCGTCGACTGGAAGCACACGCACAGCTACATGCATTGCTGGCGGCACAAGACGCCGGTGATCCTGCGCGCCACCACGCAGTGGTTCGCGGCGATGGACAAGCCGGTGGGCAAGGAAACGCTGCGCGCCACGGCGCTGCGCGGCATCGAGAGCACGCGCTTCTTCCCCTCGTGGGGACAGGCGCGCCTGCAGGGCATGATCGCCAACCGCCCGGACTGGACGCTGTCGCGCCAGCGCCAATGGGGCGTGCCGATGCCCTTCTTCCTCCACAAGGAGACGGGCGCGCTGCACCCGCGGACCCAGGAGCTGCTCGAGAAGGTTGCGCAGCAGGTGGAGAAGGGCGGCATCGAAGCCTGGCAGGGCATGACCAAGGAGTCCCTGCTTGGAAAAGATGCTGAAAGCTACGAGAAGAGCCGCGACACGCTCGACGTGTGGTTCGATTCGGGCTCGACGCATTTCACGGTGATGCGCGGCTCGCACCGCGAGCAAACGCGCTTCCCGGCGGATCTCTACCTCGAGGGCTCGGACCAGCACCGCGGCTGGTTCCATTCCTCGCTGCTGGTGTCGTGCATGCTCGACGGCGTGCCGCCGTACGAGGGGCTGCTGACCCACGGCTTCGTGGTCGACGGCGAAGGCCGCAAGATGTCGAAGTCCAAGGGCAACGTGATCGCGCCGCAGCAGGTTTCCAGCACGCTCGGCGCCGAGATCCTGCGCCTGTGGGTGGCGAGCAGCGACTATTCCAGCGAGCTCAACCTCTCCGCCGAGATCCTGAAGCGCGTGGTCGAAAGCTACCGCCGCGTGCGCAATACGCTGCGCTTCCTGCTCGCCAACACCTCCGACTTCGACGCCGCGCGGCACGCCGTGCCGCTCGAGGACATGGTCGAGGTGGACCGCTATGCGCTCGCCATGACCGCCCGGCTGCAGGACGAGGTCGCGGCCGACTACGAGCGCTACCAGTTCCACCTCGTGGCGCAGAAGCTGCAGGCGTTCTGCTCCGAGGACCTCGGCGCGTTCTTCGTCGACATCATCAAGGACCGCCTGTACACCTGCCACGCGGGCTCGCGCCCCAGGCGCTCTGCGCAGACGGCCCTGTATCACATCACGCACAGCCTGGTGCGGCTGATGGCGCCCATCCTGTCGTTCACTGCCGAGGAGCTGTGGCAGGTATTCACCGGCAAGGCCCTCGACAGCGTCTTCTTCCACACCTGGCACGAGCTGCCGCGGCCGCGCGACGGCGAGGCGCTGCTCGCGAAATGGCAGCGGCTGCGCGAGCTGCGCGACCCGGTGCGCAAGAGCATCGAGGCGCTGCGCGCCGAGGGCAAGGTCGGCTCGTCGCTGCAGGCGGAGGTCGAGCTGCGCGCCGACGGGAAGGATTACGAGCAGCTCGCGAGCCTCGGCGAGGAGCTGAAGTACCTGTTGCTGACTTCCGCGGCGCGGCTCGCGCGGGGCGCCGCCGCGGTCGAGGCGCGGGCGAGCCCGCATCCCAAGTGCGAGCGCTGCTGGCACTACCGGCCAGACGTGAACGGCGAGGGCCTGTGCGGGCGCTGCCAGAGCAGCCTGCGCGGCCCGGGCGAGCCCCGCTCGCATGTCTAGAGCCTGGCCCTGGTTTCTCGGCTCCCTCGGCGTCGTGGCGCTCGACCAGCTCGCGAAGTGGCTGGTGCTGGCGCGCTTCGAGCCCGGCGAGCGGCTGGAGCTCACCGGCTTCCTCAACCTGGTGCTGGTGTACAACAAGGGCGCCGCGTTCAGCCTGCTCGCGCAGGCGCCGGGCTGGCAGACGCCGCTGCTGATCGCGATCGCGCTCGCGGCGGCGGCCATCGTGAGCGCGCTGCTGCTGAGGAATCCGGGCAGGACGCTGCTTTGCACCGGGCTCGCGCTGATCCTGGGCGGGGCGCTCGGCAACCTCATCGACCGGCTGCGCTTCGGCCAGGTGGTGGACTTCGTCGACCTGCACGCGGCCGGCTGGCACTGGCCGGCGTTCAACGTCGCCGATGCGGCGATCACGCTGGGCGCCGCGATCCTCATCCTCGAAGGCTTCGTGCACCGTGAAGGGCGAGCTCGCGCTGCTTCTTAAGGCGCTGGCGTTCGCCGCGCACAAGCACCGCGACCAGCGGCGCAAGGACGCGCAAGCCTCGCCCTACATCAACCACCCGATCGCGCTCGCCGACGTGCTGGTGAACGAGGGCGGCGTAGCCGACGTGGAGGTGATCTGCGCGGCGCTGCTGCACGACACGCTCGAGGACACGGCCACCACGCACGAGGAGCTCGGCAACGCGTTCGGCTCGCGCATCGCGCGCATCGTCGCCGAGGTGAGCGACGACAAGGCGCTCGCCAGGGCCGAGCGCAAGCGCCTGCAGGTCGTGCACGCGGCGAGCCTCAGCCACGAGGCGAAGCTGGTGAAGCTGGCCGACAAGATCTGCAACCTGCGCGACGTCGCCGAGCGCCCGCCGGCGAAGTGGGACCGGCTGCGCCAGCGCGAGTACTTCGACTGGGCGAAGCAGGTGATCGACGGGCTGCGCGGCGCGCACCCGCGCCTCGAAGCCGCCTTTGATGAAATTTATTCCAGACGACCTGCGTGAGACAATCGCTCATGGAAGTCCTGCTCGCCAACCCCCGCGGCTTCTGCGCGGGCGTCGAGCGCGCGATCGAGATCGTCGAGCGCGCGCTGGCGCTGCACGGCGCGCCGATCTACGTGCGCCACGAGATCGTGCACAACCGCACCGTGGTCGACGCCCTGCGCGCCAAGGGCGCGGTGTTCGTCGAGGAGCTCGACGCCGTGCCCTCCGGCGGCATCGTGATCTTCAGCGCGCACGGCGTCTCCCAGGCGGTGCGCGCCGACGCCGAGCGCCGCGGCCTGAACGTGTTCGACGCCACCTGCCCGCTGGTCACCAAGGTGCACGTCGAGGTGGCGAAGATGCTGAGGGACGGCTACGAGATCGTGATGATCGGGCACCGCGGCCACCCGGAGTCCGAGGGCACGATGGGCCAGGCGCAAAACGGCATGTACCTGGTCGAGACGGTCGAGGACGTGGCGCGGCTCGAGGTCGCCTCCCCGCAGCGGCTCGCCTACGTCACCCAGACCACGCTCTCGGTCGACGACGCGAAATCGATCGTCGCGGCGCTGAAGGCGCGCTTCCCCGCGATCCGGGGGCCGAAGCGCGACGACATCTGCTACGCGACGCAGAACCGCCAGGACGCGGTCAAGCTCATGGCGCCGCAGTGCGACGTGGTGATCGTGGTCGGCTCGCCCAACAGCTCCAACTCCAATCGCCTGCGCGAGGTCGCCGAGCATATCGGCGTCGAGGCCTACATGGTGAACAGCGCCTCGGACCTGCGGCCCGAATGGCTCGAGGGCAAGCAGCGCATCGGCGTGAGCGCGGGCGCCTCGGCGCCGGAAGTGCTGGTGAGCGAGCTGGTCGAGCGGCTCAAGGCGCTCGGGGCGCGCAGCGTGCGCCCGCTCGAAGGCATCACCGAGCGCGTGGTGTTCACGCTGCCGCGCGAGCTGGCCGGGGAGCGGCGCTAGGGCTTTTGCGCCGGCTGCGGCAGCAGCGCCCTGATGCGCGCCAGCGCCTGGCTCGCCTGGGGATGGTTGTTCTGCGCGGCGAGCAGGATCCATCCGAGCGCTTCGTTGGGGTCGTAGGGCACGCCGCGGCCCTCGGCGTAGGCGTTGGCGAGCGCGTACTGGGCCTCGACGTTGCCCTGCCGGGCGCTGCGGCGCAGCCAGCGCGCCGCTTCTTCATCGTCGCGCTTCAAGCCGTACTGGCCGCGCGCATACGCCGCGGCGAGGAGATATTGCGCCTCGGGCTGGCGCTGCCCGGCCGAGCGCCGCAGCCACTGCATCGCCAGCCGCTCGTCCCTCGGCACGCCCTCGCCCGTGCCGTAGAGCAGCGCGAGGCGGTACTGCGCGTCGCGATCCTTGCCCTGCGCGGCCTGGCGCAGCAGTTCTGCCGCCTGCTGTTCCTGGCCGCCCGCCTGCAGGTGCAGCATCGCCAGCAGGTAGAGCCCGCGGGGCTCCTTCTGCGCCGCCGCCTTCTCGATCCATTGCCGCGCCTCGGGGTCCTTGTCCTGCAAGAGCAGGTGGCCGAGGTTCGCCTGCGAGCGGACGAAGCCGCGCTCGGCGGCGAACCGGTACCACTTGAGCGCTTCGCCCCGGTCGCGCAAGGCGCCGGTGGAGCGCTCGTGGATCACGCCCAGGTTGTGCGCCGAGGCGGCGTCGCCTTTCGCCGCGGCGCGGCGGAACCACTCCACGGCGCGCTCGTCGCTGCGCGGCACGCCCTTGCCCGACAGGTAGAGCTGGCCCATGTAGTGCTCGGCGAGCACATTGCCGGCTTCGGCCAGCCGTTGCAGCTCTTCCTGCGCGCCTTTGTGGCCGCCTGCCGCCTGCCGCGCCAGCTGCGCCGGCTGCTGCGCGAAAGCGGCGCCTGCCAGCAACAGGCCGACCAGGACGAGCGCGCGCTTCACCGCTGCGGGTGCGTGTAGCTCAGCTCGAGCACCATCTGCGTGCGCACCGGCGCGCCTGCTTTCATGCCGGGCGTGAAGCGCGCGGCGAGGAAGGCGCGCCGCGCCGACGCTTCGAAGATGCCGGGCGGATCGGCGCGCACCACCGCGACGTGCTCGACCGTGCCCGACTCGTCGATGAACAGCCGGATCACGACTTTGCCGCTGACGTGCGCGAGCTGCGGATACTCGGGGTGGACGCGGGTCATGATGCCCGGCACGACGTCAAGCTCGCGCGTGCGGTAGTAGCGCGGCGGCGCGGGCAGCGACGCGCCGGCTGCGCGCTTCGGCGCGGGCGCGGCCGCCGCTTTGGGCTCCGAAGCGAGCGCCGCGCGGATCACCGGTGCGGCGAGCGAGGAGAGCGCCGAGGGCGCGCCGAAGCGTCCTTCCAGCGAGGCAACGAGCAGCGCGTGCGCCGCGAGCGACGCCGCGAGCGCCCATGCCAGCCGCGGCGTCAGCGCGCGCCGCAGCGCGTCACTCCACGAACAGCTCACGCCACGTCACCCGCTTGCCCGCGAAGCTCGAAGGCGCGACCGGCGTGTCCTGGGTGATCTGCTGGTTGTCGGCGGTGGTGACGATGGTCTTCACCGTGCCGCCGGGCAGCTGCACCACGTTGATGCCGACCACCAGGGAAGCCGAGATCTTGGTGCTCACCATGTTGCCGCTCGCGCCCTCCACGTAGCCGCCGGAGCGGTAGTCGAAGAAGTTGACCCAGCCGAAGCCGCCCGCGACGCAGGTATCGCTGCTCGGGACGTTGGAAGGCACCACCAGCGTGCCGAGCTGCAGGATCGGATCGACGTTGACCCGCTCCGAGGGCGCACCGGGGGTGCCGCCGTCGGGCAGGTCGACGAACCAGCCGTTCTCGCTCGCGAAGTCCACCGGGTCGTTGTCGGCCACGGTGCGGGTGGTCGAGGTGCTGGTCAGCGTCTGCTCCTTGAACCCGGCGATCGCCGTGCCCGAGCGCGCCATGTTGACGACCGCGGTGAGGCCCGAGGCGTTGAGCTCGTCCTTGATCGCGTAGACGGTCTGGCGCTGCTCGTCGGCCTTGTCGGTCACGCCCAGGAACTTGCCGGTGGCGATGAAGATGAGCCGGTGGGTGGTGATCGGATCCTGCCCGAGCTCCGGGCGCGTGCTGATCGGCTGCGGCGTGCCGCTCGGATCGGTCACCGTGGCGAGCAGCGTGAGCGTGTTCCCCGCCACGTCGGGGACCGGGGACGGATTGTCCACCAGCTCGAGCTGAAAGCGCCACAGGTTGCCGAGCAGGTCGCCGCCGTAGATCGTGCGCACGGTGTTGTTCTGCGACGCGTTGTCCACCCAGCCGTTGATGCGCGCCAGGCCGCTCGGCGCGGTGGCGCTTCCGGCCGAAGTGGACATGCGCTGCAGGATCACGCCGGTCTGCACGTCGATCATGTACAGGTGGCCAAGGCCGTCCCCGGGGCTCACGTTGTTGTGCCCGGAGGTGACGAACGCCACCCACTTGCCGTCCGAGGGACGCTTCGCGATGATCGGGTTGCCGAAGGTGAAGCCGATGTTGCAGTCTCCGGTCTGCGTGCCGTCGACGGCGGCGTCGGTCGCGATGCACGACGCGTCGCTTCCGCCTTTCAGCTCCCACAAGGCGACCGGGCTCTGCGGGTTGGTGATGTCGAGCGCGTAGTAGCCGCGTCCTCCCTTGTTCAGGCCGCCGACCAGGATCGTCTTCCAGTTGCCCGCCGAGGCGCAGGGCGTCGCCGTGCTGTGGCCGAAGCACACGTCGGCCACCACCGGCGAGCCGTCCACGCTGTAGCGGTGATTCGTGCTGTAGTTCGTCTCGGCGAGGCGCTTGAGCGTCGGGAGCACCATGGACGGGACGTAGGCCCAGTTCTCCGAGCCCTCGCCCGTCACCGCGTCGGTGCTGAGGCTGCCGGTGAAGACGTCGTCCGACTGGGCCGCGGTCGCGATGCCGTCGGTCTGGAAGTACGGATTGCCGTCCGGGTCGGTGGCGAAGGCGTGCAGCATGCCGTCGTTCGCCGCCGCGAACACCATGCCGAAGCGGCCGGCGTTCGCCGACTTGAAGGTGCCGTAATTGGGGTCGCTGTACTGGAACGGCGGCGCCTTCACGTAGGCCGGCTGGGCGTTGACGATGTCGCCGAGCAGGTGCGCGCGGTTGCGGTACAGGTCGGTCGTCGCCGTGCCGCCGCTGGTCTCGTTCACCGTCTCGCCGCGCAGATAGTCGACGAGCGAGAGCTTGGTCGCGGCGAGGTGCCGGTTGCTGCCGTCGGTGGGCCAGCCCACCGACTGGTAGAGCTGGCCGTTCGGCCCGCCGAGCGGGTCGAAATGCGCGGTCATTTCGGCCGCGGTGAGCAGCCCGCCGTCGTCGCAGTTCGGGTAGTTCGCCGCCGGCGAGTCGGTGGCGCAGAAGCTGCGCAGCTTGTTGGCGTTCTGCGTGCGCGACACGCCGTCGACCGTGATCACCACCGTGTTGTCGGTATCGCCCGGGTCGGAAGTGAAGATGCGGCGCGTCGGATGGTCGCGCTGGTCGAGCAGCGACTGCGCCGACCACAGCTCGCGCGTCGCGACCGTGCCGGTGCTGAGATCGATGGTGCGCGCCTTGAGGTCGCCCGACCACTCGACCGTCTGGTACTGCGCGGTGAAAGCGAAGTTGTCGCCGGCCACCGGCTGCAGGTTCGAGGTCGCCGCCGCGGCGCCCGCGCCGATGCGCGCCTGCACCGAGTTGAGCGTCTCGGCGATGCCGTTGGCGAGCGCCACCGGGTCCTGCGCGCTGAAGAACTTGCCGCGGCCGTTGACCGCCGCGTGCCACAGGTCGTCGAGCTTCGCTTCTTCCGCCGAGCCCGGGTTCGGCCAGAGCTTCGTGCCCTGCGTGACGTCCTTGAAGTCGCCGCTCGACTGCGTCTCGTAGTTCGGGTCGTAGTTGAACGTGCCGGCGAGGCCCATGCCGACGGTGAAGGTCGTCATGTGCTGGTGCGGCGCGTTGTCCTTGCCCGAAGCCGGCACCTGGTCGGGGAGGCTGCTCAGGTCGGTCTTGTAGTAGTACATGGCGACGTCGGCGAGCGTGTTGCTCACCCCGTTGCCGTCCCAGGAGCCGCTCGACTTGGTCGCATAGGGCGTCACTTCGGCGGGAGGGCTGCCGGTGCCGCTGTCCTGGTTGCCGACGTTGGTCGAGCCGTTCAGCTGGTAGTAGCCGCTCGAGTCGTTCCAGTAGCCATCCGATGTGAGGATCGAGTAGCTCGGCTGGCAGGACTGCTGGATCGGGCTCGCTCCCATGGTGCCGCCCGGGTCCTGGTTGCCGTAGTAGCGCCCCGCGCGCGAGAGCGCGGCGCGCAGCGGCGTCGAGCCGCTGCCGTTGGCGTCGTAGAGCTCGTCGAACCACAGGCTCTTCTGCTGCCCGGCGGCGGTGTTGAAATCGTTCACCGCCAGGTAGTGGGAGGTCGAGAAATTGATGGTCATGAAGCCGACGCGGAAATCGCTGCCGAGCGTGAGGAAGGCCCGCCCGATGGAGGTCTTGGCCATCTGGAAGCGCGTGCGGTAGTACGCGAACCAGTTGGCGAAGTTGGTCATCTCCTCGTCGTAGCTGCAGCTCGTCGCGCCCGCGCAGTCGGAGCGTGCCGGCGCCTTGGGGTAGGTCTGCGCGCTCACGATGTTGGTGCGCACGAAGGTGCCCACGCTCAGGCGCGCCGGGGTTCCGGCCGCAGCGAACTCCGCGCCGCCCGTGAAGTTGGAAGTGGCGTGGGTGAGGTCGCCGACGGTGCTGCCGCCCGAGAGCGAGCCGCTCTGGTTGGTGAGCCCGCTGTCGGACCAGGCCATCGGCCAGCCGTTGCGCTCCGAGCCGGTTGTCGCCGGCGCGGTGATCGTGACCGTCGAGCCGGAGCTGGTGGCGGTGTAGCCGTGCGTCGCGGTGAGCGCGTTGATCGCGTCGCGCAGCCTGGTCGCCATCTGGGTGTTGCTGCAGCCGGAGCCGCAGCTCACGCCGCCGGAGGCGATCAGGTCCTCCGCCGGCCCTCCCGGCGGGCCGAAGCGCAGGGCGGTGACCTTGTCGCCGCTGTTGTTGGCGCCGCCCATCGTGAGGCTGATGCCCGCCGGCAAGCTGCCGGTCGGCGGGGCATCCACGAAGATGGAGGTGCCGTTGTGCACCACGCCCTTCACTGGCGCGTCGATCCAGATTTCCTGAGTCGCGCCGCCGGTTGGCCCGAGCGAAGCGGTGTAGTTATGCGCGAGTATGGCGTTGCTGTTGTTGATGGCATTGACGATGGTGTTGCCGGCCGTGGTTCGATTGGAAGCAGTGTTGGTCGGCGCGGTCGTCACTGGCGCCACCGTCGCGCTCAGCAGGACCACGATCGATGCGTCGGGCTTGGTCAGCCGGATCTGCTGGATCGTGGGTGCGCCGGCGTCGCCGTCCTGCAGGAGGATGATGCCGCGCGCCTTGGCGCCGGGATTGCCCACGCCGGTGTCCACCGTGCCGAGGAACTTCGGAAACTTGTAGGTGCTGTTGCGCTTGGCCTGGCAGTCGGTGTGCGCGGTGCTGTTGCAGAACCGCACCCGGGCGGGAAACGTGTACTCGCCGGTCGGCGAGGTCGCGAGGATGCA
>Ga0209640_10004458_pt1 | contig 12252 bp, 12 predicted proteins | sample RifCSP10_1_FD_184018 | JGI IMG/M metagenome (GOLD analysis project Ga0209640, IMG submission 184018) | Soil microbial communities from Rifle, Colorado - Rifle CSP2_sed 10_1 (SPAdes) (version 2) | ecosystem: Environmental > Terrestrial > Deep subsurface > Rock core/Sediment | place: Rifle... | reverse complement strand
AAACGCACCGATGAACCCAGATGGCTACACTGCACTGTTATTGTTACCGTCATCACTATCGTCACTGCAGTGGCGACGTTGCGGTTGCGCACGATTTGCACGTGCATTCGTCAATGCCTTGCGCCGCGCCTCGCGACGTCGTTGCGTGCGCGTCTTGGTCTTGTTATTTCCACTGCTCTCTCCCCCGAATGGATTCTTGACAAGTTCGGCCATGGGCACGCCCAAATGAGTGCCCATCATCTTTTGCACGAACGGAGACTCCATGGCGACAGACATGAGATCACCAAGGTCGTTGCGTTGCAAGATACTGGTAGTGAGAAGTTTGATTTTCTCTTCCGCAGTTCCTGCATTGACCGGTGAGTTTCCCGTCTTGGCCTGCACCTCCATGATAACCTCTTTGAGAATACCGACTAGACCGTGCAACTGGTCGTTGGGTGCAATCCCAAACTGCGTAAGAAGGTCACTGGCACTGCCCAATTGTTCCATGATCTCCTCGTGTGAGAACCCCTCTGGACGCACGGTGAATAGTTGATTGAGACTGGACATCACTTGGCCTAATCCCATGTCACCTGCCTCTCGCGCCTTACTCACCACCTCACCCATATTGAGATTGGCAAGAGCTAGTGAAAGGGCAGACGCACCCACTTCGCTCGCACTAGAAGCCTGAGCTTCGCGCATCGCGTCACCGAGATTCATATTCATGACTGACGAAATAATGGACTCCATGTTCTTTTCTTTTTCTATGCGTATCGTTTCCATCACTTTTTCAGGCGAGGGGATTGGGAATCTTTGTGCAACACTGGGCAGTTCGAGCGTATTCCACATGTCACGACACATTCGTACGAGAGTCGACACATGTAGATGGAATGTTGCCTTGACGGTTTCGTCTGCAGTTCTCCATAATTTTGGTGCGTCAAGTGCAGAAAGGTACCTAATCTGCGGGCAGGCCCAGGTGTAGAACTCGTCCGGGTTTGTCTCTGCCAACTGGTGAAACTGAATGGTATTTCGTGCAAAGTGCTCGAGAACTGCCGTCGGGCGGGTGGCAATCACGATAGTCACTGCACTTTCCATTACTCCAATGGCTTTCGTACTTTGTGGGTACGCCCCCACTACCATCTGAATGAGTGACTTCATCCATTTGTTGAACGACTCCGCCAACGGTGCAATGCGTGCGCGTTGCGCGTCCGTAAGGTCCATCCGGGAACGCGTCTACTGGAAGAGTGCGCCATAATACTGTCCGCACATTTCACGCACTAGATATTGGGCAACAAATGTCTGCGAAAAATGCAAATAACGGTGGCGCGGGTTCTCTGGAGGCACGCCCCGGGCCTCCCCCCAAATCTTGGGGCCCGTTTCGTACAGTTGAGAATCCGAAAAAATGTGTTACATGTGGCGGGATCATGCCATATGAAAAGTTGTGTCGTCGGGTAAAAGGCATGCGCGAACACAAGTGGAAACGTTGTCCGTACTCTGGACATTGGGCATGTGTGAAATGCACTGGCGCAGTGTCGCCTCCTAGGCACACGAAACCTGCACTAGGTATATGTTTGGCATGTGATCCACGCGAGAATGCGGTTTTAGGCATTGTTCAACATGTGTGCCAAGTGCGATCCACGTGAAAAGGCCATTGCGTTGCGTTAATTTGGGGATGTGAAATTTCACATACATATTGTAAACAACCTACCAGAAAGATGGTTTGGTGTGCGCGTTGTTACATGGGCGAGATGCAACGCATCGTGAACGACGAGGATCGTTTGCGCGTCAAACGCGAATGCGCAATTTGTCACGGAGACAGAGAACCCGCCCTTAATGACAAATCGGTGTGCGACGAGTGTGTCAAGCGTAAATGCGCACCGACTACGTGCGAACAGTGTCTGCGCCCTACCCACCCCGAGTGGTTCTCGCCAACTCTTTCGCCTGGCGAACAAGTTGTGAAGTTATGTATTCTTCATGGTCGGGAGTGGACTCCGCGCGGGGCGACCATTTTTTTGCTAGAGGCTACTGCCCCAGATCACTTTCGTGATGCACTTTCCACATGCAAAGTCAGTCTGCGTCATCCATGGTGCCAGGCTCATGATTTCGCTCGGAACCGTTACTATGACGACGACGGGGAAAATGTAGACGACGACGACACGGTCGACGTCGAAGAAGGCTACACACTGGTTAGGCGACGGTAAACTGTGCATACGTGCGTGTGTGTTGTGTGTTTTCTACCGTCTGAAAAATACACCATTCTACGTACAATGTCATCGTCGTTGGACCCGTTCACGCGAAATCTTCTGGGTGCGATGAGTACCATTTTTGCGACGGCCGCACCCGTGGACTTCCAGATACTACACAAAAAGGTTCGGTTCCACAATTGCGTATTACGCATCGACGTCTCACCCGACTTATGTCGCGGTGACGTACTGTACCGAATCGTAGTTAGTTTTAGCAACGACATATGGGCAGTGCGTTTCTATCGTACAAAAGATACGACCGTACCGCCCGTGTGTTTCGCACTACGGGCCGCGCTAGGTGAGTCGTTGGATTTTCCAGAGCCTCACTAAGAGACATTGTGAGTATATACACAATGTCACGACGCGGTTGGGGTGGCGACTTGGTGCCACATGTCCATCATGCTACTATTGATTCAGAGACAACTTCGTACACGTTCGTGTTGGATTTGCGTGGCCCGGATAGCGTACAACATTTATCTGGAAACTACCGCGCACATGCACTCCTGGTCTCGCGCATTTGGTTCACGTTGCCTGCCCTCGCGACGTTGCCACCAAACAATACGTTGTGGTTGCACATTACACCTGGCGGTGAGGTACCAATTTCTTCACGCACAAAGCAATGGTACACGCCTGTGTTGTTTGAAGGCCCGGACCCTACGCATCACGCCGCCAGTCTAGACCACAGTTCTGGTGTTGTGTTCACACTTGGAAACGTATCACCCGGTGACCATGTTACGTGGAAAACGCATTCGTGGGCCTCTATCGACTTTCGCGGTGCGTCGCGTAACCTGAACCAATTCCGAGTTCGAATTCTCCAGTCGGACGGAACCGTCTACACCGACCTGAACGACGCGCGAATCTTTGTTGAACTCATCATTCATGCCGAAAACCGTGCGTAACTTCTAGTCCGGGCAAACTCTGCCATGTGGTATTGGGCATGGGGATGTCCGCCCCACAGATTACTCGGGTGTCAACCGACGTCTTATCATATGAAGAGGCCGAACGTCGTCACGCCATGTACATGAGAATTGCAGAGGCCTGCCTTCCAGTTGCACTACTGCGTTGGTACCGCGAGCAATTTGTTAGCGCAGGTCGTGCGGCATTTCGGCATGGAAAACACACTACGGACGACCAAATGGAAATGTTCAGAAGTGCATTGCGTATGTACTCGCGTCTGTGTGAGCCACAGTACGAGCCCATCATACTACGGTTCGAGGCATGTTTGCGACGGGGTAGTAGTGCGCACATGCCCATTGAACTCGACACTCTATATCGGTACATTCTCATCACACGGTGTCGAATCCTCAGTGGCACGCCACTGGATGAAAAACTCGAACACACCGGTGGTAGTAAGATGAGTTTCGCAATTCCAACCGTGCGGTCGTTTTGTTACTCACTTGCCACTCACACTGCAGATGTAATGGTCCGTCTGCGCTCGTTGTTTAATGTGGACGGTATTGGCTCTACCGAAGTGGCACGAAACGACGAGGCACTGTTGGACGCGTTGCGTCGGTGTATGGTAGAAGTATTTTGGATGTGCGTGCCAATCAAACCATTGGCGTCGACCGAACGCGCCATGGCAGAGGCGTTGGTTGCATCGCCAGGTGTGGTACCCAATCGAGAAGAGGCACTCCCAGTTGACGAACCAACCGAAGCACACTTGCAGTCCGAACCGCCTCTATCTACAGTGGAACCACCATCCACATCACCAATTTTAGCACCCGAAGCAGAACCCACGCCAACGCCCCCCGTTGCGGAACCTAGGCGTGCCCCATACGTCGACTGGGACAATTAATCTCACCGATAGTATGGGTGAAATGGCCGACGGGTGGTCCGAACGAACGGACGCATACTTGGTTGTGTGGGGAAAACAGTTGCGTGTCAATGAACTGGAACATCTGCGGTTGGAACAATGGTATAGTCGCATGACCAAAGTGGTCGGTGCAATCGGAGCACTGTTCGGTACGTCCGCAGTTCTTACCGCTCTCGTTGGACTTACACCGGAAGAACAGTGTGTCGTTGGAACAACGTGCTACTCATTGCAAATCGCGTCCATGGTATGTACTGCATTCGTTACCGCGGCCAGTTTGCGCCTATCCATCTATTCTCCATCGCAAACTGCAGAACAACACCGACAGGCCGCCAATGCAATGTCGCATTTGTGGCGTAAAATTGATCGCACACTACTGGAACCGGTCGAGTTTAGGCGACCGTGGCTCGCCTTCATGAAAAGTGTAAGTGACGCGTACGACAAAATCTATGAAACTTCACCCTCACTATCGGTTACCTCACATGAGTCTATCGACGTACAAATGATGGGTGCACATGGAGCATCTCCCGTGACCGCTCCCGTGACCGCTCCTGCGCCCGCGCCCGTGCCCGCGCCCGCGCCAGAGCCTGCACCTGCGCCACTAGACCGTCATGCGTCAATACGAGTTAATGGAACTAGTTTGAGCGCAATGACTGTTGACCAACTGGCAGTCCTGAACGGTGCACTGGACAGACGCATTGAAGGTCTGCGCACTACCGTGCAGAGTTCTGCCAAGAAGGCACGGCTCCGTCGGACATCGACATGTGATGAGTCCGAGTTGGAAAGTCGCATTAACCGACGTCGGGGTGTTGCACAGTGTTACAACCGAGAAGAAGAAGTAGTGGCGGATGAGAACGTGTGAACCGTCGAAATTCGAGCATACATATAGGGATGGCACGTTGGAATTACCCGTTCCCGTCACACGACGTAACGATCGACGATCGAGCGATTGGTGCGACGAGCGACTACCGTCCACCGATGGCTCGTCCGGACGAGACACCGTATCGTCCGTTACTGTATCATCCCACCACTGCTCACATTCGCACGCAACCACTCTACCCCGTGCCATTGCAATCGCGCCGTGCGCGCAACGAGTCGCGTGGATTACCGTGGTAGATTTATGTGTCTATCTAGTGAATGCAAGGATCACTGTGTACACGTTGTTATACGTGTATTGCTACGGTCACGTACCTAGGCGTGAGTGCTCAGGTTGTGAAAAACAAAAACTTGCCCTCCCCAATAGTGTACGATTCGACGACAGGCTCTCTCTACGCTACACCACTATTGTGGATTGCGCGTCGCCCCATGCCCGCGGCGTTTATGTGTGATTGCCCAAACAACGACGACGAATATGGGGCGGATTTTTCGATGTTGGCCATGTCAACCTGGGACAATGGGGAAGACGACGGTACAATTTGAGTGCGAAATGCAAACGAGACAGTGTGCGTCGCCCACGGGGTGTAAACTACGCGTACGCGTTGGACTGCCATACTGTGCCGCCCACCTGGCTAGTTTGGCGCGTTTGCGCATTACTCGGTCGCCCATTGCAGGTCGCGGACTGTTTGCGTGGTCGCCACATTGTGCAGTGGTGTTCGAGAAAGGCGATACCGTGGGTGTATATGACGCAGAACCAGTAACCAATGTGGAACTTACACGACGTTACGGTAATATGACTGCTCCGTATGGCATTGAATCGTCCGCTCGTGGTTGGTCCTTTGATGCCGCCGGAGTGCGCGTGGCAGTATCGTTGGCCAACGACCCGCGTGGTAGTGGGTGTCGGTCAAACACACGGTTCACATATACCCACCCGCCACGTTTGGTCGCCACACGTTGTATTCGACATGGGCAGGAAATCTTGGTTTCGTATGGTCGAGAGTATTGGCGTGGACACGGGAAGTTGGTAGTTAAGGAAGTGCGTCGGAGGTGACGAATTTGTTTTCGTCGTCGTGATAGTATACTATGTCGGACACGCGATGGGATAGGTTGCGCGACCCGGTGCGGGCGTGCGAGAAACGCAGGCGGTGCCATAGAAAATGCACGACACAAAGCGACAACACGCGGACGCACACACGAAAGTGCACGCGCATGGAAGAACTACGTGGATGTGCAAATGCTATATCGCGCCACCATGCCATTTCCACGGGGTGTTTGCGTGTTTTCCAATGGCTAGTCGTTAATGACCTATCCCCTAACGACGCGACCGTGTTTGCGGTGACTGCCGCCCGAACGGGTCAACTCCGCATTTCGAAGTGGTTGTACACACGTGGAGCGGACATGGGGGGTACGGTAGCGGATACGGCCGCGGGGTATGGCCATGTAAACATACTGAATTGGGCCGGATGCAAACGTCGATGCATTACACTGTCCGAGCGATTGTACGTGGCCGCGGCTCGTGGGAACCAACTGGGAGTTATGCGGTGGCTACTACGCAAGAAGGTCCGGTGTGTAGGTGCGGACTTTTCCGGTGCCACGCCTGACGCACTACGGTGGATAGAACGACACGCCTACGAATTGGCGACTATTGTGCGTCCGCTATCCAAACGGTGCGTAGTAGTCTAGATCATGGCCAGTAGCATAACGATAGGCATACCATACTTGAAGAACGTGTTAATAGCGTCAAATGCAGTTGCAGACGCGTCTTGGGATATAGCCTTAATGTCTGCGAGGTGAGACATCAAATCCTCCAATCCTACGTTCTTGTTGTTCTCCATGTACCCAAAAATGGTCTGTTCTGGGTCACTGTCGCGTGGATTGCTCATGTCCATGAACCGGTCCAATACTGTCCCACCGGGCAGGGGAACGATTTTAAGTCCAGTGAGCGAAGCGTAGTAGAGTTGTACAATGGCGTCGGGCGTGTTACTGTTCTTGAAGAACACGTAGGAGAATATAGGGTATGAGTGTGCGATCGCACATAACCACCCCATACTACCAAACGTATCAATGAGAAGTTGGTAGTGGCCACGCACTATGAAGAGGAACGACGCCATACCCACTGCAAATGCAATGAGTTTCACCACTACTAGTCTGCGCGACCGTTTCTTTTCTGCCAACGCCCCCGAGTAGTAGGTCTGTTGCATTTCTGCTAATGTGGGCGGTTTGGGGGGCTTCTCACTGGCCGCACCTGCGCGCGTGAACCGCGAGTACCACGGTTTCGATTTCTTTGTCTCTGCCGCAGTCGCCATTCCACCTTATTGAACGCGCATAAAATTCCGCGACCTCTGTAGTGTAATGTCATCTCCCAAGGCGGTGTCAGGAGCATCCGCAGGGAAGGTATCTTTGAAGGGTTCTGACAAAGTCTCTGCCAATGCGGTGATGACATGGGTGAAGGAAAACCCGGGCAAGGCGGTCGGTGTTCTTGTGGTAGTGGTTCTGGCAGTTGGTGCGCTCACATGGGTGTACCAACACTGGGGTATCATCCAGGGACTTGGTGTGGCCGCCGCACTGGCTCTAGCATTCCCGTTCTTGGTTCCGATCTTGGCAGGTATCATTGGAATTACCGCGACTGCACTGTTGACGTCTGCCAAGGCGTTGCGTACAGAACTTAGTGAGATCAATGACTCAGATAAGGATGACAAGACCAAGGCGGATGAAACCAAGAAGGCACAGGAAAACGCAAGGCAGGTGCGCGATAGTGTTAACCGTGCTACCGAGGTGAATCCAGGCGGTGGGGCGAAAAATCCCGCACAAATTTCGATGAACACCGATGGGGAGAAAGTGGACGCAGACACTGGCGACGCAAATCAACGGAGCAGTCTGGAGGATAGTGTGAAAGGTGCCACGAATATTTCGGATGTTACAGTCACCCCAGTAGAAGGGGGGGCCTAGTGTATTTTCGTCACGAATCCCTACTTCTTCGTACTCGTCATCCGAGTCGCAATGGCCACCCTGGCGGTATGCCGTTGTTTTTTTTGTGTACCACTTAACTCCATAATTGTCCAGAATGGCAAGTACGTCGCTACTGACTGGATTCAACCATACACACTGACCATTTTTAGAACGAATGGCGTCTAGAATCCAAGACGCTTCCCGCATCGCCTCCGGGGTACATTCCAGGGTAATTGCCATGGTTTGTGCAGTGAACAGTATGTACATGAAATTATGTACTAGGAAAAAAACGCACGGTGGCGTGACGTGCTTTACACTGCATATGGCCAGGTGGCGTGACACGCTTTACACTACACAAGGCCAGGTGGCGTGACATGCTTTACACTACACAAGGCCAGGTGGCGTGACACGCTTTACACTACACAAGGCCAGGTGGCGTGACACGCTTTACACTACACAAGGCCAGGTGGTGTGACACGTGAACTAATTGCCTATAAATTGCGCGCCCGTGTTGGCGTACGACGTCTGTCGCGCGGACGCACGTGTGGTCGCACTGACTGCGGTACATTGCACCCATCTCTCTCCCGGAAACAATGTCTGGCTCCTCCATTTACACCGTCGTCAAGAACAAGAAGGGCGACGACGTCCTGTCGTTCACATGCCCAGAACCTCCACGCGAGTCATGCACGAGCATTTTCTTGGTGCCTGCGTCGCATGAGGATCCGGGATGGAGAATCGTCCTCTTTCGTGACAACCACAAGGACAGGACCGCAGTACCTACTTTCAGTACGCCTGCGGGTAAGACGGATTATGGTCTGCGGTGTCCCGCGGCCCGTCTGGCGGACGTCATCAATCTGGTGGGCGAGGAACGGTTCGAGGACTGCGTCGCTAGAAAAACTGCGACGGAGACGTGTGGTGTGATGGGCAAGCATTTGTCTGAGCTTACGAGGAGTGCCGTGTTCCGTACTTCAGAACATCCGTCATGGTGTTCACCAACGCCACGCGTAACCTTGCAATTTTTTACCGTGCACGTCATCAGTCGATCTACGCTTGAACGTCTCGTCCAAACATTCACGTGTGAGAATTACCCGGACGCAGAACTGTGTGACCCGGTGGCGGTTCCATTCACGGATCCTCCAACGGGGAGCACGATCGGTTGGACACTCATTGACCCCAAGGTACCGAACGGGATGGTATTGCGAACATTCTTCAGGAAGTTCGTCTTTGGCGATCCAACCCTGGGCCCGCAACTCGCATCTTTGTTCGCAGACGTCACACGGGAGTACTGGCACTTGTGAACCCTTAGAACAAAAGGTGGTGCAGAATAAACCCCACCCTCAGGTGGTACCACCCAGTGTTCGCATAACCACACACTGACGTCCACCGCGTATGTGTGCGTGCGCGTGGAATCATCTAGGAATGGATAACGAGATGTTCTTCATCGAACTCACGGGCATATTACACTAGAGTTTTTCGAATATTTTGGAAACAGTGAATCTACGCGCGTACACTATCGAATCGGGCACGCGCCACCCGCACAATCACCTGGCAATACCTCTTCCAATGTCGATGTACCCGCCAACGAACCGTCGCCAAACGGGTCGGTAATGGCCGCCATGCGACGCACATACTCTGCTTCGGTGATGGGAGTTAGTGGCGCCTGGCGGAACCCGTGCCCACTGTACAGTAGAAACGATGCGCCCTTGAATTCGCAGTCCCAGTATTCTGCGAGACACTTCTTAATGTCTGGCAGTTCGTCGATACGATAGGTGACGGTCACAGAAACGGCATTGTCAGACCAGTCACGTTGTAACTCACAGGCGACAGTGAGTTGTTGGATCGCGGTCTGGTTGCAAGCAAGTATGGCGCCTTTGTTTTTCACTGGGAAGTCGATCACCACCGTTCGGTCGTCATATCCAATCACTCTGCGACCATCACTATCCTCTTCCTCCCTTTCCAGTGGTTCGACATGATACCCACGCGCACGTGCCTCGCGTACAATAACACTATCTGACGCGACACGCATTCGTTTGAGATAGAACTCCGCGTACTCTGCATGTGCGCCTGCAGTCACGCCAGGAAGAAGCGAGACCGTATTGTGCGACACAAACGAGTTGGCAAGGTATTGGTTTCCGTCTGGCACCTCAATGTCGAACGTGCGCGCAACACACTCCTCTACCTTTACAATTCGGTCAACACATACGATATTATCATTAGACCCATGTCCCACACCACTTGCAGTGCACACCACGTATGCCCGCCCAAAGTTGTCTTCGCGCAAATGAAAATGCGTGCACCACCCAAGTGCTCGCATGAGAATACACATCTCTTGTGCCAACTTGCATGAGTACACCACGTGGCCTTTTCCATCCGCAGTTTCCTCGGACGCGTCGAATACCCCTTGAATCCACGCCCGGGCCGCCTCATTCGTTGCACACAAAATCATGGGAGGGACACCGGTAATACACGTGCGCAACTGGGGGTCTAAATCTGGCAACGGTACGAACTCGCCTCCGTTGTACCGTGGCGCCTTGGAAAAGCCACAGAATGACGACAAGTACCCAGAATAGTAGGCGTGTTGCGGAGAAAGAGTGTTGAACGAATGTTGCTCACTCCCACCTCGGTTTCCAACTTCGTAGACAAGACCGTGCGCACCGGGTACCAACTTTTTCGCCATCAACCACCTATCGTTTTCTGTGTGAGTGTTCCCCATGGAGTGAACCCACATTCGATGGTTTCGAGTACATGTCAACTCCAACCCGGATTCCAGGTATATGGTCACGCATTTGGCGGCAGTGTCGTCGCCACCATGGTTCGTACGATTAACATAGAACCGCGTGGCCTTTCGATGTCCACCCGTGCCATATCGACTGAATACGTACACGTCCTTGAGGTCCTGCCAACTGTCCCCGTCCTCGTTGCCCAGAGAGCCCATTTCAACAATGCCCGCAGTTGTAGACACGAGTGTGTCGTAAGCCACACACCCACTTGGCTTCACAGTTCGTAGTCGGATCGACGGTGGCATGGCGTGGAGTCCAGAGTACTCTTGGTCGAACTTGTCCAAAAAACGAGCAATATGTGGAAGCATGTCTAGTTGTTCTGAATTGGCCATACGAATGCCAGTCAGACCAATCCCCATGCGCATGTTCTTGTGCACGATGGCTTCGGTGACAGGCCAATGGCACTTGAGTCTCAATGAGTGTTTGCACATGCGGTACAACATTATTACGGTGTCTCTGAACACTTCGTATGTTGGAATGTTGGGTAGAACAACCTCTGCCAGGCAACACGTCTCACCGTAGCACAGTGGTTGCTCGCCACATGGGTTAAACACAACCACGTCTGGGTCTGGTTTTGGTATGCCAGTTTGCCCCATATATCGACATAGGTTGAGGTTCAGGAGTCCATATGGTTCGCCATTCCCCTCGTACCCCTGCCAGAACTCGTCTGGCAGTGCGGAAATGCGCGTCACGTTGACACTGTTGTTCGAGTTTGCGCGCCAGAACGGAACATTGCACGTGTCCCACCGTTTGGCCGCCAAATAGTCCGGGTTGTCCGCGGTTCCGACCGCAATTTCTGCGGATCGACGCACGTTCCCACTGACCACTACGTGGCCAATGAGGTTCGCGATGTCCAGTAGAAGAACCGGGGGCGGACGTTCACCGACGTGTTGGTTCAACATACGGTTGATTTCAGTCACCGCAAACACCAATGGCTCTCCCCCACTGGCCACACCTCCGAACCGTCGGATGGGAGTGCCACGCGGACGCACCAACAGAGTCGAGTACGTGAAGTTTCGTCGTCGACGCGTCGGAGCAGGTTCAAAGTGCGACTCCATCAGGCGACGTATGAGTTCTACCCATCCGTCACGCGAGTCTGGTACTATAAAGTCTGCGTCCGTTGTCATTGCGTGTTCGACGCGCGCGTACTGGATTGGTTCGATCTTTGCCACCCGCGCATCCTCGATGTTGAACCCCACACCGACACCCAACATGAGAACGTCGAATATCCATGGATAGCACGTGATGGGGTCGTCAATGACGATGCCCGCGCAGTTTTGCAGTGACATGAGCCCGATTTCGTCGACAGTCGGTGTCCCGAGTTGCCACAGGAAACGTCCCGCAGGCAGACCTCGTAGGGATAGCATCATATCTGCAAACTGGTGTTGTTCGTCAACTGTGAACCCACACCCGAGTTGTTCGTTGCACGCACGCACCACTCTCTCCACTGTTTGCCAGTACTCTTCTGTCGCAGTAAGACTGGCGTCTGGTAATTGACGTTGCGGTTCGAACTCGTAGTGCCCGCGATGAGTGGTCGAGTCAATGACGATGCGCAGTGGGGGGTACGACGGGGGCAACGGGGACGACGGGGACAACGGTACGTCGAGTTGGCGGGCAT